>Ga0114129_10006297_pt1 | contig 16825 bp, 16 predicted proteins | sample RhiMetdeltSRZDD1_FD_80071 | JGI IMG/M metagenome (GOLD analysis project Ga0114129, IMG submission 80071) | Populus rhizosphere microbial communities from Tennessee, USA - Rhizosphere MetaG P. deltoides SRZDD1 (version 2) (version 2) | ecosystem: Host-associated > Plants > Roots > Rhizosphere >... | reverse complement strand
CTCGAGGGTGTTGAGGATGTCGTCGGCGTAGTCCTCGGCGCCCAGGCGGATCTCGCGCTCGCGTGCGCGGGCGTCCTCGATGATCTCGTCGGCCTGGCGCTCGGCCTGCTTCACGATCTCCTCCTCGGAGATCAGGCGAATCTGCTCCTCGCGGGCCTCGCGGATGATGCGCTCGGCCTCGCGCTTCGCCTCCGCCAGCATCTCCTGGCGCTCCTTCACGATCCAGCGCGCCTGCTTGATCTCCTCGGGGATGGTCGCGCGCATCTGGTCGAGGATGTCGTAGACCTCCTCCTTGTCGACACGCACCTGGTCCGTGAGCGGCACGGGCTTAGCGTTGTGAATCGTGTCGTCCAGCTTGTCGATCAGGACCAGTACATCCATCCGCGCCTCAGTTCTTCACCGCTTCAGTTCTTCCTGCAAGCGCGAGGCCACCCGATCGGGCACCAGGCCGCTCATATCGCCGCCGAACATGGCCAACTCCTTCACTCCGCTGGAGCTCAGGAAGCTGAACTGTGGCGCCGCCATCATGTACATGCTCTCGATTTCGGGCGCCATTTTCCGGTTCAGCTGGTTCATCTCGAACTCGTACTCGAAGTCCGAGATCGCCCGGAGTCCCTTGACGATCGCCTTGGCGCCGTGCTCCCGGGCGAAATCGACGAGGAGCGTATCAAAGGCTTTTACCTGCACATTGCCGTATTCCGCCAGCTCCGCCTCGATGAACGAGACCCGCTCCTCGGCGCTGAACACGGTCTTTCCCTTGCGCACCGCCTGGTTCACAACTCCCACTATGACGGTGTCGAACACGTTCGCGACGCGGGTGATGATGTCGATGTGGCCGAACGTGACCGGGTCGTAGGACCCCGGCACGACCGCCGTTCCGCCGTTGCGGGACGCGTTCACGTGGAGTGGATCGCTATCCGGGTATCGCCGTACGCGCGCTCGACCACGAGCGGCAGCGGCAGGATCAGCGGGTTGCGCTTGTCTGATTCGGTCACGATTCGAGCGTTTTCTCCCGTGATCGCAGGGAGCGCCTCGGAGAGCGCGGCGGCGACGCGGGGCGCATCATCATATGGGGGGTCGCAGAAAACGAGGTCGAATACCCCCTCCAGACGTGCGATGAAACGCAGCGCGTCCTGGCTCCTGACGTCGGCGTCGACGCCCACCGCGTCTAGGTTGCGCCGCAGGGCGGCGAGCGCCTGGCGGTCGCGCTCCACGAACAGCGCCGACTCGGCGCCGCGCGAGAGTGCCTCGATCCCGAGCGCTCCCGACCCGGCGTAGAGGTCGAGCACGCGCGCACCCGACACGTCGCCGAGCATCGAGAAAAGCGCCTCGCGCACGCGGTCGGCGGTCGGCCGCGTGCCGGAGCCGCGCGGCGCGCGCAGCCGGCGCCCCTTGAACTCGCCGGCGACGACCCTCACGGAGCGCCGGCGGCCCGCCGGCCCTTGTCGGCGTCGGCGTAGAGCACCATCCGGACCGGTTCGCCGTCGCGGAACGTCCACACCTGCGCGAAGTTGAGCTCCACTGGGACCCCGCTGGCCCGGCCGCGCCCCCGGGTGGTCACGAGCGCGAGTACGGTGTCGGGCCGCGTCTGCTGCAGCGTCCAGTCCGTGGTCGGATCGTCCCACTGGTCGTTCCAGTCGTGGAAGAACTCGATGACCGCGTGAGGCCCGCGCCGAACCGCGCCGTCCGGATGCCCAGGGACCACCCACTCGAAGTTCTCGGGCAGGTCGCGCAGCGCGGACTGGAGGTCGTTCTCGCGCCAGGCGAGCTCGTACATGCGGTCGAGCTGCTCGATCACGCGAGTCCCGCCGCGCGCCGCGCGTCCTCGGCTTGGGTGAAGAACTCCATGCGCACAGGCACGCGTTCCCGGAAGCTCCAGACCTGGGCGAAGTGCAACTCCACCGGCACGCCGCTCGCCCGTCCACGCCCGCGCATGTCCACGACCGCGAGCACCGTGTCCGGGCTGGCCTGCTCGAGCTCCCAGTCGACGCGGAGGTCCTCCCACTGGTCGATCCAGTCCCGGAAGAAGTCGAGCGTCTCCTCGGGACCGCGGGCGGCCTGGCTGCCCGGGAAGCCGGGAACGAGCCACTCGAAGTCCTGCGGCAGGTCGGCCAGCGCGCCCTCGAGGTCGTTCTCGCGCCACACACGGGTTAACAGAAGCTCGAGCTGCTCGATCACGCGAGTCCCGCCGCGCGCCGCGCGTCGTCGAGGTCGTTGAACATCTCCATGCGCACCGCGCGCCCGTCGCGGAACGTCCAGAGCTGGAAGAAGTGCATCTCGGCGGGCACCCCGCTGCCTCTCCCGCGCCCGCTCATCTGGATGGTCGCGAGCGCGGCCTCGGGGCCGGCCGCCTCGAGCTCCCAATCGATCTCGAGGTCCTCCCACGGCTCGACCCATTCGTGGAAGAACTCGATCACGCTCTCGGGTCCGTGCCGTACGGCGCCCTCGGGATGGTCCGGCACGACCCACTCGAAGTCGTCCTCGAGTCCGCGGAGGGCGTCCTCCACGCGGCCCTCGCGCCACATCATCGTGTAGCCGCGATCGAGGAGGCGCGTGATGTCGCTCATGCCGGGATCGGGTCGAGCTCGGACCCGAAGCGTGTCACGACCGCCTCGCGCAGGAGCGCGTGCTCCGGCTGCTCGAGGCGCGGGTCCTCGATCAGGATCGCGTCGGCGCGGTCGCGCGCCCGCACGAGCAGCTCCACGTCCTCGGGCAGGCGCGCCACCTTGAACTCGGGCAGGCCGTGCTGGCGCGTGCCGAGCACGTCGCCGGCGCCGCGCAGCTCGAGGTCCACCTCGGCGAGCCTGAAGCCGTCGCGCTCGCGGGCGATGGCCTCGAGCCGCGGCAGCGTCGGGTCGCCGAAGACGATGCAGAGCGAGGGGTGCTCCCCCCTCCCCACTCGCCCTCGCAGCTGGTGCAGCTGCGAGAGGCCGTAGCGCTCCGCCGCCTCGATCAGCATCACCGTGGCGTTCGGCACGTCGATGCCGACCTCGATCACGCTGGTGGCCACCAGCACGTCGGCCTCGCCGTTCGCGAACGCCTCCATCGCGGCGGCCTTTTGCTTGGACGGCATCTGGCCGTGGATCAGCTCCACCCGGAGGTCCGCGAACTCCGTCGTGCGGAGTCGCTCGAACTCCGCCGTGGCCGCCTTCGCCTGGAGCGCCTCGGACTCCTCGACGAGCGGGCAGACCACGAAGCACTGCCGCCCGGCCGCGATCTCCTCGCGGATGCGCTCGTAGGCGCGCGCCCGTGCGCGGGCGCCGTCGACGACGTGGGTCTCCACCGGCTGCCGACCCACAGGCAGCTCCCGCAGCACGGTCGCGTCGAGGTCTCCGTACGCGGTGAGCGAGAGCGTGCGCGGGATCGGCGTTGCCGTCATGTGGAGGGCGTGCGGGACCAGGTCCTCGGGCGCCTTGGCGTCGAGCGCCGCGCGCTGGCGCACGCCGAAGCGGTGCTGCTCGTCAACCACGACCACGGCGAGGTCGCGGAACTCCACCGCCTCCTCGATCAGCGCGTGCGTGCCCACGACGAGCTGGAGCTGCCCGCTCGCGAGCCGGTCGAGCAGCTCGCGGCGCCGGGCCGCGCTGGTGGAGCCGGTGAGGAGCTCCACGGGCAGCGCGCCGCCGAGCAGCGAGTCGAGTGTGCGGTGGTGCTGCTCGGCGAGCGTCTCCGTGGGAGCCATCAGAGCGGCCTGCGCGCCGTTCTCGACCGCGCGCAGCATCGCCGCCAGAGCGATCACGGTCTTGCCGCTTCCCACCTCACCCATCAGCAGGCGCTGCATGGGCCGTTCACCGGCGAGGTCGGCGTCGATCTCCTCGATCGCCCGCTGCTGGTCCCCGGTGAGCTCGAACGGGAGCGACCAGCGCCAGCGGTCGACCACCACGCCGCGCGCCTCGAGCGGCCGGGCGCGCCGGCCCTCGCGGCGGGCGCGGCGCCGCCCCGCCACCGCGAGCTGGAGCAGGAACAGCTCCTCGAAGGCGAGCCGCCGGCGCGCGTCGCGCTCGTCCTCCTCGCGGTCGGGGAAGTGCGCGGCGGCCAGCGCCGCGGGCCGGTCCGCCAGCTCCTCGTCGGCGCGCAGGCGCGCGGGCAGGGGGTCGACGGCGTCGAACATCCGCGGGTACGCCTTCCAGGCCAGCTCGCGCAGCCGCTGCGGGCTGACGCCCTGCGTGGCCGGGTGGACGGGGACGAGGCCCACGGTGTGCACGGGCGCCTCCGCGCCGAGCAGCTCGTGCTCGGTGACCCAGAACTGGTTGCGCTGGCGGAGCTTGCCGTGCAGGAGGATCTGAGCGCCCTCGCCGAGCTGGCGCGCGAGCCAGGGCTGGTTGAACCAGACCGCCACGAGCGGGCCGCTGTCGTCGAAGACGCGAGCCTCGACGCGCTTCTGGCGGCGGTTGCGCATCGGCTTCACGGACACGCTGCGAACGGCCACGGCGACCGTCGCCTCCTCGCCGACCATGAGCTCGGCCACGCGCCGCAGCTCGCGCCGGTCGCGGTGCGAGTGCGGCAGGTGCTCGACGAGGTCGCCCCAGGTGGCGATGTTCAGCGCATCGAGCCCCTCCAGCGGCTCCTCGAGGAGACTGGGACGCGGATAGGAGTGGATCTTGGCCGCGGCGGCCTCGGCCTCGGTCAGCTCGTCGACGGATGCGAAGCGCGTGGGCGTCACTCCGCGCAGAGGAGCCACCACCAGGCGGGTTGTCCGCCCTCGTGGTACTCGAGCTCCACGCCCTCCGGGACGCGTGCCTCCACGTCGTCCTGGCCGAGCGGCGGCTGCTCGCCGGCAATGCAGGTGAGCAGCTCGGCGCCGTCCACGAGCTGGTCGAGCGTGGCCGCCAGCGTCGCCGCGGGCTCGCCCCAGGCCACCAGCTCGCCGCCGGCGTAGCCCACGGCGTCGCCCGCCGTGAAGCGCCCCTGGGCGTCGTCGCGGGCGGCGGGCGCGACGCCGCCGATGCGCAGCGCGTCGGCGGCGCTCCGAACGGCGAGCGCGTTCTCCGCCGACGGGCGCGCCGGATCGAAGGCGAGCAGCGCGGCCAGGCCCTCCTGCGGCGCCGTTGTCGGCACGACGCTGGCCGGCTTCTCAGAGAGCTCCGCCGCACGCTCGGCCGCGAGGATCACGTTCGGGCTGTTTGGGAGCACGACCACCTCGATGCCCGCCGCGGCATGGATGCCGGCGAGCAGCTCGTACGTGGACGGGTTCATCGTGGGGCCGCCGTCCACCACGAGCACGCCGAGCTCGCTGAACAGCCGCTTCACGCCCTCGCCGCTCGCCACGGCCACGACCGCGCACGCCGCGTGCTCGCCGGGCGCCGCCTCGCCGGCCAGCCGGGCGCTGCGCTCGGCCACCTGCTCGTGCATGTCGGCCACGTCGAAGCGCGACACCTCGCCGGCCGACTCGAAGAGGCCGACCGCGCCGTCCGGATCGTCGGTGTGCACGTGCACCCTCAGGGTGCGGTCGTCACCCACGACGAGCACCGAGTCGCCCAGCTGCTCGAGCAGCGGCGTGAAGTGCCCCGCGTCGAGCCCCTCACCCGTCACGGCGAAGTTCGTGCAGTAGCGGAAGCTCGAGGACTCGTGCTCGGGACGGTGGAGCGCGGCGGGCGCGTACTGGTGCTCGAGCGTGGGCGCGGCCATTCCGCGCAGAGCGGCGAGGCAGCCCGCGATGATCACGGTGAGGCCATAGGCGCCGGCGTCCACCACGCCCGACTCGCGCAGGATCGCCAGCTGCTCCGGCCCCCGCTCGACCGCCTCCTTGCCCGCCTCGAGCGCGTTCTCCAGCACCTCCGCGAGCAGATCGTCCTGCTCCTCGGAGGTGGCCTCCGGGCCGAGTCGTGGCGTGTCCATGTGCGCGAGGTCGTGCGCCACCCGGCTGGCCATCGCGCGGACCGCCGACAGCATGGTCCCCTCGGCCGGGTCGCGCACGGAGGCGTACGCGGCGTCGGCCGCCCTGGCGAGCGCGGCGGACATCAGCACCGGGTCCACGAGCTCTCCCTGGCGCGAGGCCAGCTCCTCGGCGGCGCCGCGCACGATCTGCGACAGGATCACGCCGCTGTTGCCGCGCGCGCCGAGCAGCGCGGCGCGAGCCACCGCGCTCACGATCTCGTCGCGCTGCACGTCGGCTATCGACTCGACGTCGAGCTCGTTCAGGGCGTCGACCACCGCCCGCAGCGTCAGCGCCATGTTGTCCCCCGTGTCGCCGTCGGCGACCGGGAAGACGTTCAGGTCGTTGACCTCCTGACGGCGGTTCTCGAGCTCGTTGAGCGCTGCTGCCACGACGCGCTTGAAGCGGTCGAGGCTCTCGTCGGGCGGCACGCTGCCCTTTTTACAGCACGCGACGGCCTGGACCGTCTAGACGGCCTTGGTGACCTTCGCGGCCTTCAAGCACCGAGTGCAGACGTACTCGCGCCGGGGGGCGCCCCCGACGGAGATGCGGACCTTCTGGAGATTCGGGTTGAAGCGCCGCTTGGTGGCCACCATGGAGTGGCTGCGGCTATGCCCGAATGCAGGGCCCTTTCCACACGAATAACAGACCTTCGCCACGGCGCGTCAGGGTAGCAGCAGGCCCCTCGCCGCCTCGAGCGCCGAGTCGATCCCCGCGCGGTCCACATCGAGGTGGGTCACGGCGCGCACGCGGCCGTCGGGAGTGTCGCTCAGCTCCACCCCGCGCTCCGCCATCTGCCCGACGAAGCCCTCCGGTGCGTCGAAGATCACGATGTTCGTCTCGGGCGCGATCACGTCGCAGCCGAGCTCGAGCAGTCCCTCGGCCAGCACCCGCGCGTTCTCGTGGTCCTCGGCGAGGCGCTCGACGTTGTGGTCGAGCGCGTACAGGCAGCCGGCGGCCACGATGCCCGACTGGCGGAACGCGCCGCCCATCTGCTGCTTCCAGCGCCAGGCCTCGTCCATCAGCTCGCGCGAGCCGGCCAGCACGGCGCCGACGGGCGCGCCCAGTCCCTTGGTGAAGTCGAGCCAGGCGGTGTCGAAGCCGCCGGCGAAGTCCGCGGCGCTCGTCCCGGAGGCCACCACCGCGTTCATCAGGCGCGCGCCGTCCATGTGCGCGCGCAGGCCGCGCTCGCGCGCCACGTCGAGCACCTCGCGCACCTGCTCGAGAGGCCACACGCGCCCACCGCCCATGTTGGTCGTCTGCTCCACCGAGACCACGCGCGAGCGCGGCAGGTAGCGGCTCTCGGGCCGGATCGCCGCGGCGAGCTGCGCACCGCTGAAGATGCCGCCGTCGCCGTCGAGCGCGTTGATCATCAGTTGCGCGTTCTGGGCCGGCCCGCCGGCCTCGGCGATGATCGGGTGCGCGCTGCGGTCGAGGATCAGCTCGTCTCCGCCCGGCCGCGCATGCAGCCGGAACGAGATCTGGTTGCACATCGTGCCGCTCGGCAGGAACAGCGCGGCCTCCTGGCCGAGCAGCTCCGCCACGCGCGCCTGGAGCAGGTTCGTGGTCGGGTCCGCCCCGCGCTGCTCGTCCGCAACCTCGGCCGAGGCGATCGCCTGCCTCATTGCATCGGTCGGGCGGGTCTGTGTGTCGCTGTAGAGGTTGATCACGGGCGCCGCAGGCTAGCCGTCTGGCGCTGGAGGCATAGTTCGCGCCTCGGAGGGGAAGGATCGGGATCGTCTGAGGGGGAACCCAGGCAGGGAACCAGGGGAAGAAGTCCAAGCCGTTGCCGCCCGTTTGCCGTGCCAACTCGTTGGCGCGGGCGCTGGTGTGCGCTTTGTTGCTGCTCTGCGCGGCAGGTGCACCCGCGTCCGCACAAGAGCCGCCGGATGTCTATCCGGGGGCGGTCCCGCGCACGCCACAGCCGCCGCGGCTCGGGCCGGTCCCCGACCTCCGAGCCGTGCGCGGCCAAGACCGGACGCCGCGCAGGGCGAAGGGGTGCGTCGCGAGCCGGGTCGCGCGAGGTCTGCCCTATGTCGACCCTCGCGGGGTGGACCCCGCCGCTCCGAACCCGCTGCGCGGCGTGCGCTGGTACGTGGATCCGGTCGAGCCGGCGTTCCGCTCGTACAGGGCCCTCTTCAAGCGGGGCCGTCGCCACCAGGCCAGGCTGATGTGGCGCGTGGCCCGCGAGCCTCGCTTCCGCTGGTTCGGGCGCTGGGACCACCCCGTCCGGCGGCGGGTTCGCAACTACCTTCGCTGCGCTGCCGCGGTGCAGCCGGGCGCGGTCCCGCTGATGGTAGTGATGCGCCACCAGGGCAAGGGCTGCGGTGGCGGATACAGCGGCGGCGGTCCTGGCGAGGACAGGCGCACGCGTGCCTGGTACCGCTCCTTTGCGCGCGCGGTGGGCGGGGCGCGCGTGGTGATCGGCTTTGAGCCCGACTCGCTCGGCACCATCGAGTGCCTCACTCCGAGCCGGCGGAAGTACCGCCTGAAGCTGCTGCGCTACGGCGTCGACGTCCTATCGCGGCTGCCGCGGGCGACCATATATCTCGAGGCGGGGGCCTCCGACTGGGAGCCCGCGCGCCGTACCGCCAGGCAGCTCCGCACCATCGGCATCAGCAAGGTCCGGGGCTTCATGCTGAACGTGACCCATCATGACTGGACCCGCAGGAACATCCTTCACGGGCTCGCGATCTCGCGGCGGGTTGGCGGCAAGCACTTCATCGTCAACACCTCGTTCAACGGCCGCGGCCCGATCCACATCCGTCGTGGCGGGCGCCGGCTGAACATCTGGTGCAACCCGCCCGGACGGGGGCTCGGGATCTCACCTACCACCGCCACCGGCCACCGGCTGGTGGACGCGTACATGTGGCTCAACCGCCCCGGCTATTCCGCCGGCGCGTGCAACGGTGGTCCGATGCCGGTGGGCAGCTGGTGGCCGGAGCGGGCCCTCATGTACGCGCGCTTCAAGACGAACTGGCTCTCCCCGCCGCGCGGCACGAGGAACGGCTTCCGCCGCTAGGCCCGGCCGTCCACTTCGCGCCGGAGCGCCGCCATCCGCAGCACCGCGCGCGCCGCGTCCTCGCCTTGGTGGCGCTTGCCGCCGCCCGTGCGCGCCAGCGCCTGCTCCATGGTGTCCACGGTGAGCACCCCGAACGCGCACGGCACTCCCGTGTCGAGCGAGACGCGCGCGATGCCGCTCGCCGCCTCGGCGCAGACGAAGTCGTAGTGGTCGGTCTCCCCACGGATGACCGCGCCGAGGCAGGCCACGCCGGCGTAGCGGCCGCTGTCCGCGCAGTAGCGCGCCGCGAGCGGCAGCTCGAAGGCGCCGGGCACGTCGTGCACGTCCATCGTCACGCCGGCCTCCTCGAACACCCGCCGCGCTCCGTCCACGAGCCGCTCGGCCAGCTCCTCGTAGAAGCGGCCGACGCAGGCCGCGAAGACGTCAGCCACGTCCGTCGCCGCGCCCGGGGCGGCGCGGCGCGGGGCCCTGGCCGTACGGGTCGGCGCTCTCCGCGAGCGCCCGCTCGCGGTCCTGCACGCGCTCCTCGTGGATCATCTCCTCGTCGAGCGCGAGGCCCTGGTGGTGGAGCATGTGGCCGAGCCGCTCCTTCTTCGCGCGCAGGTACTCGCGGTTGTGCTCGCCCGGCGCGTGCTCGATCGGCACCTGGTCGGTCACGGTGAGACCGTAGCCCTCCAGGCCCACGATCTTCTTCGGGTTGTTGGTGAGCAGCCGGATCGAGCTGAGCCCGAGGTCCACCAGGATCTGCGCGCCGATTCCGTAGTCGCGAAGGTCGGCGGGCAGGCCGAGCTTCATGTTGGCGTCGACCGTGTCGAGGCCCTGCTCCTGGAGCCGGTACGCGCGCAGCTTGTTCAGCAGCCCGATGCCGCGTCCCTCCTGGGCGAGGTAGAGCAGCACGCCGCGGCCCTCGTGCTCGATGCGCGCCAGCGCGTCCTCGAGCTGCTGCCCGCAGTCGCAGCGCAGCGAGTGGAAGACGTCGCCGGTGAGGCACTCGGAGTGCACGCGCACGAGCACGTCCTCCTGGCCGTCGATCTCTCCCTTGACCATCGCCACGTGGTGCTTGTCGTCCACGAGCGAGCGGAAGCCGACCACCGTGAAGTCCCCGAACTTGGTCGGGAGGCCGGCCTCCACGACGCGCTCGATCAGCTTGTCGTGGCGGCGCCGGTAGGCGATCAGGTCCGCGACCGTGACCATCTTCAACTCGTGCTTCTTGCAGTAGACCTCGAGGTCCGGCACGCGCGCCATCGTGCCGTCGTCGTTCATCACCTCGCAGATCACGCCGGACGGGTTCAGGCCCGCGAGCCGGGCGAGGTCGACGGCGGCCTCGGTCTGGCCGGTGCGCTCGAGCACGCCGCCTTCCTTCGCCTTCAGCGGGAAGATGTGCCCCGGCTGCACCAGGTCCTGCGGGCGCGTGCTCGGGTCGATCGCCACCTGAACGGTGTGAGCGCGGTCGTGCGCCGAGATCCCAGTGGTGATTCCCTCGCGCGCCTCGATCGAGACGGTGAACGCGGTCTGGAAGGGCGACTCGTTCTTGGCGGCCATCAGGTCGAGCCCGAGCTCGTCGCAGCGCTGCCCCGTGAGCGCGAGGCAGATCAGGCCGCGGCCGTGCGTGGCCATGAAGTTGATCGCGTCGGGCGTGACGAACTGGGCGGCCATCGTGAGATCGCCCTCGTTCTCGCGGTCCTCCGCGTCGCAGACCACGACCATCTTGCCGTCGCGGACGTCCTCGATGGCCTCCTCGATCGTGCTGAACGGTGGGTTCGTCATGTCCGCAGCTTCTCGATGTACTTCGCCAGCACGTCGACCTCCAGGTTCACCTTGCGGCCGGGTGCGGCCGCGCCGAGCGTCGTGCGCTCGAGCGTCTCTGGGATCAGCGACACCTCGAACGCCTCGTCGTCCACGGCAGAAACGGTAAGCGACACGCCGTCCACGGCGATCGAGCCCTTCTCGACGACGTAGCGCAGCAGCTCCGGCGCGGCCTCGATCCGGACCACGCGCGAGTTGCCCTCCTCGGCCACGGAGGCGACCGTCCCGGTCGCGTCCACGTGCCCCTGCACCATGTGCCCGCCGAGGCGGTCCCCTGCGCGCAGCGGCAGCTCGAGGTTGACCTCGTCGCCGATCTGGAGCGGCGCGAGCGACGTGCGGCGGAGCGTCTCGGGCATCACCTCGGCCGCGAAAGAGCCGTTGTCGCGCTCGGTCGCCGTGAGGCAGACGCCGTTCACGGCGATCGAGTCGCCCGGCTCGAGCTCGCCGGCGAGTGCCGTCTCGACCTCCACGCGGCCGTGGGCCAAGCCGCGGACTACGCCCTTGTCGGCCACCAGCCCTGTGAACACCTCACCACTCCTTGAAGCGGGCCACGATCAGCACGTCGTCCTCGATCCGCTCCGCCTCGATGGCGAGCGCGCGCGCCGCGGCGGAGATCTTGTCCAGGCCGAGGCCCTCGACCGCGGTCTTCGCCTTCGCGCCGCCGAGCATGAGCGGCGCGAGGAAGATGCGCGCCTCGTCGATCTCACCGGCCTCGAGGAACGCGCCGGCCAGGTGCGGGCCGCCCTCGAGCAGCAACGACTGGATGTCGCGGGCGCCGAGCTCGTCGAGGGCGTGCTCAACGCGCGCCGCCTCGTTCTCGCCCGTCGCAACGATCACGTCCACACCGGCCGCCTCGAGCGCCTCCATGGAGGTGCGCGCGGCGGCGCGCGAGCAGACCACGATCAGGGGCACGTCGGCCACCTCGCGCACCAGTTGCGAGTCGAGCGGCAGCCGAGCCTCGGAGTCGAACACCACCCGGCGCGGCTGGCGCGCGACCCCCTCGATGCGGGCCGTGAGGCGCGGGTCATCCACGAGCGCCGTGCCGATGCCGACCGCCACCGCGTCCGACTCGGCGCGCCAGCGGTGCGCACGCGCGCGGCTGGCCTCGCCGGAGATCCACTGCGAGTCGCCGGTGCGCGTGGCCACCTTGCCGTCGATCGTCATCGCCGACTTGAAGACCACGAGCGGGCGGCCGGTGCGGGCGTGCTTTCGGAAGGGCTGGTTCAGCATGCGCGCGAGCTCGCCGATCTCGCCGTCCACGAAGTCCACCCGCACGCCCTCGTCGCGCAGGATGCCGGGGCCGCGCCCGGCCGCCTTGGGCGTGGGGTCGTCCGAGGCGATCACCACGCGGGAGATGCCGGCGCTGAGGATCGCGTCGGTGCAGGGCGGCGTGCGCCCCTGGTGGCAACAGGGCTCGAGCGAGACGTACATGGTCGCCCCGGTCGTGTCCCCCTCGCACGCGGCCAGCGCCATTGCCTCCGCGTGCTGCTCGCCCGGGGGCTGCGTGATGCCCTCGCCGATCACGCGGCCGTCCTTGACGACCACGGCCCCGACGATCGGGTTCGGGCTCGTTTGCCCGCGCGCGCGGCCGGCGAGCTCGATTGCCCTGTGGAGGTGGCGCGCGTCGCGCTCCGTGGCCGCGGTCTCTGGCATCTGCAGAGAGGGTACCGGTGCCTATGCACAGCCCGGCCGCGTGGGTGCTGACTAACGTGCGCGCGGTGCACCGCCTAGTGCTAGCGCTGATTCTGGTGGCCGGCCTCGCGCTGCGCCTCTGGAATATCGACTACGGGCTGCCGTTCGTGTACTCGATCGACGAGGGGTCGCACTTCACGAGCCGCGCCGTCGAGATGTTCTGGCAGGACCTCGACCCCGGCTACTACCAGAACCCGGCGGCCTACACCTACCTGATCTACGCGCTCTTCCGCGTGATGTACGGCCCCCTCGGCTTCCTGTTCGACCTGCCGTTCGGGAACGTGACCGACCAGTTCGACAAGAACCCGACGGAGATGTGGATCGCCGCGCGAGTGCTCGCCGCGGTGCTGTGCACGGCGGGCGTCGCCGCCACCTACTGGGCCGCGCGGCGGCTGTGGGGCGTGCGCGAGGGATTGGTGGCCGCCGCGCTGCTCGCGTTCGCGTTCCTTCCGGTGGCCTACTCGCGCGTGGCGGTCACCGACGTGGGCGCGCTGATCGGCGTTGCGCTCGCGCTCGGATTCTCCGTCAAGGCCTACCAGGACGGGCGCGTGCGTTTCTTCGCGGCCGCCGGCGCCGCCGCCGGGCTCGCGCTGTCGTTCAAATACACGGCCGGGCTGGCGTTGCTGCCAGTGGCGATAGCGGCGCTCGGCCGGCTCGCCGCCTTCGGGCGGGTAGCGCTGCCGCGGGCGCTCGGCGGCCTCGCGCTCGGCGTGGGGCTGGCGGCCCTCGTGTTCGTGGCGCTGAACCCGTACCTGTTCGACTCGCTCGACGCCTGGTGGAGGGACCTGCGCGACCAGGCCGAGGTGGCGGCGGACCAGCCGAAGCCGGGCCAGGAGTCGGGCGGCCTCTCGTACTACCTCGACAGCCTCACATGGGGGCTCGGCTGGGCGGCGGCGTTCGCCGCGCTGCTCGGCGCCATGCTCGAGCTGCGCCGCAACCTCGTGCGCGGGCTGATGCTCGTGGCGGTGCCGCTGGCGCTGCTCGCGTACCTCAGCCTGCAGTCGCGTTACTTCGGACGCTGGCTGCTGCCGGCCTACCCCGCGCTCGCCATGCTGGGCGCGCTGGCGCTCACGCGCGTGTCCGATCTGGTCGCCGCGCGCGTGCAGACGCGCCGCGCGCACGGGCGTCGCTTCCGGGCGCGGACCGCGGGCGCGGTGCTGGCCGGCCTCACCGTGCTCGTCCTGGTCCAGCCCCTGGCCGCCGACATCCGCAGCGCCCAGGTGCTCGGCCGCGACGACACGCGCCAGCAGGCGCGCGACTGGCTCGAGGCGCACTACCCGCCGGAGCTGCGCGTGGCCGTGGAGCCCGCGGTCCCGGGGCGCTGGTTCCGCTCGAACCCGGAGGGCGACCCGCCGAGCTGGCTGAGCCGCTGTGAGCGCCGCGACGGCTGGACCGAGGCCGGATGGTCATACGTGGCCGACCGCGGCAGGCGCATCTGCGCGCAGTACAAGCCGGGCCTCGTGGCGCGCCCGGACGGGGGCGTGCGGGCGTCGGCGTACCACTCCGTGCTCGGCCCCGAGGTGATCGACGACTACCGCCTCTACGGCTACTGCCTCGTCATGACCGTCGACGTGGTGCGTGACCGCGCGCTCCAGACCGGTGACCCCGAGGCGCGCGCGTATTACGAGCGCCTCGACGACGAGTCGCGGCTGCTGCGTGAGTTCCGCCCGTACGACCCCGGCGCGGACCCGGTGCCCTTCAGCTTCGACCTCTCCTACAACTACTACCCGCCCGAGTACCACCGGCCGGGCCCGACGGTGCGGATCTACCGCCTGGACGACTGCCGGCAGGCGTCCGGGCCGCCGGTGATCCGCATACCGCAGGCGAAGGAGCCGCCGCCGGTGTTCTAGTTGAAGGCGCCGAGCGCCCGCAGCGAGTAGCGCTTGTAGTGACCGTACTTCGTACCCTTGGGCGCTGCCTCCCAGTCGGTCGCGTACTGCGCGTACATCAGTCCGCGCTCGGGCCACCAGGTGCCCACCGGCAGCGGGCCGCCGTTGCACGACCCGGCCGAGTAGCCGGGGCGGTTGATGTACATGTACGCGTCCACGAGCGGGTGCGACGTGGCCGTGGTCGGCGCGGGGCCGAGGCCGCGCAGGCCGGGATTGCACCACACGTTGATGCGGCGCCACTTGTGCTGGCGCTTGCTGATCCACCTCTTGTAGTGGAGCGGGCCGCGGCCGTTGTACGACGTGTTGATGATGAAGTGCTTGCCGCCCACCATGCGTGAGATCTGGAGCCCGTGCTTGACGTTGTTGCGCGTCCAGTCGTGGTGGGTCACGTTCAGCATGAAGCCGCGCACCTTGCTGATGCCGATGTAGCGCAGCTGCTTCGCGGTGCGCGCGGCGGCCTCCCAGTCGGAGGCGCCGGCCTCGAGATAGATCGTGGCGTTCGGGAGCTGGGACAGCCTGTCGACGCCATAGCGCAGCACGTTCAGGCGGTCCTGGCGGCGATCGCGAGCCAGGCAGTCCACCGTGCCGAGTGAGTCCGGCTCGAACCCGATCACCACGCGGGCGTCGCCGACGGCCTCCGCGAAGTCGTCGTACCACTTCATCGTGCGGCGGTCCTCCGCCTTGCCGCCCGCGCGGTAGGTGCCGCTACAGCCCTTGCCCTGGTGGCGCATCACGGCCATCAGCGGAACCGAGCCCGGCTGGTCGCACTGCACGCGGTCGAGGTAGCCGCGGACCTTCTTCTGCATCCGCGGGCGTGTGAACTTGCCGAACCAGCGGAAGCGCGGCTCGCGGGCGAGCTTCCAGATCGTGGCGGCGTGGCTGTCCTGGCCGCCGCGCTTCCACCGGGCCCACTGCATGTAGGCGGGCTCCATCCGGTCGACGAAGAAGCGCTGCCCGAGCAGCGGGTTGGGTAGAGAGGGATCTACGGCCTTGGGGTCGATGCCGAAGGGCGCGGTGGGCCAGACCGGGTGGGTCTCCGCCACACACTTCGCCCAGTCCTCCGGGTACTCGCCCACGGGGCCCGGCGGGACGTGGTCCGGCGGGTTCACCAGGAACGGGTCGACGAGGCGGCCGGTGGGGTACGACTGAGCGCCCGCGGCGGCAGGAAATACGGCGATCAGGGCGAGGATCACCAAGACGACACCGACTCGACCCATGCACGTTCGTCATCGGCACCCCAGAGGGGCGCAGGAGGGGCAAAATCGGCGCGCTGGACGGACGTTCTAGGCCCGCGCTACTCTCCTGCCGCGTGGAAACGCGCCTGAGCCGCCGGCGGCTACTCCAGGCCGGCGCCGCGGGCGCCGCGGGCGCCGCCGTGCTCGCGTCCACGGGGTGCAACTCGGACGACGCCGACGCCGCCGACGACGGGCAGCTGAACGTCCTCGTGCTGATCATCGACAGCCTGCGCCCGGACCACGTGGGCGCCTACGGATCCCCGCAGATCCAGACGCCCAACATCGACGCGCTGGCGAACCGCGGGCTGCGCTTCTCGCGGGCGTTCCCGGAGGCGATGGTCACCGTGCCGGCGCGGCGCTCGATCTTCGGCAGCCGCCGCATCTTCCCGTTCCGCAACTGGAAGCCGAACAAGGAGATCGGCACCAGCCCGGGGTGGCTCCCGATCGACGATCCCCAGCAGACCTTCACCACCGCACTGAAGGACGCCGGCTACTGGACGGCGCAGGTGAGTGACAACCCGTTCATGGCGTTCATGAAGGCGTTCGAGCCGTTCCGCGAGACGTTCCACGAGTGGAGGACGATCGTCGGGCAGTCCGGCTTCCGGAAGCCGCCGGAGAACGTCTCGCTCGAGGAGGTGGAGCACTGGCTGCCGCCCTTCCTGCGCGACGATCGCTACATCCCCGGCATGCGCAAGTACCTCGCCAACACCGGCGAGGGCCGTGACGAGGAGGAGACCTGCGCCGCGCGCGTGTACAAGGACGCCGCGAACATCCTCGACGACGCGCGCCGCCGTCAGCCGTTCGCGCTGACGGTGGACTGCTTCGACCCGCACGAGCCGTGGAGCACGCCGCGCAAGTACCTCGACATGTACGGCGACCCCGACTACTCGGGCACCGAGGTCGGCGTGACCCCCTACGGCTTCGCGCAGAACTTCACGCCGGAGCAGTTCCGCCGCATGCACGCCGCGTACGCCGGAGAGGTCACGATGACCGACCGCTGGCTGGGCCACTTCCTCGACCGCTTCCACGAGCTCGGGCTGCACAAGAACACCGTGATCGTCCTGCTGAGCGACCACGGCTACCTGCTGGGCGAGCGCGGCTACACCGGCAAGGTCCCCTCCCAGCTCCACCCCGAGCTCGCGCAGGTGCCGTTCGTCGTGGTCCACCCGGACGACCGCGCGGCGGGCGAGGTGAGCCAGTACTTCGCCTCCACCCACGACGTCTTGCCGACGGTCCTGTCGATGGTCGGAATGGACCCGCCCGGCTGGATGGGCGGCTCAGACCTCTCCCCCATCCTCACCGGCGG
>Ga0114129_10006296_pt1 | contig 16825 bp, 17 predicted proteins | sample RhiMetdeltSRZDD1_FD_80071 | JGI IMG/M metagenome (GOLD analysis project Ga0114129, IMG submission 80071) | Populus rhizosphere microbial communities from Tennessee, USA - Rhizosphere MetaG P. deltoides SRZDD1 (version 2) (version 2) | ecosystem: Host-associated > Plants > Roots > Rhizosphere >... | reverse complement strand
CGAGGGCATCGACCTCCACCACGCGCTCTACGACTGGGACTACCCGCGCCAGCTGCTGCACCTGCGTGCGGGCGCCGATGACCCCCTCTACTCGGAGCGCTTCCTTCTCCGGCGGCCGCTGCTCGAGGCCCTCCAGGCCACCGAGCCGGTCGTGCTCCTGATCGACGAGATCGATCGCGCCGACGACGAGTTCGAGGCGTTCCTGCTCGAGTTCTTGTCCGACTTCCAGGTCTCGATCCCGGAGCTGGGGACGGTCACGGCGGAGCGGCGCCCGCTCGTGGTGGTCACCTCCAACCGCACGCGCGAGCTGCACGATGCCCTCAAGCGCCGCTGCCTCTACCACTGGATCGACTACCCCACGCCGGAGCGCGAGGCGGAGATAGTCCGGGTGCGCCTGCCGGGAGTGCCCGACGAGGTCGCCGAGCGGGTGTGTCGCGCGGTGGCCCGGCTGCGCGGCGAGGAGCTCTACAAGCTGCCCGGCGTGGGCGAGACGATCGCCTGGGCCCAGGCGCTGCTCGCCCTCGACGACGCCGACCTCGACGAGACGCTAGGGGTCGTGCTGAAGGTGCGCGAGGACATCGAGCGGACGCGCGAGCGAGGGGTGCTGCACGGTGCGTGACGCGGAGTCGTCCGGGCGCGGCCGCCTCGGCATGCGCCTGACCGGGCGGCTTGCCCTGCTCGCGGCGTCCATGCGCGCCGCGGGCGCTCGCGTCGGCATCGACGAGCTGATCGGAGCTCATCGCGCGCTGGCCGCGGTCGACCCAGCCGATCGCGGGGCGGCCTACTTCGCCCTGCGGGCCACGCTGTGTTCACGACGTGACGACTTCCTGGCATTCGACGCGGCCTTCGCGGAGCTGTTCGCCGCACCCGCGCAGCCGCCGCCGCAGCCGCCCGAGCTGCTCGACGACGTGGCCTCGGTGGTGCTGCCGCGACTGGCCGTGCCGGGCCAGGAGACGCGCGTGCCGGTGGACGCCGAGGTCGAAATCCTGCCCGCCGCATGGTCGGAGACGGAGCTGCTGCGCGACAAGGACTTCGCCGACTACTCGGACGCCGAGCGCAGGCTGGCGCGCGACCTGATCCGCCGGATCGCCGGCGTGGGGCCGAGGCGCGCGAGCCGCCGCACGCGCCGGGCTCGGCGCCGCGGCGCGCCGCCCCACGCCGCCCGCCCGGACCTGCGCCAGACGATCCGCTCGTCGCTGCGCACGGGCGGCGACCCGTTCGAACGCCACTGGCGCGAGCCGGCGGAGCGGCCGCGGCCGCTCGTGCTGGTCTGCGACGTGTCCGGCTCGATGGAGCCCTACGCGCGCATGCTGCTCCAGTACATGCAGGCCTGCGTGGCCGCGCGCCGGCGCGTCGAGGGGTTCGTGTTCGGCACCCGGCTCACCCGCGTCACGGCAGAGCTCGCGGGCCGCGACCCGGACCGCGCGCTCGACCGCGCCGCTGGCGCGGCCGAGGACTGGTCGGGCGGCACGCGCATCGGCGAGGCGCTCGCCACGCTCAACCGCGAGCACGGCCGGCGGCTCGGCCGCGGGGCGATCGTGGTGCTGCTCTCAGACGGATGGGACCGCGGCGACCCGGAGCAGCTGGCGGCCGAGATGGCGCGCCTCCAGCGCTGCGCGCACCAGCTCGTGTGGCTCAATCCGCTCAAGGCCCATCCCGAGTACGAGCCGCTTACTCTTGGTATGCAGGCCGCTCTGCCGCATGTGGACCATTTCCTGGCCGGAAACTCGCTTGCATCGCTGGCAGAGTTGGCAGACCTGATGGAAGGTGGATTCGAATGAAGGACGTGCTCGAAGACGTGCAGGCCTGGGTCGACCGTGGCGACCGCGTGGCGATCGCGACCGTGGTCGGAGTGAAGCGCTCCGCGCCCCGGGCGCCCGGCGCGAAGATGGCCGTGAACGACAGCGGAGACGTCTCCGGCGCGGTCTCGGGAGGTTGCGTTGAGGGTGCCGTTGTCGAGGCCGCGGGCGAGGTCCTGCGGGGCGATGGACCCAAGCTTCTCCACTTCGGGATCGCCGACAGCGAGGCGTGGGATGTTGGACTTCCGTGCGGAGGGGAAATAGATGTCTTTGTGGAGGAATACCTGAGGTGAGCTTGCAGTCCGAGTTCGCCGAGATAGCGGCCAGGGATGGCCGGGCGGCTCTCGTGACCGTGATCGCGGGTGGCGAGTTGGGCGCGAAGCTCCTGGTGCGTGCCGACGGCAGCACGGAGGGCAGCCTCGGCAGTGCGGAGCTGGACGCCGCGGGACTATCCGCGGCCGAGGAGCTGATTTGGGCCGAGCGCTCGGAGACGCGCGAGCTGGGCGAGACGTCGCTGTTCGTCGACGTGGTCGCGCCGGCGCCACGACTGGTGATCTTCGGGGCCGTCGACTATGCCGCCGCACTGTGCCGCCTGGCTCGGGCGGCCGGCTGGCGGCCGTACGTGTGTGACCCGCGCTCGCAGTTCGCCACGCCGGGGCGCTTCCCGGATGCGGAGGAGGTCATCGTCGCCTGGCCGGACGAGGCGTTCGCTCGCCTCGGCGGGATCGATCGCGCCACGTACATCGCCGTGCTCACGCACGACCCGAAGCTCGACGACGCCGCGCTCACGATCGCCCTCGGGTCCGATGCGGCGTACGTCGGCGCGATGGGCAGCCGGCGCGCGCAGGCGCAGCGCCGCGAGCGGCTGCTCGCGGCCGGGCTCGACGAGCAGCTGCTCGAGCGGGTGGCGGCGCCGATCGGGCTCGATCTCGGAGCGGTGAGCCCGGAGGAGACGGCGCTGTCGATCATGGCCGAGGTCGTGGCGGTCAGGAACGGGCGCGACGGCGGTCGGCTTTCGCAGTCCGGCGGGCGCATCCACGAGGTGGGCGCGTGATCGGGGGGCTGGTGCTTGCGGCGGGGGCCGGGACACGCTTCGGTGGCCGCAAGCAGCTCGCGGAGCTGGACGGCAGGCCGCTGCTCGAGCATGCGCTGCGCGCGATGTCCGCCTCGCCGGTCGGGCGCGTCGTGGTCGTTCTCGGTGCGCTCGTGGAGGAGGTCACCGCGACGGTGGATCTCCACGGCGCCGAGCCCTGCGCGTGCGAGCGCTGGGACGAAGGGCAGGCCGCCTCGCTCGCCTGCGGGCTCGCGGAGCTGGCGGATTGCGAGGCGGTGGTGGTCACGCTCGGCGACCAGCCGCGCATGTCCCCGGACGCGATCAGGCGCGTGATCGGCGCACGCGGCGACGGCGCCGCGGCCGTCCGCGCCACCTACTTCGGCGTGCCGGGGCACCCCGTGCTGCTGGAGCACGACCTCTTCGACTCCTTCCGCGACGTGACCGGAGACCACGGCGCACGGAACCTGCTGCTGAGCGTCCAGGTCCGCGAGGTGCCGTGCGACGACCTCGGCGGCGGCGAGGACGTGGACACGCCGGCCGAGCTCGATGCGCTGCGCGCGGGCGGCCCGGTCACTACCGCGCCGGCGCGGTGAAGCTCGAGCAGTCGTTCGAGGTGCACGCCCCGCTCGAGCGGGTGTGGGAGACCCTCATCGACGTCGAGCGCGTGGCGCCCTGCCTGCCCGGCGCGGAGATCACCGAGGTGTCGGACGACGGGACCTACCACGGCACGTTCAGCGTGCGGCTCGGGCCGACCACGGCGGCGTATCGGGGCGAGCTGCACATGGAGGAACGCGACGAGGACGCCCACCGCGTGACGATGCGCGCGAGCGGGCAGGACAAGCGCGGCCAGGGCTCCGCGAAGGCGACGATCGTGAGCACCATGCGCTCCGAGGACGACGTGACCAAGGTCGACGTGGAGACCGACTTCACGATCACCGGCCGCCTCGCGCGCTTCGGCCGCGGCGGGATGATCCAGGACATCTCGAACCGGCTGCTGAAGGACTTCGCGAACTGCCTTCAGGAACGGATCGAGGCGCCGCCGGCAGCGGAGCCCACCCTGCTCGACGCCGTGATCGCGGCGACCCCCGAGGGCGCGGCCACGTCCCCGCCTGCGGCGGGAGGGGCAAAGTCGCCGACCACGACCAAGCCGATCGGCGGCTTCTCGCTGTTCTTCCGGGCGCTAGTCGACCGGCTGCGCCGGCTGTTCCGTCGCGGCTGAGTCGAGCGCGCGCCGGACCCACGCGGGCAGCTCGCGCAGGAACGCCGGGTCGATCGTATGCGGCATCGGCGACTCGCGATAGGTCACGTCCGCGCCCGCCGCCGTAAGCCGGTCGCGCGCGTCGTGGCCGAACTCCACCGGGATCACGGGGTCGTGGGTGCCGTGCCCGATCGCCACCGGCAGGCCGGCCGCCTTGCCGAGGTCGGCCTCGAAGCCCTCCACCTCGGGGATGAAGCCGCTCAGGGCCATGATGCCCGCCGGTCGCGGGCGTCCCGCGCCGAGTCCGAGCGCGTACGACATCACCGACCCCTGGGAGAAGCCGCCCAGGACCGTCCGCTCGGGCGGGATCCCGTGCTCGGCGAGCAGGCCGTCGAGCCACGCCGCCAGCTCCGGGTAGGTCGCCTGGAAGGTCTCGGGATCGGGGTAGCCGACTCGGCGGACGACGTACCAGTGGGCGCCGCCCGGCGGCAGCGACAGTGGTCCGCGCGCGGTGGCGCCGAGCAGGCGCCGCTCGGGGTCGAGGATCTCGAGCAGCGGGAAGAGGTCGTGCTCGTCGGCACCGCGGCCGTGGAAGAGCACGAGCGCGCCCTCGGGCGCGCCGGCTGCTGGTCGCGTGAGGTGTTGGATGCTCATGGCTTGCGCTAATCTTGTTGTATCGACAACTACTCTACAGCAGAGCTCCTCAACGAAGAGGAGCTGGCGGCGTGGCGCGGGATGCTGCGTGCGCACGCCGCGCTTACGCGGCAGCTCGACGCCGAGCTCGCGCGCGAGCACAAGCTCCCGCTGTCCTCCTACGAGGTGCTGCTGTACGTCGCCGACGCCCCGGAGGGACGCATGCGCATGGCGGAGCTCGCGGACTCGGTGCTGCTGAGCCGCAGCGGCCTGACGCGACTGGTGGACCGTCTCGAGCGCGAGGGGCTGCTCAAGCGCAAGCCATGTGAGAGCGACGCCCGCGGTTTCTTCGCCGAGATCACGCCGAAGGGCCGCCGGCTCTTCGATGCCGCCCGCCGCACGCACCTGGAGGGCGTGCGCGCGCTATTCCTCAGTCGCTTCTCGCGCGACGAGCTACGCGCCCTCGGCTCGCTCTGGCAGAAGCTCGAAGACGAGCGCGCCGGCTCCTAGGACATCGGTGCGGCAACGGCGTGCCGCGCCCGGCGCCGCACCTCGCGGATCGCGCGGGCCAGTCTTTTGACACCCTCGTCGAGCTCCGGCGGCTCGAGCAGAGAGAAGGACAGCCTGAAGGAGGTCTGGGTGCGCCGCTCGGCCGTGACCGCGCCGCCGGGCGTGAACGTGACGCCGTGGCGCGCCGCCTCCGTATAGAGGACGCGTTCGTCGAGCGCCCGGTTGAGCGTGACCCAGACGTGGTGCCCGCCCTGCGGCGGGTCGGCCTCGTACTCGCCGGCCATGTGCCGCTCGAGCGCCTTTAGCAGCGCGTCGCGGCGCTCCCGGTAGAAGGGCTGGGTCTGCTCCAGGTGGCGGTCGTAGGCGCCCGTGCTGAGCCAGCGGGCGCAGATGTGTTGGATCAGCGTGGGCGAGTGGAAGTCGCTTGACAGCTTCAGCATCGCGATCCGCTCGCGCACCGGCCCGCGCGCGGCCACCCAGCCGGCGCGAAGACCGCCGCCCACGACCTTCGACAGCGAGTTCACATGGATCACGTGCGCCGGGGCCAGCTCGCGCAGCGGGCGCACGGGCGCGCTCCCGAAGCTCGCATCGGCGTAGACGCGGTCCTCGAGCACGAAGAAGTTGCGCTCCCTGGCCAGTGCCGCGAGCCGCGCCCGGCGCTCCTCGGAGAGGTCGCGCCCGGTCGGGTTCTGGCACGCGGTCTGAAGCGCCACAAGCTTCACCTCGTGGCGCGCGAGCAGTCGCTCGAGCGCGTCCACGTCGAAGCCGTCCTCGTCCACGGGCACGCCGATCACGCGGGCCCCCGTCTGACGCACGGAGTCGAGCATGCCCGCGAAGGTGGGGGACTCGATCACGGCCACGTCGCCCGCCTCGAGTGTGGCGTGGGCCGCGAGGCCGATGCCCTGCTTCGCCCCGGAGGTCACGATGATCTCGTCCGGATCCTCGGCGAAGCCGGCCTTGCGCCCGCGCGCGGCCAGCTGCTCGCGGAACGCGTAGAGACCCTCGGCCGGCAGGTAGGAGAGCGCCTCGCCGCCCACCTCGGCGAACACGTCGGCGGTGATGCGGGCCAGCTCGTCGGTGGGATAGAGCCGCGGCGAGGGCCACCCGACCGCCAGCGAGATCAGGTCGGGCTGCCAGGCGCTGGACATCACCTCGGCGAGGACCTGCTCGGGGTAGCTCGGCTCCCGCTCGGGCAGCGCGTAGACCTGCCAGTCGTCCCCGTGCTCCTCGCTGCGCGCCGGCGCCAGCGAGCGAACGAACGTGCCGCGTCCAACGCTCGCGGTCACATAGCCCAGCTCGGCGAGCTTGCGGTAGACGCGCGCTGCGGTCAGGTGGTTCACGCCGACCAGCTCAGCGAGCTCGCGCGTGGGCGGAAGCTTCTCCCCGGGCTCCAGCTCGCCGGCGTCGATCGCCGCGGTGAAGCGGTCCACGATCTGCTGGGTCAGCGACAGGGCGCCGCCTCGAGTGAGCTCAGACAAATCTATCTTGTACGACATTGCACCACCTCCTCACGGTCGTACAGTACCACTAGACCGTCATACGCACAAACTGTGTACTACACCAGGAGGTTCCCCACGATGCAGAACGTCACGGTACGCCGCTCGGCTTCAGGCGACGAGTCCGCCCTGGCCCGCCTGGCCGCACTAGACAGCGCGAGCCCACCGAGGGGACCGGCGCTGCTCGCGGAGGCGGATTCCCGACTGCTCGCCGCGCTCCCGCTCGGCGCCGGGCGCCCGATCGCGGATCCCTTCGAGCCGACGGCAGAGCTCGTCGCCCTGCTCGAGCTGCGCCGCAAGCAGATCGAATCCGCGGACGCCCCCCAGCGGCGCAGTCGGCTGCGCACGCTCCGCGGGCGGCTCTCGCACGCCCGGGCCTAAGCCTCCCTGTGCAAACGAGGGGCTCCAACCTCCCCTCGCCCCTCGCGATCGGCGCCGGTCCTTTTCCCCCGGGTTTTTTTACTTTTACGGTGACCACCGAGAACTGGATCCGCGTGCCGCCCCTGTGGCGAGGGCGGGATGCGCCGCTCGGCTGGACCACCGTCAACACGCGTCGCAAGCTGCTCGTCTTCGGCGGCGCCCGCTGGAATCGAGCGCACCTCGACGGACAGCTGCTGAACGACGCCTGGCTCTGGACGCCGCCGGCGCCCTAGCGGTCTCCGCTCGGAGCAGGCGGAGCGCAGCCTGGCCTTCGGCCGGCACGCGGTCGACGACGGGTATTGAAGGGTCCTATCGGACTTGTCCGCGTATTTCGCGGTCAACCTCGATAGCACCACTTCTTCAGCGCGCTGTAATCGTGCCGTTTTGCACCCCGGCATGGTGCAAAGCCTGACGATCCGGCTGAGCAGTTGACCCGCCAGGAACGCTGACGTTACGCTGAGCGCGCGGCTCCAAAAGCTGCGAGGCAGCATGGATGTGACCGTCCACATCGAGGGGCGTCACGACGCCGGGCAGGCGCTCGCGCGGCTCTTGGAGCGGGCCGGGCTGTTCGAGTCGCTCGAGCGCAAGCGCGGGGCGAGCGGCCGGGCCGCCGAGCGGTTCCGGATCGCCGTGAAGCCGAATCTGATGGGACGGCCCGGCACGGATCCCCGGCTTGTCGAGCAGCTCCTCTCGGCGCTCCGGGAGCACGGCTATTCGGACCTCGCCGTCGTGGAGTCGCGCACGAGCCGCGAGGCCGATCGAACCGTGGCCGCCGCGGCGCGTGATGCCGGCTATAGCGGGGAGGGCTACCGGATCGTGGACCTGTCCGAGGAGCCGGTGGGATTCGACTACGGCAGCGTCCTGGGCAGGGCCAGCGTCGGGCGCACGTGGCTGGAGGCGGACTACCGGATCACGTTCGCGAAGGCGAAGCCACACTCGCGCTGCTTCTTCAGCGGCTGCCTCGCCAACCTGCTCGGGGTCCTCCCAGAGCCGGACAAGCTCTCGCACTACGCCGGCCCGCGGCACGCCTTCTACGAGTGCTGCGTCCTCGTGGCCGACCGCCTGCGCGTGGACTTCGCGCTCATGGACGCCTCGCACGCCGACGAGCTGCTCGCGAGCACGAGCCCGTTCGCGGTGGACTGGGTCGCCGGCGAGAAGATGGGGCTCGACCCCGCCCTCAACCCGGTGCTTCACGAGGCGCTCCTGCGCTGGGGCCGAGTCCACCTGAAGCGGCGCGGCAACGTCACGCCCTGGGAGGAGTGGAGGAACGTCCGCCCGGCCACCGTGGTCGTGCTCGACCTGCTGGAGCCGCTCTACCGCGGACCGCTCCGGCCCCTGGGAGGAAGGAGGCTCGCCGAGTGGACCGTCCAATGAGGGTCTACGGCCTCAACGTCGTCGAGCAGTTCCTCGACGACCTGCTCGTGGCGGTCGGGGCGCTGCTGGTGGCGCTCGGGATCGCGGCCGCCGTGTTCGAGGACGCCTTCGACGCCGGCGGGCTCGGCGGCGGCATGCTGGTGGCCGCCAGCGCCGCGGCGGGGATCCTGCTGGCCGCCGGGGGGTCCGGGATCCGGCAGAACCGGGTGGCCAGCGAGCTCGGCTACGCCCTGCTGGCAGTGGCGGCGACGGGATGGATCGTCAACGGCGCGGTTGGGCCGAGCGTCGTCGCGCTCGCCACGGGCGTGGTCCTGGCGCTCGTGCTGGTGGCAGCCGTGGCGCTGCGCCGCCGCGCGTTGCGGCTCCGCTTCAAGCCGCGCTTCTTCTCGCTGCGCCAGTTTTCCACCCTGATCGAGGTCGCGGACGCGATGATCGACGGCGACGGCCGCGAGGCGCTCGACCCGATCGAGGTCGCCGTGCGCACCGACCACCTGATCGCGCGCGTGGAGACGCCGGTCAAGAAGGACCTCAAGCTCGTGCTCGTGCTGGTCGAGTGGCTGCTGCCGCTCATGATCCTGCGGCCATTCCCGTTCAGCGTGCTCGGCTCGAACGAGCGCCGACGCGCGGTCGACAAGGTGATCACCGCGAAGGGTCCGTTCCGCGACGTGGCGCGCAGCCTCAAGGTCCTGGCCTGCGCCGGCTATTACGGAAGCGCCGAGGCGCTCGCGGAGGTCGGCTTCGTGCGGTTCGAGGATCGCGATCGTTTCAAGGGAGTGGACACCACGCCGCGCGCGCACCCGGACCCGTTCCCCCGCAACGGACATGGTCCGCCGGAGCGCGCTCACGCGGTCGTGATCGGTTCCGGCGCGGCGGGCTCGGTGATGGCCTACGAGCTCACGAGAGCTGGGCTCGACGTGACCGTGCTCGAGGCGGGCCGCCATCAGGACCCGCAGACGTTCCAGCACAGCGAGGTCGAGATGTTCGTGCGCTCCTACAAGGCGGGCGGGCTCCAGACCACGTCGGACCATCACATGCTGATCGTTCAGGGCGCGACCGTCGGTGGCTCCACGGTCATCAACAACGCGATCTGGCTCGAGGCCGACCTCGACCGCGTGCTGCCCGAGTGGGCAGCCCGGGGCGCGCACGTGCCGGAGGATGCCCTCAGGCGCGCGTACGAGGAGCTCAGCCATGCGCTCCACGTGGAGGCCCTCCCCGAGGAGCTCGCCAACCGCGGCGCGTCGGTGTTCGACAAGGGCCGGCGCGCGCTCGGGATGGAGGGTGGCTTCCTGAAGCACAACCGCGACCACTGCCTCGCGTGCGGCTGGTGCAACTACGGCTGTCGCTACGACCGCAAGACCTCGATGCTCGTGACCTACCTCCCGTGGGCTCTCGCACGCGGGGCGAAGCTCTACGACCGCTGCCGCGACGTCAGGATCCAGTCCGAGCGCGGGGTGGCGAGGAGCGTTCGGTTCGTGCGCAACGGCCGCGAGCAGGTCGTGGAAGCGGACCGCGTGGTGGTGTGCGCGGGCGCGATCGGTTCGAGCGAGGTGCTTCTGCACAGCGGGATCGACCAGGGCGGCCGCGTCGGCAAGGGGCTCCACGCGCTCGCCGGCGGCTTCGTGACCGCGGAGACCGAGCAGGAGATCGACGGGTTCGACGGCATCGGGCTCTGCTGCATCGCCGACGACGCCGAGGACTACGTGATCGAGAGCTACTTCGCGCCCCCGCTCGTCTTCTCGCTGCGGCTCGGCGGCTGGTTCCTCTCGCACTTCAACCGGATGCTCCGCTACGGCCACTTCGTGGACGGCGGCGTGATGGTCGCGACGGACCCGAAGCGGGGGGGCGTCTCACTGGACCGCAAGGGCCGCACCAAGATCGAGATGTCCCTCGGTGACGAGGAGCTCGAGCTGCTGAAGCGCGGCATCGGGACGATCACGCGCGTCTACCTCGCGGGTGGCGCGATCCGCGTGTTCCCCTCGAGCTACGGGCTGCTCGAGTTCGCAAGCGAGGACGACCTCCGCCACCTGAGCCGGATCAAGCGGGCGGACGACCTCTCGCTCGGCTCCGCGCACCCGCAGGGCGGGAACCCGATGGGCGAGGACCCGAGCGTGGCCGTGGTGGGCAACGACTTCCGGGTCCACGGCTTCGAGAACCTCTACGTGGCCGACGCGAGCGTGTTCCCGAGCAACATCCGCGCGAACTGCCAGGCGACCGTGATGGCTATCTCGCACTACGCCGCGAACGCCCACGTGTCCACGTGACCCGCCAGCCGCTCTGCTTCGCCACCTGGCATCTGCTCGCCCGGCTGGCGTGGCTGGAGGTCCGGAGATGAAGGCGGAGCGCAGACGCCGCTGGCGCAACCGGGCGCGTACGCAGAGCGTCGACCCGCTCGGGATCATGCGGCCGGAGTCCTGCGACGAGATCGTCGCGATCGTGCAGCGCGCCGAGGAGGAGGGCGTCACGGTCCGGGCGGTCGGCTCGCGGCACTCGTGGTCCGACGTCGCGCTGGGCCCCGGCTACGTGCTGAGGCCGGAGGGACTCGCGCGGCCGCTCGACCTAGAGGAGCGGCTGCTGCGTCCTCCGCGCGGCGAGCCGGCGGAGCGACTCGTCCGGGTCGAGGCCGGCATGCGCATCCGCGACCTGAATCGCTGGCTGGAGCGCGAGCACGGCCTCGCGCTGTCGAACATGGGCGGCTACGACGGCCAGACGGTGGGCGGTGTGATCTCGACCTCCACGCACGGGTCGGGGCTCCGCTTTGGCCCGCTCAGTGACTTCGTCCGCTCGGTCGACCTGGTGGCCGCGCGCGGCAAGCGCTATCGGATCGAGGGGCATGACGGACCGACGGATCCGGAGCGCTTCGAGGCGGAGCGGCCGGACTGGGAGCTCGTCCAGGACGACGACCGCTTCGGGGCAGTGCGCGTCGGGATGGGCTGCCTCGGCGTGATCTACGCGGTCATCCTCGCGGTCGAGCCCTCGTATCTGCTCACCGAGGTGCGAACGCAGTCGACCTGGGAGGCCCTGCGCGAGGACCTGCATCGGGGTGAGCTGCTCGACCCGAAGCGCCACCGGCATTTCGAGCTCTTCCTGAGCCCCTACGCGCGCGAGGGCGACGGCGAGCACCCCTGCATGATCACGACCCGCGACCGGCTCAGGGACACGCTGCCGCCGTGGTGGAGCAACGACCGCCGCCGCAACTGGCTGGCCGAGCTCCTGTCGGGCGCGCCCGGGATGGGGCAGCTGATCCGAGCGGTCGCGACCGCGCTGCCGCGGATGACGCCCAAGTTCATGGAGATGACGCTGAACGGACTCAGCGACGACGAGTTCACGAACAGGAGCTACAGGGTCCTCAACATCGGCGCGGCGAACAAGCTGCCCGCGGTCTCAGCCGAGATCGGCGTGCCGGTCGACGATGAGCACACGCACGTCGACAAGCGCCGGCACGTGGCCGCCGTGGACCGGATCATCGAGATCGCGGACGAGCATCGCCGCATCGGGGAGATCTTCCACACCTCGCCGATCTCCCTGCGCTTCGTGGCCAGCTCGGACGCCCACATGTCGATGATGCAGGGCTGCGACACGATGATGATCGAGCTGATCCAGCTCAAGGGGACGCGCGGCGGGCTGGAGGTGATCGCGGCCTACGAGAACGCGCTCTACGCGCTCGACGGACGCCCGCACTGGGGCCAGCTGAACACGCTCACGGGCAGCCACGGGCTCGTGCGCTCGCTCTACGACAACCTGCCGCGCTGGCTGGAGGCACACGCGGAGCTCAACTCGAGCGGCGTCTTCGACAGTCCGTTCTCGAAGCGCGTCGGCATCGTGGCGCATCGCGCCGGGTCCGGCGGGGTGGCTGCCGAGCCGTGACGTGGTGGCGGAGATCCCGGGTCGAGCAGCCGCTCGCGCTCAAGCCGGGCGACCCCCTGACGCGGCGGATCCCGAGCCTCGAGCGGGCCTTCGCCACCGAGCTCACCGGGAGCATGAGCCTCAACATCCGCGGCGCCTTCCTCGCGGGCGGGGCGGCGATCGCGCTGCTTCTCGTCGCGCAGTTCTCAGCCGCCTGGCTCGACGACGGGCATTGGGAGTTCCCGGATATCTGGGACATCGTCATGCAGACGCTGCTGGTGGTCACGGCCATCGCGTTCGCGCTTTCCGTGCTGCTGTCGGTCTGGGCGGTCTGGCCGCGCCGCGGCTTCGCCCCCGCCCTGCGCCAGCGCATCGAGAAGATGAACACCGGCGACCGCAAGGGAGAGGCGGCGCTGCTGCTGACGATGCTCGACAGCCTGCGGGTGGCGAACGAGCGCAAGAGCCGCTGGATTCGCCTCGCGTCGCTTCCCTTCGTCGTCGCGGTGCTCGGCACGGTCGGCCAGAGCCTGATCTTCGCCTGGAAGGCCGAGCTCGTGGACCCGCCACGCGACGGCAAGGCGGAGCCGGTGGAGGTGGACGACACGACGGGCCTCCCCTCGCGCGAGGACCAGCTGCTGCTCGCCCGCCGCTACGCGCCCCGCGTGTGGCTCCACCACAGCGAGCGCTTCGGGCCGCTCGACCCGAGTGCGTTCATCAGCGGATCGGAGCTCCAGTGGCGCAAGCGGCGCTCGGACAGCCGCGTCGCGGCGCGTGGCCGGGTGGCAGCCGAGCGGCTCGGCCGCCACTGCGAAACGGCGCCCGGAGGCTGTTACGAGTTCAGCGGCTTCCAGGCGCGCGAGCTCACGCGGCCGTTCGCCAAGGGGCCGCGGCCCGAGGGCGTAAGGCCCCGGCACGGGTTCGCGCTGAACCTCGACAACGCCCTTCACGGCGGGCAGTCGCGAAGGGATCCCGATGTTCCGGTCTACTACGAGTTCCGCAAGGCCGGCGACGAGCTGCTCGCGACCTACTGGTTCTCGTACGGGCACAGCGCGCCCCACACGGGCGGGGCCGTGGGCGCAGCGCTCGGTGACAAGCTGAGCCACGAGGGCGATTGGGAGAACGTGGACGTGGCGCTCGCCCTCGACGGCTCCACGCCGAGGGCCGTGTACTTCTACGGGCACGGCGCGCCGACGCGCCGCACCTGGGAGCAGCTCGAGCTGAACGGCGACCACCCGGTCGTCTACAGCGCGCTCGATTCACACGCCTCCTACTCCGAGGGCGGCACTACCAAGGTCTGCGGCGACCTCGGCTCCTCGGACGACATCCGCGACCAGGGCTTCCGCTGGGACACCTGGAAGGGCGCCGACACGCTGCGCCCGGCCAGGGACGAGCCGTGGTTCGGCTATGGGGGCGCGTGGGGGGCGGCGAAGACAGCGCAGGGGCAGACCGGTCCCCTCGGGCCGTCGAAGTGGAAGCTCCCGGCGAGGATCGAGCCAACCGAGCTCGCCCCCGGGAAGTGCCACTAGCGAACCGCCCGACCCCGAGGCGAGCGTGCCCTGGATGCGGGGCGCACCTCGCCGGTTGTCCGGCCTGCGCGGACGAGCACCAGAGCCTACGCGCGCTGCTGGGTCGCTGAATCGAGCCCAACTTGTTACGCAGGTAACACACGCGTGCTGCGCGCTGGCTCAGGCTCCAGGGTGTGAGCGGAGAGCAGCTGAGCGAAGGGCGGGCGGCGCGCGACGAGGCGGAGCGCGCGATGCGCCTGCTGCTTCGGGAGCACGAACTTCCGGAGCCCGACGAGATCCTCGATCACGAGGACGGCGGCATCGTGTGCCTGTGGCACGGGCCCAAGGTGGCGATCGTCGTGGACCTCGAGCCACGCGCCGCGTGACCGCCAACCGGCGGCGCTCTCAGCTCCTCTGCACTGGCGCGTGCAATGTCGCGGCCTTACGATCGCGCGCATGGCTCGCTACGAAACGAAGATCAAAGACGGCGCTGCGCCCTTCCTAGAGCAGGGCGAGGAGGTTCTGGCAGCGGTAATGGCTCGCCCGAGAGGCTGGACTCAGGCCGGAGCTTCCGCCGGCGGCGGGTTCGTGGCCGGGATGGTCGGTGGCGCCATCGGGGGCAAGAAGCAGCAGAAGCAGGTCGAGGCGGCCGAGGACGCAGGCTTCGAGCTTGCGAGCCCGATGGCCCTCGCCGTCACCCAGCGGCGCCTCCTTTCGCTGAAGGTCGGCGCCTTGATCGGCATGGGCATGGGCGGCAAGGTCGAGGGGCTCGTGAGCGCCGCACCGCTGAGCGACGTCGACTCGATCGAGGTGAAGCGCCTCGCCGCGGGCAAGACGATCACCGTGACCGTCAGGGGAACGCCGTTCGTGCTCGAGGCCGGGGCTGGCGCGAACGCCAAGGGCGTGGCCGAGGCGTTCGAGAGCGCGAAGGCCGGGGCGCCGTCCTAGCCGCGGTTCATCCCAGGGGCCCCTAGGGGCAGAACTCGTCGTCGTCGTTGTCGTTGCGCTTCGGGTGCCCCTGCCCGACCCCCTGTCCGTTGTTCCCGTCCTCACACGCGGTGGAGTTGAACCCCTCCTGGAACGTGATCAGCGACGGCGGGGTCGGAATCGACTGCACGATCAACCCGGACGTCCCACTGTCGCTGCGCGATCCGGTCGTTGCGTTGATCTGCGCGGTGTAGAGCACGTTCGGGTCGCTGATCGCGGCGACGACGTCGTTGGGCGGGGAGGAGCCGTCGGGGTCACAGCTGCCGAACACTGCGAGGGTCGGCGTGGCGGGAGCCGTGGGTGCGAGTTGCTTGGTACCCGTGACCGTCCCGGCGGGGAACTGGCTGCTGATGGTGAACGTGGCCTGGAACGCCGTGATCGGACCGACGCCGCGCGGGTCGATGCTGGTGTTGGTCTGCGGGCCGATCGTGAAGCTGCCGGACTCGACGAACGTGCCGGAGTAGGGCCCGAACGCAGACCCCTGCGTCGTGAAGCTGACCGTGGTCGAGCCGGTCTTGTTGCAGACGAAGTTGTCGAAGGTCGTCTCCTGTCCCGGAATGCCGAGTGTCGACTCGAGCGACTCGCCGTCCAGGCTCACGGAATGGGCGAAGCTCGCCGGCGCGAGGACGGCGAGTGACGCGACCGTGAGCGCGAGAACCCGTAGTGCGAACCGTCCGGGTCGAAACATGAGCGAAGGCCCCCTAGTGCATGGATGCTCACCGCGTCTGTCCGCTCAGCGAGCCAGGAAAAGTTTGCGAAGTAGAACACATGTCGGGCGCGCGATGCGCTGCGGCTCAGAGAGCGGCCAGCACCTCGTCGGCGGCGCGCCTGCCCGAACGCACCGCTCCGTCCATGTAGCCGTTCCAATAGGTGGACGTCTCGGTGCCGGCCCAGTGGATGCGATCGACGGGCTGTCTGAGCGCAGCGCCGAAGTCGATCAGCGTGCCCGGCCCCAGCACTGCGACCGGGCAGCCGCGGTTCCACACCTCGGTGGACCAGTTGAACTCCACGACCTCCCGCGGCGAGAGCGCCTGGTCGCCGAAGAAGTGCGCGAACTGGCGAAGCACCGCGTCGCGCCGGCTCGCCGCCGAGCGCTGCTCCCACTCGCGCGCCTCGTGGCCGCCGATGAAGCCCATCATGATCCCGGGAGTGCCGGCCTCTGGCGAGACGTCGAAGGTCACCTTCACCGGCCCGTTCTCGCTCACCACCTGGCCGGTGAGCCCGCGGTCGCGCCAGAACGGCTTCGGGTAGACCGCCTCGAACTTCATGAGCGTCCCCTGTGGCATGTGCTGGGTGAGCTGGTCGCGCAGGGGCGGCAGCGCGGGCTCGTAGAAGATGCGCCCGGCGAGCGTGGGCGGTATCGCCACGATCACGCGCTTCGCGTTGACCGCGCCGGCGTCCGAGTGGACCGTGACGCCTGACGCGCTCTGGTCGATCCGGCGCACCGGCGCGTTCAGGACCACGCGATTCCCGAGCTGCGCCGCGACCCGCTGGGGCATCCGGTAGGCACCGCCCTCGAAGCGCTGCTCCTGGGCCCCGCCCGCGGTGTTGAAGTTGCGCTCGAAGGTGCCCTGGTTCCCCTCGTTGCCCGACGCGGCGATGTAGAAGACGGTGTAGAGCAGCGACAGCTCGCGCGGCTCGCAGCCGAAGATCGCCTCGGTGGCGGCCGACACGACCGCCATGAACTCGGGATTGCCGCTCGTGTTCGAGCGAAGCCAGCTGTCGAGTGTCTGGCGGTCCCACTCCTCCGCCTTCTCGGCGTTCCAGGGATCCTCGACGGAGACCTGCGTCGCCATGTCGTCGAGCTGGGCCACGGCCAGCGCGATGTCCGGCGCCACAAGGGGGTCGGCGGGCGCGGTTCCGAGCGGGCTGTCGCTCGGGAACTCCTCGCGCCGCCCGTCGCCGCCGATAAAGACGTTGTTGCCGGTGTTGTAGGCCGGGAACAGGCCGACGCCCACGTCCTTCGCGAGCGCCTGGATGTGATCCTGGGTCGGGCCGGTGAACAT
>Ga0114129_10006295_pt1 | contig 16826 bp, 9 predicted proteins | sample RhiMetdeltSRZDD1_FD_80071 | JGI IMG/M metagenome (GOLD analysis project Ga0114129, IMG submission 80071) | Populus rhizosphere microbial communities from Tennessee, USA - Rhizosphere MetaG P. deltoides SRZDD1 (version 2) (version 2) | ecosystem: Host-associated > Plants > Roots > Rhizosphere >... | reverse complement strand
GCACCGCTCTCGGATCTCGACGCCGCGCGCGAGGCCGATATCGTCGACGAGCTCGCGCAGCATGTCGCCGAACATTACGCGGAGCTCGTCGCGGCGGGCGTCAACGACGCGGACGCGGTGCATCGCGCGCTCGCGCCGCTGGACGATCCGGCCCGCATCGCACGGGAGATCGGCCGGGCCGATCGACCGCGACCTTCAGCGCCAGTGCCACCGCCGGTGCGAGGTTCGGCCGTCGACCATGCCGTCCGCGACGTGCGCTACGCGCTCCGACTGCTGCGGCGCGCGCCGGGATTCGCGGCCGCCGCCATCGTGACGCTCGCGCTCGGCATCGGCGCCAATGTCGCGATCTTCAGCGTCGTGCGCGCGGTCGTGCTGAAGCCGCCGCCGTACCGCGATCCGTCCCGTGTCGTGGCGTTCCTCAACAGCCGCTCCGGCGCGGCGGCGACCATCTCGAGCAGCTCCCTTCCCGACTACGAGGATTGGAAGCGACAACTGACGTCGTTCGAATCGATGGGGCTGCTCTCGGGGTGGACGTTCAACATCACCAGTCTCGAGCTGCCAGAACGCGTCTTCGGTGCGCGCGTCACGGGATCCCTGTTCCCCACGCTCGGCACGCCGCCGCTGCTCGGCCGCGCCATCGAGCCGGCCGACGATCGGCCAGGTGGCGACGAGGTCGTCGTTCTCGGCTATGCCGTCTGGCAGCGGCTCTTCGCGGGCGATCGCGGCATCGTCGGCCGCGCCGTGATGATGGAAGGCCGCCCGCATATCGTGATCGGCGTCATGCCGCCGCGATTCCGCTTTCCGACAGACGACGTGGAGTTGTGGGCCGCGATCAAGGACAACATGACCGGCATGCCGCGCAACAGCCGGTTCATGACGGCTGTGGGACGGCTGAAACCCGGCGTGACACTCGCGGCCGCACAGGCCGAACTCGAGACGACCAGCGCACAGCTCGAGGCGGCGTATCCCGAGACGAACAAAGCGTGGCGCGCCCGGCTCGCCGGTGCCCACGAAGCGGTTGTAGGCGGTACGAAGCCGGCCTTGATGGCGCTGGCCGGCGCGGTCGGGTTCGTCCTGTTGATTGCGTGCGCGAACGTGTCGAACCTGCTCCTCGCCCGCGCTTCGTCGCGCCGCCGCGAATCGACCATCCGCCTGGCTGTCGGCGCGAGCAGAGGTCGTCTGGTCGCGCAATGCCTCACCGAGGGGCTCGTCCTTTCGGTGATCGGCGGCTTGTGCGGCGTCGCCGTCGCCTACGGCGCGATTCTGGTGCTCGTGGCGTTCGGTCCGGCCGATATCCCTCGTCTGAACGAAACAGCGGTCGACGCCCCTGTGCTCGCGTATGCGCTGATCGTCGCGATTCTCGCGGGTGCCCTCCCGTCGCTCGCACCGGCGATGCGCGGACTGCAGCCGTCGTCGCTCAAGGACGGGTTCGGCGATTATTCGACGACGGGACGCAGCCGCGTCGGCGCCGTTCTCATCGTCTGCGAAGTCGCGCTCGCGATGACGCTCGCGGTCGCCGGTGCGCTCGTGCTGAAGAGTTTCGCCCGGCTCACCTCTGTCCCGCCTGGCTTCAACCCACAGCACATCCTCAGCCTCAAGGTGTTCCTGACGCCACCGCGGTATCGATCGGTCGCATCGGAAAAGCAGTTCATCGGGAGCGCGATCGCCCGCATGGCATCTGTTCCGGGCGTCGAGGCTGCGGCGGCCATCTCGCAGCTGCCGCTCGGCGATCCCGCGTCGGGCCAGCCTTTCAGCATAGAAGGGCGCGTCTTTGCTCCTGGAGAGCGTCCCGCAGCCGCCTACCGCGCAGTGAGTACGTTGTATTTCGACACGCTTCGAATTCCCGTTCTGCGCGGCCGCGGCTTCACAGACGACGACCGCGACGGAGGAGCGCCGGTCGTCGTCATCAACGAGTCGATGGCGCGCGCGCATTGGCCCAACGAGGATCCGATCGGCCGGCGCATCCACTGGGCGACAGGGTACCCGCAGTTCGACACGGCACCGCACACAGTGGTCGGCATCGTCGCCGACGTCAAGAGCGCCGGGCTCGACAAATCGGAACGATCCTCTGTGTACGCCCCGTACACGCAGCGGATGTTCCCGTGGATGCGCTGGAGCAGCTTCGTGGTGCGAACGCGCGGCGAACCGGAATCGATGGCGCGCCTCATCCGTCAGGAGATGACGAAGATTGATCCGTTGCAGCCGATCTATCAGATGGCGCCGCTCGACGACGTGGTGGCGCAATCGATTGCGGCGCGGCGATTCCATACGGGACTCATCGATCTGTTCGCGCTTCTCGCCCTGGCGCTCTGCGCGGTGGGGGTCTACGGCACCATCGGCTACTGGGTCACCGAGCGGTCGCGCGAAATCGGCGTCCGCATGGCGCTCGGCGCGACCGGGCGCGGCATCCGTCGGATGGTCGTGGCGCGCGCGGGCGGCCTCACCGCGATCGGCGTCGTTCTCGGCATCGGACTGTCAATCGTGACCAACCGCCTGCTCGCCAGTCTGCTGTTCGATGTGCGGCCATTCGACACCGGCACGATCGCGACGGCTTCACTCATCGTGCTCGTCACGAGCGCGGCGGCCGCCTACATTCCGGCGCGGCGCGCCTCTTCCGTCGATCCGCTGACCATCATCCGAGGTGAGTAACACCCGTATGAAGAACTGGAATGCGCTCGTTCGCGCGAGGCTCGCGCCGCTGGCGGTCGATCCCGCGCGGGAGTCCGACATCGTCGACGAGCTCGCGCAGCACGTCGCCGAGCATTACGCGGAGCTCGTGGCCGCTGGTCTTCCTGAATCGGAGGCGATCGAGAAGGCCCTCGCGCCGCTCGACAACCCTGAACACGTCGCGGCCGAGCTTGCGCGCGCGGATCGGCCTCGCGCCGTGGCGCCGATTCCTCCGGCCGGGCGCTCGAACTTCGTCATCGACATCGGCCGAGACGTCCGGTATGCGGCGCGCCTGCTGCGGCGTACTCCGGGCTTTACCGCCGTCGCGCTGACGACGCTGGCCCTTGGCATCGGCGCCAACACGGCGATCTTCAGCGTGCTGAACGCCGTTCTGCTGCGGCCGCTGCCCTATGCGTCGCCCGAGCGTCTGGTGATGATTGGCGATCGCGGCCCCGACGGCGCGGCTGGCAACGTCGGATACACGACGTTCCTCGACTGGCGCGATCGCAGCCACACGTTCGAGGACATGGCGCTCGTCCGATCGTGGAGTCCAACGCTCAGTGCCAACGATGAACCCGAGCGAATCGGCGGGATGCGGGTTTCAGCAAATTTTTTCCGCATGCTCGGCGTGCGCCCCGCTCTCGGCCGCGATTTCCGCTCGGACGAGGACACGCCGAACGGCTGGCGCGTGGTGATCTTGAGCGACGGCCTGTGGCGCCGGCGGTTCAATGGCGATCCGGACGCGATCGGCCGGGTCATCTCGATGAACGATCTGCAGTTCACGATCATCGGAGTGATGCCGCCGACGTTCGAGCCTCTCATCTCCGAGCGTTTCTATCGCCGGGCGGAGATGTGGGCGCTCGTCGGTTACGACCGCTCCCAGCCGTTCGCGTGCCGCAGCTGTCAGCATCTGAAGGCGATCGCGAGGCTCAAAGCCGGTGTTCGCGTGGAGAGCGCGATACGCGACATCGAAGGCGTGCAATCGCAGCTGCTTCGCGAGTTTCCCGCGGACTACACACCCGATCCCATGATGGCGATCCCGCTTTCGCACGTGCTGATGGGCGACATCAGTCCGGTGCTGGGAGTGCTGATGGGTGCCGTCGCGTTCGTCCTCCTCATCGCCTGCGCCAACGTGGCGAACCTCATGCTCGCGCGGCTGGCCCGTCGAGAGCACGACCTGGCGCTGCGCGCGGCGCTGGGCGCGAGTCGCAGCCGGATCATCAGGCAGCTCCTCGTCGAAAGCGTGCTCATCGCCGCGGGGAGCGCCGTGCTGGGCATCGCGCTCAGCGCTCTCACAGTACCGGCATTGGTCCGGCTCGCTCCCGCGACGGTGTCGCGCATGACGGCGGCAACTCTGGATCTGCGGGTTCTGGCGTTTTCCGTCGTGCTGTCGGTCGCCACGGCCTTCATCTTCGGTCTGCTGCCTGCCATCCGCGCGTCCCGGATCGACCTCCAGTCCTCGATTCACGGCGACACGCGTAAGACCGCGCACGCGCCGACCTCGATCGCACGCCGGCTGCTCGTCGCCGCCGACGTCGGGCTCGCCGTCGTGCTGCTCATCGGCGCCGGCCTGATGATCAAGAGCGTCGGCCGTCTGCTCGAGGTCCATCCGGGGTTCGATCCCGATCGCGTGCTGACCATGCAGATCTCGATGGTCGGTCAGGCATACCGGAAAGACGAAGTGGTTGCGATGAAGACCGACGAGATGGTGGCGAAGCTGCGCTCGCTGCCGGGCGTCGAGGCGGTGGCCGCGGCGGGCCAGATCCCGCTCGGGGGCAACGGCGACACGTGGGGATTTCACGTCGAACATCGCGCCTGGGGGCCCGAGGATCCGTCTGTCGAACGCTACTCGGTCACACCTGATTACTTCACCGTGATGAGGATTCCGCTGCGACGCGGACGCCTCATCACCGAGGGCGATCGGACCGGCGTCGACCGTGTGATGGTGATCGGCGAGCGCGCGGCGCAGCGGATCTGGCCCGGGGAAGATGCCATCGGACATCGCGTGAAGATTGGCGGCTTCGACGGCCCCTGGTACACGATCGTGGGCATCGTTGGCGACGTGCGCCACAAGGCTCTGTCAGAGCCGACGACGATGCAGATGTACACGTCACAGGCGCAGCTCACCGACTCGTTTCTCACGTTGGTGATCCGATCCGGCGGCGATCCATCGGCGCTCGCCTCGGAGGCGCGACGCGCGATCTGGTCCGTGGCGAGCGACGTGCCGGTCTACGAAGTGGCGCCGCTCGGGGATCTGGTGGCGAAGTCGGTCGGTCCGCGGCGATTCATGATGGTGCTGCTGGAGCTGTTTGGTGCCGTGGCGCTGTTGATGACCGCGATCGGCGTTTACGGCGTGATCGCGTATTCCGTGGCCGAGCGGACGCGCGAGATCGGCATTCGCACGGCGCTCGGCGCTTCGTCTCGCGACATCGTGCGACTCGTCGTCGGCGGCGGCATGACCGTTGTCGGCGGTGGCCTGGCCGCCGGCGTTGTCGCCGCTCTCGCCGTGACGCGGTATCTCGAGGGATCGCTCTACAACGTCAGCGCCACCGATCCGTCGACGTTCGCGGGCGTTGCTGTAGTCCTGCTCCTGGTCGCGTTGGCGGCGCAAAGCGTGCCGGTGGTCCGCGCGATGCGCGTTGCTCCAACAGTCGCTCTCAGGGCAGAGTAACGATTCACGACGTTACGCGGTCGCAGGGGTTTCACGACTGGCCCAGCCGTGGCCGCGACAGAAACCGTGCAAAAACGACCAAACCGTCGGCCTGCCGCCGCTTTCTCTTCTGTAAGTTTAAGATTCTTAAAAGCTACGCAGGTGGCATCGCGCTTGCGCCATGGGTCCCCACGGAGGACGTATGCGAATCGTCAGAATCTCAGCCACTGCGGTTGCGCTGACCTGCCTCGCGCTCGCGCCGGCGTACGCTCAGAAGGGAAAGGCCGGCGGCGCTCCGACAACCCATGGCAACCCTCACACGACGACGGCCGCGAAAGCACCATCGCCCACGCATGGGGCAGCGGCAGCGACACAGGGTCAGTCAGCGACGCACGGTCCGAAAACGACGGCAACGACGACCGCGACCAAGCCGCACGGCAATCCACATAAGACGACGAGCACGGCGACGTCAACGGCCAGCGCCACGACCGGAAGCGGCTCCGGTACAGGAACGAGCCCGACGACGACCACAACGACGCTGAATCCGATTGCTCAGAAGCTCCAGGGCAAGCCGCTTGGCGACCGCATCGCGAAGATGCTGCCAACCGGCATGTCACTCGACAAGGCGTCGGCCGGCTTCCGCAACCAGGGTCAGTTCATCGCGGCCGTTCACGTCTCGCAGAACCTCGGTATTCCGTTCGCCGACTTGAGAGCGACCATGCTCGGGTTGCCACTGCCGGGAAAGACCACCGGAGGAACGACCAGCGCAGGAACGACCAGCGGTGGAACGTCGAGCGGCACGACAACCTCACTGAGCCCGATGAGCCTGGGCCAGGCGATTCAGAAGTTGCGGCCTTCGGCGAATGCGACCACAGAGGCGACGCACGCCGAGACGCAGGCTCGGACCGATCTCTCCACAACTAGTACCGCCACGACGACGTCGACCAGCACGAAGACGTCCAAGAAGAAGTCTTAGTACATGCGACGGACGACGGTTCTGGCGAGCGCCATTCTGGCGCTCGCCGCTTCCACGTCGGCTCTGGCTCAAGGCAAGAGCCAGGATCACAAGAAGAACCCGCCTGCGCCTCCTAGTCGCAGCGATCTCGCCTCGCCGGCGAGTGTGTCGATAGCGACAACTGCCGTCGCCGGCCCGACGCCGTTCGCTTGGGTCGACGATGCCAGTCTGCTCGAGGCGGGGAGCGTGTCGATCGCGATGTCGGTCGTTCGCTGGCAGGGCAGCGGCTTGAGTGAGGTCGACGTGCCGGTGATCGACGCGTCGATCGGGTTGGCCCCTCGTGTCCATTTGACAGCGACGGTGCCGCGTGTGGTCGGGAGCGTCGATCCGTTCGGACCGGCGGGCGGCGTCGGCACCAGCTACTTTAGCGCGAAGATCGCAGCGCTCAATGACGCGAAGCGGAGCCTGAAGCTGTCGGTGGCGCCCACGCTCGAGGTGCTCGGCCACGGCGTTCTCCAATCGATGGCGGAGGGTGAACGGCGCGTCCACTTCGGAATGCCCGTCAGTGTGGAGTTGGATCGAGGTCGGGCGCGGCTGTACGCGGGCGGCGGCTACTTCACCCGCGGTGTCTGGTTCACCGGCGCCGGCGCCGGCACGCGGCTGAACGACAAAGTGTTCGTGTCCGGTGGATTCAGCCGCTCGTGGCGGGTGTCTGACGTCCCGGACATTCCGCTGTCGGATCGCGATCGCAAGGAGGTCACAGGCAGCGGCTCGTACGCGGTCACACCCCAGATCAGCGTGTACGGCGCGGTCGCGCAAACCGTTGCGACGCTCGAAGACAACGGCGCCGGCACGAGCCTGATTGGCGGCGTGTCGTTTTTCTTCGCGCCGCCGCGCAAGTAATCCCCCCGACCTCCGTCCCCACCGCCAACCTCCGTCCCCGCTGGCAACCTCCGTCCCCCGTCAGGCATCTCCGTCCCCGGCTGGTTCGGGTACGATGCTGCGGCCAATGCCGCCGACGACTCGGGTGCGCACACGCGTCCTTGCCTTCGCTTTTCTCCTCGCCGTCGTCACGTACCTCGATCGCATCTGTATTTCCGCCGCCGCGCCCTTCATCATGGAGGATCTGCACCTGTCGATCCTGCAGATGAGCGCGGTCTTCAGCGCGTTCACGCTTGCCTACTCGTTGTTCGAGATTCCTTCAGGCTGGCTCGGCGACGTCAAAGGACCGCGGAGCGTCCTCACGCGGATCGTGCTCTGGTGGTCCGCGTTCACGATGCTCACCGGCGCCGCGCGCGGATATCAGTCGCTCCTCGCCATCCGATTCCTCTTTGGCGCGGGCGAGGCGGGCGCCTTCCCGAACATCGCGCTCAGCTTCTCGCGATGGTTTCCGCTCCGCGAACGCGGACGCGCGAACGGCGTGATGTTCCTGGGATCGCGGATCGGTGGGATGCTCTCGGCGCCGATTGCGCTGCAGCTCGTGGCGCGGTGGGGCTGGCGCGCGAGCTTCGTCTTCTTCGGCCTGCTGGGCCTCGTGTGGGCCGCCGCCTGGTTCACGTGGTATCGGGACCGTCCCGAGGAGCATCCCGGCGTCAGCGACGAGGAGCTCGCGTGGATCCGTCAGGACTCCGACCTCCGTCCCCACCCTGCGGTACGGGGCGGGGACGGAGGTCAGCCTGTTGATCATCGCGGGGACGGAGCTGGAGCGAAGACTCCCTGGGGGGCGCTGCTGCGAAGCCGCAATCTGTACGCAATCTGTGCGATGTACTTCGCGTTCGGGTATGGCTTGTATTTCTATTTCACCTGGCTGCCGACCTATCTGATCAAAGAGCTCGGCTTCTCGCTATTCAGCGGCGGGTTGTTCGCGGCGCTTCCGTTTCTCCTGGCCGGCATTGCCGACCTTGTCGGCGGCGGGCTGACCGATTACGTGACGCGCCGGCGCGGTCTCCGAGCGGGGCGCTGCTACCTGGGTTTCGGCGCGTTTCTCACATGCGCAACGTTTCTCTTCGCGTCAACCACGGTGGTTTCGCCCATCCTCAAGGCGGTCTTGATCGCAATGGCGCTCGCGTCGGCGGATCTCGCGCTCGGCGCGTGCTGGGCTGTGCCGATTGATATCGCACCAGACCATGCCGGCGTCATCACCGGCTTCATGAACACGCTTGGCAATCTGGGCGGGCTGATTGGCCCGCTTGTCGTCGGCTTCGCCGTGGATCGCTGGCACTCGTGGACCTTTCCGTTCTACATCACGGCGCTGGTCTATGCAGGCGGGGCGGTGGCGTGGCTCGCCGTCGATCCGACACGTCCCGTCGTGGGATCCAGTCGTCCCGGAAGCGGACACCTGTCTCGAGCATAACGACGACGATCAACGCGGAAACCGCAGAACCCGCAGAATCTCTTAACGACAAGCCAACGGTGTTTTCTGCGAGTTCCGCGTGTTCTGCGTGGATCGTCGTGGGCGTCGATACGCGATGGGCACGATCTTTGACTCATCGCTCCAGACATGAGCCAGGATCTTCGCGAGGCGCTTCGACGGCTGCTCGCCAAGCCGGCCTTCACGGTGGTCGCGGTGCTGACACTGGGGCTCGGCATCGGGGCAAACACGGCGATCTTCAGCGCGGTCACCGCGCTGCTCGTGCGGCCGCTTCCGGTCGCCGACGCCGATCGTGTGGTGTCCGGGGTCGCGCTGCGAGAAGGGTTCGATCCCTTCGGCACGTCGCTGCTCGAGTATCTCGCGTACCGCGACGCCAGCCGATCGTTTGCCAACAGCGGCATCGCGCTCCAGCGGTTCTTCACGATCACCGGTCACGACGATCCGGAGCGAATCCACGGCGCGGAAGTGACGAGCGGATACCTCGGCGCCCTTGCGGTGTCGCCCGTTGCCGGGCGGGCGTTCACCTCAGACGACGACCGGCCGGGCGCGCCTGCGGTCGCGCTGATTGGCTACGACCTCTGGCAGCGCCGGTTCGGCGGGTCTCCCGCCACGGTCGGCTCGACGCTCACGCTCGACGCCGGGATCTACACCATCGTCGGCGTCATGCCGCGCGGGTTCGACATGCCGGCCGGCGCGACGATGTGGGTGCCGCACGCGATCACGCTCGACACGATGCCGATGCCGCAGCGGGCCGCGACGCAATACGCGATGGTGGCGCGATTGATCCCGCATGTGAGCGTCGGCGCGGCAGACCGCGAAGTGAAGGCCATCGCGCGGCGGCTCGAGGAGGAGTACCCACAGTTCCGCCGCGGCTGGACGTACCGGCTGGTGCCGCTCCGTCAGTACCTGCTGGCGGATCTCGCGGGTCGCAACCGCCTCGCTCTCCTCACGCTGTCGGCGGCCGTCGGCTGCCTGCTGCTGATCTGCTGCGCGAATGTCGCGAGCCTCCTGCTGGTGCGCGGCATCTCGCGCGAGCGGGAAATCGCCGTGCGCCTGACGCTCGGGGCGAGCCGATGGCGTGTGGTCCGTCACCTGCTCACCGAAAGCGTCGTGCTCGCGCTGGCGGGTGGCGCGGCAGGACTCATCGTGGCGACGTGGATGACGCCGATCCTCGCGCTGCTGAATCCAATCCGCACCGACGCGCTGGCGCTCGTCATGGGCGACTTCCGTATGGACGGCCGCATCCTGGCGTTCGCGCTGGGCGTCTCGATGGCAACCGGTCTGATCTTCGGTACCCTGCCCGCGCTGCGAGCCGCCAGGATCAGTGACCTCGCCGCCGCCTTGCGCCGGCTCGATCAGCGCTCCGCAGGACGAAGCAGCCGATGGCTTGCGGCACTCGTCGTCGCCGAAATCGCCGTCGCTGCGGCGCTCCTCGTTAACGGCACGCTCATCGTTCAGAGCTTCGCGCGCCTCCAGCGGATCGATCTCGGGTTCGATCCGCGTCGGCTGCTCACGCTGGAGCTGTCGCTGCCGGCGTCGAGATACCCGACACACGTCGATCGAGTGGCGTATGTGGAGCGTCTGGTTTCGTCGGTTCGCGCGATCCCGGGCGTCACGACCGCCGGCGTCACGACGAACATCCCCTTGCAGACGCTGTCGTTCGATTCGGTATTCACGGTGGAAGGCCGTCCGCCGGCGAACCCGGCCGACGTGCCAATCACGGCGCACCGCACGGTCACGGCCGATTACCTGCAGACGCTCGGCGTGCGGCTCGTGAAAGGCCGCTTGTTCGACGACCACGATCGCGACGGCGCGCAGCCCGTGGTCGTGATTACGGAGGAGCTGGCGCGACAGGCGTGGCCGGGGGCGGATCCCATCGGCAAGCGGATTCGCCGCGGGCGAGTCCAGGACACCGCATTCCCGTGGTTGACCGTGGTCGGCGTCGTTGCCGACATGAAGGAAGATCGCTTCAACTTCAGACGCGATCGGCCAGCCTGGTATCTGCCGTACGCGCAGCAGCAAACCGCGGCTTCGCTGAACCTGCTCGTTCGCACCTCGGGTGATCCTGCGGCCGTCGGCGCCTCGATTAGGGAGGTGATCCGATCGCTTGACAGCCAGCAGGCGGTCTCCGGCGTGATGACGATGAGCGAGCACCTGAGCGACGTGCTGAACACCGAACGCTTTTCAGCCGTGCTGATGACCACGCTCGCCTCGCTCGGGCTGTTCCTGGCGGCGTGCGGACTGTACAGCGTGATCGCGTACTCGGTGAGCCAGCGCACCGGCGAGATCGGGCTGCGGCTCGCACTGGGCGCCGAAAGCCGCGACGTGTTGCGGCTCGTCATGCGTCAGGGCATTGCACTGGTCGCGGTGGGGCTCGCCATCGGGTGCGCGCTTGCGCGTGCCGTCAGCGTCTCCCTGTCCACGACGCTCTTTGGCGTGCAGGCCAACGACCTTCCCACGTTCGTGATCGTCGCCGGTCTCGTTGCCGGTGTCAGCCTGACGGCGTGCTATCTGCCCGCGCGCCGTGCGACGCGGATTGACCCACTCACGGCGCTTCGAGCCGAATAGAGATGTTTGGTGCACGTCGTGTCCGCCTTCACGCGGACCTCGAACCCGCCTCCAAGACGCTATCTCCCTGCGCTCGACGGAGCCTTCGACGTGGGTACGTGCGCCGCGAGGAACTTCTCGATCGCGGTGTAGGTGCGCTGCCACTGGTCCGGTGGGAAATTGCCGTGACCGCCGCCAGGAATGGTGACGAGCTCGTGCGCGATGCCCGCCTTCTGCAGCGCCTCCTGCAGCCGGACCGAGTGCTGATACGGCACGAGGGGATCGGCGTCGCCGTGAATCGAAATCGTCGGAGGCATCCCGGCGCGCACGTATGTCATCGGCGAGGCGGCTTTGGCCACCTCGAGGCGGTTCGGTTGATTGCCAAGCCATTGGACGGTGTAAGGCCAGCTCTCGGGGAACGGCTTCTTGTTCGGGCCGTCGAGCAGATCGGCCACATCGGCGATGCCGAAGAAATTGACGATGGCCGCCACTTTCGGTTCGCCGGGCGCCTGGCAGAAGCGATCGAAGCCGTCGCTCGTGCGCAGCATCCCCGTGGTGAGCGCGAGATGTCCGCCAGCGGACGCGCCTGCGATGACGATCCGGTCGGTGTCGATGTTGTAATCCTTCGCGTGCGCCACCACCCACCGCAAGGCGCAACGGCAGTCTTCGATGGCCGCGGGCGCCAGCGACATGTTGGCGAGCCGATACTCGACGTTCACGACCGAGTAGCCCATCGCGATGTACGGCAGCGCCGACAGCAGGCTGGCTTCCTTGGTTCCCTGCACCCAGCCGCCGCCGTGAATGAAAATCACGGTCGGGGTCGGCGTCTGCGATCGGAGCGCGTAGACGTCCAGCTTGCCCTCCCACCCGTTGGCGCGCACGTAGATCTGGTTGGGAAAGGTGCGGACCTTCTGGAACAACGCGACGGACGATTGCAGGTCCGTTGTCTGCGCGGCCACCGGCATCGAGAGCACCAACAACGCCACGAACGAGAGCACCAGTCGCTTCATCGCTGTTCCTCCTGAGCCGGCAGGCCACCTCCGTCCCCGCCAGCCACCTCCGTCCCCGACAAACGCGTCGCGGATTATAGCGCTCTCCTGACAGGACGCTGTCAGGAGGCGGTTGCTACAGTCGTCTCGTTCGGATTCAACGAAAGGAGACGGCAATGTCGCACCCGGTGATGTGGTTCGAAGTGCTCGGCAAGGACGGTGGAAAGCTTCAGCGGTTCTATGGCGATCTGTTCGGGTGGACGTTCGACGTGATCCAGCCAATCAACTACGGCGTCGCGAAGACGGGCGACACGAGGGGAATCCCTGGAGGGATCGGGCAGACATTCCCCGGCACACGGCCGTGGGTGACGTTCTACACCGAAACGCCCGACGTGACGGCGTCGCTCGAGAAGGCCGTCAAGCTCGGCGGAAAGGTGATCACCCCGCGAACGGTGATGCCTGACGTCATCCTCGGTGTCTTCGAGGATCCCGAGGGTCACGTCCTCGGACTGGTCGAGGCCAAAAAGGCTGACGCACAATAGGCGGATGCGTCGCGCCGACCGTCTGTTCCAGATCGTCCAGCTGCTGCGACGGCGCCGAACGGTCACCACCGCGGCGCAGATCGCACGCAAGCTGGAGATTTCGGAACGGACGGTCTACCGCGACATCCGCGATTTGATGCTGGCGGGAACGCCGATCGACGGCGAAGCCGGTGTCGGCTATCGCCTTCGCCCCGGCTATGACCTGCCGCCGCTGATGTTCGATCGCGAGGAGATACAGGCGCTGGTGCTCGGCGCGCGCATCGTGCGCCGATTCGGCGATCCGGCGCTCGCGCGCGCCAGCGAGTCGATCCTGAACAAGGTTGCCGCCGTACTGCCGAAGGACCTCGAGCCGCTGCTGACCGACACGCCGCTCTTCGTGCCGACGACGATTGGCGGTTCGCGGTCGGCGGACGGGCTCGCCATCGCGCGGGAGGCTCTGGTCGCGCACCGGCGGATCAGGATGCACTACGACAATGGACGCGGACAGGCGACCGACCGGATCGTGCGGCCGCTCGGTGTGTTCTTCTGGGGCCGCACGTGGACGCTGGCGGCGTGGTGCGAGCTGCGCGTCGGGTTTCGCAACTTCCGGCTCGATCGCGTCGAGAGCGCCACCATCCTCGACCGGTTCGAGGACGAGCCTGGACGGACCTTACGGGATCTTCTGTCGCAGTACGGACCCGAAGCGGTCAAGCTGTTGGATTAGGCTTACGGAAACAGCGGCGGCGGAATCCGTTTCTTCGTCGCCTGCTCGAACGAGTACGCGAGCTCGATGAGCTTCGGCTCGCTGCAGGCCACGCCGCTGAAGCTCACGCCGTACGGCTCCGGCTTCGCGTTGAAGCCGTCCGGGAACGGCGCGTTGTTTGGCCCGCCTCCTGCGGGTCCGCCGCCACGGCCTGCTCCAGTCCCCGGGGCATTGGGTACAAGCCCGAACGGCACGATCACCGTCGGATACCCAGGCTTGGCGGCGATTGCCGCACCGCTCGCTGCGGGGAAGAGAATCGCGTCGAGTCGCTCGGCCTTCATGATCTCGTCCATGCCGTGCGTGCCGCCCAACCGCACGTCCTTCGCGCGGTCGGCCTCGTAGCGCGAGCGATCCTTGTCGAGATCCATCTCATCGGAGATGTCGAGGTTCGACTGGCCGTATTTGATCGATCCCGCTTTTTGATGGGCGGTATTCCAGGCGATCAGATCTTTCAGCGTCTTCACAGGCGCAGCCGGACCGAGGCTCGCCAGCCACTTGTTGAAGTCGCGTTTCATGCCGTACTTGAAATCGATCGAGCAGGTCTCGTCCTTACCCCTTCCGTTGTTGACGCCGCTGCACGTGCCCCACACCATGAAGTTGTTCTTTGGATCCTTGTCGACGATGCTCGGGATGTTGGCCGGATCGACGATGACCGCGCCGTGCTGTTTGAGGACGGCGATCGCATCGTCCATGACCTTGCGCTGCGCGTCGTTGAGGCCGCCTCGGGCGTTCTCTTCGCCGGGCGGCGCGATGCGATCGTAGAAGAACGCGCGCGGGATGCCGATGCGCGCGCCTCTCAGGCCGTTGCGGTTGAGGAACTTCGTGTAGTCGCGCCCGGGCGGCGGCGTGCATGTCCGCGTCGCGGGATCGTTCAGGTCCGGCGCGGCGCCTTCGAGGGCGCCGAACATGATCGCCACGTCGGCGACGCTCTTCGCCATCGGACCGGCGGTGTCCTGATCCGCCGTGATGGGAATCACGCCGTATCGGCTGATGCGGCCGACCGTGGGTTTGATGCCGGCCAGCATGTTCTGGTTCGTCGGGCTCAGAATCGAACCCGATGTTTCCGTGCCGACATTGCCGGCCCAGAAGTTCGCCGCGGTGCCGACGCCCGAGCTCGAGCCGCCGGTGCCGAGCGCCGGGCGGCCGTCGAAGGTCGCCTCGCGCGGATCCTTGCGGGGATCGTACGGGTTGTAGCCCTGCCCGCCGACCGCGTTGTAATTCCCAGGCATCGGCGTCGGCGCACCGGCGACCCAGTTCGCGAGTTCGGTCATCCCCGTTTTCGCGATGATGATCGCGCCGGCGTCTCTGAGGTTCTTTGTGAGGGTTGCCTCGTACGGCGGCACGAGATTCTCGAACGCCAGCGCGCCGCCCGTGGTCCGCATGTCGGTCGTGTGGATGTTGTCCTTCAGCGCGATCGGGATACCGTGCAGGGGGCCGCGGACCTTGCCCTGCGCGCGTTCGCGGTCGCGCTCGTCGGCGATCTTCAGTGCGTCCGGATTGACCGTAATCGCCGCGTGCAGACGGTCCTCGTACGTGGCAATGCGCATCAGGTACTGCTGCACGAGCTGCCGTGACGTGAGGCCCCCCTGCTCCATGGCGGTCCGCATTTCGGGAATCGTCGTTTCGACGACGGTGAACGGCTTCCGCGTGGCGGGCGCGGCCTGTTTCTTCGTCTGCGCGCGGATTCCGAAGGTGGCGATGGCAAGGAGCAGCGCGGTGGCTATCAGCAATCGTCGCATGCGCGGGATTATAGATCCCAGGCTGTAAACGGCGACGTATCATCGAAGGTGACTCGTAGGTTTGGGTTTCGAGGCATCGGGGGAGGTCTTTCATGATCTGGCAGATCGTCCTCGCACTGGCGACTCCGCTCGGAGCGCAGGATCATGCACATGGGACCGCTCCGGCGGAGCGGCTTGGCACGGTGAACTTTCAGACCTCATGCAGCGCGACCGCTCAACCGACGTTCAATCGCGGCGTAGCGCTCCTGCACTCATTCGAATTCTCGCGGTCGGTGGACGCGTTCAACGCGGTGCTCAAGGCGGACCCGTCGTGCGCGATGGCGCACTGGGGCATTGCGCTCAGCCGATGGGGGAACCCATTTGCGGCCGGGTTGAAACCTGCCGCACAGATGCAACTGGGCCTCGCCGCGATTACCGCGGCCCGGTCGCCGGCCGCGAAGACCGAGCGGGAGCGCGCCTACGTCGACGCCGCGGCGCACCTCTACACGGACCACGAGCGCCTCGGGCAAGCCGAGCGCACCAGGGCGTATCGCGATGCCATGTCGGCGCTCGCCGCGAAGTATCCGGCAGACGACGAGGCCGCGATCTTCTACGCGCTGTCGGTCGCGTTCGCATCGGATCCGGCCGACAAGACTTACACGGGCCAGTTCAAGGCCGGCGCCATTCTCGACACGCTGTTCGCGAAGCATCGCGACCACCCGGGTCTCGCGCACTACATCATCCACACGTACGATGTGCCGCCGCTGGCCGACCACGCGCTCGAAGCGGCGCAGCGTTACGCGAAGATTGCCCCATCCGCGCCGCACGCCCTGCACATGCCGTCTCACACGTTCACGCGGGTCGGCTACTGGCAGGAATCGATCGACGCGAACATCGCGTCAGCCGAGTCGGCGAGGCGCGAGAAGGCGACGGCCGAAGAGCTGCACGCGACCGATTATCAGGCATATGCGTACCTTCAAACCGCACAGGATGGTGCGGCGCGGAGACTGCTGGACTCGCTGCCGGAGATGGCCAGTCGCTTCGATCCTACGGCGATCACCGGCGCCGCGCCGCCTTCGGCCGGGTTCTTCGCCCTCGCCGCCATCCCGGCGCGTTATGCGTTGGAACGCGCGGCCTGGAGCGAAGCCGTCGCGTTGATACCGAAGCGGACGCCCTTTCCGTTCACCGATGCGATGACCTATTTCGCACGCGCGCTTGGTGCCGCTCATCTGCGGCAGACGGCGACGATCCGCGAATCGGTCGATGCGCTGCAAGACATCCGCGACCGTCTGCGGCAGGCGCGCGAGGAATACTGGGCCGAGCAGGTCGAGATTCAGCGGCTGGCTGCGTCCGCGTGGCTGGCGCAGGCGGAGGGACGGACGAGCGATGCGATCGCGCAGATGCGGACTGCCGCGGAGCGCGAGGACGCGACCGAGAAGAACGCCACGACGCCCGGTCCTCTTGCGCCGGCGCGCGAGCTGCTCGGCGAGATGCTGCTCGACAATCGCGATGCGCCAGCCGCCTTGAAGGAATTCGAAGCGACGATGAAGAAGGAGCCCAACCGCTTTCGCGCGGTGGCCGGAGCAGCCAGGGCGGCGGCAGCCGCGGGTCAGCGCGCCAAGGCGGCAGGCTACTATGCCGAGCT
>Ga0114129_10006293_pt1 | contig 16827 bp, 14 predicted proteins | sample RhiMetdeltSRZDD1_FD_80071 | JGI IMG/M metagenome (GOLD analysis project Ga0114129, IMG submission 80071) | Populus rhizosphere microbial communities from Tennessee, USA - Rhizosphere MetaG P. deltoides SRZDD1 (version 2) (version 2) | ecosystem: Host-associated > Plants > Roots > Rhizosphere >... | reverse complement strand
GCGGCGACCCCGCCGCCCGAGCCGGCGGTCTCCGGCGACGTACTTCCCGCGGCCGGCGCACAGACCCGCGGCGGGCTCACGCGACGCGTACCCGGCACACACCTGGGTGGTCGCGTGACCAACCCGGGCCGCCCGGTGACCCCGGAAGGCCCGACCACCAGCCGCGATACCGTGCGCCGGGACCCGGAGGCCGAGCGCTCGGCCCTCGACGGGTTCATGTCCGGCTTCGCCCGCGGCAGCGAACGCGGCGCCGGGGGTACCGACCAGCGCCCGACCGCCGAGCAGGAAAGGCCTACATGACCGTGCACGCCGAGCATCTGAGCAGCGAGGCACAGCAGTTCAACTGGCTGCTCAGGCAGTTCGCCACGAACACGCCCGAGGTCCTCGACGCGATCGCCGTGTCCTCGGACGGGCTGCTCATCGCCATGTCCCAGGTGACCAACCGCGCCGACGCCGACCGGCTCGCCGCGATCACGTCCGCGATCATCAGCCTCGCCCAGGGCGCCGCCCGCGTGTACCGCCTCGGCTCGCCGAACAAGGTCATCATCGACCTGGACGGGGGGTACCTTCTGGTTACCTCGATCGCCGCCGGCTCGGCGCTCGGTGTTCTGGCCAGTCGATCCGCTAACCTCGGCAACTTGGCGTACGAAATGGCTCTGTTCGCCAACCGCGCGGGTACGGTGATCACTCCGCAGCTCATCGAGGAACTGAAGACCACGGTGGGGTCATGACGTGAGCAGTAGCAGCCTGGAAATGAGCCGCCGCCGGCGGCCACCCGTACCGGTGAAGATCGTCATCGCCGGCAGCTTCGGCGTGGGCAAGACGACCACGGTCGAGGGCATCTCGGAGATACCGGTCCTCACCACCGAGGCGGCGATGACCGATGTGGCGGCGGCGATCGACCGCACGGGCCACGTACCCGAGAAGATCAGCACCACGGTGGCGCTGGACTTCGGGCGGATCACGCTCGACGAGGAGATCACGCTGTACCTGTTCGGTACGCCCGGCCAGGACCGGTTCAGCTTCATGTGGACCGAGCTGACCGACGGCGCCCTGGGTGCGCTGGTGATCGTGGATACGCGGCGGCTGGACGAGTGTTACGCGGCGGTCGACTACTTCGAGCAGATCGGCCTGCCGTTCGTGATCGGGGTCAACCGGTTCGACGGGCGGCTGGAGCACGACCTCGAGGACGTCCGGTGGGCGCTCGCGGTGGCCGACGACACGCCGGTGATCACGTTCGACGCGCGGCGCCGCGAGTCGGTTCGCGACGCGTTGATCGCGGTCCTGGAACGCGCGCTGGTCAAGGCGGGCTCGCGCAACTGACCCGGGGCGCGGCGTGGCGTCAGAACCCGGCGAATGAGCGGATGGGCATTCGCGGGCCGTAGCGCGGTGCCGCCCCGTTCCTCTCCAGCAGCGTGCACACCCGTCCCCGGTGCCCGGCGAAGGGCGCCAGCAGCTCCAGCATCCGCGTGTCCGTACCCCTCGGCTCACCGGCCAGCGCCCAGGCCACCGTGTTCGGGATGTGGTAGTCCCCGACGCTCACCGCGTCGGGGTCGCCGTACGCGGTGCGGACGACCTCGGCCGCCGTCCACGGCCCGATGCCGGGGATCGCCGTCAGGCGCCGCGTCGCGCTCGCCGCGTCCGGGCACTCCTCCAGCCGGGCGGCGACCGCGGCCGCACGCCGTACGGTGTCCGCCCGGCGCGCTTCGATGCCGAACGGGTGGAAGACCCAGTAGGGCGTACCCGCCACGGCGGCCGGATCGGGGGGCAGCAGCAACCCGTCGAGCGGTCCGGGCGCGGGCTCGCGGAAGTGCCGGACGGTGGCCGCGTACCCGCGGTAGGCCTCCTTGCCCGTCACCTTCTGCTCGAGGATCGCGCGGAGCACGCGCGCGAAGACGCGTCCGGTGGCGGCCAACCGGAGTCCACTGTGGACTTTGGCGAGCCGGGCGACGAGCGGGTGCGCGGCGGCGACCGCGTCGAAGCCGCTCAGGTCGTCGCGCAGGCCCGCCACCGCGTCGGCCCGGTCCACCACCCACGCGGCCCCCGGGCCGTACCCGGTGGCCTCCAGCGCGGCCCTGTCCCGCTGCAGCCGCAACGTACCCGGGCCGTCGGGCGTACGGGTCGCCCACCAGAACGCGCCCAGCGCGACCCGGGCGCACGGATCGTGGCGGCCCATGGCGAGCCCGCCGACGGTGCCGGCGAAGTCGTACGGGGCCGGCAGCGCGAGCCGGCGCGTCAGGATCACCCCGACACGGTAACCGCTGGCGTGCCCGATCCGGCCATGAGCGCCCGGTGCAGCAGCCGGGCATCGCCGAGCATGGCCCGCAGGCGCTTCTCCAGCCCGCCGACGGGTATGAGGTTCTGCGGTGCCCGGGGGTCCTTGTACGCCGACGAGGCGAACCGGGGGAGGGTCACCGACGCCAGATCGGCCAGCCCGACGGCCGAGGCGGGGGACAGCTCGGCCGAGCATTCGAGCCGGACGATGCCGGACCAGGGGGCACCGGGCGGGGCGGGCAGGCGCAGGTACCAGCTGTGCCGGTGCCAGTTCGTACCCAGCCGGAAGACCGGTGTCCGGTGGCCCGGGGGCAGCGCCGTGACCACAGTGGACAGTTCAGGCGGCAGGTACTGCTTGTGGTGCGTCTTCACGTACCCGATGGCGCGGGGCAGGTGTGCGCGGCCGAGCAGCGGCCCGTCGATGACGAGCAGGTCGTCCCGCTCGTCGGACGCCTCCCGTACGGCGACCGCGACCGACACCTCCAGCTGGGTCAGCGGACCCCCTACGGCGGCCTGGAGCCCGGCCGGGTCGGCGCGCTGGGTGCGGTGCAGCTCGTACGCCACCGAGCCGTGCCGGATCGCGGTGGCCGACGGGCTGGCGGTGAACAGTCCCCGGCCCACCCGCGCTCCCGCCAGACCGGCGGCGCCGGCGCGCAGGTCGCAGCGGACGACGCCGGCGGCGTACGAGGCGGCGAGGCCCGCGTACGAGGAACCGTCGTCCTCCCGCGTCCACAGCAGCGCGTCGTTGCGCCGGACGCCGTCGACGAGCAGGACGACGTCGACGGCCCGTACGTCGGCCGGCGTCGAGATCGGTTGCCATGCCTCAGGTTCGCGCTCGACCCGCAGGTCGAGGGTTGCCGAGCTCTGTGCCGCGCTGTCCGGCCCCGCCTCGAAGGCGCTGCCGTAGTTGGGACTCCACGGGTCCACGTGCCAACGCATCAGCCCACCCGTTCCACGGTCGCCGTACGCGCGTCCTTGCGGACCTCGAAGCGCACCGGGATGCGCTCGGCCAGCCCGCCGACGTGGGTGACCACGCCGACCATCCGGTCGCCCCGGGCGGCCAGATTTTCCAGTGTCGCGGCGACCATGTCGAGCGTCGCCGCGTCGAGCGTGCCGAACCCCTCGTCGAGCAGGATCGACTCCAGGCTGGCCGTACTCGTCGACAACCCGGCCAGCTGCTCGGACAGCGCCAGCGCGAGGGCGAGCGAGGCCTGGAACGTCTCCCCGCCGGACAGCGTCCGGACGGCCCGGCGCAGCCCGGCGTCGTGGTGGTCGACGACGAAGAACTCGCCCTTGTCGTGGACGATGTCGTACTGCCCGTTGGACAGCTCGCGCAGCGTCCGCGAGGCGCCCGCCACCAGCAGGTCGAGGGCCTCGGCGAGCAGCCAGCGCTCGAAGTTGTTGGCCCGCAGGTGGCCGGCGAGGGCCCGGGCCACCTGCCCGTCCCGCTCGTGCTCGGCCCGCTGCTCGTGCAGCCGGGTGACCTCGGCGCGGCGCTCGACCAGCCGGTCGTGGTCGGCGCGGGCGCGTTCGGCCGCCACCGCCGCGGCCCGGGCGTGCTCGTCGCGCGGCGCCGGCAGCCCGGCCGCGGCGAACAGCTCGGCCAGCTCGCCGCCCACGCGGGCGACCGCCTGCTGGGCCGCGTCCAGCTCGCCGGCCCGCGCGGCCCGGCAGGCCCGTCGACTGTCCACTTCGGACGCCGCCCAGGCCGCGAGCACCGTCCACGCGGCGGCGAGGTCGTCGCGTTCGGCGGCCGGCGGCCCGAACGGCGCGATCGCGTCGCGGGCCGCGTCGAACGTACGCCATGCCTTGCGCAGCTGCTCCTCGGCGCGTTGCTCGGCCGTGGTGGCCCGGCGGTGTGCCTCCCGGGCGACCCGTACGGCACTGGCGGCGTCGTCGAGCCCGCGCTGGATGGTGGCGATCGTCTCGAGGTGGGTGCGCAGCGTCGCGGCCGGCGGGGCTCCCGCGACCCGGGCGTCCACTTCGGACAGCCGCGCGGCGAGCTGGTCGTGCTGGGCCCGGGCCGCCGCGAGCGTGCGGTCGAGGTCGCGGGCGGCCGCGTCGCGCTGGGCGACCACCTTCGCCGCCTGGTCCGCCGCCAGCCGGGCCGCCTTGCCGGCCGCCTCGGCCTGCGCGACCGCCGACCCCGCCGTCGCCGGGAGCGTCGCCACCGGCTGGGCGCACACCGGGCACGGGTCGCCGGGCGCGAGCCCGACCCGCAGCGCCGCCGCGCGGTCGTGCGCCTGGGCGTCGGCGTACGCCTGCCGGGCGGCGTCGAGCGCGACCGCGGCCCGCTCGGCGCCGGCCCGGGCCGCGACGAGCGCGCGGTCGGCGGCTTCGTGCTCGCCGAGCGCCGCCGCGACCATCGCGCCCAGGTCGGCCACCCGCGCCGCCAGCGCGTCCCGTTCCCCGTACGCGTCCAGCAATGCCCGCAGCGCTCCCGCGTCGCCGGCCGCCGCCATCTGCCCGCGCAGCTTCTCCTCCCGCTCCTCGGCCAGGGTGACCGCCTCGAGCGCGTCGGCACCCGCCGCCCGCGCGGTCGTCGAGGCCGAGGTGAGCGTGGTGAGGTCGCCTGGCGCCCGGACCCGCGAAAGACAGGCGATCTCGCCGTCGAGGTCGGCCAGCGCGCCGGCCGCCGCCGCCGCCTCCCGTTCCGCCAACGCCAGTCGCGGTACGGAGTCGTCCACGCGAGCGGCCAGCCGGTGCAGCTCGGCCACCCGTTCCGCCGCCGCGGTCAGGTCGTCGTCGCTGACTCCGGTCGTCTCGGAGAGCAGCCGGTCGACGGCGGCCACCTGCGCGTCGGCCGTCGTGGCGAGCGCGCCGGCCCGTTCCCGGACCCGCTCGTACACGTGCAGGCCCAGCAGGTTGACGAGGATCTGCTGCCGGGTGGCCGGCTTGGCGTGGAGGAATTCGGCGAACTCGCCCTGGGGCAGGATCACGCACGTGACGAACTGCTCGTACGGGAGGCCGACCGCGTCCAGCACGGCCGTGTCCATCTCGGCGGGCGTACCCGCGAGCACCTCGCCCAGGTCGTCGGCGGTGAGCTGCCCGTCCAGCCGCGACACGTCGAACCCGGCCGGCATCAGTTGCAGCCCCGCCTGGCTGGTGGCGACCCGGCCCTTGCCGTCGCGCCGGACGACGCGCGTGGCCACGTACCGCGCCCCGGCCGACTCGAACGCGAGCCGGACCCGGGCCTCGGCCGCGGACGGGGCGAGCGCGTTGGCGATCGCCCGCCGGTCACCCCACCGCGGCACCGTGCCGTAGAGCGCGAAGCAGATCGCGTCGAGCACGGTGGACTTGCCGGCGCCGGTCGGTCCGACGAGGGCGAAGAAGTCGGCGTCGGTGAAGTCGATCGTCAGCGGCTCGCGGAAGACGGTGAAGCCCGCCAGGTCCAGCCGCAGCGGCCTCACGAGCCGACCTCGTCGTACAGCCGGTCGAAGAGTGCCTGCACGGCCCCGTCGGCGTGCCCGCGGCCGGTCAGGTACGAGGCGAACAGCTCGCGCGGCGACCGGCCCGTCCGCGAGCCACCGTCCACGGTGGACGGAGAGGATGGCAGCAGCTCCGGATCGACGCGGACCTCCAGGGCCCGCGGCAGGAGCGCCTGCACCTCTTCGCGCAGGCCGGCCCGGGGCTGCTCGCGGACGACCACACGCAGCCAGGCCGGGGCGGATCCGTCCACAGTGGACAGCTCGGCGAGCGTGCCGCGGACGGTACGCAACGGCACCGCCGACTCGACGCGTACGTCCCGGACCTTGGCCGGTGTCGAGGCCGTCACCTCCACAATGGACACCGAGGGTGCGTTCTCCTCCTCGCCGAAGTCGATGGCGAGCGGGGAACCGCAGTAGTGCACCGGACTCGGCCCCGGTACGTGCTGCCGCCGGTGCAGGTGGCCGAGCGCGACGTAGTGCGTACCGCCCGGGAAGATCGTGGCCGGTACGGCGTACGCCTGGATCGTGTGCGCGTCCCGCTCGCCGCCTCCGGTCCGCGCGCCGACGACGGTGACGTGGGCGGTGATGAGGTTGATCGTGTCCACCCCGAACCCGGCACACAGCGTGTCCAGCATGCGGCCGAGGTGGTCGGCGTAGGTCTGGCTCGCCTCGGCCGCCGTCAGCTCGAACATCTCGGTCGCGCGGACCGCGTACCGCTGGGACAGGAAGGGCAGCGCGACGAGCTGCCACGGCTCGCCGGCGTCGGTGACCCCGGTGATCAGGTGGTCGGCGGCGGACCGGACGGTGCCGCGCAGCGTGATCCCCGCGGCGTCGGCCCACGGCCGCAGCGCGTCGAGCTCGGCGCCGTTGTCGTGGTTGCCCGCGATCGCGACGAGCGCGCCGGAGACCGAACGCAGCGCGGTGAGCGCGCGGGTCACGACCTTCTTCGCGTCGGGCGAGGGGGCCGCGGTGTCGAACAGGTCGCCGGCCACGATCACCAGGTCGGGCCGCTCCGCGCGGGCGATGTCGACCAGCTCGGCGAGCACCGCGAGGTGTTCGTCCATCCGGGACTGTCCTTTGAGGACCTTCCCGATGTGCCAGTCGGAGGTGTGCAGGATCCGCACGGCCTACCTCCTGCTAGAACGGGATGTCGTCGTCGCGCAGGCCCCGGGCGCCGACGACCGCGAACGGCTCGGCCGACTGGACGATCGAGCGCAGTGTGGCGACGGGGGCCGGACCGGCCTCCTCCGGCCGCGTGGCCCAGGCGGGGAACGGGAACTCCACGCACAGCGGCACCGGGATCTCCGGCTGGTTGACGAACATGGTGCCGGGCTTGGCGAGCAGCGCCCGCTGCCGCTGGACCGGAGGCAGGAAGCCGTACTCCGGCCGGGACGCCTCGGCCGGGTCGAGCCGGCCGACCACGCGGATGGCGCAGTTGCCGACGATGCGCCGCTCGACCTCGGACGCCGTCTGCTGGGCGCCGACGAGGATGATCCCCAGCGAGCGGCCCCGCTCGGCGATGTCGAGCAGCACCTCCTTGATGGGCGAGGAGCCGTCGCGCGGCGCGTACTTGTTCAGCTCGTCGAGCACGACGAACAGCAGTGGGCGCCGGCTGCCCGCCCGCTCCTTGCGGTCGAACTCGGCCTTGAGCGTCACCCCGACCACGAACCGCTGCGCGCGGTCGGGCAGGTTGTGCAGGTCGACGACCGTCACCTGCGCGCTCTCCGCCGTGTTCACCGCGTGCGGCCGGCGTGCCGGCAGGTCGCCGCGGATCAGCCGGCCGAGGTCCTTCTTCGAGGCGATCAGCCGGCGGGCGAACGCGTTGACCGTGCCGAGGCCCACCGCGGAGCCGGCCCACGGACCGCGCGTCTCCTCGTCGTTCAGCGCGTCGACGACGTGGTCGACGAGGGCCGCGTACGAGTGGAGGCGGGCGCCGTCGACGCTGACCGCGCCGTCGGCCGGGACCGCCACCCGCGCGAGGTGGGCGGCCACCGCGTGCACGACCATCGTGTACTGCTGCCGCTCGTCGTCGGCGTCGGCGAACACGTACGGCAGGAGGCGGTCGGCGCAGAACTCCTCGAGCGTCCAGTAGAAACTGTCCACACCGGACAGTCGGCTCGTCACGTCGGGCGCGCCCGTCGGGTCGCCGACGCGGGGTGGCGCGTAGACCCGCACATCCGGGAACGGCGCGGCCGGCAGGCCGAGGACGGCGTACGCGTCGCCGGAGTCCACGCGCGTGTTCGGGTGGTCGAGGAAGAGCAAATCCTCACCCTTGACGTTGAAGATGAGCGCGCGACTGTTGACCGAGTCGGCGCCGAGCACACCCGAGCGCAGCGTCGAGTAGAGCAGGAACGTCGCGAAGCTCGTCTTCGTGGCCACGCCCGAGATGCCGGAGATCGAGATGTGCGCCCCGCGCGTACCGTCGACGAAGTCGGCGTTGAGATAGACGGCGTTGCCGTCCCGACCCGTACCCATAGGGATCTTGCGGTCCATGCGATCGAAGCTGAGCGCGGCGGCGCGCAGGTCGCCCTCGGCCCGGTGCACCGCGGCGCCCGGCGTCGGCGGCACGTAGACCTCCGGCTCGACGCGGGTAGTGGTGACCTCGGCGGCCTCCTGCACCTGCGCGGGCAGCGTCCCGTCGGCGATCGCGAACACGTCGGACTCGAACTGCGCGCCCTCGTGCCGCGCGCGCACCTGCGTGACCACGCCGGAGATGGTGACCCGGTCGCCGCGCGGCAGCAGGCGCTCGGTCACGACGACGTCGTCGAGCTGCAGGTAGCTGCCCGGGGCCACCGCCGTCCAGAACTGGAGTGGGGTCGCATCGGCGGTGCCGAGCACGCGGCCGACGGGTTCGCCGGAGAGGGCGTGCTGGCTGCCGGTCATGAAGCGACACCCTACGCCGCGAACCCGCTCCCACCGTGTTTGTCCACAGGCGTGTCCACAGGGATCGAGGGTCACGCGCCCCGCACGTACCGCAGAATCAGCACGTCGCCCGCGAGCAGCCCCTGGTGAAAGCGCAGCTCCACCGGCGTGTCGCGGGGCGGGCCGGCGGTGATGCGGCCGGCGCCCGGTCCGGTGAGCATCGGCGCCATCGTCAGGCACATCTCGTCGACGAGATCGGCCGCGGTGAGCGCGCCGAGCAGGTGCGGGCCGCCCTCGCAGAGGATCTGCCGCAGCCCGCGGCCGTGCAGCGCGGCCAGCGCCGCGGCCAGATCCACCTCGCGGTCGCCGCACGCGATGACGTCCGCGACCGGTTCGAGCGCCGCCCGGCGGTCGGCCGGCGCCGCGCCATGGGTCAGGATCACCGGCCTGACCGGGGCGTCGGCCAACGCGGGATGCGCCGGGTTCATCGCGAGCTGGCCCGAGACCACGACCAGCTGGGGGTACGGGGTGAGCCCGTGCGCGGCCCGCCAGGCGCGACGCCGCTCGTCCAGCCGGATCGGCCCGTAGCCCTCGTGCCGCAGCGTGCCCGCGCCCACCAGCAGCGCGTCGCAGACCATGCGCAGCACCATGAAGACCTGCTTGTCGGCGGTACCCGACAGACCCTCGGAGTAACCGTGGACGGTGACCGCACCGTCGAGGCTGGTCACGAAGTTCGCACGCAGCCACGGCCGGTCACGGTCGGCAGGCGTGTACAGGTCGGCGAGCGCGCCGTCGTCGAGGGGTTCGTCGCCGGGTCGCAGCGGCACGATCGTGGTCATGGCCTCGCTCATTCGCCGGCCGCGCCGGTCGCGGGCGGCGTCGGTACGGGTCGCTTGTGCTGGCAGTCGCACCAGGAGCCACCGCGGCATTCCTGGTGGCGCCGCGCGCGACACGCAGGGCAGATCATGAGGAAACCCTATTATGGTGGCCGCGAACGGGTGGGGGGTACGGGTGACACGGCAGGTCTATCGATTGAAGATCACGCTGGCTCAGGTCAGTCCACCGGTGTGGCGCCGGGTGCTCGTGCCGGGGGCGTACACGCTCGACCGCCTGCACCGCACGATCCAGCACGCGATGGGCTGGCAGAACTACCACCTGCACTCGTTCGACATCGACGGCGTGCAGTACGGGGAACCCGACCCCGACGACGAGCTGGAACTGCGCGACGAGCTCGAGACCCGGCTCGACGCGGTGGCCGGCCGGGATGCCCGGTTCACGTACACGTACGACTTCGGCGACTGGTGGGAGCACGAGGTCACGGTCGAGGACGTGTACCCGGCCGACCCCGACGAGCGGTACCCGGTGTGCCTGGCGGGGGAGCGCGCGTGCCCGCCGGAGGACGTGGGCGGGCCGTACGGGTACGCCGAGCTGCTCGTCGCGTACGCCGACCCCGATCACCCCGAACACGGCCAGATGCGCGAGTGGCTGGGGCGGAAGTTCGACCCGGAGTCGTTCGACCCGGCGGCGACGACGACCCTGCTCCGGCGCCTCGCCTAGGGGGTCCCACGCAGGTCCTGCCTAGGGTTTGGCCACGACGGCGACGAGCCGGTCACCCGGCCGTACGGCGTCGACGTCGGCGAACGGGAGGTACGTGCCGTCGCGGACGACGGCGAGGACCCGTCCGGCCGGCGCCGAACCCACCTCGCCGGGCTGGACGTCGCGTTCGACGACCTCCAGACCCTCGCCGTGGACCAGCAGGTCGGCGAACAGCTCGCTGATCGCGGGTGAGCGGGCCGCGTACCCGAGCAGCCGTCCGGCCGCCTCCGACGACGTGATCGCCGCCGTCGCCCCGCTGCGCAGCAGCAGCGGCTCGTTCTCGGCCTCGCGGACGGCCGCGATGATGGGGATCGTCGCGTTGAGCTGGCGCGCCGTCAGCGTGGTGAGGACGGCCGCGTCGTCCCGGTCGGGCGCGATGATCAGCCGGGCCGCCTCGGCCAGGCCCGCCTCCCGCAGGACGGCGCTGCGCGTCGCGTCGCCGACGACGCCCGCGACCCCGTCCCGGTTCGCCTCGGCGATCACCTCGGGCCGCCGGTCGACGACCACGAAGTCCTCGCGCTGCGCCCCGGTCGCGACCAGCGTGTCGATCGCGGCCCGCCCCTTGGTGCCGTACCCGATGACGATCGTGTGCCCACGCAACTTGGACCTCCAGCGGGTCAGGCGCAGTTCCTCGCGGGTGCGCTGGGTGAGCACCTCGAACGTGGTGCCGACGAGGACGGCCAGGAACGCGATCCGAAGCGGCGTCACGAGTACGGCGTTGACGAGCCGGGCCCGGTCGGAGACGGGCACGATGTCGCCGTACCCGGTCGTCGACAGGCTCACGGTCGCGTAGTACAGCGCGTCCAGGGCCGAGACCGGTCCGTCGGCCGAGTCCCGGTACCCGCCGCGATCGGCGAGTACGACCAGGAACATGGCGGCGAGGGCGGCCAGCGCGTACAGGAGGCGCCGGCCGATCGCCTTGAGTGGATGGGTACGCCGGTACGGCAGCCTGATCTCGACCTTCGGCCCGGCCATCTCGATGAGGCCCGATCGCGCCACCACGAGCGCAGACTGTACCGGCCGCCGCCTTCCGGGTGTGCCGCCCGGGCGGGCCTTCCGGGCGGGCCATCCGGGCGTGATCAAGGGATTCGGCTGCGCGACACGCCGGTTGGGCGTAGCGAATCCCTTGATCGACGGTGTCAAACCCCTTGATCACGCCCGGGCGCGCGCCCCGGGCGCCCCGATCGCGCCGCCCGATCGCGCCGCGGACCATGATCGCGGTGCGGGGTGCGATCGCGCACGGCGGCCGCGGGTTCGCACCGCTCACGGCGATCATCGCGCGCGGGCCACCCCGGGCCGACCCGGGCCCCGCCCACCCGACTTCGCCGTGCCATTTTGGGAACGCTCCCAACTCACTATTGACAGGCTCGGGAGTCGTCGCCACGCTCATGGGAGCGCTCCCGAGACTGTGGCGAAAGCCACACGGGCGCCCCGCCGGCCCAGGGCCCGGGCCGGCGGCAAACCCCCAGCGCACGCGCGGGAGCGCCTGACGACACGGACCTGAAAGGGGTCACCCCATGAGCGTCACATCACGCCGCTGGCGAACTCTCGCCGCCGCGGCGGCCGTCGCGGGCCTGGTCCTGGGCGCCGCGGCGTGCAGCAAGGACCCGGCCAAGACCACCAACGGGCCAATCACGATCAAGGTGCAGACGTTCGGCAACTTCGGCTACGGCAAGGCGGTCGAGGACTGGAACGCCAGCCACACCGACATCAAGATCGATCACCAGAAGATGGGTGAGCTGCGGGACTTCGCGCCCCAGCTCGCGCAGTGGCTCGCCGCCGGTGCCGGCGCGGGCGACGTGGTCGGCCTCGAAGAGGGCCAGCTGCTCGGGTACATCAAGAACCACCAGGGCTTCCTGAACCTGTTCGACGTCGGCGGCAAGGAGCTCGAGAAGACGTACGTCTCGTGGAAGTGGGAGCGCGGGCTCGCCGACGACGGCAAGTTCCTGCTCGGCCTCGGTACGGACGTGGGCGGCACCGCGCTGTGCTACCGGCGGGACCTGTTCGAGAAGGCCCACCTGCCGACCGACCGCGAGGCGGTGGCCCAGCTGATCCCGACCTGGGACGCGTACGTGAGCGTCGGCAAGCAGTTCGCCGCCGCGAACACGGGCGCCAAGTGGCTGGACAGCGCGACGAGCATCATGCAGCCGTATATCATGCAGCAGGGCTCCTCGTGGAACTTCGACGCGAGCGACAAGTTCATCGGCGACACCAACCCGACCGTCCGCAAGGCCTGGGATCTCGGCCTGCAGATGGCCGCTGAAGGGCTGACCGCCAAGCTCGCGCGGTGGAGCCCGGACTGGGACGCCGCGTTCAAGAACTCGGCGTTCGCCACCGTGTTCTGCCCGGCGTGGATGACCGAAGGCGTCATCAAGCCACGGGCCGGCGACGGTAACACCGGCAAGTGGGACGTCGCGACGATGCCCGGTGGCGTCGGCAACTGGGGCGGCTCGTACCTCGCCGTGCCCAAGCAGACCACCCACCCGAAGGAGGCCTACCAGGTCGCCAAGTACCTGACCTCGAAGGAAGGGCACCTGGCGGCGTTCAAGGAGGCGGCGGCCATGCCGTCGGACGTCGCGGCGCTGGACGATCCGGCGTTCGCGAACTCGACGAGCGCGTACTTCAACAACGCCCCGATCGGCAAGATCTTCGCCGCCAGCGTCAAGGGCGTGAAGCCGATGGTCCTGGGCTCCAAGCACCAGCAGATCTGGGAGACCATCTGCGAGCCGGCGATGCAGTCGGCTGAGCAGGGGAAGGCCACATCCGACGCCGCTTGGGCGAAGTGGGTCGGCGAGGCCAAGAAGTTGGTCAGCGGCTGACCAGCCGTTGAGCAGCCGGGGGTGGCGCCCGCGATGCCCTTCGGGTGGGCGCCACCCCGCCCCTCGCGGAAAGGACAACCCATGACCGTCAGATCCGGGGGTACGCTGCGGCGGCGCTACCGGTTCAGCCGCCTCGACGTGCGGGTCTCGCCGTACCTCTACGTGGCGCCGTTCTTCCTGCTGTTCGCCGCGTTCGGGGTCTTCCCGATCCTCTACACCGCGTACGCGTCGCTGTTCCACTGGTCGCTGCTGGAGAGCGAGCACACCTACCGGGGGCTGTCCAACTACACCGACGTGCTGACCGACCCGCTGTTCTGGAACGCGGTCTACAACACGATCGGGATATTCATCCTCGCGACCGTCCCGCAGCTGGCGCTGGCGCTCGGCATAGCCAGCCTGCTGACCCGCCGGCTGCGCCTGCGTACGGGGTTGCGCATGGGCATCCTCGTACCGAACATCACGTCGGTCGCGGCGGTCGGCATCGTGTTCGGCCTGCTGTTCGCCGACCGGTACGGGCTCATCAACTGGGTACTCGACAGCGTCGGGATCCCGATCGTCGAATGGCGTACGCACCGGTGGTCCTCGTGGGCCGCGATCTCGACGATGGTGGACTGGCGGTGGACCGGGTACAACGCGCTCATCTACCTTGCGGCCATGCAGGCGATCCCGCGCGACCTGTACGAGTCGGCCGCGCTGGACGGGGCCGGACCGCTGCGGCAGTTCTGGCAGATCACGGTGCCGATGATCCGGCCGACGATCGTGTTCACCGCGATCATCTCGACGATCGGCGGGATGCAGCTGTTCACCGAGCCGCTGCTGTTCGGGTACGGGATCCCGCGCGGCGGTGCCGACAACGAGTACCAGACGCTCGCGATGTACATCTACCAGACGACGTTCACCCGCAACTTCGACGTCGGCCGCGGCTCGGCCATGTCGTGGCTGCTGTTCCTGTTCATCCTCGTACTGGCGCTGGTCAACGTGGCGCTGATCCGCCGCGGCGTGAAGGGTGAGGCGCGATGAGCGCCCCGACCGTGGTCCGGCCGGCGCCGGCCCGACCCGCGCCCGCCCGCGTACCCGCGAAAAGGAGGGCGCCCGGCGCGCGCCTCTGGGAGGCCAGCCCGCTGACCTACCTCGCGCTGGTCTTCGCGATCGTGCTGTCGGTCTTCCCGATCGTCTGGTCGTTCATCATCGCCTCGCAGGACAGCGACGCGATCTACGACTACCCGCCGCGGCCGGGTGGGCTGCTGCTGACGAACATGCGCCACGCGCTGTCCAACGACGACGCCTCGCTCATCCTCGGGCTGGTGAACTCGGCGATCGTGGCCACCGCCGTCACCGTGTCCGTCGTGTTCTTCTCGACGCTCGCCGGGTTCGCGTTCGCGAAGCTGCGCTTCCGCGGCCGCAACGCGCTGCTGCTCGCGACGATCGCCACGATGATGGTGCCCACCCAGCTCGGCGTGATCCCGCTGTACCTGTTGATGGTCAAGGTCGGCTGGACCGGCCAGCTCCAGGCGGTGATCGTGCCCTTCCTCGTCAACGGGTTCGGCGTGTTCATGATGCGCCAGTACGCGTCGTCCGCCGTACCCGACGAGCTGATCGAGGCGGCCCGGGTCGACGGCTGCTCCACGTGGCGTACGTACTGGAACATCGTGCTGCCGGCGCTGCGCCCGGCGGCGGCGGTCCTCGGGCTGCTCACGTTCATGCAGACGTGGAACGAGTTCCTGTGGCCGTTCATCGTGCTGAACCCCAATACGCCGACCGTTCAGCTGTCGTTGAAGATCCTGGCGGCGGGGTACTACAACACGGACTATGCCCAGGTGTTCGCGGGCACGGCGATCTCGGTCATCCCTCTGCTGATCGTGTTCGTCCTCTTTGGACGGCAGATCATCAGCGGCATCATGGAAGGCTCGGTCAAGGCGTGAACAACACACAACGATCGGCAACGGCCCAGCTGACCGAGCGCCCCGCGCTCCCCGCGGGCTTCCAGTTCGGCGCGGCGACGGCGGCGTACCAGATCGAGGGCGCCGCCGGCCGGGACGGGCGCGGACCGTCCATCTGGGACACGTTCAGCCACACGCCCGGCCGGGTGGACGGCGACGACACCGGTGACGTGGCGTGCGCGCACTACGACCGGTACCGCGACGACGTGGCACTGATGGCGTCGCTCGGGCTCACCGCGTACCGGTTCTCGGTCTCGTGGCCACGGGTCCAACCCGACGGCCGCGGCCCGGCCAACGCCGCGGGCCTCGACTTCTACCGCCGGCTCGCCGACGAGCTGCTCGCGGCGGGCATCGAGCCGTGGCTCACGCTGTACCACTGGGACCTGCCGCAGGCATTGGAGGACGCCGGCGGCTGGCCGGCCCGGGATACCGCCGCCCGGTTCGCGGACTACGCGGCGCTCGTGCACGAGGCGCTCGGCGACCGGGTCAGCCGCTGGACGACCCTCAACGAGCCGTGGTGCTCCGCTTTTCTCGGGTACGGGTCGGGGGTGCACGCGCCCGGACGGCGCGATGGGGAGGACGCCGTCCGGGCCGCGCACCACCTGATGCTCGGGCACGGTCTGGCCGTCCAGGCCCTCCGCGCCGCCGACCCCGCCGCCCGGCTCGCCGTCACCCTCAACCTGTACGCGATGGCCCCGCAGACGCCGGCGGACACCGATGCCGTACGGCGCATCGACGGGCTCGCCAACCGGTTCTTCCTCGACCCCGTGCTGCTCGGGGCGTACCCGGTCGACGTCGTCGACGACCTGGCCGGCGTGACCGATTTCGACCACGTACGCGGCAACGACCTCGCGGTCATCTCGACGCCGCTCGACGCGCTGGGCATCAACTACTACAGCCGGTACGTGGTGGCCGACCCGACGGGTGAGCCGGCCCCGCACTGGCGGGCACCCTCGTCCTGGCCCGGCAGCGAGGGCGTACGGTTCGGCGACCGCGGGTTGCCGCGCACCGCGATGGACTGGGAGATCGACCCGGACGGCCTCGTCGAGGTGCTCACCCGGGTGGCCGCCGAGTACCCGCCGCTCCCGTTGTACGTAACCGAGAACGGTGCCGCCTTCGTCGACGCGGTCGGCCCGGACGGCACTGTGGACGATCCGCAACGGGTGGCCTTCCTGCACGCACATCTGAACGCGTGCGAGCGGGCGATCGCCCACGGCGTACCCCTCGATGGGTATTTCGCCTGGTCCTTCCTGGACAATTTCGAGTGGGCCCATGGCTATTCGAAGCGATTCGGTCTTGTTTATGTGGACTATTCGACACAGCACCGCATCCCGAAGTCCAGCGCCCGCTGGTATGCGGAAGTCATCCGGAGCGCCACCCGGGCAGAATGAGGGCCATGGCGACCCAGCGCAGCCGTTCGGCGGGGCGCCCGACCCTCGACGAGGTGGCCGCCCGGGCCGGGGTCGGGCGTGGCACGGTATCCCGCGTCATCAACGGTTCGCCCCAGGTCAGCGCCCAGGCGAAGGCCGCGGTCGAGCAGGCCGTCGCTGAGCTGGGCTACGTGCCGAACCGCGCGGCCCGGGCGCTCGTCACCCAGCGCACCGACTCGGTGGCGCTGATCATCTCGGAGTCGGAGGAGCGGCTGTTCGGCGAGCCGTTCTTCGCCGGCATCGTCCGTGGGGTCAGCTCGGGGCTGGCCGACACGTCGTTGCAGCTGTGGCTCGCGATGGCGCAGTCGCCGGCCGAGCGGCAGCGTATCGAGCACCATCTGACCGCGCAGCACGTCGACGGGGTCCTGTTGCTGTCGATGCACGATGACGATCCGCTGCCGGGGTTGCTCGCCGAACGCGGGTTGCCCGCGGTGCTCGGCGGCCGGCCCGCCCGCATGCTCGCGCCCGGCGCTCAGCT
>Ga0114129_10006292_pt1 | contig 16830 bp, 17 predicted proteins | sample RhiMetdeltSRZDD1_FD_80071 | JGI IMG/M metagenome (GOLD analysis project Ga0114129, IMG submission 80071) | Populus rhizosphere microbial communities from Tennessee, USA - Rhizosphere MetaG P. deltoides SRZDD1 (version 2) (version 2) | ecosystem: Host-associated > Plants > Roots > Rhizosphere >... | reverse complement strand
TCGCGCCGGCGCTGCAGCCGTTCTTCGTCGGCGACTACAAGACCTACCGCTCAGAGGTCAAGTACATGCAATAAGCGCACGCTACACGGCGGTCGTGTCCTCGATGACGCCGGGCCGCTGCCCGAGGCGATGCCCCAGGCGCGAGAGCGAGAAGCAGCAGACGAAGTAGACGGCGGCGAGGAACGTGAAGACGGAGAACGACGCGTTCTCACGGCCGTTGACGATCGTTCCGGCGCGGAAGAACTCGATGACGCCGATGACGAACGCGAGCGACGTGTTCTTGAAGAGGGCGACGGAGCGGTTGACGATGGCCGGGGCCATGTTGCGCAAGGCCTGCGGGAGCACGATCCAGGCCATGACCGCGATGTAGCCGAGGCCCGTTGAGTACCCGGCGGCCATCTGCCCGCGCGGCACGGAGCTCAGGCCCGCGCGCACGACCTCGGCGCCGTAGGCGCCCTGATGGATGACGAGCGCCCACACCGCCGCCCAGAACGGGCTGAGCGCGTAGCCGATCAAGGGCTGGCTCAGGAAATAGACCCACACGACGAACATGAGCCCGGGTGTGCCGCGGATCACCTCGACGATCGCGGCCGCCGGATAGGAGAGCCACGGCCGCGAGGAGTGGCGCATGGCGCCGAAGACGATGGCGAACGCCCAGCAGCCAACCCATGCGAGCAGGAAGATGGTCAGCGTCAGGCGGAATGCGCCCGCGAAGAATCCCAGATTCTCGGGGATGACGCGCCAGTTCCAGAATGATTCCACGCCAATCGCCTCAGGTCGCGGAGCGAACTTTCAGCCCGAAGAGCCGCTGCAGAAGATAGATCACGCCGACGGTCACGAGAGTGAGGAGCAGGAAGAGCAGCGTCCCCGCGGTGTAGGCCTCGAACCCGGCGAACGTCTCCTCCTCGATCTTCTGCGAATAGAACATCAGGTCGGTGATCGCGATCGTCATCGCGACGGCAGAATTCTTGATGATGTTGAGGATCTCGCTCGTCAGCGGCGGGATCACGATCACCAGCGCCTGTGGCAGCACGACGTGACGCCAGGTCTGCACGCGTGATAGTCCGGTGGAGGTGGCGGCTTCCCACTGTCCGCGTGGGATCGAGCGAATGCCGGAGCGCACCACCTCGCCCATGTAGGCGCCGGTGTAGAGCGAGAGCGCCAGGATGCAGGCGAATGTGCTCGGGATCAGCAGACGCAAGCCGAACGGATCGTTGAGCGTGGTGTTGACGACCTGTTGCAATCCGAAATACGCCCACCACATCTGCACCAGCAGCGGGATGTTGCGAAACGTCTCGACGTAGCCGACGGAGAGCGCGCGCACCCAGCGCACGTTGGTCGTGCGCCCGATGCCGCAGAAGACGCCGAGCACCAGGCTCACGACGAGGGACCATGCGAAGATGTAGAGCGTGGTCCCCATCCCCCAGAGCAGAAACCGGCGGTACTGCCAGACGACCGACCAGCGCCAGTTGTAGTCGTAGTGCGCGCGCGGGCCGAAATAGAAATACCAGACGACGAGCGCCGCTACGCTGCCCCAGACGAGCAGGAAGGCGCGGCGCTCCCGCGGCGCCTCGAACCACTGGCCGCGACGGAGCGCCAGGACCGCGTCAAACACGTCGGCGGCCGCGCCTCCTCACTTCGGGTACCACGGGATCTCGAACTCTGGCTTCTGTCCGAACCACTTGAAGTGGATCTCGTGATAACGGCCCGAGTCCCAGATCTCCATCAGCGTCTGGTTGATCGCGTTGCGCCACTTCGAGTCGTTCTGCCGCACGCCCATGCCGTACGGCTCGATCGTGTAGAGCTTGCCGACGAGCATCAGATCGGGGTTGTTGCGCACCCACCACTGGTTGACCACATCGTCGCTGACGAGCGCGTCGACCTTCTTCTGCTTCAGCGCCAGCAGCGCCTCCGTCTGCTCCTGGAACTGCACGAGGATCGCCTTCGGCTGCACCTTCAGCAGATTCGGGCCGGCGTTCCCGCCCTGGACCGCCGCCACCTGCTTGCCGGCGAGCTGTGAGACGTGCGTGATGCCGGTCTCCTTGCGCGTGACCGGCCGCTGGCCCGTGATCATGTAATGCATCGAGAAATCGATCGCCTGCTCGCGCTCCCGCTTGTGCGTCATCGTCGCGATGATCAGGTCGACGTTGCCGTTCACGATGAGCGGAATGCGGGTCTTCGACAGCGCCTGCACGAACTTCGCTTTGACGCCCAGATCCTTGGCGATCTCGTTGGCGAGATCGACCTCGAAGCCCTCGGGCTGACCGGTGTCCTTGTTGATGGAGCCCATCGGCGGGGAGTCGAACTTGACGCCCACGATCATCTCGCCTCTCTGTTTGACCTTGTCCAGCACGGAGTCGACGGCCCGGGCATCGGGCACGGCGAAGAGCGCGACGACGAGAGCCGCTAGGACCAGCGCAAGTCTGCGCATGGCAGTCCTCCTTTTGACGAGCGAGCGAGCCGGGAGAATCAAGGCGACGCGAGCGCCTTCGCTAACCGATAGAGATACTCCTGTCCTTCGTAGAGCGAGCGCACGAGGAGCCGCTCGTCGCGTCCGTGCGCGCGAATATCGTCGATGTCACTGAACATTCCCGATGTGCCATAGGCAGCGATGCCAGCCGTGCGCAGAAATCGCGAGTCGGTCGCGCCGGTGGACATCGTGGGGATGACCGGCACGCCGGGCCACATCGCCGCCGTCACCGACTCCACGGCGCGCATCACCTCGGGCGTCAGCGGTGATGCCGGACTCGGGTAGAAGCGGTTCGTCGGCGTCACAGTGATCTTGTCGTTGGCCAGCGCGTCGATGAGCGTGCGCCGCACGTCCTCCTCCGACTCGCCCGGCAGCACGCGGCAATTGACCACCGCTCTCGCCGTCTGGGGCAGCGCGTTGTTGGCGTGGCCGCCCTCGAGCCGCGTCGCCACGCACGTCGTGCGCAGGCGTGCGTTGAAGACGGCTCCGGCGCCCGCGAGCCGGGCCACCACGGCCGGATCGCTGCTACCGCCCGCGATCGCCCGCATGTCGTCGGCCAACGCTCCGCGGGCGATCGTGGCCGTGCGCTCGAAGTAAGCGCGGTTGACGTCGTCGAGCCGCACCGGGAAATCGAACGCGCCGAGCCGCGCCAGGCCTGCGGCGAGATGCGTGATCGCGTTGTCCTTGACCGGCAACGAGCTGTGACCACCCGAGTTCTTGACCTCCAGCCGGTAATTCTGGGGAATCTTCTCGCTGGCCTGGATGTTGTTCGAGAGGTAGACACCGTTCTTGAGGGCGCCGCCGGCGCCTTCGTTCAGCGCCAGCTCGGCATCGATGAGCGGGCGGTGATTGGCGAGCAGCCACGCCACGCCGTTGTGGCCGCCACCCTCCTCGTCGGCCGTGAGCGCGACAATGATGTCGCGGTTGGGCACGAATCCTTCCCGCCGATAGCGAATTAGGTTCGTGACGAACACCGCCGCCATCGCCTTGTCGTCGGTGGTTCCGCGACCGTAGAAGTAGCCGTCACGCTCGAGCAGCGTGAACGGGTCGATGGACCAGTCTTCGCGGTTTGCTTCGACGACGTCGAGGTGGGCGAGCAGCAGCAGCGGCCGGCGCGCGCCCGTGCCGTGCAGCCGGGCGACGAGATTGCCTTTGCGCGGCGCGGATACCAGGACCTGGACGTCGGCGGCCGGGAAGCCGGCCGCCAGGAGCCGTCGCGCCATCGCCTCCGCGGCTTTCGTGTTGTCACCAACGGAGTCTGTCGTGTTGATCTCGACCAACTCCTGGTAGATCTCGCGCAGAAGGCGCTGGTGCGGAGCAGGCGTCGCCGGTTGCGCGCCCGGCGGTGGCGACGCACCCGGTGTCAGGACGCCGACGAGAACGAGCGAGGGCAGGACGAAGCGCCGGACGCTACCCACGAGTGTCATCGCTGGTCTCCAGAGTGGCCCGATACTACGCCACTTCCTTGACCGTGTGCGACGCCCGGCGTAACGTAACGGCCCTCGATTCGACCACCATCCGAGAGGAGAGCGCATGTCTCGTATCGTCACGTCGCCCAAGCTCGCTGACGCCTATACCGACGTGCTCCCCGCATCGCGCGCTCTCTTCGAGCGTGCGCGACGACTCTTCCCCGACGCGGTCACGCACGACAACCGGCGCATGCAGCCGTTTCCGCTCTACGTCGATCGTGCCGACGGCGCCTTCAAGTGGGATGTCGACGGTCATCGCTACATCGACTACTGGATGGGCCACGGCGCGCTGCTCTTCGGCCACAATCCGCCCGCCGTCCGCGACGCCGTGCGTGAGCAGGCCGCGAAGGGGACGCACTACGGCGCCTGCCATCCCAAGGAAGTCGAGTGGGGCGAGTGGGTCTGCCGGCTCGTACCGAGCGCCGACCGCGTGCGCTTCACGGCCTCCGGCACCGAGGCCACCCACATGGCCGTTCGTCTGGCGCGTGCATTCACGGGTCGCCGCCACGTCGTGAAGTTCGCGGGCCATTTCCACGGCTGGCACGAGGGCCTGGAAATCGGCGTGCGGCCGCCGTACGAGGCCGAGCCCGAAGCCGGTCAGCTGGCCGAGGTTGTCGAGCTCGTCAGCGTGCTGCCGCCCAACGACCTCGCCGCCGTGCGCGAGCGCCTCGCGCGCGGTGACGTCGCCGCGGTGATCCTCGAGCCGACCGGCGGCCACTTCGGCTCGGTGCCCGCGCCAGCATCCTTCGTGCGCGCGCTGCGCGAGGAGACGCGCCGGACGGGGGCGCTGCTGATCTTCGACGAGGTCGTCACCGGGTTCCGTGTCGCGCCGGGCGGCGCGCAGCAGCTCCTGGGCGTGACGCCGGATCTCACGACGCTCGCCAAAATCCTCGCCGGTGGACTGCCCGGCGGAGCCGTCGCCGGCCGCGAGGACGTGCTCGCGTATCTCGCCACGCGCCCGGGCGCGCAGAAGATCGCGCATCACGGCACGTTCAACGCCAACCCGCTGACGGCGGCGGCCGGCGTCGCGATGCTCGCGGCGGTGGCCGACGGCGAGGCGATCCGCGTCGCCAACGCTCAAGCCGCGAAGCTACGCCACGGGCTCAACGAGATCCTGGCGCGCGAGAAGGTCGCGTGGAAAGTCTACGGCGAGCATAGCGACTGGAAGATCTTCTTCGGCGCCGGCGCGCCGCCACGCGACGGCTCGGACCAATCGGTCGCCGACGTGGACTGGCGCCGGCTCGATGCCAAGGACGCGGAGCGCAGCCGGGCCCTTCGGCAGGCGCTCATTCTCGGCGGGGTCGACTTCAACGGCGCGCGCGCGCTCGTCAGCACGTGCCATACCGATGCCGTTCTCGACGAGACGATCGCCGCGTTCGAGACAGCGATCCGCACCATGCGAGAGGAGGGTCTGGCGTGAGCTCGAAGCCCGTTCCCGCGATCTACCGTCGACTCGGCGTTCGACCGATCATCCACGGCTCCGGCACGACGACGCGCTACGGCGGCTCGATCCTGCGTCCCGAGGCGCTCGAAACGATGCGCGAGGCCTCGACGACGCTCGTCAATCTCGACGAGCTGAACGAGGCCGCCGGCGCCGCCATCGCGCGCATGCTCGGCGCGGAGGCCGCATTCGTCACCGCGGGCGCGAGCTCGGGGCTGATCCTGCAAGCCGCGGCGTGCATCGCCGGCGCCGACCCGGCGAAGATCACGCGGCTGCCCGACACGACAGGAATGCGCAACGAGATCGTGATCCAGCGAGCGCACCGCTTCGCCTACGACCAGGCGTATCGCGTGGCCGGCGGCGTGCTCGTCGAGATCGGCCTCGCGCGGCGCACGCAGCCGTTCGAGCTGGAGGCGGCGATCGGTGACCGGACGGCGGCGGTGGCGTTCCTGATTTCGCCCTTCACGAGCCCGCCTGGCGTGCTCACGCTGGAGCAGGTGATCGCCATCGCCCACAAGCGCGGCGTGCCCGTGATCGTCGACGCGGCGTCGATGCTGCCGCCGCGCGAGAACTTGACGAAGTTCCTACGACTCGGCGCCGACCTCGTCAGCTTCAGCGGCGGCAAAGGCATCCGCGGGCCACAGTCGACCGGCATCCTCGCGGGTCGGCGTGACCTGGTGCGCGCGGTCGCCCTCAACGCCAGCCCGAATCAGGCGCTCGGCCGTGCGGCGAAGACATCGAAGGAAGAGATCTGCGGCCTCGTCATGGCGCTCGAGTGTTTCATGGCCGAGGACGAGAAGGCCGAGATGAAGCGCTACACGGACGTCTGCGCCGCGATCGTCGAGGCGCTCGGCGACATCCGCGGTGTGCGCGCCGTCGTCGAGCACGATTCTGTCAATCGCGTGATTCCCCATGCGGTGCTCTATTTCACGCCGGACTGGACCGGTCCCTCGGGCCACGCGGTGCAGGTGGCGCTCGCTCAGGGCGAGCCGCACATCTATGTGCAGCAGGGGGCCCACCAGGGCGGGTACTTCGACGAGATCGCGATCGATGCCATCAATCTCCAGCCGGGCGATGAGGCCGTCATCGCCGCGCGGCTTCGAGAGGAGCTGATGCGATAAAGTCATTGACGGGATGAAGACCCGATCGCTCTTCTACGGCTGGTGGGTCGTCGCAGCCTTCTGCGTCTCGACGTTCATCTCCACGGGCATCCGCCACGCCGTCGGCCCCTTCCTCAAGCCGATCGTGGCCGATTTGCACATCGATCGCGCCAGCTTCTCGCTAGTGATCGCGGTGAGCCTGCTGCTCTACGGCTTGTTCATGCCGATCGCCGGCATGCTGCTCGATCGCTTCAGCGTGCGTCTCGTCACGTCGGTCGGCACCGTGGTGCTCGTCATCTCGCTCGTGATGACGGCGATGGTCCGCAACGTGTGGGAGTTCGCCGCCGTCTACGGCGTGTTGGTGCCGCTGGGGCTCGCCGGCACCGGGCCCGTGATCGCATCGGGCGTGGTCGCACGCTGGTTCAACAAGCGCCGTGGCACCGCGCTGTCGGTGCTCGGCAGCGCGTCGATGACGGGCATGAGCCTGCTCGTGCCGGCCGTGACCTGGCTCATCCTGAACACGGGCTGGCGCATCACGTACGTCGTCATCGCGGTGGGCATTGTCTTTCTGGTGTTGCCGCTCTGTCTCTTCGTCGTGCGCGATTCGCCGGAGTCGATGGGCCTGTCCGCCGACGGCGGGCGCACGAAGTCGACGGCCGGCGCTGCGCGCGGCGAGCGCGTCGCGGTCGGCGACGCGCTGCAGACGCTGGCGTTCTGGCAGCTGGCGGGCTCGTTCTTCACGTGCGGCTTTTCGATGGCGCTGCTGTCCGCGCATGGCGTGCCGATGCTGACCGATCACGGCTACACGCCGATGTTCGCCTCGTGGGCGCTCGGCGTGCTGGGCGGCTCGAGCATCGGCTTCACGGTCATGCTCGGCGCGCTCTCGGATCGCTTCGGGCGGCGGCCGGTGCTCGCGGCGATCTACGCCGGGCGCATCGCAATCTTCGCCGGCTTCTTCCTGATCCGGGATAATCCGACGGCGATTCTCGCGACGGCCGTGCTCGGCGGCATCACGATGGCGGGCACCGGATCGATGACGTCGGCGTTGACCGCGGACATCTACGGGCGATTCTCAGTCAGCTCGGTCTTCGGCCTGATCTTCCTCGTGCATCAGACCGGCTCGGCGCTCGGCTCGTGGCTGGCCGGCGCGCTGTTCGAGACGACGGGTGGCTATGGCGCGGCGTTCACGCTGGCGTGCACCTTCCTGGCCGGCGCCGCCGTCGTCGCGCTCAACATCGACAAGGACGCGCGCCGCATCTGGCGCGCGGCGACGGTGTCCGCCGCCGACTGACGACGCGCGCGGCGCCGGCGCAACGCGCTCGGCGGCCGGCGATACACCGCACGGAACGCGGCGTTGAAGCGGCGAATGCTGGTGAAGCCTGCCGCGAACGCGATGGCGGACATCGGCAGCGTCGTCTCGTCGATGAGTGTCTTCGCGCGCTGGACGCGGCGCGTGCCCGCGACGGCCGTAGGCGAGGCGCCGGCGTGCCGCAGAAAGAGTCGCCGCAGATGGCGCGCGGTCATGCCGAGCGTGTCCGCAAGGTCATCCACGCTCCGGCCGTCGTCGAGGAATCCGCGCTCGATCAGCCGCAGCGCCCGCGAGACGCTGGCCGCGACGCCGCGCCACGCCGGCGTCCCAGGCGCCGCCTCGGGCCGGCAGCGCAGGCACGGACGGAAGCCCGCGCGCTCTGCGGCGGCCGCGGTCGCGAAGAACACGACGTTGCGAGACTGCGCGGGCTTTACGGGGCAGGTCGGCCGGCAATAGATCCGCGTCGTCAGCACGCCCGTGAAGAATCGACCGTCGAATCGCGCGTCGCGTGCGAGTCTCGCGCGATCGCATGCTCGGCGGTCGAGCACATCGTGGCTCATCACGTCCGAGCCTAGCACGCGCGATCGGCGTGTGATCACGGCGCCGACGATGACGTCCGAAAACGGCGAGACCACCTCGCGGGCCGCCGGTAGCGTCGGGACCGATGCGCGCACGCTATTTCTACGGCTGGAACGTCGTGGCCGCCACGTTCGTCATGGCGATGTTCACCTTCGGCCTCGGGTTCTACGGTGTGACGGTCTACGTCGCGACGCTGCAGCGGCTGCACGGATGGTCGGCCGCCGCGGTGTCGGCGCCGGTGACCGTGTACTACGTCGCCGGCGCGCTGCTGACGATGGTGATCAGCGGCGTGTACGAGCGACTCGGTCCGCGCCTGGTCGTGATCGGCGCCAGTGTTGCCATGACGCTCGGTCTGATGACGCTCGGCGTGGTCACCCGGCCGTGGCAGCTCTATCCGGCGTTTGTCGTCATGGCGGTCGGCTGGGGCTCGATGAGCGGCGCCGCCATCAACATCATCCTCGCCCCGTGGTGGGAGCGGCGGCGCGGTCTCGCGGTGAGCCTCGCGTTCAACGGCGCCACGCTCGGCGGCGTGATCGTCGCGCCGCTGCTGATCCCGCTCATCGCCGCGCTCGGCTTCACGCGCGCGCTCGTCGCCGCGGCGGTCGGGTCATTCGTGCTCGTGGTCACGGCCGCGCTCGTCGCGATGCACCGTGGTCCGCACGTGCTCGGTCTCGGGCCGGATGGCGACGCCGCCTCACCGGCGCGGGCCGCATCGCCGCGCGGCGCCCGTGCGCGCGGGTCGCGCGGCGACGCACTGCGTACGTGGCGCTTCTGGAGCGTGTCGGCGCCCTTCGCGCTCGGCCTGGCGGCTCAGGTCGGCGTGCTCACTCATCTCGTCGGCCTCGTCGCGCCGACCGTCGGCGCCTCGGGCGCCGCGCGCGGCATCGGCGTGACGACGGCCGCGGCGCTGATGGGGCGCCTGCTGACCGGATTCGTCGTCGATCGTGTCGATCGTCGCCGCGTAGCGAGCGCGACACTCGGCGTCCAGATGCTCGGGCTCGGCCTGCTGGCAACGGCGTCATCGGCCGGGGCGGTCTACGCCGGCTGCGTGTTGTTCGGCTTCGGCGTCGGCAACATGACGACGCTACCCGGGCTCATTCTGGCCGTCGAATGGCCGCGCGAGCGCTTTGCGGCGCTCGTCGGTCTCGCGGTCGGAATCAACCAGCTCACGTTCGCATTCGGACCGTCGCTCGTCGGCTTCGTCCGGGATCGCACGGGCAGCTATGCGGCTGCCCTCGGCATCTGCATGGCGCTCCAGCTCACGGCGGCGACGACGATCCTGCTCGGCCCGTGTCTGCCCCGCGTGGCCGTATCTCGCTGGCGTGATACAAATGGCGTCGCCGCGCACGTTGGCGGACAGGAGGACACCATGGCGTTGACGCTCGCCGAAGCGAATCAAGCCGTTCAGGGCGCGCTCGCGCGCGCGAGAGAGCTGAACATCAAGATCAGCGTGGCCGTTTGCGATGCCGGCGGTCGCCTCGTTGCCTTCAATCGCATGGACGGCGCGCTCTGGGCCGGCGCGTATGGCTCGCAGGGCAAGGCCATCGCGTCGGTGGCCTTCGCGCGCCCCAGCGGCGAGCTGCAGGAGCGCGCGGGCACGCCGATCGTGCAGGGAATCATCGCGGCCGAGGGCGGGCACATGATTCCGAGTCAGGGCGCCGTGCCGATCATCCGCAACGGCGTGGTCGACGGCGCCTGCGGCGTCGGCGGTGGCACCGCGCAACAAGACGAGGACTGCGCGCGCGCCGGCGTCGCGAAGCTCTGAGGTTGCCCCGGCCTCACGCGGTGCGGTTCTTGAAGAACGCGCTCTTCACCGCGATCTTGTCGCCGTCGAACGTGAACACGTCGCACCCGTTGACCTCGGTCTTCTTGCCCTCGGCGGTGGTTCCGGTGAAGAGCCACTCCGAGAGGCCGCGATCGCCGGCGATGAAGTGACGCGTGTGCGCGAAGCGGGCGTCCGGGTAGACGGCGAAGACCCGGTCGAACGCCGCGCGCACGCGCTCGCGTCCGGTGTGGCGCGTACCGCACGCCTCGGACCCCGCGCTCGTCTCGAAGACGCAGTCGTCGGCCATGAAGCGCATCAGGGCGTCGACGTCGTGCCGGTTCCAGCCATCGAAGAACGCATCGAGCTGTTTGCTCGTCATGAGAGCACCTCTGCCCGCGAGCATCGGCACGCGTACTGGCCGCGTCAATTCCCGATACAACTGGTGGCGCGCGTCCCGCACCGCGATACATAGTGTTGGTCTCGCGGCCGCCCCCATACATCCGCGCACGCCGTCGGCCGGACGCGATACATGGGGGCCAGCCACTCGAGCGCGTCGCTGTAACGCCGAGCCCTGGCGGGGCGTCCCAACCAGCACGACCTCCAGGAGGCGCACGATGAGCACAATTACGACCAAAGACGGTACGCAGATCTATTACAAGGACTGGGGCAGCGGGCAGCCGGTCGTATTCAGCCATGGCTGGCCGCTGAGCGCGGACGCGTGGGACGACCAGATGCTGTTTCTCGGCAACCGCGGCTATCGCGTCATCGCGCACGATCGCCGCGGCCACGGCCGCTCGAGCCAGTCGTGGGCCGGCAACGATCTGAACACCTACGCCGACGACCTCGCGGCGCTCACCGAGGCGCTTGGTGTGCGCGACGCGGTCCACGTCGGCCATTCAACCGGAGGCGGCGAGGTCGCGCGCTACATCGCTCGCCACGGGACGAGTCGCGTCGCGAAGGCGGTGTTGATCAGCTCGATTCCGCCGCTGATGCTGAAGACGCCGAGCAACCCGGGCGGCCTGCCGATGGAAGTCTTCGACGGGCTTCGCAAGGCCGTGCTTACCGATCGGGCGCAGTTCCTCAAGGATCTCAGCGCGCCGTTTTACGGCGCCAATCGCCAGGGCGCGAAGGTCTCCCAGGGGCTGCGCGACTCGTTCTGGCGACTGGGGATGCAGGCCGGGGTCAACGCCGTCTACGACTGCATCAAGGCGTTCTCCGAGACGGACCAGACGGAAGATCTGAGAAAAATGACCGTGCCGACGCTGTTCATCCACGGGGACGACGATCAGATCGTGCCGATCGGCGCCGCGTCGCAGGCTGCGGTCAAGATCGCGCCGAAAGGGCAGCTCAAGGTATACCCGGGCGCCCCGCATGGCCTCACGAGCACCCATAAGGATCAGGTCAACGCCGACCTTCTGGCCTTTCTGAAGGGGTGAATGATCAGGGTTCCGGACGGTATTGAGATTTGCCGAAGCCGCCGACGAACGTCGGCAGCTTCGTGTGACCGAGAAGCTGCCGCACCGCCTGCGACTCGCCCAGGTGGAACCAGTAGTGATATGTGGTCCGGTGCAGGCGCGTGCCCGGCGTCTCGCCGGAGCGGTCGCGCTTCCAGGGCCGCGTGAGCGTGGCGCCGGTGATCGTATCGAGGTAGGGGTCGGCGGCGGTGGTGACGACGCGCCACCACCGCCACGCCTCGTCCAGCGGCGGCACCGTCAACGCCTTGCCGTAACCGAACTGCTTGACCTCCGGCACCGCGACGGTGCCCTGCGCCAGCTCGACGAAGTAGCGCTGCTCTTGCCACGCGAGGTGGCCGATCATCCAGGCGATCGGATTGATCGGTTCGAACCGCCGCGCGGCTTCTTCCGGCGTCACGGGCCGCAGCCCGCGGACCCACTCGCTGCGCGTGAAACGGAGCTGGACGACCAGCGGGTGGGGCGTCACCGCTCGAGGGTCTTCTTCATCACCGCGAGGCCCTGATCGAGGAGGCCGGCCATATATCCGGCGATCTCGCTGGGCAGCACGTCGGCGATCCACACGACCCGGCTGCGACGATCAGCCTCGGGAAAGACCTGCACGGAGGCGTTGTGATGCGTCAACCTCGGGGACTCGACGACGGTCCACACGAGCCGTCGCGCCGCATCGTCGAGATCGACGATCAGCTCGCGCGCGACCACGCCGTTGCCGAACGTGACGACACGCGCGCCCTCTTCCAGGCGCGTATCGACCACGAAGCCCGGGACGAGTCGCTCGTGCAGCGCCCCGACATCGCGGATCGCGTCCCAGGCCTTCTCGGGCGGCGTGTCGATAACGATTTCCTTGCGGATTGACGCCATAGTTGTCTCCTCTTTGCCTAAGACCCCGGACCCGTCGCGTTGTGAAACGCTTGCGGGCCCCGGTGCGGCGCGCTATCGTTCGAACCGGCCCACCGAGGGGCCAACGGTCCGCGTAAAGGGCTCAGCCCGCTCCGTCGATGATGTTGTCATAACCTGACTTCCTGCCCGAGACTCGCGGACATCCGGGCGCACCGCGAGGGCTCTGCCCCGCGAAAGGAAGGCAGGTCGCGCTCATGTCATCCGAGCTGCCCGCTCGCCCCAATCTCGAGCACCTTCGCAACGAGGCCAAGCAACGTTTGCAGACGCTGCGTCGGACCGACCCGGCGGCCAGGCTCGCCGACGCGCAGCTGCTCGTCGCGCGCGACTATGGGTTCGCGAGCTGGCGACAGCTCAAAGCCAGTGTCGACGCGCACACGCGTCAACGGGTCTTCGAGGCCGCGCGGATCGGAGACGTCGACACCGTGCGCCGCGCGCTGGACGATGGCTTTCAGCCCGGCACGGCCGACGAGACCGGGCGTACGATCCATCAGATCGCGAAAACGCTGGGCCACACGGATCTCGAGCTCCTCATGCGCGAGCGCCAGGAGCGCGACGAACGGCACGTCGACGTGAAACGCGCGGTCACCGCGATCCATGCGGCTGTGGCAGCTGGCCAGGCGACCGAGCTTCGTCGCCTCCTCGAGATCGATCCCGAGCTGATCGACGCGCGCGGCGTCGACCACTCGGGGCAGACGGCGCTCCACAAGGCGGCGTGGAATGACCAGATCGAGTGCGTGCGCGTTCTGCTCGAGGGCGGCGCCGACGTGACGATTCGCGACTACAGCGACAACGCGTCTGCGCTTCACGGCGCCGTCCAGTATGCGAGCGTGGCGATCGTCCGCCTGCTCGTCGAAGCCGGCGCCGACGTGGTCGGTGCGGGCGACGATCACCAGCTTGGCGTGCTGGGCTGGGCGACGTGTCTGGGCCGCGTGCGCGAGGACATCGCCGCCTATCTGCTCCAGGCCGGGGCGAGGCTCGATATCTGGTCCGCGATCGCGCTCGGCCGCGCGGCCGACGTGCGAGCCTTCGTCGAGCGCGATCGCGGCCTCCTCGACGCGCGCATGAGCCGCAATGAGCACCGTCGGCTGCCGCTGCATCACGCCGCGGCGCTGAATCGGCGCGGGATGGTTCGGCTCCTGATCGACCTGGGCGCCGATGTCCACACGGTCGACGACACGGGCGCCACGGCTCTGACGGTCGCCGCGCTAAGTGGCAATGATCCGGCCATCGTCGCGATGCTCGAGGACGCCGGCGCCAGACTCGATCTCCTCAGCGCCGTGAGCCTGCAGCGTTATGAGACCGCGGAGCGCATGCTGCGTGAGGACCCGACGCGGCTAGGGCCCGACGGGCGCGACACCGTTGCCTTGCACGTCGCCGTTGCCAGGCAGAAGACCGAGGCGGTGCGATGGCTCATCGCGCACGGTGTCTTCGTCAACGCCAAGCGTCGGCTCTGGGACTGCAACGCGACAGCACTGCACGTCACCGCCGAGCACGGCCTCGTCGCCATCGCGCAGATGCTGCTGGACGCCGGCGCCGACCCCGATAGCCGCGACGACAAGTACAACGCGACGCCGCTGGAGTGGGCGGAGTACTGCGGTCAGCCGCGCATCGCCGCGCTGCTTGGAGTGCGCGGTGTCAGTGGTCCACGTTCCACGGCACCATCCGCTTGAGCATGCCGTCTCTCACGATCAGCGTGTGAAACAGGATGGCGCTGAGGTGCCCCATGAACGTGAAGAAGAAGAGGTAGGCCAGGACGCTGTGCGCCTTCCGCAGCACCGCATAGAGCAGGGCGCTGTGCGGAAGGATGAACGGCAGATGGACCGACCCATAGAGGACGATCGGATAGCGCGCCGCCGACAGCATGCCCCAGCCGACGAGCGGTAGCACGAACATCAGCGTATACATCGCGAGCTCCGATGCCGTAGCGGCCCGGCGCTCCAGCGCGGACATCGAGGCGGGAAACGGCGGAAGCTGACTGATGCGCCGGTTGACGAAGCGCACGACGGCGAGCAGCAGAATCGCGATGCCCAGCGGGCGATGGATCGACACCAACGTGTGGTAGTCGCCAAGCGAGACGATCATCGCGACGCCTACGCCGAGCATCGTGAGGATCATCGCAGCCATCGTCCAGTGGAGCAACCGCGACAACAGGGGAAATTGTGCGGATGGCGTCGCCACCTCACTCCCCCTTGCGCACGTCGGCGGCTCTGATCGCGCTTGGCTGTTTGATCTCGCCTTCACGCCGGGTGAACGACCGCGAGTACACCGCCGAGCGCGCGCTCAGCAAAGGATCGTCCGATGGCGCGATGCCCGCCGGCAACACGAGCGGATCGAAGTTGATGTCGGTCGCCGGGCTCGTTTCTTCGGCGCTGACCTGATCGAGAGTGACGGTTCCGGCATCGATGCGTTCGCGGTTGGCTGGCCACTCGATGGTGGCGTCGTGTGTAGGATCACCCGGTTGTCCGATGACCAGGACCAGTTGCCATCGGAGCGGATGACGGCGGATCTGCGCGATCACCGCCTCGAACAGATAGTTCTTGTCGTGCGCGGCTGACATGTCGCCGGCGGCCTCGAACGGCTGCAACGGCGCCAGAATCCAGCGGACCGGCGTCGAGGTCCCCGACGCATTCGTCACACGAAATGCATTGAGACCATAGAACGTGGTGTTGTCGAACCCTGAGGCGACCGGCCGGCTCTTGATGACGCTCAACACCTGCGCGGTCTCCGGGTGACGCCCGAGAAATGCCTGCATGGCCGCCGGATCCGGCTTGCCGGTGCGTGGATCGGTCTTCGACGCGACCAGCTGCTCGTAAAACGCCTCAGGCGTTCTGAACGGAAACACCGGCAAGCTGATCATCGCGGTTCGCCACAGTTCGCCATCGCGCAGGCTGAACTGAAGCCCGAGGCCACGCACCGTGTCGGCGCTGTCCGCGACATAGGGCTGGCCGCCCGACAGCGAGAAACGGCCGATCACGGGCACGCGGCCGGCTCGAAAGACCGCCGCCTTCGAAACCCGCACCGCGTTCCCGTTGCTTTCGAAGAAGCCCGACACGCCGAGCCCCTTGGCGTGGTTGCGCCGAAAGCCGGGGTGAACGCCGTTGACCGACTGGAAGCCGTCGGTGAATCGGGCGGGCGTCAGATCCCTCGGCGTGAGCCATCCCCCGAGATATGCGAATCCGCCGCCGACCACGCCCAGAACGACCCCGATCAGGGCGAGCCGCGCGACCCTGCTGCCGAAACTCAGAGGCACATCTCCTCCACGGCAAGACGTCAGTGGAAGTGAACCCCGGCGTCGATATTGAGCACCTGGCCGGTGACGCTGTCGGAGCGGCAGAACGCCACGACCTGAGCGGCGACGTCCTCGATCCCAGTGGATCGCTGCAGCACCGCGAGGCGCCGCGTGCTGTCCACCACCTCGGCGGGCAGTCGCTTCATCATTCGCGTGCCCTCCATCAATCCGGGGGCCACGCAGTTGACGGTCACTTCGGGCGCCATCGCCACCGCGAGGCATCGCGTGAGATGGATGAGTCCGGCTTTGGCTACGGCGTAGGCAATGCTGCTGCCGGCCGCCCGCAGCCCGGCGACCGAGGCCACGTTGACGATTCGACCGGCGCCGTGCGCACGCAGATAGCGCGCTGCCGCGCGCGCGAGGAAGAACGGCCCGCGCAGGTTGACCTCCTGGATGTGGTCCCAGATATCGACCGTCAGCGCGTCCAGATCGCGGAACGGGACTCCGGTGTTCCAGCCCGCGTTGTTGACGAGGATGTCGAGCCGGCCGAGCTCGCCCACCGCCGTCTCCACCGCCGGCGCGATCGAGGCCGTGTCGCTCTGATCGAGCTGCACCATCGCGCTGCGTCGGCCGCGCTCGGCGACCAGCCGCATCGTCTCGAGGGCGCCTTGCTTGTAGTCGACCCACGTGACGGCGACGTCGGCGCCGGCGTCGGCCAGTGCCACGGCGATCGCGCGGCCGAGATCACCCGACCCGCCGGTAACGAGGGCCGCGGTGCCCTTGAGGTCCACGGCCCAAGATTACGACAGATGTGGGCAGCTATCGCATCCGCGCTCGCGTGACGGTTCTTTCCGCGCGCGGCTCATCGGCGCTCTTGTGATTCGTCGACACCCCGCCGTCGTGGTGCATTTGCGGCTCATGCATTTCGGACTTGGCCTCGGCAACCATGTCTCCGACACTCTCTCGCGCTTCCGAGACGGCTTCAGACGCGGCCTTGTACGCGACGACGCTTCCCTTGATCATGCCCTTCGCCGCAGGCCGGAGAACCCGCCCCGCAATGCCGGGCGCCATCCACACGATCACCGCACCCGCGATC
>Ga0114129_10006291_pt1 | contig 16831 bp, 13 predicted proteins | sample RhiMetdeltSRZDD1_FD_80071 | JGI IMG/M metagenome (GOLD analysis project Ga0114129, IMG submission 80071) | Populus rhizosphere microbial communities from Tennessee, USA - Rhizosphere MetaG P. deltoides SRZDD1 (version 2) (version 2) | ecosystem: Host-associated > Plants > Roots > Rhizosphere >... | reverse complement strand
GCCGGTCGTCCTCGTCGTAGATCGTGAAGTGGCGCGGCAGGCCGATCGCCTCTCCATGGGCTCGGAGAATCCGGACGCAGGCCGAGTGAAACGTCGCGATGAGCGGCGGCCGCAGGCCCGCCGGCGCGAGCAAGGCCTCCACGCGGCGGGCCATCTCGCCGGCGGCCTTGTTGGTGAACGTCACGGCCATTAGGTGGCGCGGATCGACGCCCCGGACGCCGATCAGATGGGCGATCCGGTGGGCGATAACGCGGGTCTTGCCGCTGCCGGCTCCGGCCAGCACGAGGAGGGGCCCGTCGCCGGCCAGGACAGCGTCGCGCTGGGGCGGATTCAGGTCGTCGAGGAGATGCTCCAGAGCTGCGGACACCGGCAAATTGTACCGTATCCGACCGGCCCGGTTGCCAGCCGTGCGCGCCAGTCTGTCGCCCGTGGGGCCAGCTCGACACGTCCGGCGTCTGGATGTCTCGAAAACGTGGTCTTCAGCCAGGGCCGGGTGTGGCACACCGCTTGAAATCAACCCAGACCATGCGAGCCACCAAGCGAATCCTGATCGTCGACGACAACCCCGTCGTGCAAGAAGTCCTGAAGCAGTTCCTCATACGCGGCTATCAGGTCGAGGTGGCGACGAACGCGTCGCAGGCTCTCGCGACCGTCGTCCAGAAGAGTCCCGACGCCATCCTGCTCGACGTCCGGATGCCGGGTGTCGACGGGCTGGGGCTACTGAAGTCGCTGCGCGGGATGGGGGTCGAGACGCCGATCTTCGTGATGACCGGCTACGACTCGACGCAAGTCGCGCTGGAGGCCCTGGAGCAGGGCGCCACGGGATATCTGCCCAAGCCCTTCGACCTGCTGCACCTCGACAAGCTCATCGCGCACGCCCTCGGTAGCCAGCCGGCATATGCTTAAATTCGGAGGGGGCCTCGACGGCCCCCTCCGATGCCTCCCCCCGAACAGGATTGCGCCGGCAAAGCCGGCGCTCGAAAGCGCCTAGTCCTACTCCACCGTCACCGACTTCGCCAGGTTCCGCGGCTGGTCCACGTCGCAGCCGCGGCGGACGGCGACGTGGTAGGCCAGCAGCTGGAGCGGGATCACCGTCAGGAGCGGCGCTAGCAGCTCCGCACACGGGGGCACCTCGATGACGTGCTGCGCCTTGCTGGCGGCGGCCCTATCGTCGGGGTGACAGACGGCGATGAGCTGCCCGTCGCGCGCCCGGACCTCCTCCATGTTGCCGAGCATCCGGTCGTACGACGAGTCGCGCGGCACCAGCGCCACCACCGGCAGGCCGTCGGCAATGAGGGCGATGGGACCGTGCTTCATCTCCCCGCCCGCGTACCCCTCCGCGTGAATGTAGGAGATCTCCTTCAACTTCAGCGCACCCTCGAGCGCGATCGGGAACTGCACACCGCGCCCCAGGTAGAGGAAGTCGGTGGCGCTGCTGAGGTGCCGGGCAAGACCGGCGATCTGGCCGTCGAGCTCGAGGGTCTTCTCCACGAGCCGGGGGATCTCCACGAGGTCGTGGATCCGCTTCTTCACGTCCTCTGCCGTGAGCGCCCCGCGCTGCCGCCCGAGCCACAGGCCCAGGAGATAGGCGGCCACGATCATCGTCGAGAACGCCTTGGTAGAGGCGACGCCGATCTCGGGGCCGGCGTGCATCTGTAGCACCCCGGTGGCCTCGCGCGCGAGCGCCGAACCCACGACGTTGGTGATGGCCAGGATCGGGCAGCCCTTGAGCCGGGCGGCCTTGACGGCGCCGATGGTATCCGCCGTCTCGCCCGACTGGGACACCGCGACCACGAGCGTCTCCGGGCCCACGATCGCATCGCGATAGCGGAACTCGGAGGCGAGATCGACCTCCGCCGGAATGCCGGCCAGCTTCTCGATCATGGTCCGCGCCAGCAGCGAGGCGTGCCAGGCCGTGCCGCACGCCACCAGGACCACGCGCTGGATCGCGCGCACGGTGGAGGGATCCAGGTTCACGTCGGGGAGCACCACGTTGCCGGTCTCCGGCGCCACCCGGCCGCGGAAGGTGTCGGCGATGGCCCGCGGCTGCTCGTAGATCTCCTTGAGCATGAAGTGCCGATAGCCGCCCTTCTCGGCCATGATCGGGTCCCACATGATCTTCGTGGGCTCACGCTGGACGGGATCGCCGTCGAGCGTGGTGAGCTCCACGCCGTGTGCGGTGATGACGGCCACGTCGTTGTCCTCGAGGATCACCACGTCCCGGGTGTGCGAGAGGATCGCCGGGATATCCGAGGCGACGAACATCTCGCCCCGACCGAGGCCGACCACCACGCTTCCCGCGCCATGCTTGGCCGCGATCAGGCGATCCGGCGCGGCCTTCGACACGACGCCGACGGCGTAGGAGCCGCTGACCTCACGGAGGGCGGCCTTGACGGCCTGATCGAGCCGCTGCGTCCCGCGGAGATGGTGCTCGACCAGGTGCGCGAGCACCTCCGTGTCCGTCTCGGACTTGAACGTGTGACCGTCCGCGGCCAGCCGCTCCTTGATCTCGCGATAGTTCTCGAGGATCCCGTTGTGCACGACCACGAGGCCGCCGCTGCAATCGGTGTGCGGGTGGGCGTTGTCCTCCGAGGGGCGACCGTGGGTGGCCCAGCGTGTGTGCCCGATCCCGATGTTGCCACCGAGGGGCCGCTCGCGGAGCACGGCCTCCAGCGCCTTGATGCGACCGACCGCGCGCCGCACGTTGAGGCCGGAGCCGTCGAGCACCGCCACCCCGGCGGAATCGTAGCCGCGGTACTCCAGCCGCTTCAGGCCCTCGACGATGATGCCGACGGCGTTCTTCTCACCGACGTAGCCGACGATTCCGCACATGGCTCAGTCTTCCTTTTTCTTCTCGGCTGCGCGCCGCGCCCGGCGTCGGGCCGCCCAGTTCTCTTTCACGGTCACCGGCGCGCGCTCGACAGCGAGCGCGTCCGGAGGAACGTCCTTGGTGATCACCGAGCCGGCGGCGATGTAGGCGCCCTCACCGATGGTGACCGGCGCCACGATGCTCGTGTTGCTCCCCACGAAGGCTCCGTCGCCGACGGTGGTGTGATGCTTGGCGGCGCCGTCGTAGTTGACGAAGATCGTCCCGGCGCCGATGTTGGCGCCGTCGCCGATGGTCACGTCGCCGAGATAGCCGACGTGGTGCGCCTTGCTCTTGCGCCCCACCTTGGCCTTCTTCAGCTCGATGAAGTTGCCGATCTCGGCCCGCGGCCCCACGTGCGACTTGGGCCGGAGATGGCAGAACGGCCCCATCACCGCCTCCTCCTCGATCACGGAGTCCGTCAGCACGCAGTACGGCTTGAGCTGCACCCGGTCGCCGACCTTGGTGGCGCGGATCTGGCAGCCGGCGCCGATCACGCAGTCGCTGCCGATCTCGGAGGCCACGTCGATGACGACGTTTGGATAGACGACGGTGTCCGGACCGATGGTGACGGTGTCGTCGATGTACGTCGTGGCCGGATCGAGGATGGTGACGCCGGCCAGCATGTGGCGATCGAGGATGCGGCGCCGCTGGATGGCGGCCAGCGCCGCCAGCTGCTTCCGGTCGTTGACGCCGAGCGCCTCGTCCGGATCTTCGACGCTGATGGCCTCCACGCGCCCGCCCGCCCGGGCCAGTACGGCGATCACGTCGGTGAGGTAGTACTCGCCCTGGTCGTTGTCGGGCTTCACCTGGTCCAGCGCGCGCCAGAGCCGGCGGCCATCGAAGCAATAGACGCTCGTGTTGATCTCGGCGACGCGCTTCTCGTCGTCGGTGGCGTCGCGGTCCTCCACGATGCGCTTCACTCGGCCGCCTTGCCGCAGCACCCGCCCGTAGCCGTGGGGACGCTCGACGCTGGCGGTCAAGATGGTGGCGGCGGCGCCGCTCGACGTGTGATGACCGACCAGGCGCTCGATCGTCTCCACGGACAGGAGGGGCACGTCGCCGGGCAGGACCAGGATGGGGCCGTCTGTCGCCTCGCACAGCTCGCGCGCCTGCAAGACGGCATGGCCGGTCCCGAGCCGCTCGCGCTGCTCGACGATCGCGATTCCCTCGCCCGCCGCGGCGCAGATGCCCTCGGAGCCCGGGCCGACGACGATGACGATCCGGTCGGCCAGCGTCCGGGCGACTCGCAGGGGATAGGTGATCAGGGGGCGGCCACAGAGCTCATGGAGGACTTTTGGCTGGCGGGAGCGCATGCGCTTCCCCTCACCGGCCGCGAGAATGACGGTGGTCAGTCCGTGCATGAGTTGCCTTTCATCCTAGCACCCGGCTGCGAGTGCCATGCCATATCCAAAACGTCGCAGTGGTAGACACTTAAGCCCCAGGACGCCTGCCCGCCCCGCAAGTTCTGCTCCCCTCACCCACGCAAGTGAGACAGGAGCTGTTCGATCCGGGCGGGCAGCGGAGAAGCGAATTCCATCCTGGTTTCGGTAACGGGATGCAGAAAGGCGAGCTCGGCGGCGTGGAGCGCCAGGCCCGAGAGTGCCACGGGCAGCGCGGGGCGGACGGCCCGGCCGCCATACAGCGTGTCCCCCGCCACCGGGTGGCCCAGCGATGCCATGTGAACGCGGATCTGATGCGTCCGCCCGGTCTCCAGTCTCACGTCGAGGTCAGTGAACTGCGAGAACCGTTCCAGGACCGCATAGCGTGTGACGGCCCGCTTGCCCCGCGGCACGACCGCCATCCGAACGCGGTCACGCGGATGCCGCCCGATCGGGGCGTCGACGACACCCTGGCTCGCCTTCACCCGCCCATGGACCACGGCGCGATAGCGGCGCGTCACCGTCCGGGCCACGAGCTGCGCGGTCAGCGACTCGTACGCCCGTGCTGTCTTCGCCATCACCAGCAGGCCCGACGTGTCCTTGTCGAGCCGATGGACGATCCCTGGCCGCCGCGGACCGCCGACGCCCGCCGTGGCCGGCGCGTGGGCCAGGACGGCGGCGGCCAGGGTGCCGGTGGCGTGACCGGCGCCGGGATGGACGACCATGCCGACCGGCTTGTCGACTATCAGGACTTCGTCGTCCTCGAACAGCACCGTCAGCGCGATGGCCTCGGGCGCGAGCGTCTCCGGCGGCAGCGGCGGGATCTCGAGACGAATCTCCTCCCCGCCGACGAGCCGGCGCGACGCCTTCGGCACGCCGCCGTCGACGTGGAGGTGACCCTGCTCGATGAGCGCCTGCAGGCGCGCGCGCGAGAGCTCCGGTAGCTGGGAGGCAACCCAGCGATCCAGTCGCGCGCCGGCGGCGGCGGCCGGGACGCTGAGCGTACGCGTCACGGCGGCGGGCTCCCCCATCTAGCCCGGCGGCGCTTGCGATCGGTCTTCGAGCAATCGGAAGGCGAGCAGGACGACGCCGACGCTGATGGCCGAATCGGCGACGTTGAACGCCGGCCAGTGCCAGCCGCGCCAGTACACGTCGACGAAGTCCACCACGGCCCCGAAGCGCGCACGGTCGATGAGGTTGCCCACGGCGCCACCGAAGATCAGCCCGATCGCCAGCAGGCCCGGAAAGCCGCCCGTCGGCAGCACGCGCAACGCCACGCGGGCCAGGATCACCAGGGCGAGGACCGACAGCGCGGCCACCAGCCAGCGCCAGGGCGCGGGCAGCGTGCCGAGCAGCCCGAAGGCGAGGCCCGGATTCATGACGAGCGTGAGCGACAGCCAGCCGTCCGCCAGGACGAACGGGACTCCGGGCTGAAGGCGGGCAAGCGCGATCGCCTTGGTGATCTGGTCGAGCACGACGATCGCGCTCGCCAGCAGGAGCACCCAGGTCATCGGATCGAGGAGACGACCCGAACGCAGCGCGCGCAGAGCGTCGGATGGACCGCGTCGCGGCCGACTTCCTCCGTGCGCGTCCAGCACCGCTCGCACTTCTCGCCGGGCGCGCGATCGATGCCGATGACGAGGCCGGGAATGTCCTGACTCTCGTACACGACGGCGGCCCCGCCGGCGCCGGGCTCCAGATCCACCCGGGACACGATGAACAGCGTGGCGAGAAGCTCGCGCTTGCCCCCGAGCAGCCCCGGCAGGTCCTCGGGCGCGGAGGCGATGCGCACGCGGGCCTCGAGCCCGCTTCCGATGAGCTTGCGTGCACGCGCCATCTCCAGCGCCTTCGCGACCTCCCGCCTTACCTCGAGCAGCCGGTCCCATTGCTGCTTGAGCGCGTCGTCCAGCCACTCGCGCGAAGCCTCCGGGAATCGCTCGAGATGCACGGACTCCGCCCGCGCGCCGGGCATGTACCTCCACGCTTCCTCGGCGGTGAAGGTCAGGATCGGCGCCATGAGACGGGCCAGCGCGGTGAAGATCTCGTGGCACACGGTCTGGGCCGCGCGGCGCCGCGGATCGCCGGGCGCCGACGTGTAGAGACGATCCTTGATGACGTCAAGGTACTGCGCCGAGAGGTCGACCGCGCAGAAGTTGTGCACCAGATGGAAGACGGTGTGGAACTGATACTCTTCGTAGGCGCGCGTCACCCGTGCGATCAGCCGCGCGAGACGATCGAGGATCCAGCGATCGACCTCGTCGAGCCGCGCGAACGATTGACGGTCCCGCGTCGGGTCGAAGTCGCTCAGGTTGCCGAGGAGGAACCGGTAGGTGTTCCGGATGCGCCGATAGGCGTCCGCCAGCCGATCCATGATCTCGACGGAGAGCCGGATGTCCTCCGTGTAGTCCTCCGACGCGGCCCAGAGACGCAGCACCTCGGCGCCGTACTTCGGAAGCAACACCTCGGGTACCACCGTGTTGCCCACCGACTTCGACATCTTCTTGCCCTCGCCGTCCACCACGAAGCCGCACGTGAGGACGGCCTTGTACGGCGGGGCGCCGCGCGTTCCCATGGCCTCGAGGAGCGAGGAGTGAAACCAGCCCCGATGCTGATCGCTCCCCTCGAGATAGAGCTCGGCCGGCCACCGAAGCTCCGGCCGCGTCTCCAGCACGGCCGCGTGGCTGCAGCCGGAGTCGAACCAGACGTCGAGGATGTCGGTCTCCTTGTGGAAGCGCGTGCCCTGACACTTGGCGCACCGGGTCCCCTCGGGGAGCAGCGCCGAGACGGACCGCGACCACCATTCGTCGGCGCCCGCGCCCTCGCGGAAGATCCGGGCCACGTGGTCGACCACCCGCTCGTCCAGCAGGAGCGTGTCGCAGTCGTCGCAGTAGAAGGCCACGATCGGCACGCCCCACACCCGCTGCCGCGACATCGTCCAGTCCGGCCGATGGGCGATCATGTTGAAGATGCGCTCCTCGCCCCACGCCGGAATCCAGCGCACGTCGCGACGGATGGCCTCCAGCGTGCGCGCGCGGAGACCATCCTTGTCCAGCGCGATGAACCACTGCTCCGTCGCGCGGAAGAGCGTGGGGTTCTTGCAGCGCCAGCAGTGCGGATACGTGTGAGTGAGCGTCACCTCGGCCACCAGCGCGCCGACACGCTTCAGGTGCGCCACGATCTTGGGATTGGCCTCCCAGACCGTCTGCCCGGCAAAGTGCTCCACCTCGGCGATGAAGCGACCGTCGTCGTCGACCGGGTTGTAGATGCGAAGCCCGAGCGCCTTGCCGAGATCGTAGTCTTCCTCGCCGTGACCTGGCGCGATGTGGACGAGGCCGGTGCCGGCGTCCATGGCCACGAAGCTCGCCGTCGCCACCTTGCCCGTACGGTCGATCCACGGATGCCGTTACTCGAGGCCCTCGAGCCGGCGGCCGCTCAGCGTGGCGACACGTCGCCGGGCGTCGATGCCGGCCAGGCGGGCGAACTCGTCGGCGAGCTTGGCGGCGACGATGAGCGTCTCGCCGTCGGTCGAGAGCGCCACGTACTCCTCGTCCGGATGCACGGCGATGGCGAGGTTGGCCGGCAGCGTCCAGGGCGTGGTCGTCCAGATGACGAGCGAGGGCTTCGGGGCCTGCGGGGCGTCCGGGAGCGGCGCCACCAGCGGGAACTTCACGTACACCGACGTCGTGCGCTGCTCCTCGTACTCGACCTCGGCCTGGGCCAGCGCCGTCTTGCAGTGCATGCACCAGTGGACGGGCTTCAGCCCCTTGTACACGAGGCCGCGGCCGACGAAACGGCCGAACTCGCGGGCGATGACAGCCTCGTAGGCGGGCGCCATCGTGAGATACGGGTTGTCCCAGTCGCCGAAGACGCCCAGGCGCTTGAACTCCTGTCGCTGGATGTCGATGAACCGCGTCGCGAACTCACGGCATCGCCGGCGCTTCTCGACCGGATCCATCGCCTGCCGCACGTCGACGGGTGCCGAGTCGAGGCCGAGCTCCTTGTCGACCTGGTGCTCGATCGGCAGACCGTGACAGTCCCAGCCCGGCACGTAGGGCGTGTTGAAGCCGAGCATCGCGCGCGACTTGACGACGACGTCCTTCAGGACCTTGTTCAGCACGTGGCCCATGTGGATGTTGCCGTTGGCGTAGGGCGGACCGTCGTGCAGGAGCCACAGCGGACGGTCGGCGGCGACCTCGCGCAGACGCTTGTAGATCCCGATCTGGTCCCACCAGGCGAGCATCTTCGGCTCCGCCTGGGCGAGGTTCGCCTTCATGGGAAAGTCGGTTTTGGGCAGATTCAGCGTGGCTTTGTAGTCCATTGGCTATTCGGACTATCGTAGCACGCGCATGAAGTACCGAGCCGCGCGCGTATCAGCGAGACGGGCGAGCGGAGCGCCGCAGGCCGATCAGCGGGGCGTCAGCGTGACGATGCCTTTCGCGGAGTCGATGTTCACCGAAAAGTGATCGAGGAAATCGCGGCCGAGGAGGCCATCACCCGCGCCCGAGACGTCGTAGGCGGCCACCGTCAGCCTGTCGACCGTCGCCCCCGCGACCTCGAGCGAGTTGATCGTCACGAATTGCATCTTCTCGGAGCCGGCCACGCCGGTGACCATCGCGGAGCCGACGGGACGCGACAGCGGAGCGCCGGCCTCCACGAGCACGCGCGGGTTGATCATCGTCTTGTCGGCGCCGGTGTCGAGCAACAGGTTCGCCCGCGCGCTGCCGTTCACGGTGGCGTTCACCATGATGGGCTTGCCCGGCACGTAGCGGATGGTCGTCGGGCCTTTGCCCTCCTTGCCGTCCTTGGCGTCCCCGGACGACGACTGTGACGCGCCGGGGGGTGGCTCGCTGAGCGTGTTGTTGGTCATCCCGAGCGGCGTGGCGCGCGCCCGGTACTGCTGCGGCACGCTCTCGAGACCCTCGACGTAGTGGTTGGTGCCTCGCTCGTCGGTGTACTTGAAGATCTCGGCCGTGGCCGGAGGAGGCGAGAACGTCGTCAGCAGCGTCAGCGTGAGCACGACGGCGGCCGCACGCGTCATCCCGGCGATCATACCGCACAGCGCACCAACCTATATACGACCATTTCGGGGCCCCCGGACACCTCGTTGCGCGCGAGGCGCACCGAATAGACCGGCACCACGAGGTCGCTCCGCGCCGCGAGCCGTGGAAACCACGTCGGAAACACGACGACATACGCGGGACAGCGCTCCTCGACGAACCGGATCACTCCCCCCTCGCCGTCACGCCGGTACGGCAGGATCTCCGGCGTGACCAACCCCATGAGATCGAGGATGGGTCGGCGAGAGACGAAGGCGATGGCACCGATGTCGTTGACGGCCAGGAGCGCGTTGGGCGGCGTGTGGGCATCGAGCCAGCGGCCGAGGTGCACCTGCATGGCGTTGATGTTCTGCACGCCCCAGGCATAGCGCTCGGCGGCGGGGACGAGCGCGACGAGCGCCAGCGCGAGCGGCGCCGCGAGGACGACACGCGGCACACGGGTGCTGCGGGCCAGCGCGGCCGCGAGCACGACGATCGCGACGGGGAGCAGCTGAATCGAGTAGCGCCCCTCCTGGAAGGCCGGGCCGCGATACGGGGCGAGCAGCGCCATGCCGAGCGGATGGACGACCAGCCCGAGGCCCACCACGCCAAGCGCCCGGCCGCATCGCCACCACGCGAGCGCGACGGCGGGCAGCGCCAGCGGCATCAGCGGATGAGTCTGGAACAGCCAGCGCACCCACTCGATGCTGAAGTCGCGCGGGCGCGAGAGCCACGTCAGCGTCGCCGGCTCGCGGAGACCCGAGAGCCAGCCGATCAGTCCGCCCTCCACCTTGGCCACGGCCGTCGCCGGCAGCGGGCGGCCGACGGTGGCGTACGAGAAGGCGACGAACGGCACCAGGAGGACAACGGTGACCGCGGCGAAGATCGCCGCCCGGCGAAGCGTCAGCGGACGCGCGAGGGCCAGGAGCGGCACGACGAGAAGCGCCTCCGGCCGGGCAAGGACCGCCAGCGCCGCCGCCACCGCAGTGGCCCACGTCTGGTCGCGCGCGAGCCCGAGGAGTGCGGCCGCGACGAGCAGCGCGGCCAGCGTCACCTCCATGCCCGAGAGCGCGCCCCAGGCAAACGCTCCCGTCCACAGCAGCGTCACGGCGGCGACGAGTGCTGCCTCCGGTGCGGCGCCAAAGGCGAGCGCGGCGCGGCGGACGAGGAGAGCGGCGCCGATGGCCGCCGCCACGCCGAGCGTCTTCACCACGAGTGGCGTGGCACCGCCGACGACGGCGCCGGCGGCGATCAGGAGCGTCCACAGCGGCGCCGTGGAGCCGGACATCGGCTGGCCGGGGTTGTAGACGAACCCCAGCCCCTCCGCGAGATTCCGCGCGAAGTGGAGATGGATCCACGAGTCGTCGAGCGGAAATCCGGCCGCGCCCGCGATGGCCCGCTCGCGCACGAGCAGCCACGCCAGCGGGAGCACGGCCGCCAGCGCGACGAGGACGTCGTCGCGCCGGCTAGCGGTCACGCGCGAGCGTATAGCCCGCGTAGGTGATCGGCCGTCGATCGATCGGAAGCACGTAGAGGAATCGACCGTAGGGAAGCTCGATCTCGAGCAGCCCCTCGGGCCGCGCCACCGAGGGCGACCAGTGATCCACGAACCACACGAGCCGCCGCGTGCGAGCCGGCAGCCGCACGTCGCTGTCCCGCTGCGGCACCATCTCCGAGGAGAGCTGCGGGGCATAGTAGCCCGGCGGCTGCTCGCCGACGCGGAGCTCGAAGATCGAGTACTCGGGCAGATAGAACATCGCGTGGCGCAGCCACGGATATGAGCGGGAGTTGCCGAGCTCGGTGACGACGACCGTCTCCTCGGGCGGGTAGAGCCCCCGGATCGCGCCGACGAAGGTCCGGACCACGTCCTCGTGCGCGCGCAGCGCGGCCGCGGTGCGGCTGAAGATCCAGTCGAACGCGTCGTCCTCGGCGGCCTGCTGCCAGGCCGGCTTGACCGTGTCGAAATCGCGCGGCAGCGGGCGGGCGTTCACGAAGAAGGCGCCGTTGACCAGCACGACGCCGACGATGGCGCCGGCCGTGAGGACGGCCCGAGCCCGCGGATGCCGCGCGAGCGCCGCTCCCTCGGCGAGCGCCGTCACCATAACGTGGGAGAGCAGCACGACGAGGGCCGGCAGGAACGTGAGGACATAACCGGCCTGGCCGAAATGCACCAGGGTGTAGCACGCCACCGGCGGCGCGATCCAGGCGACGATCAGCCACTCGCGGCGCGCCCAGCCGTAGCGGCGGATGTACCACGGCAGCAGCAGCGCGGCGAGGGCCAGCGGGCCGAGACCGACGAGAGTCGACTCGAGCAGATACCGCGACATCCGCAGCGTGGTCTCGAGGGCGCCGCCCACGACCGAGGTGGGGAGCACGACCGAATCGGCGAGCTTCCGAGACGCGTCGAGATAGCGCTCGAGCCCGCCGGTGAGCCGGATCATCGGCACCAGCCAGCCGAGCACCACGACAGCCAGCACGCCGAGGCCGATGGGAACGGTGCGAGCACGTCGGGCACCGAGCAGGACGGCCAGCAGCCAGAGCGGGAAGAGCAGCAGCAGCATCGACTGGCGCATGCCACCGGCGAGCCCCAGGTATGCGGCGGCCAGCCACGCGTCGGTCTCGCTCCCCTCCAGCGCGCGAAAAGCAAAATAGGCGACCAGCGATGCAAACAGGGCCTCGCCCGCATACGTGAGCCCCACCGAGCCGTAGAACCAGAAGAGCGGACTTACCGCGAGCAGCGTGGCGGCCGCCAGCGCGGTGCCACGCCCGTACACGGTGCGAGCGAGCGCATAGACGACGAACGTGGTCAGGCCGCTGAAGACGACGGCGAGCACGACGTAGGCGGCGGTGGGGTCGTCGAGCCACGAATTCACGAGCCGCCCCAGCGCGACGTACAGGATGTACCCCGGTGGGTGCGGCTGATGCTTCACGACGTCGTACTCGCGGAGCGCCAGCGCGAACTGGACGGCGTCCCAGTTGTAGAGCATCCGCGCCCGGTAGGGCAGGCGCGACAGCGCGGTCAGCAATGCGAGCGCGCTTGCCAGGAGAAGGTCGGTCCGATCGAGGCGCCGCATGGCGAACGTGGAGTATACCCGGGACGGTCGCGGCGCGCTCCGGGCGACCCGGGATCAGCGGAGGGCGGGGGCGACGAGCGAGCTACCGCGGTGGGCTTCGGTGAGCGCTTAGGACTGGGAGAACGTTACGCCTTCTTCTCCTCTTCCTTGCGCGCCGGACTCGTCGTCTCCTCGGCCTTGTTGGCCTCGTTCACGCCCTTCTTGAATTCCTTCACGCTCGAGCCGAGCGAGCGGGCGAGCTCCGGCAACCGATTGGCGCCGAAGAGCACCAGCACGATCACGAGGATGATGAGCAGCTCTTGATACCCGAGACCAAACATGGCCGGCTCCTTTCGCGACAGGGTTAACCTTAGCACTCTTTTCTAGGCCCCGCGCAACACTCTCCGCTCGCCGACTCGCGTCGTCACCCGTCGGCTGTCGAAGAATTCCAGCAGCGGAATCGCATACTTGCGCGAGATGCCGAGCAGGTCCTTGATGTCGCCGGGGCCGATCTCCTTGCGCTCGCGCAGGAGCGTAACGAGCTTGTCCTGGATCGCCTCCAGCGCGTCCGCGTGGAAGAAGAGCGACTCTTTCACGCGCACCAGGCGATGCGATTCCAGCAAAAGCTGGAAGAGGTCGTGGTCCTCGTCGCCACGGAGGCCCGCGCGACCGAGCGCCTCGGCCGCGCTCGGAGGCGAGGCCGCGGCGTCGCGAAACTCGCGCTCCACCCGATCCACCGCGGCCTGCTGCTCGGCGCTCAGTCGGATCTCGTGCGTGCCGAGACGGACCTTGTCACGGTCGACGTGCGCGGCGCCCTCGGCGGTGAGCGCGCCGAGCACGTAGGCGAAGATGCGATCGTCAGCCCGGCCCGCGCGCCCGCGCAGCTCCTCACGCGACATGCCGGGGCGCAGCGGCTGCGCGCGGTGAAAGGTCTCGAGCGCCGCCACGATCATGTCGCGCAGACGCCGGACGGCGTCGGCGTGCACGTACCATTCGCGATCCACCGCCACCGCGCGGCCGGCCGAGACGATCGTGTCGAGCAGGCCACGGCTTCGGCTGGGTCCGAACGGCAGCCGAGCGGCGAGGGCGCCCAGGCGAATGCCCACCACCCCGGCGTGCCGGACGTGCTCCTCCGCCACCTCTTCCGGCGTTCCGTGCTCGAGCGTTCGCAGATGGGCGACGCGCGCCGGCACCTTCAGGCGCGTGCGACCGGGATCGACGTCGAGCAGCGTGCCGCCGCCGATGGTGACGATCGGGGAGTACGAGCGGACGACGAAGCGATCCCCGGGCAGCGCCACCAACGGCGCCTCGAGGCGGAAGCGGGCGAACGCGCGGCCGCCGGGGGCGAGCTCGTTCGTCTCGTACAGCAGCACGCGCGCCATGATCTCGCTCGTCCCGGCGTGGAAGCGGACGCGGTCGCGCGTCTTCAGCGGCCTCGGCGCGTCCTTCAGCAGCTCGAGGCTGGCGTCCACCAGCGTCGCGGCGATGAGGGTGCCGGCGTGGCCGATCACGTCTCCGCGCTCCACGGCGGCGCGCTCCAGACCCTGGAGGTTCACGGCCGTGCGCTGCCCGGCGAGCGCCCGCTCGACGGGGCGACTGTGCGTCTGCAATCCGCGCACCTTGGCCACGAGGCCGCGCGGAAACACCTCGACGCGATCGTCGACGGCGAGCACGCCGGCGGCCAGCGTGCCGGTCACGACCGTCCCGAAGCCCTTGATGGTGAAGACGCGGTCGATGGGCAGCCGCGCGAGCTGCTCGGTGCCGCGCTCGGGAACCGAGGCGGCCAGCATGCGCAGCGTCTTCCTGAGGACATCGAGGCCTGCGCCCGTCTTCGACGACACGGCCACGATCGGCGCCCCTTCGAGAAACGTGCCCCGCACGAGGCCGGCGACGTCGTCGCGCACCAGATCGAGCCAGTCGGACTCCACCATGTCGGTCTTGGTCAGCACCACCAGCCCGGTGCGGACGTGGAGCAGCGAGCAGATGGCAAGGTGCTCGCGCGTCTGCGGCATGACGCCCTCGTCGGCGGCGATGACGAGCATCGCGAGGTCGATGCCGCCGACGCCGGCCAGCATGTTCTTCACGAAGCGCTCGTGCCCCGGCACGTCGACGATCTCGATGGTCAAGCCGTCCGGCTCCTCCAGGAAGGCGAACCCGAGATCGATGGTGATGCCGCGCGCCTTCTCCTCGGGAAGCCGATCGGTGTCCGTACCGGTCAGCGCCTTGACCAGCGACGTCTTGCCGTGATCGATATGACCGGCGGTCCCGACGACGACGTGACGGCCGACCGTCATGACCCGGCCGCCGCGGCCACGGCCTTGGCCAGCGCCGCCACCTGCTCCGGCAGCACCGTCCGGCAGTCGAGAAACAGCCGGTCGTCCACCAGGCGTCCCACGACGGGCGGATCACCGACCCGCAGCGCGGCGTCGAGGGCGCGGGCGGCGCCGTCGGTCGCCCCCAGCGCCACGCCCGCCGTCGGGAGCTCGACGGTGGGGAGCGCTCCGCCGCCGACCTGCGAGCTCCCTTCCGTGACCCGAGCCGCGAGACGTGCCGTCACCTCGGCGCCGAGCGCGCGCAGCACGCGGCGAGCACGCCCCTGCACGCGGCCGAGCGGCTCCGTCAAGAGCCTGAGGGTCGGCACCGTCTCGCGCGCGGTCCCGGCCTCGTAGGCACCGAGGGTGGCCTCGAGCGCGGCCATCGTGAACTTGTCGATGCGCAGGGCGCGGTTCCACGGGTTCTTCTTCAGGCGCGACACGATGGCGCGCTTGCCGACCACGATGCCCGCCTGCGGGCCCCCGAGCAGCTTGTCGCCCGAGAACGACACGAGGTCCAGGCCAAAGCCCACCACCTCCGGCACGGTGGGCTCGTAGGGAAATCCCCACGGCCTCAGGTCGAGCAGGGAGCCGGAGCCGAGATCCTCCATGACCGGGATGCCACGCTCGCGCCCGAGCTCCGTGAGCTCGCGTCCGCTGACCTCGGCCGTGAAGCCGATCACGCGATAGTTCGACGTGTGGACCTTCAGGAGCAGCGCCGTGTTGGGGCCGATCGCCTCCGCGTAGTCGCGCAGGTGCGTGCGATTGGTGGCGCCGACCTCGCGGAGGACGGCGCCGCTGCGCAGCATGATGTCGGGAATCCGGAACTCGCCGCCGATCTCGATCAGCTCGCCGCGCGAGACGATGACTTCCTTCCCGTGAGCAAGGGTCTCGAGCGCGAGCAGCACCGCCGCCGCGTTGTTGTTGACGACGAGCGCGTCCTCGGCGCCGGTGAGGCGCTGCAGCAGCGCCTCGACGTGGCTGTAGCGGGAGCCGCGCTCCTTGCTGGCGAGGTCCATCTCCAGATTGGAGTACGCGCCCGCCACCGCGGATACCCGGTCACGGGCCAGGTCGCTCAGCAGCGCGCGGCCGAGGTTGGTGTGGAGGACAACGCCGGTGGCGTTGATCACCGGCCGCAACGAGAACAGGCCGGCGCGCCGGGTGACGGCCACCACGCGGGCCGCGAGCGTCTCGGCGTCGGCGGGCGTCTCTGACTGCTCGGTGACGCGACGGCGCTCGGCGCCGAGCACGTCCCGCACGGTCGCGGTCAGCCTCGCCCGGGAGACTCCCGTGAGCGCGGGCTCGGAGGCCAGACGCCGCACGAGCTGGTCGACCGACGGAAGGCTGCGGAGCGCGGCCGACCGCTCAGCGTTCACCGAGGGCGGCCTCGACCTTCGCGCGCACCCGGGCGATGACCTCCTGCGCCTCGGCCCGCCATGCCTGGGCGGTCCACTTGCTGTCCGGCGGCTGGCCGCGGCGCACCGCGTCCTCCGTCAACCCCGCCCACAGCTCCTCGAGATCCTCGGTGGTCAAGCCCTGACCGCGCAGCGCCCGCGTCCAGTCGGCAGCAAGGACGTCGATGAGCCGGTCGCGCTCGGCGGCCAGGCGCCGCGCCTTGCGGATGAGGTCGGCCAGGCGGGATGCCACCCGCTATTCCTTCACCAGATCGCGCACGGCGTCGAGCAGGTTGGCCTCGAAGCGACCTGTGGAGGCGCAGGCGTAGACCGGATTCGGCTTCAGCCTCCCGGAGGTGCCCTTGCGGTGCGCCTGCGTGCGCATGTTCGAGTTGATCTGCACGCGGGTGGCGCCGCCGTCCGCCTCCGCGAACACGGTGAAGGCGACCCGCGCTTCTCCCTCCACCCGGTCGTCGCCCAGCCGGCCGCAGTCGGCGTACAGCCCGATCGGCGTCACCACGTCGTCGGAGGCGATCACGCCCGAGTCGCGGGCGATGGCGCGAAGCGGCAGGTTCTGCTTGGCGATGGCGCGGACGAGCGCCGTCCACGTGCGGTCGTACGCCGCCGCCACCTCGGCGCGGTATGGCGGCGGAGCGAGCGGCGAGATGTGCGGTCGCGCGCATCCGACGGCTGTCAACGCCAATCCCACGACCACCAGCCTACCGCGGGTGGTGATCGATGCCACGGTACGCCTTGATGAATCGCTCGATGCGCCCCGCATCGAAGTC
>Ga0114129_10006290_pt1 | contig 16838 bp, 16 predicted proteins | sample RhiMetdeltSRZDD1_FD_80071 | JGI IMG/M metagenome (GOLD analysis project Ga0114129, IMG submission 80071) | Populus rhizosphere microbial communities from Tennessee, USA - Rhizosphere MetaG P. deltoides SRZDD1 (version 2) (version 2) | ecosystem: Host-associated > Plants > Roots > Rhizosphere >... | reverse complement strand
CACCTGTTCGACGGGCAGGTCGGCGAGGTGGCGGATGCGCTCGAGGATCTGCTGGCGGATTTCTCATGCAGGATGCAGTAATCGTTTCAGCGACTCGAACCGCCGTCGGCCGGGCGCCCAACGGGGCGCTCAAGACGGTGAGACCAGACGAGATGGCCGCGGCGGTCATCTCGGAGACACTCCGCCGCGCGCCAAGCGTCGACCCTTCGGACGTCGAAGACGTCATCCTCGGCTGCGCGATGCCGGAGGCGGAACAAGGCCTCAATGTCGCCCGTATCGCGAGCCTGCGCGCCGGCGTGCCGGTGAGCGCGTCGGCCGTGACGATCAACCGGTTCTGCTCGTCTGGCCTTCAGGCCATCGCGTATGCAGGCGAGCGGATCATGTGCGGCTTCGCCAACACCGTCGTCGCCGGTGGCACTGAATCGATGAGCATGGTGCCGATGGGAGGCAACAAAGTCTCACCGAATCCAGCGCTGGTCGACAGCTACCCCGACGTCTACCTGAGCACGGGCCTCGTCGCCGAGAATCACGCCCGCGAAAGCAACATCTCACGCGAGGAACAGGACGCCTTCGCCCTGCGCAGCCATCAGCGAGCGATAGCCGCGATCGACGCTGGTCGGTTTGCCGAAGAGATCACACCGCTTGCGTACCGCATCGTGGCGCCTGGCAATGGTAATGGGAAACCCGTGGCGCGCGAGCTCACCTTCACGGTCGACGAAGGGCCGCGACGGGACACGTCCGCGCAGGCACTCGCCGCGCTCCGCCCCGCATTCCACGCGTCAGGTACCGTCACCGCCGGCAACTCTTCACAGACGAGCGATGGCGCCGCAGCGGTGCTCGTCACCTCTGCGGCATTTGCGAAGGAACGGGGTCTTCAACCGTTGGCGCGGTTTGTCGCATATGCCACCGCTGGAGTTGAACCGGAGCGCTTCGGCATCGGGCCAGTTCCCGCGATTCGCAAGGTGCTGACAATCGCGGGCCTTTCGCTTGACCAGATCGACCTGTTCGAGCTGAACGAGGCGTTCGCCGCGCAGGTGCTCGCGTGCCTTCGCGAACTGCCGATCGACCCGGAACGTCTCAATGTCAACGGTGGCGCAATCGCGCTCGGACATCCGCTTGGCTGCACGGGCGCAAAGCTGACGACGTCGCTGCTTCATGAAATGAAGCGACGTCAGGCGCGTTATGGGATGGTGACGATGTGCGTCGGTGGCGGCATGGGGGCCGCGGGAATCTTCGAGCGGATATAGAGCCGGCTAAAGCCGGCCCCTACGCCTGCCGAGCATTGTACATAGGGGCCGCCTTCAGGCGGCCCGGGAGAGGACCTGAATGGCTGTCGCAGCAAACGTGCGAAAGGGCGGCGTGTGGCTTCTGGAGGAAACGGAACCCGCGTCCGTTTTCACACCCGAAAAGCTCTCGGAAGAGCACCGGCTGATGGCGCAGACCGTGGAGGAATTCGTCGCCACCGAGGTCATGCCGCAGATCGATCAGCTCGAGACGAAAGACTGGAATCTCGCGCGGACGCTTGTCGAGCGTGCCGGCGAGCTGGGCCTGTTGGGAATCAGCGTTCCCGAGCAGTACGGCGGCCTCGACCTCGACAAGGTGTCGGCGCTGGTGGTGTCCGAGCGCATCGCACGCTCCGCTTCAATGGCCGCCACCTATGGCGCACAGGCGAACCTCACGATCATCCCCATCGTTCTGTTCGGCACCGACGCACAGAAGGCGAAATACCTCCCGGGGCTCGTCTCGGGCGAGAAGATCGGCGCCTACGCGTTGAGCGAGTCGGGTTCAGGCTCGGACGCGCTGGCGGCGCGGACGCGCGCGACCAGACAGGCTGACGGCAGCTGGGTGCTGAACGGCGAAAAGATGTGGATTACCAACGGCGGTTTCGCGGACGTGTTCATCATCTTTGCGCAGGCCGACGGCGACCAGTTCACCGCCTTCATCGTCGAACGAGCGTTCGGTGTGAAATCGGGAAACGAAGAACACAAGATGGGGCTGCACGGATCGTCCACGACGCCGATCCTGCTGCAGGACGTCAGGGTGCCGGCAGACAATCTTCTCGGCGAGATCGGCAAGGGGCACAAGGTTGCACTCAATACCTTGAACTTTGGCCGCTTCAAGCTGGGTGCGATGTGCAGTGGAGGGTGCCGTGCAGCCATTGGCGAGGCATCGAAATACGCGAAGCAGCGGAAACAGTTCGGCCATCCGATCGCCGATTTCGGTGCAATCAAGTACAAGCTCGGTGAAATGACAGCCCGGACCTACGCACTCGAAAGCCTGATGTATCGGACCGCCGGCCTCATCGACCGTACCGTCGCCGAAGGCGGCGGTCACGGTGGCGCCGACATCGCTGCGGCGCTCGAGGAATTCGCGGTCGAGGCGTCGATTGCGAAAGTGATGGGAAGCGAAACGCTCGATTACGTGCTCGACGAGAATGTCCAGATCCACGGTGGCAATGGTTTCGTGAAGGACTATCCAGCCGAGCGCTCCTACCGCGACGCGCGGGTGAACCGGATCTTTGAGGGGACCAACGAAATCAACCGCATGCTGATTCCGGGGATGCTCGTCCGCCGCGCGCTGAAAGGCGAAATCGGCCTGATTCCAGCCGCCAAGCGATTGCAGGACGAACTGTTGTCGCCAACGGGAGCATCGCTGTCCATCGACGAGGGGCTTGACGCGGATCTGCGAACTGTCGGCTCGTTCAAGAAGGTCGCGCTGATGGTGCTTGGCACGGCGATGCAGACCTATGGCGCGAAGCTGTCGGATGAACAGGAAGTGCTGTGCGCCGCCGCTGACATTCTTATCGATACCTACGCGGCAGAGAGTGCAGTGCTCCGTGCGCGCGAGGCGGTCTCCAGCCGTCGCAGCGATGCCGCGCTGCACGAGGCCTCCGCGCGAACCTTCGTCAACGACGCGGCGCAGCGTGTACAGGCATCGGCGACCAACGCGCTTGCATCGATGGCCGAAGGCGATACGCTCAGGACCCTGTTTGCGGCACTGAGGCGCGTGTTGAAGGCAACCCCGGTGAACACGGTCGCGCTGCGGCGGACGCTCGCCGACGCAACGGTTGCGCGCGGCAGTTATAGTGTTGGGTAGTGTTTTACGGACAATCTGCCGGATCCGACAGGACCCGGCCTACGATCGGATTTGCCGGGTCCAAAAGGACCCGGCCTGCACTGCAGATTGCTCTGCTCCTCGCGGCACTGACGGGTGCGTGCACGTCAGGACCTCCAGCGCCTGACGAGGATACGGGGAGCTACATCAAGGAAGTCGAGGGCGTGCGTGCGGAGAAGGATCGTGTCTATGGCGCTGACTCTCAGACGATTCCCGCCGACAAGCGTGCGATCTTTCTTCCGCTGAAGTACTACCCGGTCGATCCCGCTCTCAAGGTGCCGGCCGCGCTCAGGTTGTCGAAAGACCGTCCGGTCTTCGACATGCCGACTTCGACGGGGACCAATCGCAAGATGCAGCGCGTCGGGGTGCTCGAGTTCACGCTCGAGGGAACGCAGATGTCGCTCGCGGCGTTCGTCGAGGACGGGACCCAGCAGATCACGTCGTTGTTTGTGCCTTTTGCCGATCTCACAACGGGGACGGAGACGTATGCCGCAGGGCGCTACCTCGATCTGAAGCCAACCCCAACGGGGTTCTATGTGATCGACTTCAATCGCGCCTACAACCCGACGTGTGCGTACAACCCGACGTGGGAATGCCCCTACCCGCCGGCGGAAAACCGGCTCAAAATTGCGATCCGCGCCGGAGAGAAGGCGCCGCCGGAAGCAGCCGCAAAAACTTCCGGCGCGTGAGCTCCGTCCTCCAGGCCATCGTCTTCGACTTCGACGGCGTCATCGCCGACAGCGAGCCGCTTCACCTCAAGGCGTTCCAGCGCGCGCTTGCCGAGGAAGGCATGACGCTTGGCGACGACGAATACTTCAGCAAGTACCTTGGATACGACGACGTCGGCGTGTTCGAAGCAATCGCACGCGATCGAGCGCTGGCATGGACAGCCGGTCACGTCACCGAGCTCGTCGTGCGCAAAGGCATGAAGTTGCAGGCGCTCATCTCAGGCGGCGAGGTTCTCTTTCCAGGCGCCCCGGCCTTCATTCGCGCAGCCGCCGCGGAGGTTCCAGTCGCAATCGCGTCCGGAGCGCTTCGTCACGAAATTGTCCAGATCCTCGAGTCCGCGGCCCTCGATGCGCTGTTCGCGGCGATCATCGCGGCAGGTGACACGCCCGCGAGCAAGCCCTCGCCGGCGCCATACCTGCTGGCGTTCGAGCGATTGCAGGAATACGCCGCGACGAAGCTCGAACCGCATCGATGCGTAGCAATCGAGGATTCGTTGTGGGGGCTCGAATCCGCGCGGCAAGCCGGGTTACGCTGTGTGGGAGTGACGACAAGCTATACGGCAGTCGAGCTTCCTGGCGCCGAACTGATCGTTGACGGTCTTCACGCGTTGACGCTGCCGATGCTCGACGCGTTAGTCCAGCGCGCACCTTCGGCCGACGTGCGGCGCGGACCTTCCAGGTCCGCGTGAGGTGATGCGAAAAGATCTCGTCGATGCGCTGACCGCTGCCTCCAATGCTCCGGGAACAGCGCTGGCTAACGCGGCGCTGGTGATCGCGAGCATCGAATATCCGCGGCTCGATCCTGAACCCTACCTCTCCCAGCTCGATGGCATGGGTGCTGCCGCCGCGGATTTCATCCGCAACCGCACGCGCGAGACGGGCGATACATCGACGCTTGCCTGCGTGCGCGCCCTGAACACCTACTTGTTTCAGGAGCAGCGGTTTTCGGGCAGCGAAAAATACGAGGATCCGCGCAATAGCTGCCTCAATGAAGTTCTCGATCATCGGAGCGGGATTCCGATCACGCTCTCACTTGTCTACATGGAGATCGCCCGGCGGGCCGGCCTGCACATCGACGGCATCAACTTCCCCGGCCATTTCCTGGTGCGCTGTCCCGACGTCGGCAAACGCGCGACGAGCGGCCTGCTGATCGATCCATTTCACGCCGGCGCGCTGCTGTCCGAGCACGATTGCCGCGTGCTGCTGCAGAAACATGTCGGCAGCGAAATCGCCTTCAGCAAGTCGCTGCTGGCGCCCGCCACACGCAAAGAGATCATCGTCCGGATGCTGCTGAACCTGAAACGCATCTACGTCCACATGCGTTCGTTCCCGCAGGCGCGCACCGTCACCGAGCTGCTCGTCGCCCTGACGCCGTCAGCGTTGAGCGAGCTGCGGGATCGCGGTCTGCTCGCCTACCACCTCAACGACGTCACCGGCGCGCTTCGCGATCTGCAGACCTATCTGAAACTCTCGAGCATGAGCGAGATGGACAAGGATGCGCGTGAGGAGCACGACCAGATCTGGGAGCACGTCAAGACGCTGCGTCGGCGAGTCGCGGCGCTGAACTAGTTTCCCGGCTCCCGGCTTCCGCCCCTGGAGCCCGAAGTCTGTAGTCCGGAGCCGCCCTACAGGCGGTTCACCAGACAGAACTGCATGAAGTCGGTGTTGATGAGCGTCACACCCTGCGCGGAGATGTGCGTCGCCATCTGCCCCCGATGATGGGCGCCGTGGTGGCTCAGATGAACCAGAATGTCGGAGATTGGCGAGCGGTACTTCTCCCCGGTGAAACGCGTGTAGCCAACGACGCGGCTCAAATCGCTCCGTAGGAGTGAGTCGTAAATGTCACGGTGCTTCGAGAGCCGTTCGCGCATCTGATCGAAGGTGAGCACGCGCCAGACATTTGGGTCCACGCCACCGCCCTCGATGCGGCGGAACCAGGCGTCTTCGCCAAGCAGAATGTGACTCATTCGCGTAACCAGGAACTCGTCCGCCGGCCGCGTCTTCTCGATGAAGTCGATCCAGGCGGCGTTCGCCCAGCATGAGTATTCTGTCAATCGTTTGATTCCATGGGTTGGCTCGCTCTGCTGGCCGCCGCTCTCTATTACCATCCGTGGCTCTCCGTTACGCTGATTGGCGCAGCGATTACGCTCATCGGCGTAATCATCCGGCGCAGAAGGCGAACCTGAAGGATCGACGTAAGATATCGAAAAAGGAATGATCATGAAGACGCGATTCATTGTGCTCGCCAACGTTGCTGTGGTGCTGTTTGCCGGAGCCGCCGCTGCATCTGCCCAAACTGCGTCCGGCACGATTCGCCTCTTCGAGGAGCGCTGCGCCACGTGTCATCGCAATGCTGGCGTCGCTCGAGCGCCGGGCGCCGAGCAGGCACCCGATATGGACGCGCTCCGCAAGCTGTCGCCGGACACGGTCTATGCCGCAATGACGATGAACCCGACGCCGGCGCATACGCAGGCACAGGCGGACCTGATGGACATCGTGAAACGCGGTTTCGCGGAGTTCGTCGGTGGGCGCAAGCTGGGAAGCGTGCCTGCGGGTGATCCGAAAGGGATGGCGAATCAGTGCAGCGCCAACGCAAAGTTCGCCAATCCATCCAGCCTGCCGTCGTGGAACGGTTGGAGTGCTGACGCGACGAACGCGCGATTCCAATCGGCAAAAGCGGCTGGCATCAGCGCCGCGCAGGTGCCGAATCTCAGGTTGAAGTGGGCATTCGGGCTGCCGAACGCCGCCTCGATGTACAGCCAGCCGACCATTGCGGGCGGCCGCGTGTTCTTCGGCGCCGATACGGGCTACGTCTACTCGCTCGATGCGAAGAGTGGATGCCTCGCGTGGGGCTTCCAGGCCGCGTCCGGCGTCCGCAATGCCGTCAGCATCGGTCCGGTGAAAGGCCATGGGTCGTCGGCCTTCGCCGCGTACTTCGGCGATCTCCGCGGAAATGTCTACGCGCTCGACGCGGCGACGGGAAAGCCGCTCTGGATCGTGAGCGTCGATCCGCATCCACTTGCGGCGGTCACCGGCTCACCGATCCTCTTCAAGGGACGTCTCTATGTGCCGCTCGCGTCACGCGAAGAAGCGGCAGGCGGCGGCCTCGACTATCCCTGCTGTACCTTCCGCGGCAGCATCGTCGCGCTCGATGCCGACACGGGCAAGCAGGTGTGGAAGACGCACATCATCAGCGAAGAGCCGAAGCCGACGAAGAAGAACTCCCGCGGCGTGCAGCTCTATGCGCCGTCGGGCGCGGGCATCTGGGATACGCCGACGATCGATGAGGCGCGCGGCCTGATGTACATCGGCACCGGCGATGCGTACAGCAGGCCGGTGAGCTCGATGAACACCGACGCCATCATGGCGCTCGATCTCGCCACCGGCAAGCCGCGCTGGGCCGTGCAGCACACGCCAGACGATGCCTGGCTCGTCGGCTGCGAAACGAACAATCCCTCGGAGAACTGCCCGAGCGATATCGGCCCGGATTACGACTTCGGCATGTCCCCGATGATGCGCGCGCTCAGCGACGGCCGCAGGATCGTCGTCACGGGTCAGAAGAGCGGCGAAGTGTTCGGACAGGATGTGCGCGACGGCAAGGTGATCTGGAAGGCGACGCTCGTGGACCGTCTCGCGCGCGGCGAAATCACCTTCGGCGGTGCCGCAGACGACCGGAACGCATATTTCGGAACGCGAAGCGGCGCGATCTGGGCTCTGGATCTGAAGAGCGGTGAAAAGAAGTGGACAACACCAATCGCGCCGACACCGCAACGACAGTCGGGACAAACCGCGGCACTCACGGTGATCCCAGGCGTCCTGTTCTCAGGTGGGCAGGACGGAGTGCTGCGGGCGCTTTCGACCGCTGACGGCAAGCAGCTGTGGCAATTCGACACCGTTCGCGACTTCATGACGATCAACGGCGTCGCGGCAAGAGGCGGCGCGATGGGCGCCCCGGGACCGACGATCGCCGGTGGAATGCTGTTCCTCGGATCCGGGTACACCGGCCTCGGCAACGGACGCGGCGGCAACGTCCTGTTGGCGTTCGAGGCGGCGGAGACGGCATCTACGAAGTGAGGTTCGCAATCTCATCGTAGAGAAACGCCGACGCGATGATGCCGTTGTGAAAGTTCGACAGATCGAGTTTCTCGTTGGGCGCGTGAGCGTTCTCGTCTGGTAGACCAACGCCGAAGAGAACGCTCGGCAGCCCGAGGTCCTCCTGAAAAGTCGACACCACCGGAATCGATCCGCCTTCCCGGTTGAATACCGGCGCCTTCCCGAAGCCCTTCTCGATGGCGCGTCCCGCGGCCCGTACGTACTTATTGTCGAACTCCGTCATCCACGGCTTGCCGCCGTGCATGCGTGTCACCTTCAGCTCCACGGTCTTCGGCGTGATCTTGTTGATGTGGGCCTCGAACAGCTCGCCAATCTTCTTCGGATCCTGATCAGGAACGAGCCGCATGCTCACCTTTGCCATTGCGACGGCCGGCAGCACCGTTTTCGCGCCCTCCCCTGTAAAGCCTGACAACAGGCCGTTGATCTCGAACGTCGGCCGCGCCCAGATACGTTCGAGGGTCGAATAACCGCTCTCGCCGTGCAGCTTCGGCGCGCCAAGATCCTTGCGGTACCTCGTTTCGTTGAACGGCAGCTTCTTCCATTCCGCCCGCTCCGCCTCGCTGAGCGGCCGTACATCGTCATAGAAGCCCGGAATCTTGACGCGTCCCCCACGGTCCTTCATCTGCGCCAGCACACTCGCTAGAACGAATGCCGGGTTCGCCACCGAGCCGCCGAACGAACCCGAGTGGAGATCCGACTTGGTACCCCGCATGTCGACTTGAAAATACGTAAGGCCGCGCAGCCCGTAGCAAATCGACGGTATACCGCGGTCGAACATCGGTGAATCGGAAATAACGACGACGTCCGCAGCGAGATCGTCCTTGTGGGACCGGACGAACTCGTCGAGATGGATGCTGCCGACTTCTTCCTCCCCTTCGATGAAGAACCTGATGTTCAGCGGCAGGCCGCCGCCCTTCTTCATATGCGCTTCAACCGCCTTGATGTGCATGAAGACCTGGCCCTTGTCGTCCGCCGCGCCGCGCGCGTAAATCTCTCCATCGCGGACATTGGCTTCAAACGGAGGCGTGGTCCACAGATTCAGGGGATCGACAGGCTGCACGTCGTAATGTCCGTAAAACAGAATCGTCGGCTTGCCCGGCGCATTCAGCCAGTCGCCGTACACGACAGGGTTGCCTCGCGTATCGATGAGCCGTACGTTCTGTATCCCCGCGCTCGTCAGTGAGTCAGCGGTCCATTGCGCCGCGCGCCGTATGTCGGGCGCATGCTCCGGAAGCGCACTGATGCTCGGAATCGCGAGGTACTGTTTCAATTCGTCAACGTAGCGGTCACGGTTGACGTTGATAAAGTCAACGACGTCGTTCATGAGGGAGATTTAATCACGGAGACGCCACCGCTCACCATCGTGAGTGGCCCTGCCCTCGCGCTCGAGTTTCATCAGATGCGCCAGCACGCTTTCGCGCGCCATAGGGACAAGCGCCGCCGTCAGCGTCGGGTAGATGCGCGCGACCATCTCGTCTGGGCTCGTGAGACCGCTTCGCAGCGCAGCCACCACCTGCCGTTCGCGCAGTGCACGATGGTCGATGTACCCGCGAAGCAGTTCCATCGGCCGCTCGATCACGGGACCGTGGGCAGGAAGCATTGTCTGCGGCTCGAGCTGGATGATTCGTTCGAGCGACGCAAGGTACGCGGCCACGTCGCCGCCGTGGCTCGGCGGGATCACGACGGTCGAACCTTTCCATACGAGGTCACCGCAGAACAGCTGGCCGCTCTCCTGATGCCAGAAGCAAAGATGATCGGGCGAGTGGCCAGGCGTGTGTACCGCGGCAAGCACCGAATCGCCGGCGGCCACAAGCTCGCCGTCAGTCAACGGATGCCAGCGCACACGCCACGAGACATCCTGCTGCGGCCACGGCATCTTGAGAAACCGGACGTGCGGCATTCGTTCCGCAATCGCCATCGCTCCCGATGCGTGGTCGATGTGACTGTGCGTGACCAGCACCTGCGCGAGGCGACCTCCGCCGAGTGCACGCTCGAGCGCATCCAGATGCTTCGGTTCGCCGGTACCCGCGTCGATCAGCGTCGGCACGTGACCGGGAATGAGCCAAGTCGTGTTGCCGTCGCCCGTCATCGGTCCCGGATTGAACGCGTGGACCGGGATGGCCTTCACGACTCGACGGTGACCCGTCGGTGCCCGACGACAAGCGACAGGACGACGTAGTAGACGGGAAACAGCAGCGATCCCCACAGCAGTATCGGGGACACCGCGGGCAACTCCCACACCATGACGAGGAGCATCACGCCCCAGACAAGGCCGAGCAGAATCGTCAACAAGCGCCAGTACGGGGTTCGGCTTGGATAGAGATAACGAATCGGTACGAACACAAAGACCGCCAAAACCAGCAGGATGATTGCGTTCAACACCTGTGACGTGTGCATCACGTAGAGATAGAACACCACGATGTTCCAGTAAGAGGGGAATCCCGTGAAAAAGTGATCGCTCGTTTTGGCGTCCTCACGGTTGAAACCGTAGCCGCTCGAGAGCAGCATCGCGCTGGCGACCGGAATCGTCCATGCAGCGGGCACGAGCACCGATCGCCACACGAAGAGGGCGGGAACAAACACGTAGGTCAGGTAGTCGACGATGTCGTCCAGCTTGGCGCCGTTGAACCACGGGAGACGTTGTTTGACGCGGACCGTTCGCGCCAGCACGCCGTCGCTCGAATCGATGATGATGGCAACCGCGAGCCAGAAGAATGCGTCGCGAAAGCGGGATTCGAAGGTCGCAACCGTCGCCAACAGCGCGATGACTGCGCTGCTTGCCGTGTACAGGTGAACGAGCCAGGCGACCACTGCGGTCAGTGTAGGGCGGGCCGTCACGGCCCGCCACTACAACCGTCGCGTCACCGCCGGAAAATCGCGCCACACCGGGACGCCGCAGAAGTGCGAACCTTCAGTGCAGCGCGGCGAGATGAGCCCGTTGCGAACGACGCACGGTGGACCGATGTAGCGGCCGATGCGGGGATGCACCGTCCGTACCTGGTCGATTTCGTCCATCGAGGCGAGGAAGATCTCCTCCTGCGCGTTCAAGCAGGTCCGCAGCGTCCATTTGTGGAGCAGCGCGAGCAGCGATCCGGATTCGACGAACCGCAGCGTCTTCGCGTTGGGCAGCACGTAGAGTGCGAACTCGAGCGGCACACCAAGCTCCAGCAGCCGGTTCTTCGCCGTCCATGCTTCGCGCACCGCGCAGTCGTAGACCGCGTGGGCCTTGGGGTTTCCGGCAATCAGACGCGGTGTGATGTAGTCAGGCGCCGCCGTATCGGCAAAGGTCATGAGCGGCCGCGACGCAGGCACCATGCGATGGCGCTGATCTTGTGAATCCGCAGTGTGGCTGAGACGCTTCTCGAAGACGTAGGTCGCATGATGCAGCGCACGCATCAGCGGCGAATGATACGAAACGTTGAGGACGTCGAGACGGTAGCGGTTCTGTGCCGGGTTCATCACCCGATCGATCGCCTCGTCATCGCTCATCTCCTCCGCCAACAAGCCGAACACGGATCGGACCGACTCCGCCACGATCGCTTCAGCTTCGGGGGACGCGTCGCGCAAACGCGACCATCGGCCGTTCAGCCGTGCATCAAACGCCGCCGCGTACACGTCAGCGTCGTGACGTGGACTCGGGAAGCTCGCCTCCGGCAGATCGCCGCCGCTGATGGGATCGAGGCCAACCTTCTCGAAGAAGAACGGATCCGACTTCCTGACCTGGCGCACCATCTCGCCGATGACAAGGCGCGTCTCGTACGGTGCATCACCGCTGTTCGCCATGCGGTGCAGCCGGTGAAGCACGATCCCGGAGATGGTGTGGACCATCGAGGTGAACGCCGCAATCGGGATGACGTAGCGCGCCGTTTCAATCGCGCGCTTCTCGGCATCCTTTTCGATTTGCTTCAAGCGATCCGGCGACGTGGTCGGACGGACGTATCGCAGCTCCTTCAATATCCCCAGTGCATCGTCCTTGAGGAGCGCTGACAGCTCCGCATATCGGTCCCAGGCGCGCACGATCGCCGTCTCGTAGACGTCGAGCGCCTCCCCGGCCAGCGGCGGCACGAATGCGCGCGGTTCCTTCAGCTTGACGTAGCGCTGGCTGGATTGCTCGGAGTTGTAGAACGGATACGAGTGGAGAAACGTCCAGACGAACTGCCGTGAGATGTTTTCGAGACCGAACTCGAAGTTTGCGTGCTGGTAGACCGTGTGGTGTCCCGCGTCGAAGGTGAGCGCGCCAATCGTGTCGCGCTGCTTGTCCGTCACTTCGTGCGTCCCGATCACTCGAGGCGAGTAACAGGTACGAGCGGCGGCTATCGCTCCATCGAAGGGTTCAGCCGGTGCGTTGCGAAGAGTAATTCTGGGAGGCGCGGTCTCGAGCACGGAGCGAGGAAATTATATTTGTGATTTGCGATTTCTGATTTGTGATTCATCACGCGGGTGGTGACTTGGACTTCAATCATTCGATTCGGTCGTTTGGCCGCGCCTCCGTTTCAGTCTCATGCGTCCTGGAGACGCACGTGATGTGCCCGCCGTGTGTGTGCGGGTTTGATTCGGGTTTTCGCAGCGCGCGACCGATATGCGGCAACAATTGCAACAGCGATTCAGGCGCGATGTCGCAAGAATCGCAAATCACAAATCATAAATCACAAATCGGCGACTACCCCTCGTCTTTTGCCCAGAAGCGTGAGTACTCGTCGAGAAATGTGAGCGTGTTGAACGACTTCATCCGATCGAAGAAGAGCACGCCATCCAGATGATCGGTTTCGTGCTGGGCAACGCGAGCCGGGAAATTTTTCAGCGGCAGCTCGATGGTGCGGCCGGTGCGATCGAGTGCTTTGAGACGGATGTCGGTGTAACGAGGGACCATTCCGCGGATGTCGGGGATACTCAGGCACCCCTCCCATCCCTCCTCGATCGCGGAGCCGTCGGGAATGATTTCAGGATTGATGATGACGGCCGTTTCGCTCTTCGCGTCGGGATCCTCATCGAGCAGGGCCACGAACATGCGAAGGCCTTCATGCACCTGCGGGGCGGCGAGGCCAACGCCATGGTACTCGTGCATCGTGTCGATCATGTCGTCGATCAGCTTTTGAAAGACTGCGCTCCTGATGTCGGACTTGTCGAGCGGCCGCGCGCGCTCGCGGAGGACCGGGTGGCCCATGCGCGCGACTTTCAGAATCGACATGAAGCAAGATTATACGGTGTTCAACGAGGTCATCCGGTTCTGCGCGCGCTGCGGCGGCACGCTCGAACCGCGGGTGCTGAAGACAACCGAACCCGAACGCCTCGTCTGCGTACGCTGTGGCTTCGTCCATTACGTCGATCCGAAGGTCGCCGTCGGCACGATCATCACCGACGAACTGGGGCGGATCGTTCTGGTGAAGCGCGCGATCGAACCGGGTTACGGCAAATGGGTCTTTCCCGGCGGATTCATCGATCGCGGCGAGACCGTCGAAGCGGCGGCAGTGCGCGAGGCGCGCGAGGAATGCGGCCTCGACATCCGGCTCGATCGCCTGATCAACATCTACTCGTATCCAGGCGTCGCCGTGATCATCATCGCCTACGCGGCAAGCATGATCGGCGGCTGTCTCGGGTGTGATGACGAAGGGCTGGAGGCACAGCTGTTCGAGCCCATGCGCATTCCGTGGGACGACCTGGCCTTCAGGAGCACGAAGGAGGCGCTCGAGGATTTCCTGCAAAGGCGGACCTGAAGGTCCGCCTCTACGCGGTCCGCCTCTACGCGACCGTAATTTCCTTCGCGAGATACACGTCCTGAATCGCGTTCAGTAGACCGATACCTTCCTTCATCGGACGCTGAAATGCCTTCCGGCCCGAGATCAGTCCGGTGCCGCCGGCGCGTTTGTTGATGACGGCGGTCCGCACCGCTTCCTTCAGGTCGCTCTCACCCGCCGAGGCGCCGCCGGAGTTGATGAGCGGCGATCGTCCCATGTAGCAGTTCGCAAGCTGGTAGCGGGTCATGTCGATGGGATTGTCGGTCGTCAACTGCGAATAGACCAACTTGTGGGTCTTGCCGAAGTTCAACGCGGTGTAGCCGCCATTGGTCTCGGGCAGCTTCTGCTTGATGATGTCCGCCTGCAACGTCACGCCAAGGTGATTGGCCTGGCCGGTGAGATCCGCCGCAAGGTGGTAGTCGGCTTCCTTGGTTTTGAATGCCGCATTCCTGAGGTAGCACCAGAGCACGGTGAACATGCCGAGCTCATGCGCATGCTCGAACATCTCGCTCACTTCCTGAATCTGCCGCTTCGATTCTTCGGACCCAAAATAAATCGTCGCGCCGACGCCCGCCGCCCCCATGTTCCACGCCTGCTTCACGCTTCCGAACTTGATCTGATCGAACGAGTTTGGATACGAGATGAACTCGTTGTGATTCAGCTTCACGATGAACGGAATCTTGTGCGCGTAGCGACGGGCACTGGAGCCGAGCACGCCAAGTGTGGACGCCACCGCGTTGCACGCGCCTTCGATGGCGAGCTTCACGATGTTCTCGGGGTCGAAGTAGGCTGGGTTCGGCGCAAACGATGCGCCCGCCGAATGCTCGATCCCTTGATCGACCGGCAGAATCGAGACGTAGCCAGTTCGAGCGAGACGACCGGTATCAAACAGCCACTGCAGGTTGCCGAGGACGCGAGGCGGACGATCAGACGACGAGACGACGCGATCGACGAAGTCGGGACCGGGCAGATGAAGCTGATCCCGCGGAATGGTGCGGCACTGATACGTCAACAACGACGCGTCACTGCCAAGCAGGCTCTCGATGCGGCTCAGCGCTTCTCCAGTTGCAACTCCACTTACTGCAGCCACCTCGCACCTCCAACGGTCGATCCTACAACAGGGAATTCAAAATCTTCCACGACCGCATCCGCCACTGCTTTGTCGACGATCTCTCCGATCGGCAGCGACCGCTCGGCGGCCTCGATATGTGCGAGCCGCCCACGGGTGAGCGGATTGCGCGGGGTGAACAGCGTACAGCAATCCTGATCCGGCACAATCGAGATTGGATAGGTGCCGAGCGCGCGCGCCTCGGCCATGATTTCTTCCTTGTCCATGCCGATTAACGGGCGGAACACGGGCAATGTCGCAACACTGCCAATCACCTGGAGGTTCTCGAGCGTCTGGGATGCGACCTGACCAACGACCTCGCCAGTGACCAACGCTTTCGCACCGCGTGACAGCGCTATCTTCTCAGCAATCCTGAGCATCAACCGCCGGTAGACGATCACGCGCATCGGTCCCGGCACGGCAAGCACGACCTGCTGCTGAATGTCGCCAAACGCGACCAGATACAACCTCGATCGCTGCTGCCACATCGTCAGCAGACGAACCAGCTCGCGTGCCTTCTCCATCGAGGCGCGCGACAGGATCGGATAGCTGTGGAAGTGAACGAAGCTGGCAGCGCAGCCACGCTTCATCATCCGGTGCGCCGCCACCGGCGAATCGATCCCTCCGGACAGCAAACAGGTCACCCGGCCCGCTGTCCCTGTTGGCAGACCGCCTGCGCCGCGCTCTTTGCCGAAAGAGTAAAACGCCTCGTCCGTCAGCAGCTCGACGTGGACGGTGAGTTCCGCATCGTCGAGATCCACCGCCCAGCCGAGCGCCTGTTTGATACGCCCGCCGATCTCGCGTTCGACCTGTGGTGACGTCATTGGAAAGCGTTTGTCCGCGCGTCGAACGCTGACGCGAAAGCTGCGGTAGGTCCGATCGCCGAGATCGTCGAGAATCGCCTTCGCGATCGCATCGATGTCGACCACGGTGCGTCGTGCGAACGAGAAGTTCGCAATCCCGAACGTGCGACGGACGCGCTCGCCCGCCGCTTCCCTGCTGGTTCCCGGTCCAAGCCGGATTTCTATGCGCCCCATGAGCGCACGAACGTCGACGATGTCGAGGTCAGAAAGCGCGCGACGAAGATTTCGCACAAGGCGGCCGAGGAACCACGGCCGGTTCTTCCCTTTCAGCGCAATCTCCAGGTAGTGGACGACGATTGAAGTCACCACTCGGTTTCTGGAACCCCGGCTCGCTGATTCACAACCCGAGCCATCACGAACAGCAAATCCGAGAGGCGGTTCAGGTAGACGATGAGGATTGGATCGACGGCTCCGCTCCCAAGGCCGATCACACGACGTTCCGCACGACGGCACACGGTTCGCGCCAAATGCAGCGCCGCACCCGCCGCCGATCCGCCGGGAAGAATGAATCGGCGCAGCGGCGGCAGCGTGGCTTCGAGCCGATCGATCGTCAGCTCGATCCGCTCGACCGCGTCGCTGCCGATCGCGACTTTTTCGACGCGTGCGGCAATGCGCGTGGACGGATCGGCAAGCCGCGCACCAAGCGCAAACAGATCCTTCTGCAGGGACTCGACGATCGCGCCGATTTCTTCATCGACACCGGCGGCACGTGCGGTGCCCAGACAGGCGTTCAGCTCATCGACCTCGCCGTAGGCGTCCACGCGTGCGTCGGCCTTGGACACACGCGTGTGGTCGAACAGCGAGGTCTCGCCCGTGTCTCCCGTTTTCGTGTAGATCTTCAACGCGTGAAATTATAGAGGCGGATGTCTGCCGCTTCCTTGCCATCGCCCCAGGCTCGCCAGCGTTTCCGGCGTGCGATTCTTGGTTGGTACCGCCGCAACGGTCGCGACTTGCCGTGGCGACGCACCAACGACCCGTACCACATCCTCGTCTCCGAAGTGATGCTGCAGCAGACGCAGGTCGATCGCGTCGTGCCGAAATATCAGGAATGGCTCGACAAGTACCCGTCGCTCGAGGCGTTGGCTTCCGCGCCGGAGGACGAGGTCTCGCAAACCTGGCGGCCACTTGGCTACAACATCAGGCCGCGACGGCTGCACGCCATCGCACGCGAGTCGGT
>Ga0114129_10006289_pt1 | contig 16838 bp, 20 predicted proteins | sample RhiMetdeltSRZDD1_FD_80071 | JGI IMG/M metagenome (GOLD analysis project Ga0114129, IMG submission 80071) | Populus rhizosphere microbial communities from Tennessee, USA - Rhizosphere MetaG P. deltoides SRZDD1 (version 2) (version 2) | ecosystem: Host-associated > Plants > Roots > Rhizosphere >... | reverse complement strand
GCAGCGTCTCCAGCGGGCGGGCCTGCTCGTCCGCGACGGCGCCGCGGTCGGCTTTCCGGGACACCTCCGCATCGCGGTGGGCACGCGGGCGGTCAACGAGCGCCTCCTCGCGCTGATGTGAGGCGGCGCCGTCAGCGCCGCGGGGGCGCCGACGGAGCCGAACGCTCGATCTCTTCCAGCCGCCGCACGAGGGCGTCGCGCTCTGCGGTGAGCGCGCTGTGCTGCTGCTCGTGCTGATCGAGACGCTTCTGCAGATCCGCCTCCCGGGCGTAGAGCGCGCGCAGCTCGCCTTCGAGCAGAAGCGCGCGGTGGCGGGCGGGGAGATACCCGGCGAAGAGGACGTAGGCGAAGAGGAGGGCCAGGAACGCGCTACCGGCCACCAGCGACCATGGAAGCGTCGAGCGCGCGCGGTCCGTCACGGCCACGGATTCTAGCAGACGCCGTCCTCACCCTCGGGACGCCGTGTGCGACGGGCGCCGCCGCTGCGGAGCCAGGCGCGAACGTAGGCGAGGACGGCCCCCGTGTGCTCGGGACAGAGCCGCAAGCTCACGGCGCTGTCGTTGTCGTCACCGCGGTGGCACCGTGGACACCGGGTCATCGCGCACTCGTGCCGTGAGCGGGGGACCCGGACTCGACGAGCAGCGCGGCCAGTCCGCGGAGCTCGACCCGGCCCAACGGCTCGGCGCGCCGCGGCTCCGCCTCCGCGCACGCCGCCGCCAGCACGCGTCCCAGTCGCTCCAGATCGAACGGTTTGCGGACGTAATCGAAGGCCCCCGCGATGAGCGTCGCCTGCGCGCAGTCCTCGTCCTGATTCGCGGTCAGCATGATGACGGGAATGCTCGGATCGAAGGCCTGGATGCGTTCGAGGGTCTCCACGCCGTCCATGCCCGGCATGAGGATGTCGAGGAGCACGACCGTGGGTCGTGCCTCGCGCAGCTCTGCCAGCGCTTCGTAGCCGTCCGCGGCTGTCACCACCGTGTAGGAAGCGCCGAACGCATCGCGGAGCAAGAGCCGCACCGGCTCATCGTCGTCCACGACGAGCAGACGATGCGGCGTGAAACGACCGCCGTCCGACGGGGTGAGCATGCACACGGCTCCGCTCGCTCCTTCCCCTGTTCGGCGGCCTGGCGATCCCGTGTTCCCGGGACCCATGGCTTTGCGTCCCGCCCTCGCGGACGGTTTGCCTTTGTCGCAGCGGTTAATCGATGACGTGCGTGCGGCGCGGAGGGGTGCAAGGCGCAGACCACGCGGCGGGGATGTCGCTAAGTTCCCATTCCGTACGCACTCCGCCGTCAGCGAGCCCGATCGAGGCGCCGGCGGGCGGCCGATTCGTGACCGGGTATTCCCGCCGCCGCGGTCAGGAACCGGCCACCTGATATGATCGAGCCAGCGGAGACGGCCGTGGACCTGCATCGTTTCTTCGAGCGCGCCCTTCGCGCCACCTTCAGAGACCTCGCCGTTCACGACGACCTGGCGGCGGCGTATCTCGCCGACCTCCTGACTCGCTTCGCACGCACCGACGACCTGTACCCGAAGGGCGCCGTCTTGCCGAGGCTGGAGACCGTGGTGGACATGATCCTCGAGATCGGAGCGGCGTGGCAGGTGGCGTCGCCGCACTTCGCGCCCGAGCGTGAGGTCACCGTGCGCCGCCACCTCGGCGACTACACCCTGTTCATGACCGGGATCTTCCGGGAGCGGGTCGAGCGCACGGCGAGCAGCCGTTACTACATCGACGCGGGCACGCGCGCCTACCGCTTCGTCGCCGAGCACGCGCGGACGGGAGGGGAACGCGGGCCCTACCGCCGGCTCGCGGAAGGCTTCGAGGGCTACGCGCACGCCCTCGATTACGCGCGTCGCGTGCACTTCGCCGATCATCCGCGCCACCCGTTCTTCCGGCTTGGCTTCGAATGACGCCGGACGCGATTCGCGAGGCGCTCGACGCCAGCCTCGCCGCCGGCGCCGCCGATGCGGGCGCCCTCGACGTCCTCGCGCGCGCGCCCGCCGACGTCCTCGAGCCCGCCCTCGTCGCCTTCGCCGGCGATCACGGCGCCGCCGCCCTGCCGCTGCTTTCCGCGCTTGCGAGCGGCGGCCGTGCGCGCGGGGTACGGCGCGCCGCCAAGCGCGCGCTCTACCGGCTCGCGCAGCGCGGGGTGACGCCGCCGCCGGCGGCGGCGGCGACGCGCATGATCGCGCGACGCGCGGAGCGCGCGAGCCGCGCGTGGATTTCCGGCGTCGATGGCAGCGGCTCGCGCGCGGCGTGGATCCTCTTCGAGGACGGCTTGGGCGGTCTCCTCTTGTGCTCGCTCATCGTCAGCGACACGACGGGGATCGTGGACGTGGCGGGAGGCGGTATCACGCGCAAGCGCCTGGAGACCGAGCTCGCCGCTCTCCGCGCTTCGCAGAAGTTGCCGTGGCTTCAGACCGCGCCCGCGCGCGTGCTCGCGCTGGTGGCGGAGGCGCTCGCGCTCCACGCCGCCAGCGGCACCGCTCCCCCCGTTGCCTTCGCGCGATGGCAGCGGCTGTTCGAAGGCACGCCGGCGCCGCCGGCCGCGCCGGTTCCCCTCGATGCCGCGCCCGAGCTGGTGGAGCGCACGGCGGAGCTGCTCGAGTTGCCCGAGCTCGCGGGGTGGTTCCTGGAGCCGGAGGCGCTGCAGGCGGACGCGGTGGACCTCCTGCAAACGCGCGAGAGTCGGCTCGTCGTCTCCGATCAGATCAAGACCGAGCGCGAGGAGGCGATCGTGGGGCGCGTGGTAGAGCGCGAATTCCCGCGCGAGGCGCGGCTCCGGTGGGCGCGGCGCCTGGTGGAGATGGCGTCGATCTTCCGCGAGACCGATCGCCCCGTCCCCGCCGGCCTCGCGATGGCGGCGGCCGCCGCCTTGGCCGACGACACGCGCGATCCGCGCCGCCACCCGTTCGCGGTCGCGCTCGCCCGCCGCGGTCTCGAGATCGCGGGCGAGGTCACGCTCGGGCGCCTCACGCTCGCCGATGTGAGCCGCAAGCCCGCGCCCGTCACCGTCGCCGACCGCCGGCGCGCGTGATCGCCGTCGTCGCCGACGCGTGATCACCGACGTCGTCGGCGTTCGCGTCGGCCACGCCACCGACACCGTCGGGCTCACCGGCGTCACCGCCGTGCTCGTGGATCGTCCCGCCGTGTGCGGGGTCGAGCTCCGCGGCGGCGCCCAGAGCGTGATCGGCCTCGACTTCCTGACGCCGCGCCACCTCGTCCCCACCGTGGACGGAATCCTCCTCGGCGGAGGCAGTCGGTTCGGTGGCGAGGCGATCTACGGTGTCATGCGCTATCTCCACGAACGGGGCGTCGGGTTCCCCGTCGGAACAGGTGTCGTTCCCCATGTGCCGGGCGCGTTCATCTTCGATCTCAACGTGGGCGACGCGCGGGCGTGGCCGTCGCGGGAGATGGGCTACGAGGCGGCGCGAAGCGCGGTGACGGGCGCGGTCACCGAGGGCAACGTCGGCGCCGGCACCGGCGCCAGTGTGGGAAAGGTTCGCGGTATCCAGTGCGCGATGCGGGGCGGACTCGGGACCGCCAGCGTTCGCGTCGATGAGATCGTCGTGGGCGCGCTCGTGGTCGTCAATGCCGTCGGCGACGTCCGCGACCCGGAGACGGGCGCGCTCGTGGCGGGGACGCGGGACGCGCCCACCGGCCGCCGCCTCGCCGATTCCCTTCTGCTCCTGCGCTCCCAGGCGCGCTTGCCACGCTTCGGCGGCGGCGAGCACACCACCGTCGGCGTGGTGGCGACGAATGTCACGCTCGATCGTGCGCAGGCCCCAAGCGTCGCCGCGCTTGGGTTGCTCGGCTTCGCCCGCGCGCTCTCGCCACCGCACACGGCGCTCGACGGCGATGCGCTCTTCGTGCTCTCGACCGGTGACGTGCGCGCCGACGTCACCCGCGTCGGTCTCGCCGCCGCCGACGCCGTCGCCGCCGCCATCGTGCGCGCCGCGCGCGCGGCGACGTCGCTTCCGAATCTGCCCGCCGCCCGCGACCTCGGCTGAGACGTGGCCGAGCGGACGCCGTCCGCCCGCTTCTGACACCGGCTACAATGGGCGCGTGAAACGCGGCAAGGTCATCCGGTTTCCGGGAGCACCGCCGCCGCCCGACGACGCCCGCGGGCTCGTGGAGGTCTATCGCTGCGATCAGGCGGAGGCGGTGGTCGTCCGGAGCCTGCTCGAGAGCGAAGGCATCCCGAGCGTGATCCATTCGCGCCTTGCGCACTCCGTGCATCCGTTCACGGTGGGTTCCCAGGGCGAGGTCATCGTGCTCGTGCCGTCCGCCGATGGCCCCCGGAGTCGGCGCCTGCTCCTGCGGGTGGCATCGCGACGCCGCTCGCTTCCCTGACGTTCGCGCGCTTCAGCGCACCTCGCTCACGATGGCCTCCAGCGCCCCCGCCACCGCTGTCAGCGCCGCCGGCTGGAGCGTGGCGGCGGTGTCCGCGGGCGTGTGGTACGTGTCGAACGGCACCGGCCGCCGCACGAGCTGACGGAAGGCGCTGCGCACCGGACTGAAGATGAACTGGCGCAGGCCGTCCGCCTCCGCGGTCGGGATCACGGTGAGGCCGTAGGCGGGAATCCCGACCGCCGCGAAGGCGCGGTGGTCGCTGCCGAACACGGGGATGCGGCCCACCTGGTGGTACGTCTCGTTCGCACGCAGGCCGCAGGCTTCGAAGGCGGCGCGCACGCGGGCGAGAAACGCGGTGTCCTCGGCCGCGTCCCACACGGCCAGGCTGTCCCCGATGCCGCACAGCTCGAGGCTGAGCACGCCCGCGATCGCTTCCTGGTCCATGTCCTTCACGTACGCGCGGGCGCCGAGATAGCCGAGCTCCTCCGCCGCCGTGAAGAGAAACCGTACGCGGAGCGCGGGGCCGACCCGCACCCGTTCGAGCAGGTGAAGGAGAATCGCGACCGCGGCCGCGTTGTCGTTGGCGCCGGGACTGCCGGGAACGGCGTCGTGGTGCGCGACGAGCACGACCAGTCGATCGCCGCTGCCCACGTCCACGCTGAAGTTCTCGCCGTGTCCCTCGAACGTCGCAAATCGGTGCCGCCGGAAGGGCACGCCGCGCGCGGTGAGATACGTCGCGACCGCGGCCTCCCGCGCGGGGTTCGTGCGCGCTTCCAGGAGCGCGACGAGCGCGCGCGGATCACGCGGTCCGCGCAAGACGTCCGCGAGCGGGGGCGGCGTGATGGCATGGTGGCGGCGCGGTCCGTTGAGGATGCGGCTCAGCCCGCTGTTGATGCGGCCGCGCAGGTAGAAGCCGACGTCGCGCACGGAGAAGCGGGCGGCCTTCGCGCTCACGCGGCTCCGTCCAGACGAAAGAGATCGCGCGCGTTCTCGGCCAGGCGTGGCGCGAGCGCCTCCACGGTCTCGCCGCGCAGCTCCGCCACACGCGCCACCGTGATGGCGATGTAGGCGGGCTCGTTGCGCTTGCCGCGGAAGGGCTGCGGCGGGAGATACGGACAGTCGGTCTCCACGACGAGCCGATCGGCGGGGACGAAGCGCGCCACCTCGGGCAGCGCACGGGCATTGGGATAGGTCACGGGCCCCGCGAGCGAGATGAGGAGGCCGAGGTCGAGACAGCGGGCGGCGATGGCGGTATCGCCGGAGAAGCAGTGCATGATGCCGCCGATCTCCCCCACTCGCTCCTCGGCGAGGATCGCCAGCATGGGGGCGTGGGCGTCGCGGCAGTGGATGACCACGGGCTTGCGCAGACGGCGCGCGAGGTCGAGCTGGCCACGCAGCGCGCGCTCCTGCGCATCGCGCGGCGCCAGATTCCGGAAGAAGTCGAGGCCGATCTCTCCCACCGCGACGACGCGCGGCGAACGCGCGAGCGTCTCCAGCTCGGCGAGAGCGGCGGCATCGGCGCCGGCGGCGTCGTGGGGATGGATCCCGACCGTCGCCCACACGTCCGGCTCGCGGGCGGCGAGGGCGATGGCGGCGCGCGATGTCTCCACGGTGGTGCCCACCGTCAGCATGCGCGTCACGCCGGCGGCGCGGGCGCGCGCGAGGACGGCGTCGAGATCGCCCGCGAAGTCCGGGAAGTGAAGATGCGCGTGTGTGTCGAACACGATCTACTCGAGGATGGCGTCGAGCACGTGGCCCTCGACCGCGGGCGGCGTGAGCCCGAGAAGCCGCGCCGCGGTGGGAGCGATGTCGACGAGGCGGACGCGGTCGAGGATGACGCCCGCGCGCACGCCGGCGCCGGCGGCAATGAACCCGGTGAGCATCGATGGGCGGCTCGGCAGGAAGCCGTGCGTGCCGCCGCGGGCGGGGCCCTCGCCGCCGCGCCGGCACGTGCCGCCGATCACCCATCCCGGCGCCGCTTCGAGTCCGAAGGCAGCGCCCGGCATCGCGCCCAGCTCGTCGAGCTCGGCGCGCGTGAGCACGGTATAGCGATCACCGGCGCCGGCACGGAGCGTCCGCTCCGCGAGCGCGGCCACCTCCGCGCCCGCGCTGGGACTCACGAAGACGGCGGCGCCGCCGCCCGCGGTATGGACGGTGGCGCGCCAGCCTTCGCCCGCGGTGGGGCACGCGCGCAGCCCCGCGCGGGCGAGGAACGCGTTGGGAAAGACCATGCGCGTGATGTCCTGGAAGCCGTGATCACCGGTCACGATGATCACGGCGCGCTCGGCGATTCCCGCCTCGCGCACCGCGCGGCGGACGGAGCCGACATGGGCGTCGAGACGCGCCACCGCCTGGTGGAGGTCCGGCGCCGAGATTCCACCCGCGTGCTGCACGGAATCCGCTTGCACGAGATGGAGCAACAGCAGGTGCGGGCGGTCCTGGCGGATGATCGCCGACGCGGTGGCGGTGAGAAACGCATCCCACTTCACGGCGTCCTTGAAGATCTCCCCTTCCGGCGCGACGCCGAGGCGCGCGAAGAGGCCGGGCGTGCTGGCGCTCGTGATCGCCTCCACGGCGTCGGCGCGCGCGTAGTAGTTGCCCTCGGGGACGAGGGCGTCGATGCGCGCTCCCTGCGTCGATGGCCACGACACGCTCGCCGTTCTGAGCCCGGCGGCGCGCGCCCACTCCCATAGCGGCGTGGCGCGGAGGTCGCCGGCTTGCTCGTACCATCGCCCACGCTCACCGACGGGCTCGAACATCGCGTTGAAGGCGACGCCGTGGCGCAGGGGCCGCACACCGGTGACGATCGTGGCGTGGCTCGGATAGGTCACGGTCGGGAACACGCTCTCCACGCCCCGCGCCGCGCTTCCCGCGGTCACCAGCGCGCGCAGCTCGGACGCGCCGTAGGCGGCGTCGAGATAGAACTGGGGCCGGAGAGCGTCGATGGAGATGACGATCACGTGGCGCTCGGCGGCGCCCGCGGTGAGGACCGTCGATCCGAGCCACGCCGCCGCCAGCGCGATGACGACCAGAGAGACGGCGCGTCTCGCCGCGCGCCTCGCGGTGGGCGCGTTCGGGGTCGCGAGCGCGGCCATCAGATGACCCGGAACTGCAGGCGGCCGATGAGCTGGCCGGAGCTCGTCATGACGTCGATCGACCAGCGGCCGACGGCATCGGTCGGGAATCCGGTCTTGCGCGAGAACGTGCGAAAGCCGTCGCGGCGTCCCCCCAGCACCGGCGAGAGCCGCACCACGTCGATCGTGCGTCCGTCCTTGCGCCACACGTGCTCGATCGGCTGTCGCAGCCCCGCCGGCGCGTAGACCGCGGTATAGGCGATCAGCCCCCGCTGATGCAGCTCCTCGGCCGCGATGGCGGACGTCACCGGCTCCGTCGCGGCCACGCCGCCCTCGTTCCACGCCAGCACCGCGCTCGCCAGCACCAGCGGCGCCGGCGGAATCCACGCGCGGCCGAGCGCGGCCAGCGTGGCGACGCCGACCGCGAACACCGCGGTGAGCCGCAGCGCTTCCGGCCACGCGAGCTGGCGCGCGCGGCGAACGACCGGCGTGAGCGCCACCACCGCCGCGAAGGCGCTGATCACGAGGGCAAGGTACGGCGTGAGGCCGACCAGCGCCAGGGCGACATTGAGCGCGGCGAAGATCGCGACCATGAAGAACAGATAGCTGAGCCACGGGCGTGGGTGCACCACCACCTGGTACACGGGATCGAAGGTCGCGAGCAGCGTCAGCACCGCGAGCACAACGACGAAGAAGACGTTGCGCGATCCGAGCGTCGCGCTCGCGTAGTAGGCGGGGAGCACGAACAGGAGCAGGCCGTGGTAGAGGCTCTGGATCGTGTAGTCGGCCGCCAGCACGACGAAACGGGCGCGGGTCTCGAGCGCGCCGCGAAGCTGAGTCAGCAGCGCGAAGAGGAGCCAGAGCAGGAGCAGGTAGCCGACGATCCATCCCACGTTGGGGAGGCCGCGCCGAAACACGAACAGCGTGAGGAGCCCGGCGACGAAGGAGGCGACGGAGATGCCCCAGCGCCGGATCCACCCGACGGCGCCGCTCACTCCGGCGCGCCCAGCCGCTCCGCGATCCGGCGCGCGAAGTCGTCGCGCCGGAGCAGCTCCAGACAGTGCAGGACATCGGGCGCCACCGCCTGCGCACGCAGATGCGCGCCCATGAGGTCGAGGGCACAGGAGCGGACCGGACCGTCGAGCGCACAGATCTCGCGCAGCGCACGCGCGATGGAGGCATCGCGCGCGGCCGCGTGCACGATGACGTCGATGGTGTCCATTACTTCACGCTCGCGCCGGGCGGCAGGTCACGGTCCGGGGTGAGGACGGCGAGCCGTCCGTCCGCGGATCCTGCGAGGACCATGCCCTGCGATTCGATACCCATCAGCTTCGCCGCCTCGAGATTGGCCACGATCACGACCTTTTTCCCGATCAGGTCCCCCGGCGTGTAGTGCTCGGCGATCCCCGCCACCACCGTCCGCTGCTCGCTTCCCAGGGACAGCGTGAGCCGCAGCAGCTTCCGCGATTTCGGCACGGCCTCCGCGGCCACGACCTCCGCCACTCGCAGCTCGACGCGCGCGAAGTCATCGACGGTGATGAGCGGCGACGACGACGCCCCGCTCGCCTCGTGGACGGTGACGTCGCTCCGCGTGGCGGTGGCGTTCTGAGCGTCGCCGGTCTTTCGTGCGTCGTCGGTCTTGCGGCTCCCGACCGCACGCGCCGCGCCCGTGTCCACGCGTGGAAAGAGACCGGCGAGCTTGCGCACGGAGGTCCCCGGCGCGAGCCGGCCCCACGCCGCTTCCGCGAGCTTCGGCTCGCCGTGCTCGCCCACCGCCTCGCGGATCCGCGCCGCCGCCTGCGGCAGGAACGGGGCGAGCACGATCCCGAGCGCCCGCAGCGACTCCGCGAGCGTGTAGAGCACGGTGTCGAGGCGGGGGCGCTGGGCGGGATCGCGCGCGAGGTGCCACGGCTGCGTGGCATCGACGTAGCGGTTGAGAACGGCGAGCACCTCCCACAGCGCCGTGAGCGCGCGGTGGAACGCGAACTCGTCCATCGCCGCCTCGACTTCCGTGCGCGCCTTCGCGAACGCCGCCCGCACCTCGTCCTCGGCGGCCGTGACGGGGCCGGGGGCGGGCACCGCGCCCGCGCCGAAGTTGACGACGAGCGTGGTCGCGCGCGACACGAGGTTCCCGAGATCGTTGGCGAGATCGGCGTTGAGGCGCGTCACGAGCGCGGCCTCGCTGAAGTCGGAGTCGAGGCCGAACACCGACTCCCGCAGCAGGAAGTAGCGAAACGCCTCGCCGTACTTCTCCTGCATCGCGAGCGGCTCCACCACGTTGCCGAGGCTCTTCGACATCTTCTGGCCGTCCACGGTCCAGTAGCCGTGGACGTCGAGCCCCGCGTAGACGGGGATGCCGGCCGCCTTCAGCATGCACGGCCAGTAGACGCCGTGCGGCTTCAGGATGTCCTTGCCGATCAGGTGATGCGCGCTTGGCCAGAACCTCCGCTGCCGGTCGCCGCCGATGTCGCCCAGCGCGGAAACGTAGTTGATGAGCGCGTCGAACCACACGTAGGTGACGAAGCGGTCGTCGAACGGGAGCGGGATGCCCCACGTGAGGCGAGTCCGCGGCCGGCTGATGGAGAGATCTTGAAGGGGCTCGCGCAGGAAGCCCAGGACCTCATTGCGGTAGCGCTCGGGTCGGATGAGACGGGGCCGCTCCTCGATGTACCGCACCAGCCACTCCTGGTACTTCGACATCTTGAAGAAGTAGTTCTCCTCCTCGATGTACGTGAGCGGCGTCTGGTGGTCGGGGCACTTGCCGTCCACGATTTCCTTCTCCGTGTAGAAGCGCTCGCACCCGAAGCAGTACTGACCCCCGTACTTCCCGAAATAGATCTCGCCGGCGTCCCAGAGCTTCTGGAGGATCTGCTGCACCACCTGCTGGTGGCGCGGCTCGGTGGTGCGGATGAAGTCGTCGTTCGCGATGCCGAGCGCGCGCCACGTCTCCCGGAAGATGCCGGCGATGCGGTCCGCGTACTCGCGCGGCGAGACGCCGGCGTCGGCCGCCGCGCGCGCCACCTTGTCGCCGTGCTCGTCGGTGCCGGTGAGGAACCACACGTCGTCACCGCGGAGCTTGCGATAGCGCGTCATGGCGTCGCCGAGGATCATGGTGTACGCGTGCCCGAGATGCGGGGTGGCGTTGACGTAGTAGATCGGGGTGGTGAGGTAGGACGCGGTCACGAGGGGCGGCGACCCTCCCACGTGAGCTGATCGAGCGGCACCTCGGCCTCGGTGCCGTCGGGGAAACCGACGACCACCGTCTGCTTGAGCACGCGGAGCGAGCGCACCTTACCCGTCATGCAGCCCTCGCCCCCGCACGAGGCCGAGCAGGGCGAGTTCACGCGCGGCAGGCGCGAGCGCAGCTCCTCGTACGTCGAGAACTCGTAGAGGAGGCAGCACTTCAGCCGGCCGCAGTTGCCGAGGAGCCGGCTGTCCGTGAGCGGCATGTCCTGCGCCTTCGCCATCTTCACGGAGATCGGCTCGAACTTCTTGAGATGCGACGAGCAGCAGAGCTGGCGGCCGCACGGTCCGATGCCGTCGAGCACCCGCGTGGTGTCGCGGGCGCCGATCTGGCGCATCTCGATCCGCGCCCGGAACTCGCGGGCGAGGTCACGCACGAGCTCACGGAAATCGACGCGATCCTCCGCGTTGAAGTAGACGAGCACCCGGCGCGCGCTCGGGTGCATCTCCACGTCGACCACTTTCATCACGAGCCCGCGGCCGCGCGCCAAACGTTGCACGGTGACGACGGCGGCCTCCTCGCGCCGGCGGCGATCGTGGTACTCCGCTTCCTCGGCCGGGCTGGGGCGACGGAGCACGCGGCGGAAGAGATGGTCGCGCTTGAACTCGGGAAGCGGACGACACGGGCGGCGGACCTCGCCCACCGTGAAGCCGGTGGCGGTCTCCACCACGCAGAGGTCGCCCACGTGAAGCCCGAGGTCTTCCACCATCCGGTAATCGTCGGCGGGCGTGCCGGCGCGGAGCCGGATGCCGATGAGGTATTCGTCCATCACGGCGTCCATCAGGCTGCCCTCAGGGCGAGGCGGCTCAGGATGACCTCCAGGGTCAGGCGCGGCGCCACGTTGGTGACGAGCGCTTCGCGTGCCGTCCGACACGTCTCGATCTCACGCATCAAGGCGTCCTCCGTCCATTCCGCCGCTTCCTCAGCCAGCGCCTCCGCCCGCTCGCCGTTGACGAGGAGCGCGGTAGGCGCTCCCGCCTTCACGAGCAGGAGATCACGATACAGCAGCCAGTACGCATCGACGAGGCCTTCGGCCCGCGCGCGATCGACGGTCTGCAGACGGCGGAAGAGCGCCTCCGGCCCCTTGTCGCGCACCTCGGCCAGGAGCTCGATCGCGGCGGCACGATCCTCGCCGCCGCCGGCGTCCTCGCGGGGCGCGAAACGGACGACGTGACAGCGCGAGATGACCGTCGCCGGCAGCGCCTGGGTCCGCGCCAGCACGAGCACGATGACGGTGTGGGCCGGCGGCTCTTCCAGCGTCTTCAAGAACGCCTGGGGCGCGTCGTCCGTCATGCGGTCGGCGTCATCGAGCACGAAGACCTTGCGCGCCGCCACCGCCGGCCGCAGCGACGCCCGCCGCTCGAGCTCGCGCACGGCCTCGATGCGGATCGCGCGCCCGCCCTTCGGATTGGAGGCGGGCGGGGTGGGGACGATCACGTGGAGATCGGGGTGCTGGCGCGCCGCCACCTGCGCGCAGGTTCGGCACGTGCCGCATCCCCCCGCCTCGCACAGGAGCGCGGCCGCGAACGCGAGCGCGGTCGTGGTGCGTCCGCTGCCCGGTGGTCCCACGAACGCGTAGGCGTGCGCGATCCGGTCCGAGTCGAGCGCGCGGCGCAGGAGCGCGAGCGCGCGCGGCTGCCCGGTGATCGTGTCAAAGACCACCGAGGAACTCCGTGACGATCGCGCGGACCTCGGTCGCGACCTCGGCGGGGGGGCGCGCCGCGGGCACGAGCCGCACGCGCTTCGGCTCCGCGCGCTGGATCGCGCGATAGCCGCGGCGGACGCGGCGGTGGAACGGCAGCGCGAGCCTCTCGAAGGCGTCGAGGCGCCGCTGCCCGATGCGCCGCAATCCCTCCTCGGGCGCAAGGTCGAACAGCAGCGTGAGGTCGGGGAGGAGGCCGCCGGTGGCGCGCACGTTGAGCTCGCGGATGAGATCGCGATCGACCCCGCGCCCGTAGCCCTGGTAGGCGAGGGTGGCGTCGGTGTAGCGATCGCAGAGGACGACGCGCCCCTGCCGCAGCCAGGGCCCGATCTTCTCCGCCACGTGCTGCCGACGGGCGGCGAGGAACAGCAGTGCTTCGGCGAGGGGCTGACGCTCGGGGTGACCTTCGAAGAGACGGCGTATCGCGACACCGAACGCCGTGCCGTCCGGCTCGCTCGTCTGTTCCACGCGGTGTCCCTGCTGCGTCAAATAGCGTCTGAGACGCGTGAGCTGGGTCGTCTTGCCGGATCCTTCCACGCCCTCGAACGTGATCAGCACTCCACGCACGCGATCCCTCCGGCGAGCGCGATAGGTCACTCTAGCACAGCGGTCGCAGCATCCTGGTCCCGCGACGAGGCCTCAGAGGCCGTGAACGGGAAAGATGAGCGTCCGGATGGCGTCGATCTGACGCTCGGCGAACGCGCGCGTCCGCCGCCGTGTCTCGGGCGGCGTCTCCACGGGGGGGTCCCACAGCGTGCGCGCGCGGAACTCGTACCGCTGGCGATCGCGGTCGAACGCGACGGGCAATTCCGCGGGGAGCTCGACGTCGTTGAGCACGGCCCACGCCGCCGTCCACGCGCGGGCGACGTTCTGCAGATCGTAACCGCCGCCGCCGAGCGCAACGAGCCGCGGCGCGAGCGCGGTGATGCGCCGCACCGCCGCCGTGAAGCCCTGGACGTCGAGCGCCAGATGCGTGAGCGGATCCGTCCGGTGGGAATCGATCCCGAGCTGCGCGACCACCACGTCCGGGCGGAACGCCTGGAGGAGCGGCGGCACCACCGCTTCGAACGCTTCCAGATAGACCTCCGAGTCGGTGAACGGGTCCAGCGGCAGGTTCACCGAGAATCCGACCGCGTCACCGTCCCCGGTCTCCTCGACGAAGCCGGTGCCGGGAAAAAGACGATCGCCACGCTCGTGGGTGGAGATCGTGAGCACCGTGGAGTCGCGATAGAACGCGTACTGAACGCCGTCGCCATGGTGCGCGTCGATATCGACGTAGGCCACCCGCAAGCCGCGCGCGCGGAGGAGCAGGATCGCGAGCACGGCGTCGTTCACGTAGCAGAAGCCGGACGCGCGCGCCGGCAACGCGTGGTGGAGGCCACCCGCGAAGTGGAACGCGCGGTCCACCTCGCCGCTCGCCACGAGATCCGCGGCGAGCAGCGACCCGCCCGCGCTCAGGCGCGCCGCGTCCCAGAGGCCGGGGAAGACCGGGTTGTCACCGGGCCCGAGGCCGTAGAGCGCGGCCGTCCGCGGTGGCTCGCCGCGTCCGGCCGCCTTCAAGACCTCGATGTACTGCGGCGTATGAAACGCGGTGATCGCCGCGTCGTCGGCCGGCTCCGGCGCACGCACCGTGATCCCGGGCAGCGCGGTGAGGCCATACGCTTCCATGAGCCGCCAGGTGAGCCCGAGGCGCTCCATGCGTAGCGGATGCTCGGGACCGTAGTCGAAGCGGCGCCATTCCTCGGAGTGCACGAGCGCGCGCTTCACGCCTCCGCCCTCCAGTGTCCCGACTTGCCGCCCGATTTCTCCACGAGCCTCACCTCGCCGATGACGACGCCTTTCTCCACCGCCTTCACCATGTCGTACACGGTGAGGGCGGCCACCGCGACCGCCGTGAGCGCCTCCATCTCGACGCCGGTCTTGTCCACCGTACGCACGCGCGCCTCGATGGTCAGCTCACCGCGTCCCACGTCCTCGGCGAACGTGACATCGACGCTGGTGATACGGAGCGGATGACAGAGCGGGATGAGATCCGGCGTCCGCTTCGCGGCGAGGATCCCAGCGGTGCGCGCGACGCCGAGGACGTCGCCCTTCGGTGCGTTGCCGCGGCGAGCCGCTTCGAGCGTGGCGGGCGCCATGCGGAGGACGGCACGCGCGACCGCCTCACGGGCTGTCTCCGCCTTCGCGGAGACATCGACCATCCGCGCCTCACCATCAGGCGTGACGTGGGAGAGTCCGTGGAGCGGCGCGGGGCGGGCGGTCCGCGGCATCCGACGGCGCCCGGCGCGACCGGGCTGGCGGTCCCGGGACGGCGTCAGGCGGTGACGCTGGCGTGCCGGATGATCGCCTCCATCCGGTCTTTCGCCATGAGCTTCAGCTTCTTCAGCTCACCGATCCGCCACTGAGTTTCGGAGGACAACGGCACCATCCCCTGGAGTGACTCGAGCTCGCGATCGTAACTCTGATGCTCGGCGCGAAGACGGCGAAATTCGTCGTTCGCAGCCATGAGTCGCTCCACGAGGTCGACCTGATTCATGCGCGGCCTCCTTCTGGTGGGCTCGGTGGTGTAAAAGCGACAGCAGGGGATAAAACAAACAAAGCCAGCCGCCGTCCGGCGCTGGCTTCGTGAGGGATCATGCTTGAACCGAGCCCGCCCATAGACTCCTGAACTCGGGTGATCGGTTTCCGGTGCCTACCTTATAGCCTCCCCCGCGGCCGGGTGTCAAGCGAACCGGCCGCCGTGGACATGCGCCTAGCGAGCCGGGATCAGATGGGCGGCGCTCGCCTTGAAGACGGCGGTGATCGCGGCGCCCTCGGCGAGCGCGAGGTCATCCGACGACCGGGCGGTCACCGTCGCCACGAGCGGAAATCCGCAATCGACGACGACGCGCACGACCGAGCCGACCCGTTGCACGCGCGTCACCGTGCCGGTCAGGCGGTTACGGGCGCTGGAGAGGACGGCGCGCTCGTCGGGCTGGGCGAGCGTCACGTCCTCGGGGCGGATGCAGAGGCGGACGCGCTGGCCCACCGCTCCCGATGCCGCCACCTCGACTTTCCGTCCCGCCGCCTCCACCACGGTCATCCCGTCCGCGGCCGCCACCGCGACGCCGCTCACGATGGTCTCGACGCCCACGAAGCGCGCGACCTCCTCGGACGCGGGCGCGCGGAAGACGCGCTCGGTGTCGTCGACCTGCTGGAGACGTCCCCCGAGCAGAACCGCCACACGGTCGGCAAGGGCTTGCGCCTCTCCGCGATCGTGGGTCACGAGGACCGCGGTCGTTCGCTCCGCGTGCAGGATCTCGCCCAGGTCCACGAGCAGCCCCGCGCGCGTCGGTTCATCCAGGCTGGCGAACGGCTCGTCGAGAAGCAGCAACTCCGGCTCCAGCGCGAACGCACGCGCGAGCGCCACGCGTTGCGCCTCCCCGCCGGAGAGCGTGCGCGCGCGACGACGGCCGAAATCGGCGATGCCGAGGCGCGAGAGCCAGCGCCGGACACGCTCCGCGGTGGTGGAAGCATCCACGTGACGGAAGCGGAGGCCGAGACCGACGTTTTCCGCCACCGTCATGTCCGCGAGCAGCGGGTGCTGAAACACGCTCGCCATCCGTCGGCGCTCGGCGAGACCGCGGGCCGCCGACACCTCGCGGCCGTGGACACGCACGGCGCCCGCCGCGGGCGTCTCCAGGAGACCGATCACGCGCAGGAGCGTCGACTTGCCGCTTCCGTTGGGACCGATCACGGCGAGCGTCTGCCCGCCGACCACGTCCAGCGCGTCCACCGCCAGCACCTCCCGGCCGCCGTAGGCGACGCGGACGTTCCACAGGGCGACGACGGGAATCGTCACGCCGGCAACACGTGGATCGACCCGCGGTGGATCGAGAACTCCCAGTGGCGATCGCGATCGATCTCGAGGATCTCGTACACGAGCCGCGGCACCTCCACCTCGAGATCGTAGTCGCCCTGAGCGGCCGGCCCCGGCTCGTCGAGACGAAGCTGAAGCGTCCACGTCGTTCCGAAGTCGGCCTCGCCCACGATGCGCCCGGACATGAGATTCATGTGATGGACGGGATCGGCGGGGCCACGGTCCTTGCGGATCAGCCGCACGTACTCGGGACGGATGAAGAACGCGAGCCGACTCTCCGGCGGGGGCAGGTACGAGCGCGTGGGGGAATTCACCGCCTCCAGGAGAAGGCCGCGCCACCGGAGCTGGATACGATCGGGCATCGCCTTCACGACGGTGCCGTGGAGGACGTTCCGAATTCCCATGATGCGCGCCACCGCCTCCGACGCCGGCTGCCATAGCAGCTCGGATCGCGGGGCGGATTGGATGACGCCGCCGCCTTGGTACACGACGATGCGATCGGCGAGGCGATAGGCCTCCGTGAAGTCGTGGGTGACGAGCACGGCCGGGATGCCCCAATCGTCGAGCACGCGCTTCAGGTCGTCACCGAGGGCGCGCCGCATCGG
>Ga0114129_10006288_pt1 | contig 16839 bp, 14 predicted proteins | sample RhiMetdeltSRZDD1_FD_80071 | JGI IMG/M metagenome (GOLD analysis project Ga0114129, IMG submission 80071) | Populus rhizosphere microbial communities from Tennessee, USA - Rhizosphere MetaG P. deltoides SRZDD1 (version 2) (version 2) | ecosystem: Host-associated > Plants > Roots > Rhizosphere >... | reverse complement strand
GAAAGTTGGCGCCGCGGTGTGTTACTGAACATCTCAGCAACGGTGAGTTTCGACTTTAAGCCAGAGCGACGAGACCGCGTGGAAACCTCGGTGAATCCCACCAACGCAGTTGGTGCATCGTTCAGACTCAGCCTACATCGGCGTGACAAGAACACTTCCCGGCTTCCCTCCTCCGTCCCCTGCGTCGCGAGGGACGCAGGACAAAGCAGAGAGACACCCAGTTTTCTTGTAGGCTGTGTATTAACGATCCACCAACTGCGTTGGTGGGATTCGCCGGAGTCTTCACGCTGTGTTAGAAGTCTGTGCCACGCCGTTACGGACGCGCCTTGTATTTCTCGTACAACTCCGTGTGCCTGCTTGTAAGCGGAATGTCGCGTCCGTTAATAAAAACATGCTTGATCTGTGTCCTTATTTCGAGCGGGTCGCCATCAGTCACGATCAGGTTAGCGATCTTCCCCTGCTCGATCGAACCGACTTGGCCGGCAATGCCGTATATTTCGGCGGGATAGATCGTCACCGCCTTGAGCGCTTCTTCCTTTGGCAGGCCGAATGCCGCCGCCATTCCGGCGTGATAGGGCAGGTTCCTCGAATAAGCCGAATCGTTGGTTTGAAACGCTATCTTCACGCCGGCCTTCGAAAGCAGGCCCGCATTGGCGAAAGGCGCGTCGTACGGATCGTCTTCCTTCACAGGAACTCGCAGCACAGGGCCTACTATGACCGGAATGTTTTTGGCTTTGAGTTGGTCCGCAACTTTGTACGCCTCAACTCCGCCCGAGATGATCGCCTTTAGCTTCATCTCGCCGACAAAAGCAATCGCGCCTTTGATGTCCCTCTCGAGGTTGACGTTTATTACGACTGGCATCTGGCCACGTACGACGGGAATCAGCGCTTCAAGCTTCAGGTCAACGTCTCGTTTGGGCAGGCTTGGGTCCTTAGCCCGCGCGTCCTTCGCATCACCGTAAGCCGCGGCGTCTCGCAGAATTCTCTTCAAGCTTTCGATCTGCTTCTCCTGCTCGCGGCGCAATTCCGTAGCGGAACGCTGCTGCCCGCCGAACTCTCCACCAAAGCCGCGTCCAACACCTGCCGCGGGCCAGTTGATGTGCATCGCTACCGGCGACTTCAAAACCATCTCGCGAGGAGTCCATCCGTCGAGGTTCAGGATGGCGCTCTGACCGGCAATTAGTCCTCCGCGCGGCGCTGTCAGGACAGTCGTGATTCCGTTCACGCGAGTGACCGCGATGTGCGAGCTATCGGGATGAATTGCAACGTCGACGTGAATGTTCGCGTTGTTGTCGCCAATCTCGCTCGTATCAACAGAGCCGGCCACGGACCCGATTTCCGTTAAGCCAATTTCGGTGTCCGCGTCGATCATTCCCGGATAAACTGAAAGGCCTTTAGCGTCGATGACCTTCGCTCCGGACGGCACGGACGCATTCGCACCGACGGCCGTGATCTTTCCGTTAGCTATCACGACCGTGCCGTTCTCGATGACCGGGCCGGTGACGGTCACGATACGCGCGTTGCGAATGGCGAAGCTCTCAGAAGTCTGCGCCGAAACACCCGAGGAGCCGTATGCAAAGTAGCCAAGCGCGCCGCCGCCGATCAACACGGCGATTACCAAAAGCGTTCTATTCCTTTTCATCATTCGTCTCCAAGAGTCCGACAAACTTTAGTTTGTCGTCTGTCTGGATCGCCAGAGTTCGAGAAAACTTTTAGTTTGTCGTCTTCTCAGTCGCCGACCGAGTTTCCAATCTTCGACAAACTAAAGTCTGTCGGACTTTATGGCTCACGATCATTCGGGCGAGGCGATTCATTCGGTCTGGGCTGAGGCTCGTCGGGCTTTTCGCCGCGAGGCTGCCGAGGCCCGCCTCGTTGTTCGCGCTCGCGTTTGATCAAGTCGGCTTTCTCTCGCCTTAGTACGTCGCGCTGCTTCAGATCTTCGCTCCGGTCGAAGTACACTTCGCCTTCGATAAACGTCATCTCCGCAACGGTGTAGACCGAGAACGGATGCTGGCTGAAGATCACAAGGTCAGCATCCTTGCCAACGTCAATCGAGCCTACGCGCTTGTCTATTCCAAGCTGAATCGCGGGATTCAGCGTGACCATTCGCAGCGCTTCTTCCTCGCCGACCCCGCCGTACTTCATCGCCTTCGCGGCCTCCAGATAAAGCCGCCGTGCAAGCTCATCCGAGTCGGAATTCATCGACACGATCACACCGCGTGAAGCCATCAAAGCCGCGTTGTAAGGAATCGCATCGTAAGCCTCGAGCTTGTACGCCCACCAATCGGAGAAGGTCGAGCCGCCGGTTTTGTGCGCCGCCATTTCTTTTGCGACCTTGTAGCCTTCAAGCACATGCTGAAGCGTCTGCACGTGGAAGCCCAATTCGTCGCTCAGATTCAGCAGCATCAATATTTCATCGTCGCGGTAGCAGTGCGAGTGCACCATCCGCTTGCCTTGTAGAATCTCCACTAGCGCATCGAGTTTCAGATCACGCCTCGGAGGGATCGCAGTCTTGTCCGTAGCTTTCTTCGCTTCATACTCTTGCCACTCGCGCATGTAGTCTTTGGCCTGAATGAACGCCTCGCGAATTGTCTGCTCGACGCCCATCCGAGTCGCCGGATAACGTCGCGGCGTCGTAGCCGGTATTCCCTGAGAATTTGAACGCTTCGGGTTTTCGCCAAGCGCAAACTTGATCCCCGGCGGCGCATCCGGAACGACCCACTCGTCTACGGGCTTGCCGATCTTGAACTTGATCACGGCGTTCTGCCCGCCAATCGAGTTGGCTGATCCGTGCAGCACGTTTGCCGTCGTCGTGCCGCCGGCAAGCTCGCGGTAGATACTCGGGCTGTAGGGATCAAGCACGTCTCGGATGCGCACCATAGACGTCACCGAGAGCGAGCCCTCGTTTACGCTGCCGTCCACACCTGTGTGTGAATGGCAATCGATGATTCCCGGCGTGACGTACTTACCGGTAGCGTCGATGATTCGAGCGTTCGGGTCGCGGGCATTCACGTTCGGTCCGACCTCAGCGATCTTGCCGTTGCGAATCAAGATCGCCCCGTTGTTGATCGTCCCGTGCGAGGCGGTCAGGATAGTGGCATTCTTGATCAGCGTCTCGAGAGGCGCAGCGGAAGCGACCGCAGAACCGGCTCCAGCGGCCAGTTTGGCGTTGCTGCCGTTTTGTCCAAATACTGAAGCCACCATCGCCAATGTCAGCAGCGACGACAGGATAGCATTGACCTTTTTCATGAGCTCCCCCCCTCAATTTCCGATTGCCGATTGCCGATTGCCGATTTCCGATTCGCCTGTTCCTTCAAGTCAACCGTCGCCAATTGCAAATCGGCAATCGGCAATCGGAAATGTTCTCACCTCGGTCTTGTTCCCGTGAATTCAAACGAACCCATCGCACCCATCACGACCGTGCCGCGCATGGAATCGCCCTCTATGGTTCCGGTGATTATGGACTCGACAGACTCGCCGCCCATATCCACGGTTGCAGTCAACCGCAATTGGTTACCATTCACTCGCCCCGTCTTGATAGCAACGTTCCCCATGTGTGTGACCAGTGTGCCGGTGATCTGCTCTCCTTCTTTTGCAAGCGTCAACTGGGCGCTTATCTCTCCCTGTGGCGTCTGCACAACCAGGGACCAGGTACCGGACGGGTCGACTGCAGGCCCGGCCGGTCCTCCCGGACGCCCGCCGCCCATTCCACCGCCTCGCGCGGGAGCAGCTTCGGGCTTCTTCAATTCGATCTCGTTGCCATCGATGAAGACGTGTTTGACCTTTGTATCCTTCGCAAGGAGGTCTCCGCTCACGACAACCAGGTTAGCGATTTTCCCGACTTCAATCGTCCCGATCTGATCGGATGCCCCAAAGATCTCAGCCGCGTTGATAGTAAGCGCTCGCAGTGCTTCGTCCTTCGGCAATCCGTTTTCAACTGCCTTCTGAACATTCGCGATGAAGTCCTGCGGACGAAGCGAGCCGGATGTGAAAGCGAACTTCACGCCAGCCTGTGAGAGCCTGGCCGCGCCCTTTGGCGTTTCAGCGCGCTGACGCAGCGTGCGCAACGTTTCTTCTTCGTCCTCGGGCAAGTCAGCCGCGCGCTTAGGGTAATCAACCGAGAGAATCACCGGCACACCTTTGGCCTTGAGCTTGTCCGCTACTCGATAGCCGTACATAGCGCCCGAGATGATTGGCTTGAGCTTGAATTCATCGGCGATCATCAGCGCGCGCCGAATATCGCCGTCGCTATTTGCCACGAACAGCACGGGCAACTCGCCTTTGAGCGCCGGCTGGAGCGCCGCAAGCCGCTTGTCGTATTCCGGCCTGTTCACTCCGCGCTTGATCTTGTTATAGCGATCAACTTCATCTCGATAACGAATCGCGTCGTAGAATGACTGACGTATATACGACACGGTGCCCATCAGCGAGCCCGGATATCCGCCTCCGAAGCCGCCGCCCGCGCTGAACTGAATCGTGAGAGCGACCGGCGCCCGAAGCACCAACTTCGAAGCGTCCTCGCCTGCCAGATTAATCAGCGCGCTCTGCCCCGCAAAGATCCCCTGGCGCGGCGTGCTGAGCGCGGCGGTGACGCCAACCGATCGCGGGTCTTCAAAGGACGTACCCGGCTTTACTTGATCCGCGGCGGCAAGAGACGGATCGCCCAGTCGTGCTTCAGGCGAAGGCTGTTGTCCGGCGGCTGCGGCAGCGACCGCCGCTTGCCTCCCTCCGCCGCCTCCTCCAGCCGGTTGCGCCTGCGCGGGCGCCGCAAGCCCCAGGCTCGTGTAGCCGTCTACGAGCCCCGGGTAGACAGTCATTCCAGCGCCGTCAATTACTCGAGCGTCGGCCGGAATCTTTGCGCCTTCGCCTACGTCGGTGATCAACCCGTTGCGAAAGACGACCGTGCCTTTCGCGATCGGCTTGCCTGTGCCGGTGACGATCTGAGCGTCTTTGATTGCGAAGGCATCCGGCGAATCGAGCCGCGCAACGCGGACGGGTGCAAACGCCAGAAGCGCGCTCGACGCCAGCGCCGTCGCCAACCCCCAGCGCTTGAACCGCTTCGTTCGCGTAACGAGCCGAAACTTCGGCGGCGCAACTATTGTGTCTGCCATCGTCGTGGCCTCCTGCATATTCTTTTAGCTTTGGATGAAAAAAATGATCGCGAGCCGGCCGTGTGCCCGAACTTCCACTGTGGCTCGCATAATCTATAGGAAAGACAAACGTGCCGCAAGGCCCACGTAGCGTAGACTGTCCAGTCTGCGCATTCTCAAATCGCTTTGATCACAAAGACACGCGCAGACTGTACCGTCTACGGCTACCTCGGCGATTCAAACGCGCGCAGACCGGACAGTCTACGCTGCTACACAGTTAGAATGACCTGCCGATGATCACACGAGGTCACCCGAGTTGCCATGAAGCTTGGGCCTGATCATAATCAGTTTCGACAACGGAGGAACGCATGGCAGAGGGACAATTCGATAAAGACTTCGCTTATCTGATTCCTTTTCTCGACAAGGTTGCTGCCGCGGCCGGCGGCCTTTCCGACCCGGCGTCGCGAGACGAATTGACGAAGCTAATGGCTGACGAGAAGTCTCGTTGGACGAGAATACGATCTCTTCTCTCGGGCGCAACCGGCCAATCAGCCAAGTCCGGGACACAAGCATCAGCAGCAACGCAAGCCGAGCCCAGCAAGCCTGATCAAGGCTCGCAACGATCCACGGTTCCTCGCGAACCCTTGAGATTCACGGTCGGCAGTCTCAGACCCCGCTAGCGAGGATAAGCGGCCGTTCTATTGTTGTCAGCGACCGAGCTTTCTTTCACAGCTCGTTCAGTTGATTGATCCTCGAGCGCACCTTTCTGGCATAAGCATTCGTTTCGCCGGGCGAATAGCCGGCCGCCTCGAAGGCATCTGCGATCTGCTCGTGTGAAAGCCGGGCGAGCCACTGTCCGATCCATCTGGCATGCGCGCGCGGGATGTCGTCGGCAACTTTGCTCATCCGTGTGCGATCGCGATAGTAGGGAAACGCCACCGCGTACAACACGGGTGGGCGGCTGTGAAGCACCAGATCAACATTCGTTGGTGTTGTCTCGTCGATGAACTTGGACTCGAGATAGTCTTTCAAGTTTCCTTTGGAACGCGTCCAACTGCTGCCAGTCCTGCCGAAGCATGCGCCAAGGTCGCTTACCACATACCGACGCTCTCTTCCGCGGACATCATAGATCGCGTTGTTGCTTTCTTTCAGGTCCCAGTTGTTCATCAGCGACATCATCACGCGCAAACCGTTGAACTCGCGAGTGCCGACGAACGGGTTGTGAAACCAGCTCCAGGTATCAACCTTCTTACTACTCTTATCAACTCGCTCCAATCTCGCGCCGTGGACTATACCGCCCGCCGAAACATACTTCTGGCTCCTCCTACGGTAGTTTTCTTGGCCTCGGGAGTTGAGGACCCGGGCGATTTCGCCCGTTCGGGGCAATGGTCAGGCCAGCAGCTACTTCGGAACACTTGTTTGGCCGCTCTCACGGGTGTATCAAGTGAGGCTATGAAAGAAACCCCAACTTCAGGCGCTGATACGAAGCGCGAGTTGTTGCGGCACACACTCGCGACACTCGCTTACCGCGGCGGCAAAGCTGTATCGAACGCGCCCGCAGGATTCGATCAGTTCCGAGCCGGTAACAAGACTCGCACACCTGGCCAGATCCTCGCGCACATCGGCGATCTGCTCGACTGGGCTCTTTGTCTTTCGAAGGGTGAACAGAAGTGGCACGACTCAACGCCGCTGCCGTGGGACGAAGAAGTCGCGCGGTTCTTCAACGCGCTGCAAGCGTTGGAAGATTATCTAGCCTCCGAATCTCCTCTTGGATTCTCCGCCGAGCGGCTGTTTCAAGGCCCTATCGCTGATGCTTTGTGGCACGCCGGACAGATCGCGATGCTTCGCCGGATGGCGGGCGCGCCCATCAGAGGAGAGAACTACTTTAAGGCGGAGATCGCCGCCGGGAGAGTGGGACCGGAGCAATCAGCAAAGCGAGTTGAGTTCGACTAGGTGTTAAGGACCTTCTTACTTCGCGGGTTCTGTTATCTCTGAGCGAAGAAACTGATCGAGCAGCTCGGCGTACTTCGCGCTTCGGTCGGCTATCTCTTCTTCGGTCTCTTTCATCTCGCGGCGGGATTGATAAAGCTCATCGGCTATCTGAATCGCAGCCAGTATCGCCACGCGCAGCGAGTCTACGGTCATCGTCGCCCGTGCGATTTCGTTCATCCGTTTGTTGACGTGCTCTGCCAGTTCTTGAATGTACTCCGGGTCGTGAGTGCTTCGAAGCGTATAGGTCTGATTGTAAATGACGACCTTGTGTGACTGACTCGGGTTGTTATCCATACTGGTTCACGCTGATCAGCCGCTTCGGCGGGAGCGCCCGCTGCGAGCCCTCATTTCTTTGCCGCTTCCACCGTTTCCACATCCAGCACCGCGATTGCGTCGAGCATCCCTTCGACCTTCAGCTTGACCGCGTCGCGCTCAGTGAGCAAGCGCTCGACCTGCGTCTCGAGCCGCTCTTTGTCGTCACTCGCCCGGCTCAGCTCGCGACGAAGACTCAGCACCTCGCGCTCGAGCGCCTCGCGCTCCTGGCGCTCGCGCTTGAACTGCTCGATGGTGCGGTAGATCTTGTCTTCGAGGTGTGAGAATTTTTCCAGACCGTAAATTCCGCTCACCGAACCTCCTGAATTGCGGATTGCGGATTGCGGATTATGCCGCCTTTCCACGATTGCAGATTACCAGTTGCGAAATTGATTAGCCGCGATCAATCCGCAATCCGCAATCCGCAATCCGCAATCATCGTAGTTGCGCGCCAAAACGTTTTTCGACTAACTCCCTCACTCGCTCGTGCATTGCTGCTACTTCTTCATCCGTAAGGGTGCGGTCCTCGCTTCTATAGGTCACTCTGAACGCAAATGAGTGGAATCCTTCCGGCATGTCTTTGCCTTTGTACATGTCGAAGACTCGCACTGAGACTATTTCCGAAATCTCGAGATCGCGAACCGCCCGTTCGATATCGCTCCACATCACCGCGTCCGGCACAAGCGCTGACACATCGCGGGATGCCGACGGAAACCTGGGCAGCGCGCGATAACGCACCTGGTTGGCCGGGATCGCGAGCAGCTTCTGAAACTCGAGCTCGCCGATGAACACCGGCTGGCGGAACTTGTAAAGAGAGGCCACCCGCGGATGAAGACGGCCGAACCGCGCTATCTCCTCACTATCACATCGGAGCACCGCCGACTGTCCAGGATGCAGGTATTCTACACGCGCTCGATCAATTGTAAAGCCTGAGATGTTCAGTGCGGACATCACCACCTCTACCGCGCCTTTCAGGTCGTAAAACTCGAGCTGCTTTTCGCCTCGCCAGTCGTCGGGGGACGCCGAACCGGTCATAACGATGCCGAGAACCTCTCGCTCAACGGGCCGCTGATCGTTAGCTTCAGGCTCGAACACGCGCCCGATCTCAAACAGCTTCACATCGCGCGTGCCTTGATTGAAGTTGTGCTGAACCGCTTCGAGTAAGCCGGTAACGAGCGAGGCTCGCATCTCGGATTGGTTCACGTCGATCGGATTCAACAGCATCGCGGCGGGCTTCTCGCTTCGACGAAACATCCGATCGCGCTCGCTGTTGACGAAGCTGAACGAATACGCCTCGTCGAAACCCAGAGCCGTCAGCGCCCGTCTGATGTTGCGCCGCTGTTTGTCGCCGCTGATATGCTTTCCGGCTCCGCTCCAGACGGGCAACGTTGCGTCGACGAGATCGTACCCAACGTGTCGAGCGACTTCCTCGACCAGGTCCTCTTCGCGCGAGATATCCACACGAAACGAAGGAACTATCGCGCGCAGTTGTTTCTCAGCAGCGCTGACCTCGACTTCGAACTCGAGCGCGCGGAGGATCTGGGCGGCTTGTTCGATCGTGACTTTCATACCGGTGAGTCTCTCGACGCGAGACTCGCGCAGAGAAACCGGATCGCGAGTAATTCTCGCCGGATAGACATCGATCGCGCCTTTGAGCACCCGTCCGCCCGCAATCTCTGCAACCATTTGCGCGACGCGATCGGCGGCTCGGACCTGCGCTTCGAAGTCGGCCCCCCGAGCGAACCTGTATGACGCTTCGGTGTCCATTCCCAGAGCTCGCGCAGTGTGACGTACCGACGCCGGGTTGAAGTAAGCACTCTCGATAAGCACATCTTCGGTTCGCTCGTTGATCTCGGTGTCTGCGCCACCCATCACGCCGGCAACGGCGACCGGGCGATCAGCATCGGCGATAACGAGCATCTCGGGCGCAAGCTCTCGCGTGAGTCCGTCAAGCGTTGTGATCTGTTCGCCAGCGCGAGGGCGCCTGACGATGATGCGATGTCCGTGCAGCAGATTCAGATCAAACGCGTGAGTAGGTTGATTCATCTCGAACATGACGTAGTTGGTTATGTCGGCGACGTTATTCACCGAACGCTGGCCAATCGATTCGAGGCGATCAACAAGCCACTTCGGTGAAGTCGCGACCTTCACTCCTCGAACGACTCGCGCAGCGTATCGAGGGCACAGATCCGGATCGAGGATCTCGACTGATGCAGATGCTTCGACCCGTTCCTCACTTTCCTCCAACACGGTCACTCGCCGAGTCAGGGTGGTCCCGCAAACGAGCGCGGCTTCGCGAGCGATTCCGAGATGCGAAAGCGCATCGGGGCGATTCGAAGTCAAATCGAATTCGAGAATATGATCATCGCGAACGCGTTCGACAGCGTCGACCGCGAATCCGGCCATAGTCAGCCGCTCCGCGAGCTCCTTCGGATTCAAAGTGAGCGTGACGAGCTCACCAAGCCAGTTATAACTGATGTTCATTCTGGTCCCTTACCTGTGACTGGGCGGCAAAGTTGTTGGCCCCGGCTTCGCAGTCCGGCCTGACGGTTTCAAAAAGAGTCTCGAATTATACAAACTAAGGCGCGGTTTTTCTACGCGTTGTGAAGGAAAGCTCTCAGGTGAAAGGTAGTCGGCGCCGTGTGCCTGCGCGTGCGAAATGTTACCGCCGACCACACGTTAGGTCGAACGGTCGGCTTGGTATCGTCGCAGTCAGTCCACACCCAGTTTAGGACGAATAAGCACGTAGTACCGGAGACTTGCAGCTACGGCAGCCGAGCCAGCGCCAATAAGAACGATGTTCCCGGTACTCAGAAGCAGAGTAACAAAACCGGCCAGGCCGAAAAATACCGCCGGAGTGAACACCAAGTTCCATGTAGACACCATATAAAAGTACAGATCGCCATGGTAATCGCGGGCTTTTTCAAGCCGTCCGCTATACAGCGCGTGTATCTTACCGCGCTCACCATATGCCCAAAAGCCTTCCGGCATGGACAGGCGGTCGTAAATATAGACTGATGAGACGAACAGCCCGAGGGCGAGAGTCAAGAAAAGCGCTGCAGCGATCTGCAGCCCGGAAAGATCCGCCGCTGATGTCAGGAGGACCAAGAGCGCACTGAAGGTGAACCCGGCAAGGAAGGTTGAGACCGCCATCTTGGATTGGATCTTTGGCCGCAGCTCCTTTTCCTGGTAATCGACGATTGGATAGCGGAATTCGATCTTTCCCTTGCCCCGAAGAAAATCGCAAAGAGAGTTCGCCTCAAGACAGACCACCTCCGCACGGGCGAAGGGCCGGCATCGAGTAGCGGTTAGGCGAGTCACAAGTTGGCCCAGATATGGCTCGTGGCCCACAATCGCTATGACTTTTAGATCCTCGAGTTTCAGACCGTGAGTGACTGCCGCAGCGAAGATCTGTTCAATGTTTCCTGGTCGTTGGACGGGCGGCGTCAGAGCCTCCACACACGTCACCTGCACCGGCGGGAGCCCATCGTATCCCTCAGCCAGCAGATCTCCCATCTGTTTGGCGTGCAAGTGGCTGCTGGTCAGGTAATATTGCGGTTTTAGCCCGAGCCCAGCTAACTCTTTTCGAAGCTGCTCTGCCTTGCGTTTGGCCAGTTCGGATAGAGGTGTATCCTCGTCGAGTACACCCCGACCCTTTACCCGCTCGCCGTGTCGGATAAGGACGATGCGCATGCTAAACCTCCAGGGCATTAGGATATTTTCAGTGGTCTTACCCATCCAGCAACCTGCCGAGATACTCGAATATGAGTTTCACAAACTAGGACTGCCTGTTGGCTCTTGATTGAGTCTAAGAGATACCTGGGTCCAAAACTCGTGCCGGAAATCTCGCGCGGATCATCAACGCGGGCGGGATTGTATTCGACTCGGAGTCCGGCTGCAAGCATCCGCATTGACTCATCAAGATTTTTACGTGACGCAATAGGGGCGATGTCAATATATACATAACCTTCGATTTTCAGACTTGCCTACGACCGAACCCAACTTGTATAGTCGCGCCCGGTGGAGAACCAAGAACGCCGTAGGATCTTCACTTCATCGCTGATGACCGCCCGGTCGAACAGGAACGCTAAAATCAAAAATGGCAAATGGAGAATGGTAAATGGAAAATGGGAAGTGGGCCGATTTACACTAACGTGCTGAACAAAGGCGGGCGTGACGTTCGTAGCGCTGCGGATGCCTTGTGACGCGCGACAACTGATACCGGAGAGAGTCGGGATGGGCGGAAAGAATCCTTCTAGCTAACGCATGAATTTGATATCGACTCGTGGGAACCAAGTCATTGAGCAAGATGACATTAACAAACCAAAAAGGTCGTAGGTGCTTTTGAAATATGCGGGAGGAATCTTCTGGATAAAAGTGCTGTGGGTTTTCTGTCGAATTCATGTTAGATGCCTATGGGTACAGCGGTGATATAAAGACAAATCTGATGCCCAGGAGAAAACTATGATCCGTTATCGCCGATTAAACCTGATTGCGGTCTTGACCATAATTTCATGCGCAATTGCCGTTATGGCTGCTCAATATTCATTTCAATCTGCACCACCAGCATCACCGAAAACAATGTTCCTCAACGTACTTGTTGTAGATAAGCAGAATCGTCCAGTCACTGGCTTAAAACGAGAAGACTTCCAAGTTCTTGAAGATGAAACAATACAGCCAATATCCTCTTTCTCAGACGAACAAGTTCCAATCAACTATGTCTTGGCTCTCGACATTTCAAGATCCGTAAAGAGCCATTTTAAACAATTGGTGCTTTCTGCTAAGACGATCATCGGAAACAACAAGCCTATGGATGAAACCTTTCTCATAATATTCAGAGGTGAGGCTGAAGCGGTGCTGCCACACTTTACCGCTGACAAAGCTAAGCTTATAGATAGCCTCGATGGTGTTTCTCGATGGGTAGGTGGACGATCGGCAATCTTGGATGCAGCCTATCTTTCTGTTCAGCCTATCGCCGACTATAAGAAAGTCAATAATCAAGCGAATCGCCGCTATGCACTTATTCTCATTACTGATGGATTCGAAAACTATAGCTTTTATAATGAGAAAGAAGTTCTTAAACGTCTCAGCCAGGAAGCGATCCAGGTATTTGTTATTGGTCTGACTGAATATCTTCAGAAGGATAATGCGGGCTTATATGAAACACAAGGTAAGCGCGCCAAGGGCTTGTTACGCAGATTGGCTCAAGAAACGGGCGGATATGTATTCTTTCCAGAAACTGATACAGAATTGGATAGAGTGGCCCAAGAGGCAGCGCTTTTCTTGCGTACACAGTACAGGATTGGCTATAGCCCGAAATCAGACGTGAAGCCAGGATCGTACACTAGGATAGGGGTTAAGCTGATTCAAAAAACAGGGCTAGATGAATATACAGTGATTGCGCCACGAGGCTACACTGACAAATAACTGCAGAGGGGTGAGTGTCGCGAGTTGCCAAAGCCAGATGATGTTCTGGTTACGAAGTAAGAGCTAATCTCACTTCACCTTCTAAACCGTACCTAACAACAACAGGATCGACCGGAGCGCGGCGAGCGAGTTTGGTATGGTTCCTTGAGTGTCTAGCGCCGCGCCCAGTTATGCAAAGAGTTACCGGCATATGATCGCGTATGGGACGTAGGTTGTCGTCATTTAATCCTGTAGCCCTCTTCCTCGTTGTTGAAAATCCAGCCTACCACTTCGCCGATTCTGATCTCTTCGCTTCGATACGCCTCCATCGTAATCTGTGCCGAGCCCTGGCGGTGAATAGTCTGTGCCGAGCGCAGCATTCGACGAAACCGTTCCTGCCAGCGATTGATATTCACTGGTCTCAGGTCGAGCCAGCCGCGTTCAGCCCATTCGTCGACGGCGGCTTCGGTCACCGGTAGTCTCGTCTGACCCGCGTATTCAGGGACGTTGATTCGCGGTCCGCGAACCAGCCGGTCGCCTTCGGGCGGAAGGATCGGGATACCGATCGAGATGATCGTGTTGCGAAGATCGTGATTGCGCTGAAGGTATCGCCACAACGCTTCGGAGATTTCTTCGGGGCTCTCATCGACGACTGCTTGAAGCGTCCGGTACTTCGTCTTGAGCAGATGAGCTTCGTACAAAAGCTTAGTAAGTTTCGGCGGTCCGAGCTCGCCGGTCGCGATCGAATGAGAGCCGGTCTCGTGTTCGAGCCTTCGCATAGCCTCGATCGCCGAGCCGCGCAGATAGCCCGCTCGATAGCTCGGCGTCATTATCGCCGAATCAATCGCCGCGATTACGTCCACTCCGGTGTTGCTGCCTTTGATCTCGAGCACGACGTTGCTGGCGATTTCTTCGGGAGTGACGAACTCCATTTGATTGATCGAAGTGACCGCCTCGAACTCGCCTCGCGCGAAGAAGCCGTTCTCGCCTGTGTCGACGCCAACCATTTCGAGCTCGCCTAGCTTCTTGAATTCCTCCCCCGGCATCGAAAGCTCAAGCTCGCCGCCGAGCTGCTGAGTGCGCGGCGCGTAAGCGAAGATCGGCGTGTTGTCGAGGTGATGCCTGAGCGATTGATAGGTCACCTTTTTGTAGCCGATCATCGCGCCAGGTTTTATCTCCTTGACGATCGGTCCTCCGGGAGTTCGCGCCATAAGAAACATCAACCCGGTATGAGCGAACCCGATCGCGGCCTTGGACATCAGCTTCGCCGAAGGTTTGTCCTCACCGTGTGTATAAGGAATGTTGAGGCCCATTCCGCCGGTCCCCGTCGTTCCGACTTTGACGTAGACTCGCGTGCCCGCTTCAACCATCGCTCGGTAGATGAGCTGTGTGTGGCGGATCAACTGAGGGATCGATTGCGAGAGAAGAAGCGTCTCGAAAGTTCGCTCGAGCTGCTTGCGATTGTCTGCGATCTCCGTGAAGTTCCGGTCCTGTATTCGGGCATCGATGAAGTCGAGCAATTTTCGCACTTCAATCGAGTTCGTGTACACGTCTTGATAGCTGATCCCCGACGCGGTGTTGACGCAGTCGATCAACACATCGGCGCCGTGCTCGCGGATCGAAGCAGCCAGCATCGATCTTTCGTAAGCGCCATCGAGAGGGCCGAACAAATCGTCGTACAAGGCTCGCCGCCGTGATGCGCTTGCGAGAAGCTCTTCGCGATCGGCGCGAGCAAACTCGGCGCGAACGAAAATGTTGCCCCAAAGCTCAATGAATTTGACGGCCGGGAATTCTTTGCGCAGCTCGTGAGCGAGTTCGCGAACTTCTTTTTGAAACAGCGACGCAATGACTATCTTGTCGGGCCGCAGCTCGCGCGCGACTTGATGAGAAATCTGGGTGCCGACGAGTCCGGCGCCGCCGAGAATGAAGATCGATTTGTCAGTTGTCATTCTGGTCCTATAGGTCCTAACGGTCGTATAGGTCGTATAGGTCCAATCATGCAAATTGCTCGAGGAACCTGACGTCGTTCTCGAACAGCAGCCGAATGTCGTCGATGTCGTACATCAATCCTGCCATTCGATCTATGCCGAGTCCGAACGCAAATCCCGAAAACTCTTCCGGGTCGATGCCCACGGTCTCGAGCACATTTGGGTGGACCATACCGCTTCCACCCAACTCGATCCATCCCGAGCCTTTGCATACCCGGCAGCCGGCGCCCGCGCACACGTAGCAACTGAAGTCCATCTCGGCGGAAGGTTCGGTGAACGGGAAATACGACGGTCGAAATCGTGTGCGAATGTTCGCTCCAAACATCATCTCGACGAACTTCTCGAGCGTGCCTCTCAAATCCGCAAGCGTGATGTGACGATCGACATTCAGTCCTTCAACCTGGAAGAACATGGGATTGTGAGTCGGGTCAGGTGTGTCGCGACGGAACACGCGCCCGGGCGCGATGATTCGAAGCGGCGGCCTCTGCCGCTCCATCGTGTGTATCTGAACAGTCGAAGTCTGGCTTCGCAGCGCGAGGTCTTCCGAAACGTAGAACGTGTCGGCGGAATCGCGCGCGGGGTGACCGGGCGGAATGTTGAGCGCGTCGAAATTATAGAAACTCGTTTCGATCTCCGGACCGTCCTCGACCGAATATCCCATCGAGACAAATACGTCTTCGATTCGCTGGCGAACGAGGGTTATCGGATGAAGGTGGCCCTGCCGTGGACGGGTTCCCGGCAGCGAGATGTCGATCTTCTCGCGTTCGAGTCCGCGAGTCTCTGCTTCCGAAGCAAAGCTCTCACCCAACCGCGCGATCTCGGCCTCGACTTCCGCGTTGATTTCGTTGACCTGGCGGCCGAACTCTCCGCGTTCTGCTGGAGCGAGCGCTCCGATTCGCTTTTTCTCAGCGGCGACCAGTCCCGATTTTCTGCCGAGATATTTGTCGCGCAAGGCGCCGAGCGCTTCCGCGTTGGAAACGGTTTGCAGATCGGTTTGGAACTGATTTCGAAGTTTTGTCAGCCTCTCGTCCATACGCGATGAGCGGGCGAAGCAAGTGGCTGCGCCATTGCCTCGCCCGCTTCCCGATTGTGAAGTCGGATCATGCCGCGGTAGCGCGGTTCGTTTCGATGGCTTCCTTTACCTTGCCTGATATCTCCGTAAACGCCGCGGGTTCGTTGACAGCAAGATCGGCAAGTACCTTGCGATCGAGTTTTATCTCGGCGAGTTTCAAGCCGTGCATGAACTGGCTGTAGCTGAGCCCATTGGCGCGCGCGGCGGCGCCGATGCGCACGATCCACAGCGAGCGGAAATCTCGCTTCTTGAGCTTGCGTCCGGTGAACGCGAAGTTCAGCGAGCGTTCGACCTGCTCCTTTGCGTGACGATACAGCTTGCTCTTGGTGCCGCGGTAGCCGCGTGCGAGTTTCAAAATACCTTTTCGTTTCTGCAGTCGCTTGTTTCCACGTTTTGCGCGAGGCATGAGTCCCTCCTATGAAGTCAACGGCCGGCGGGCGCTTGCCGGTTGCAAGCTGCCGGCCTCATATCAATGCTTGAACAAAGATCAACTAAACCGGCGGCCATAAGGAAGCATTCTCTTCGCTTCCTTTTCGTCAGCATCCGACACCGAGACATCGATGTCCAAGTGTCGCTTCCGCTTGGTTGTTTTCTTAGTCAAGATATGGCGTGCGTGCGAGTGCCCGCGCTTGACCTTGCCGGTCGCCGTGAGCCGGAACCGTTTGGCCGCTCCTTTATGTGTTTTGAGTTTTGGCATTATTCCTCCCTTATAAAAGTCCGGCAAACTTCAGTTTGTCGTTGCTTGCAAGACAGCAGGTAGCGGACGCACACGACAAACTGAAATTTGCCGGACACGTCGTTATGAGATTATTTCTTTTTCGGGGCTAGCATAATAAACATATTCATTCCTTCGAGCTTCGGCCTTACCTCTACCGTTCCGGCATCGGCGAGATCCTGCTCGAGCCGCTGCAGCAGCGAGGCGCCCAGCTCTTTGTGAGTTATCTCGCGGCCTCGAAAGTGGACGGTCGCTTTCACTTTG
>Ga0114129_10006287_pt1 | contig 16841 bp, 14 predicted proteins | sample RhiMetdeltSRZDD1_FD_80071 | JGI IMG/M metagenome (GOLD analysis project Ga0114129, IMG submission 80071) | Populus rhizosphere microbial communities from Tennessee, USA - Rhizosphere MetaG P. deltoides SRZDD1 (version 2) (version 2) | ecosystem: Host-associated > Plants > Roots > Rhizosphere >... | reverse complement strand
TGGAACCCCTCGGATCACCTCGATGTAGATAGTCGAAAGCACCTTGACGATTGGGAGGTTACTCCGGCGTCCGAGCGCCAGCAGAATGCCAAGCGGAAAAGAAGCGGTAATCCCTACAACGGTCAGCATGATGGTGAGGAGAAGCCCGCTCCATAATTGAGTACGAACATAAGGCAGTGCTGTCGATCCTTTGAACCCTAATAAGAGCAGTGTAATGATAATGGGCGAGAGGAACCACATCGTCAGGAGAAATCGACGTGCCGTTGTAGAGCTACGCCAGAAAAGCGCGCTGGCGATCAGCAGAACAACGACGAGAATGAGGCTTGCTAACGTACGCCACGCCTCACTTCGGGGATACTGACCAATAGCAAAGAGAGTGAGATTATGGGTCACAACAGACCAATCGGCTGTTGCAAAGAATCCTATAAGCACCCGCGCCAGTAAATAAATTAGATAGAGCGTGAACAGGGTGAGCAGGCTGTTGGGGATCGAACTGAATAGATTCTCGCGCATCCACCTGATTAGCCCAACCTCGGTGGGAGGCGGCGCTTCAGAGGAAGAGGGCGATGGAACGGCTGGGGATTGTAGAGCCATGTTACTATCGCTCCACGATTTGGATACGTTTGTTGACGACATTAAGTAACAGCGAGATCAGCAGGCTCATTATCAAATAGGTCGCCATGACCATCGCAATTACTTGAATATTCTGACCTGTCTGATTGCCTATCGTCTGTGAAATGTTGAAAAGATCGGGATAAGCGACAGCAATCGCCAAGCTGGAATTCTTGGTCAGATTCAAGTACTGGTTAATAAGTGGCGGGATAATCACGCGCAGCGCCTGGGGCAAAATAATTAATCGAAGCTGCTGTGCTCGTGTAAAACTCTGTGCGGTAGCTGCTTCGATCTGTCCATGCGGCACTGCCTGAATTCCGGCACGGACAACCTCGGCAATGAAGGCGGCGGTATAGAGAACTAGCCCAACTATCAGCGCTTGAAAATTGTTGGTGATCTGCCAGCCGCCTTGATAATTAACAATGATCCCTTCACCAACCAATGTCGGAAACTCAAGTTGGAGCGGCTGTCCCGGAACGATCCACCAACCTATTGCCAGCACGACCAACGCAGCAATCGCAGCCCACAAAAACTGCCCCGTCGCGGGGCGGCCCTGCCTCTCCATCATTCGAACACGAATGAACCATGCTGCCGCAGCACATATCAGTCCAAATACGATATATGGAACCCACGCAGAAAAAGAATCGAGGGGACGGATTGCAGGGAGCACACCTCCGCGCTGGCTGAAATAAGCGAGCGGCGGAATATGAATCGGGCCGATGCTGAGTTCCTTCGCAGGAATACTAATGAGTTCATCCCGGCGCTGGCGCGGTAAGGCGCGAATCAGCACGAACCAGAAAAACAGCTGAACCAGTAGCGGCACGTTCTGCATGATCTCGATGTAAATCAGCGCGATGCGGCTCGCCAGCCAGTTGCGAGACAGCCGTGCGACCCCAACCAGTGTTCCGAGGATCGTTGCCAGCACAATGCCAATCCCCGCCGCCCGAAGTGTATTGATGATCCCGACGAGATACGCCTGCCACATGGGTTGATCAGAGTCAAATGCAGGACCTTCGCTGATCTGGAAGCCAGCACGCCGGTTGAGAAAATTGAACTTGAGTTCCAGACTAAGCTGGCGAAGACTTTCTTGAAGATTATGGGCAAGCACGTAGAGGATGAGGATGACAAGGGCAAGTACGGCTAGTTGAAAGAGCCAGCGAAGCACCCGAACATCTCGCCAGAATGGGACTGCCGCGTGGCTCTCACTTGATAGAATGCTGGATGAGTCTGACATCCGGCCTCCACCATCAAGGCTGGCGGCCCGGCTTGACCGGGCCGCCACATGTTACGTGATGTGATTTACCGGAACGCAGGCGAGTACATCAAGCCGCCCTTAGTCCACAGATCGTTGACAGTACCTTCACGTGCGATCCCGATTGGCTCAAGATTGCGCGCATAGACATCGCCGTAGTTGCCGACCTGCTTGATAACCTGATACGCCCAGTCTTTGTTAAGACCAAGCAGCGCACCCAGATCATCTTCGCCGGTGCCGAGCAAGCGCTGAATCTGAATATCATCCGAATTTACCATTTCATCGACATTTTCCTGATTCACGCCGAGTTCTTCAGCCTGAATCATGGCATACATAGTCCAGGCGACAACATCGCGCCAGTCGCTATCATTAGCACGGACAACCGGGCCGAGCGGCTCTTTGGAGATCGTATCGGGCAGAATGACGAACTGGTCGCGATCATCGCGTGCAGCGATACCTGCGGCCAACTGCGACTTATCCGACGTGACCGCATCGCAAGCGCCATCAAAGAACTGTGTGAAGGTATCCGCAGATTCTGCGAGGACATTCGGCGTATAGGTCAGGCCGCGTGCCTCAAAATCGTCGGCAAGATTCAACTCGGTGGTCGTGCCCGACTGCACACAGATTGTCCCGCCATTAAGCTCATCGACACTCTTGATCTCGTCCTTGCGAACCAGATAACCCTGACCATCGTAGAAGTTAGTCACGGTGAAGTCGAGGCCCAGATCCGCATCGCGCGTCAGTGTCCAGGTGGTGTTGCGGATCAGCACATCGATTTCACCCGTTTGAAGCGCCGGGAAACGCTGGTCAGCATTCAGTTGAGTGAACTCGATTTTCTCTCCATCGCCAAGCACAGCAGCCGCTACAGCGCGGCAGAAATCTACGTCGAAGCCAACATTCCGGCCTGAGGCGTCAATCGCGCTGAAACCAGCCAGTTCAGGATGGATGCCGCACTTGAGAGCGCCCCGCGATTTCACTTCATCGAGCAGGCTTCCAGCCGCTTGCTGTTCGGTTTCGGCTACTGTAGGTTGCTCAGTGGTTGTTTCGGGAGTATTCGCCTGAGTAGTTGTCTCGCTGGTGGCCGCTGTCTCCTGAACAGGAGCAACGGTAACCGTTTGAGTGGCCGCGCCGCATGCCACCAGCACAATCATGCCGATGAGAATGCCAGCAGCAAAGATTATCCATCGTTTGTTGAACAGCTTATCGATCATCTTATTCTCCTCCAGTATGTGTGAGATGGGACTACTCGATAAGGGATGCGAAAATTAACTCCGCGCTGGAGCATCACCTCCTCTGATTTAACGAATGCCAATCAAGGCTTTTGACGATGACACCAAAGGAAATAGATCAAACATTAGGCACGGAATGGATCAACATCCATTGCACCAAGATAGGAACTTAATATTAGCTTAGAGGAAGTTGTGGCTTGAGTCAAATCAGAATGTGATATGCACTGATACAACCTACGAGGATACCTCGTAAGATTGTTATGATATGAAGCATCTTAAGGGTGATGGAATCAGTGTTTCACAAACTGCGCTTGCAGAGTTAAGCACCCAATTCTCTCCACGATCCACCGTCCTGATGCATCCAAATCTAAATTTGCACATCGCCCGGTGAATCGGATTCAGTGGGCTGCCTTCTTAGGTACTGACTGATAGGGTTGTGATGGAGATGCACCATACAATGGAGGTGAAATCGAACGGGTTATGCTAAACGAATTTCCAGGTTGTATAGGTAGTTAAGCTAATTGTCGTTTAACCAATCCGTGAGTAACATGAAGTCATATTGAGTTGTCATAAGGCGCAAGTGATTGGATAGACCATCTCATCTTATGCGCCAATGGACCGTGTTTTGAGGAAAAGAGGAACAAACAAGAATGAACCGCTTTGATCGTTTTACCGAGCGCGCACAGGATGCAACCCAGCGCGCGCTAGAGATTTTACAGCGGTACGGGCACACCCAGATCGATACTGAGCACATCATGCTTGCGCTGCTTGAGCAGCCAGACGGCGTGATCTCGCAGATTTTGGAAACCCTGGGCGTCGATGTTGAGGGACTCAAGCATCGAGTGGATGAAGACTTGCGGACATCGCCGCGCGCTGCCGCGATTTATGGAGGCGGGGCGGGGCAGGTATTTATCACGCCGCGTGTGAACCGCGTGATAGAGGGCGCTCAGGAAGAAGCAACCCGGCTGAATGACGAGTACATCTCGACCGAGCACATCTTCCTCGCGATTCTGAATAATCGAAGTACCGCTTCCGCACGCTTCCTGCGGGAAGCAGGCGTGACCCGCGAGCGTGTGCTCGACGTGATCCGCGATATTCGTGGCGGCCAGCGCGTTACCGATCCACAGGCTGAAAGCCGCTACCGCACATTAGAGAAGTACAGCCGCGACCTCACCAAGATGGCGTCTGAAGGCAAGCTAGACCCGGTGATTGGCCGCGATGATGAAGTACTCCGCATCATCCAGATTCTGTGCCGCCGCCAAAAGAATAACCCGGTGCTGATCGGTGAGGCTGGTGTCGGCAAGACCGCCATAGTCGAAGGTCTGGCGCAGAAAATTGTCTCGAATGACATACCTGAACTGCTGATGGGCAAGCGTATCATTGCGCTTGATCTGGCGGCAATGATTGCGGGTTCGCGCTTTCGGGGCGAATTTGAGGAACGCCTTAAGGCAGCGATGGAAGAAGTCCAGCGCTCCGAGGGCGAGATCATCCTGTTCATTGATGAGATTCATCAGGTAGTGGGCGCGGGCGCGGCTCAAGGCGCGCTGGATGCAGGCAGCATCATGAAGCCTGCGCTGGCACGTGGGGAGCTGCAAACTATTGGCGCAACTACGCTGGATGAGTATCGCCAGCACATCGAGAAGGACTCGGCACTGGAACGTCGCTTTGCTCCCGTATTCGTCGAGGAGCCAAGCATCGACGATACCATCGAGATGCTGAAGGGCCTCAAAGCACGCTATGAGGCGCATCACGGCGTGCAGTATTCCGATGCGTCGATTATCGCAGCTGCGCGGTTGAGCCATCGCTACGTGACAGATCGTCACCTGCCAGACAAGGCTATCGACCTGATGGACGAGGCAGCCGCCAAGCTGCGTGTCGCCCTTTACTCGATGCCCCAGGATTTGAAGGAACTGAAGACTGAAATTGATCGGCTGAACGGTGAGGAAGAAAGCGCTGTTCTGAACCGCGAATATGAGCTTGCCGCGCAGTATAAGACCCAGCGTCTCCAGCTTCAAGCTGACTATGACACCCGCTACGAACAGTGGCGTGAAGACAAGCACATCGACGAAGTAGTGGATGAGAACGACATCGCCGAAGTGGTTGCCAAGTGGACGGGTATCCCGGTCAACCAAATGCTCGAAACCGAAGCTGAAAAGTTGCTGCGTATGGAAGATGCGCTGCATGAGCGGATCATCGGTCAGGAAGAAGCGATTATCGCCGTCTCCGACGCCATCCGCCGCGCACGCTCAGGTCTGAAAGACCCCAAGCGTCCTATTGGCTCGTTTATCTTCCTCGGTTCGTCAGGTGTCGGCAAGACCGAACTGGCGAAGGCACTCGCCGAGTTCATGTTCGATGACGAGGATGCACTCCTTCGCATCGACATGAGCGAGTACCGCGAGCAGCACACCACGGCGCGGCTGTTCGGTGCGCCTCCCGGTTACGTTGGCTACGAAGAAGGCGGTCAGCTTACCGAGGCAGTCCGCCGCCGCCCGTACCGTGTAATCCTGTTCGATGAGATCGAGAAGGCCCATCCTGAAGTATGGAACGCCTTGCTGCAAATTCTGGATGATGGTCGTCTGACCGATGGTCAGGGCCGCGTCGTGGACTTCCGCAACACGGTGATTATCATGACCAGCAATCTTGGTACTCAGTTCGTGAAGAAGGGCGGAACGCTCGGCTTTGTATCGAGCGCAGACCCGGAGCAGCAAGTCGATCAGCAGAAGATCGAGAAGGCGCTCAAAGATAGCTTCCGGCCTGAGTTCCTGAACCGCGTCGATGAGACGATCATCTTCTCGCCGCTCTCTATCGAAGAGGTTGGGCAGATCGTCAATCTTCAGATGGCGGAAATTCAGGAGCGCATGGGCGAGCAGGGTCTGACGGTCGAACTGACCGATGCTGCCCGGCTGTGGCTGGCGCATCAGGGCTACGATCCGGCGTTCGGTGCGAGACCACTCCGCCGCGCGCTGCAAAAGTACATCGAGAGTCCGCTCTCAATCCAGCTTCTGCGCGGCGACTTCCCTGAAGGATCGCATGTCGTTGTCGATGCGACTGAGGAAGACGGGATCGTCTTCCGGTCGGCAGGAATCCCGGCTGACATTGATGCATCAATCCGTACCGAGTAAGTCTCTAACTAAATGAATCGAACCGCCCCGGTAAGCAGCTAGCCGGGGCGGTTCTCATTTCCACGAGCGACTATAAGACTATCGCGATAAGTTTATTCGCCGTGTAAAATGATCAATGGGATGGCAGAAAATAGTTTCGACTCTTTGATTAATTCTCTTAAGGCGGCAGGTCACCGGATCACTGTGCCCCGCCGGTGGACTCTGCGTGTGCTGTGTGAAGAAGGCGGCCACCTGACCTCCGAGGTTGTGTTTAAGCAACTCCTGAAATATGGCATTGAGGTCGATGAGGCAACAGTCTACCGGACTCTTCAATGGCTGGCGGATAACCGGATTGTGACAAGGACAAACCTCGGACTCGGCGCAGATGTATATTCCCTGTACGAGCAGCCGCATCACCATTTGATCTGCCTGGGATGCAAGGATATTCAAGAGATAGATGACAGCATCTTTTCCGCGCTGCGCGACTTTATCAGCAGACAGTATGGCTTTACCCCTCAGATGGATCACTACGCGATCTTCGGTCTCTGTGAGCAATGCAGGGCAGAGAAATCGCTCCGGGAAGCTGACTAACACCCTATATACACTTCTGCACTTTCCTACCTATAATCAAAGGAATAAACAAGACCAATCTTGTGACAAACATTGGCCTATGTTACCATCGGCGTTGATTGGGTCTTGAGAGCGTGAGAGGGAACTTGAATGGCAGCAACCCCGTTAGAACACAAGGTTTTGCTTGAAACTGAGATTCGCGCGGATGGGCTTGAATACACCAAGCGCCCCGTAGCGTTCGCCGACGTGCCAGATGAGAAATGGAATAGCTGGCAGTGGCAGATGGCGCATCGCCTGAACTCGGTTGATGAGCTGGCACAGGTCATCGACCTGACCGATGAAGAACGACAGGGCGCGATGGCGGAAGGAATCTTCCGCGTGGACATCACGCCTTATTTTGCCTCGCTGCTGGAATGGGGCGATGAGTATGGCCCGGTACGACATCAGGTGATCCCGAAGGGGCGCGAGATGGTTCCCTTCGATTCGATGATGGCCGACTCACTCAACGAGGATGCGCACTCGCCTGTGCCCGGATTAGTGCATCGCTACCCGGATCGTGTCCTCATGCTGACGACGACTCAATGCGCCAGCTACTGCCGCTACTGTACACGGTCGCGCGTCGTGGGTGATCCCTCTGCGAACTACAGCCGACACGATCACGATGCACAAATCGAGTACCTCCAAAATCACAAAGAAGTGCGCGATGTGCTGCTTTCCGGCGGTGACCCACTCACGATGGCTCCTAAGCTGCTCGATGATATATTGGGGCGGCTGCGCGAGATCGAGCACATCGAGATTATCCGTATCGGCTCCCGCGTGCCGATCTTCCTGCCGCAGCGTATCACCGATGAACTGTGCGAAACGCTTGCAAAGTATCATCCGCTCTGGATCAATGTCCATGTCAATCACTCCCGTGAGATCACGCCGGAACTCAGTCGAGCGCTGGCGAAGCTGGCGCACGCGGGTATCCCGCTCGGCAACCAGTCGGTGCTGCTGCGCGGTGTGAACGATCATCCGGCGGTGCAGCTTGAACTCGTACGCAAGCTGGTGAAGAACCGCGTGCGTCCGTATTACTTGTACCAGTGCGATCTGGTGCAGGGTGCGGGCCACTTCCGCACACCCGTCTCTGTGGGGATCGAGATTATCGAGCACCTGCGGGGGCATACATCGGGCTATGCCGTGCCAACCTACGTGATCGATGCACCCGGCGGCGGCGGGAAGATTCCGGTAATGCCGAACTACGTCCTGAGCTATGGGCCAAATCGCATCGTCCTGCGCAACTATGAAGGCTTCATCACCACTTACACCGAGCCAGAAGAAGTCTATGAACGGGACGACGAGCGGATGCTGCAATATCTGGAAAAGCCGCAGCAGCACAGCGAGGATAAGGTTCAGCTTGGCGTAGCGGGTCTGGTGACAGGTGATCACATGACGATCAAGCCGGAAGGCTTCGATGAGACGCATACACGTGGGCGCGAAGGCGATGCGGATAAGCGCGGCAAGCGTAACTTCTGGGACGATTACAATTAACCGCAGCGATTAGCTAAAGGCAGCAGCAATTTGATCATATGAATGAAGTAGGGGCGAGAGGCTTCTCGCCCCTACGTTGCATATACAGGAGTTTTTCATGAGAAAGCCCTTACTTGCTGCGCTGTTCGCCCTCTTTGTTCTTGCCATCCTAAGCGCACCGCACCCTGCCTATGCCTGCGGCGGGATGTTCAGCCCTGACCAATCGATCCAGCAGAACGCGGAACGGATTATCTTCGTCAACAACGGCGATGGGACTCACTCGGCAATTATGCAGATTTAACTATCAGGGCAGCGCGGAGGAATTCGCGTGGGTACTGCCCATTCCCGAAGCAATCCCGGCCAGCGCAGTCGAGTCGATTAACGGCGGCGTAGATGCGTTCAATGAACTCCAACGCCTAACCGATCCTCAGTTCACGCCACCGCCTGAACCAGCATGCGTCGAGTTCAGCTTGGGCGTCGGGGCGTCAGCGCCAGAAGGAGCAGTCGGTGGATCGCGTGGAGTAGATGTCTATTCGAGCGGCGTAACCGGGCCGTTCTCATTCGATGTCATCGGGTCGGATGATCCGCAGACGCTGGTTCAGTGTCTGATAAGAGGTTTCTGAGCCATCCTTCTTAGCCTCCTTTTCTCATGATACTCTCTTATTTAGGAGTCCAAGAAACCGCCCGCACTACACCTTCGGGTGCGCGTGTCTATGCTGACAAAGGCTATAACTGCATGCCCGATGAAGCAAGCATCTTGCTAGAGTCAGGGGTTCGCTTGATCCCCATCCGCCGCAAGAATATGCGCCCTCATGATTGGATCGATGAGTTTGACCTAGCACTCTATCGTCGCCGCATCGAAACGGTTTACAGCCAACTAGACAGCATGGGCATTCAGCACTTCATGCTGGTACTGAAATGGGCTTGGAAATCAAGCTCCATGCTTCCTTGTTGGCTTTAGCTTTCAAGAACCCCAACTAGCAATCACGGTTTCATATGATGCCCCAGGAAGGAATTGAACCTTCAACCTACCGCTTAGGAGGCGGTCGCTCTGTCCGTTGAGCTACAGGGGCGAATGCCTTTTATTATACCAATCTGCCAACCCTCATCCAAAATGAACCGACCATAAAGCGTGATACAATCATGGCGGGTCTATGAGTGCAGAAAATGCAATGAACGAGACGGATTCCGAAAAGCTTCAACGTCGCAACCGCGATCTTTCCATACTCAACACGATTGCCGAGGCATTGAACCGTGAGTTCGATCTAGGGCAGGCACTCCGTACCGCGCTGGCTCAGGTTGCAGAGCTACTGGCACTCCAAACCGGCTGGATTTGGCTACTGGACGAAGACACGGGATCACCTTATCTCGCCGCCGCACAAAGTCTTCCCTCTGGCCTGAAGGATTATCCTGAGCGCATGGCCGGGACTTGCTACTGCCTCGATACATTCATCGATGGTGATATGCGTGGCGCGGCGAATGTGAATGTCGTGACTTGTACCCGTCTCAAATGGCTGAGCAAAGGTACAGAGGGATTACGCTACCATGCCAGCATCCCGCTATATGCGCACGGCAAAAAGATGGGTGTAATGAACGTCGCCAGCCCCGATTGGCGGCAGCTTTCCCCCGACGATCTCCGCATCCTTTACACAGTAGGGGATATGGTTGGCATCGCCATCGAGCGGGCGCGGCTCTTTTCCCACAGTGCCGATATCGGAGCCGCACAGGAGCGTAATCGCATTGCCCGCGAAATCCACGACACACTGGCGCAGGGCCTGACGGCAATTACACTTCAACTAGAGACTGCTGATGCACTGCTCGAAACACAGCCTGAAGTCCAGCGCGCACACCATGCCGTGCAGCAGGCACTCGATCTGGCCCGTGCCAACCTTGATGAAGCGCGCCGCTCTGTGATGGATTTACGGGCCGCGCCACTCGAAGGCCGCACGTTAATCGATGCACTGACCACAATGCTCGATCAGTGCCGCGAGCGCGACGGAATCCATGTGAGCCTTGAGGTATCAGGAGACAGCCGCACGCTTCCAGCGCGGATTGAAATGGCGCTCTATCGCATGGCGCAGGAGGCGCTAACCAATGTCGCCCGCCATGCGAAGGCAAAGAATATCAGTGTGGAATTGACCTATATGCCCGACGAGATACGACTAACAATACAGGATGACGGAATCGGCTTTGATCCAGATCAGATTCCTGAAGGTCGCTACGGACTGATCGGGTTAAACGAGCGGGCGCATCTTCTCAATGGTGCATTGGAGATATGCAGCGACCCCGGCGAAGGCACAAATATCAGTGTCACTCTGCCATTGGAGTACAAGCTCAAAGATGAGTAACCCGATTCGCATCCTGGTGGTAGACGATCATCCGATAGTGCGCGATGGTCTTGTCGCGATTCTCAGCACACAGCCGGATTTCGAGATTGTCGGTGAGGCCGCTAACGGCGAAGAAGCGGTCGAGCGTGCCCGCCTGCTCCATCCTAACCTCATGCTGGTCGATCTAGAAATGCCGGATATGGATGGAGTCCAGGTGATCCGCCGCCTCCGCGAGACCATGCCGCATCTGCGGGTGCTGGTTTTCACCGCCTTCGATACGGATGAGCGTATCCTCAGCGCGGTGCGTGCCGGGGCGCAGGGGTATCTACTGAAGGGTGTCCCTCGCGAAGATTTGTTCCGTGCGATCCGCGTCATCAACGAGGGTGGCTCGCTGCTTCAACCCGTCGTTGCCTCGAAGCTGTTGCGGCACATGAGCGACGAGAACGCTCCGGCCCCGCCGGAAGCGCTGACCGACCGGGAGCGTGAAGTATTAGCGCTGCTGGCGCTGGGGGCGACCAATAAGGAAATTGCCGCCCGCCTGGTGATCAGCGAGCGGACCGCGAAATTTCATGTTAGCTCCATCTTGAGTAAGTTGGGTGCGGGCAATCGCACCGAAGCGGTCAGTATCGCCGCGCAGCAAGGACTTGTCGATCTATGAGCCAACAAGGCTATCATCTTCTCGTTGTCGATGACACCGAGGCGAACCGCGACATGCTCAGCCGCCGCTTGGTGCGGCAGGGCTATGAGGTCGAAACTGCCGAGAACGGAGAGCAGGCGCTGGAAATCCTCCGCGCTGATCCTGACAAGTTCGATCTGATTCTTCTCGACATCATGATGCCGGGCATGCCCGGTTATGAGGTGCTGGAGGCAATCAAGAAAGATCCCTCGCTCAAACACATCCCCGTCATTATGATCTCAGCGCTCACCGAGATGGACAGCGTGGTCAAGTGTATCGAACTGGGTGCGGAAGATTACCTCAACAAGCCAATCGATCCGATCCTCCTACAAGCGCGGCTGCGTCCCACTCTTGATCGGAAACGCCTGCGCGACGTGGAGCGGGCTTACCTTCAGCAGATCGAAGCCGAAAAGCAGCGCGCCGATCAGCTTCTGCACGTCGTCATTCCGATGGGAATTGGCCTCACCGCCGAGCGTGATTTCAATCAGCTTCTCGACATGGTAATCATCGAAGCCATGAAGCTGGCTCATGCCGATGGCGGCACTCTGTACCTCTGCACAGGCCCAGAGTTGGCATTTGAGATCATGCACAATGAATCGCTCGGCATAGCAATGGGTGGGTCATCCAAACAGCCGATCACCCTGCCACCGCTCCCTCTATATACCGAGGATGGAACGCCGAACGAGCGCAACATCGCCACGTACGCCGCCCTTCATCGTGAAGTAGTGAACATCCCTGATGCCTATACATCAGACCTTTTTGATTTTTCCGGCACGCGTAAATTCGATGAGCGCATGGGCTATCGCACGACTTCTGTGCTGGCAATCCCCCTTCGCAATCCGAAAGACGAGATCGTTGGCGTGCTGCAATTGATCAATGCCCGCGATCCTCGAACGGATGCGATCATTGGCTTCGACCGCCACGTCCGCGAGCTAAGTGAATCGCTGGCGCAGTTGGCCTGTGCCGCCCTCGAAGCTTCGATGCGTGAGACGCAACTCCGCCAGCAGATCGAACAGCTAAAAATTGTCATCGATGAACAGCACAAATTGAGGCAAGTCGAGGAGATCACCGATACCGAATACTTCCGCGACCTACAGGGTAAGGCACAAGATATTCGCCGCCGCCGTCACGATACAGAGCACTAGCAGGTGATTTATTGCCCCGGCACAGCCGGAAGGGTTACATCTTCGGGAAACCAATCCATTAAGTCGATTCCTTGTACTGTCTGCCCACCCTGCACAGTGACACTTTGGGGTGACTGCGGCTGACCAGAACATTTGCCCGCATCCTGATTGTGCTCGATCATGCACTTACCAAGTACAGAGTACAACCCTTCAAATCCTGCCGAACCGACATCTGGGACATCCGCCAAAATATAGTAATCGCCCGCCGGAATCTGCATTGTATAGTGCCCCGCATTGGCATTGACCGCGATGTATTGATACTTTTGTTGGTCGGTGTGGATCGCGTAAACGTTCATCGCGGGGTGTCCCTCTGATGGATAACGTATCGCGCCAGTGACGATCCCTTGCTTATTGGGATCGGGCGTATTCGTTCCTCTCGCGTTGACCGTTCCCGCGATGTCAGGAAGTTCAATGCCTGTTGATGTGACTGCTATCTCAGATGTTGGCGCGGAATTCGGAGTCTCAACCGCGTTCTGAGTTGTAGTTGGGGCAGGGCGGCTCGGTGCATTGCAGGCCAGCACAGCGCTGATGAGCAGCATTGACGGGAAGAACATAGATAAACGCTTCATTCATTGCTCCTCGATGCGCGAGTAGTATAGCCAATTCAGACGGCCTCACGAAGCGCCTGTCCGTTCGTACAGGTGCGATCTGTCCCCCCGCCAGATGTTGATCGTCTCCTTTTACGAGATATTCTAAAGAAATTCGAAGGGTAGATTCTTTCCCTAAGTCAGCGAGGAGTCAATGGCAGAAGCAAAAACAATGATTACTAATGAAGTCGAATCTTGGCCCGGTATGGGGAGCGCGCCGCATCGTTTCGGTGGCGTTGAATTCTTGCTAGGCAAAACAGAGATCGGCCATCTGCATGGCAGCTATCTGCTGGATGTTCCCTTCTCGAAACCTGTGCGTGATGTGCTGGTAGCGGAAGGCCGCGTTCAGCCGCATCATGTGCTGCCAGAATCAGGTTGGATTAGCTTCTATCTTCGCGCCCCGCAAGATGCTGATTACGCGCTCTGGCTTCTGAGGCTGTCTTATCTGCGACACGTCTTACTGTTGCGGCGCAAACGGCACGGCGCGGAAGCAGTCGCTGGGGTCGATGTCGAAGCGGCTTTGCACGCTCTCAATCTCAGTCCCTCCCTGCAAGCTGCCTTCGAACCACTGCAAAGATCGCCTGGAAAGTAAGACTCTTGTGAGACTTTGCAGTATGCTAAGTGCTAACTGCTAATCGCTAATTGCCGTTGTTGAAAGGAACGTGATGGTTATCGGGAACAGCCGGGTGCGCGTCGTGGGGCTAGGCGGGACACTTGGCCGCAATTCGATTAATCTGTGGGCGCTTGAACGCGCCCTCCGTGCCGCCGAGGATGCAGGCGCGAAAGTCGATCTCCTGTCGCTCAACGATCTGAACCTCCCCATGTTTCAGCCTGATCTCAGGTATGAAGATACCGATGGCAGTGTCCACAAGCTGATCGATACCGTGCGTAAAGCCGACGCCATGCTCTGGAGTACGGCTGTCTATCACGGCACACTCGCTGGCGTAACCAAGAACGCCCTCGACTATCTCGAATACACCCGCACCGATACCCATCGCCCCTACCTGACCAACGTTATCATCGGCCTGATTGCGACGGCAGGCGGCGAAACCGGATCGGGCAACGCGATTAATGCCATGATGCACATTGTTCAGTCCATGTATGGAATCATGGTTCCGCGCACGGTTGGCATCGAGCGCGCGGGCAAGGCTTGGGATAAAGACGGCAATGTGCTCGATGACTACATTGGGGATCGTCTCGATATGCTGGGCAAGCTGGTAGTTGATACGGCACATCGCCTGCATGGTAAAGAGATTTTCTCGACCGATACCGCCTACGCGGATTTCAACTGGTAATCCGCATTTGGCTGACTGTTGCTTTTGCTGACCTGCTGACAGGCTGAAATGCTTATTTTGCTGAGGAGTTAATCATGACCACCAGCACCGCAAACCGAGTGCGCGCCGCATCGCTGGCCGATCTGCAAAAGGTCGGCTGCATGTCCGTCCGCGTCGATGGGCACACGCTTGCCCTCTATCTCTACGATGGCGAGGTCTATGCGGTTGATAATCGCTGCCCGCATATGGGCTTCCCGCTCAGTAAAGGGTCGGTGCATGATGGTATCCTGACCTGTTACTGGCATTATGCCCGTTTCGATCTGCAAACGGGCGGTACATTCGATCTGTGGGCAGATGATGTCCGCACCTTCCCTGCCGAAGTACTCGACGGCGATATCTGGATCGACCTGACGCCGCACGCCAACCCGCAGGAGCATTACCGCGCTCGTCTGCATGATGGCCTTGAGCGCGACATCTCACTGGTGATTGCTAAGTCCGCTATCAACCTGCTCGAAGCAGGTGAAGACCCGGCTACTCCATTCAAAACTGGGCTGGATTTTGGCACGGAATATCGCGTTGAGGGGTGGGGACAGGGCTTGACCATCCACACCGCTATGATGAATTTGCTGCCCCATCTTGCCACAGAAGATCGCCCCCGCGCTTTGTATCACGGGCTGTCGGCGGTTGCCAGCAATTCATCAGGAAGCGCGCCCCGTTTCCTTGTTCGCCCTTTGCCGAACGCACCAACTGATCTCGATACACTCAAGCGATGGTTCCGCCGTTTCATCGAAGTGCGTGATTCCGAGGGAGCGGAGCGCTGCATCATCTCTGCGATTGAAGCCGGAGCCACACCTGCTCAGATGGCCGATATGCTGTTTGCCGCCGCCACCGATCACCGCTACATCAGCACGGGCCATCCCCTCGATTTCACCAACAAAGCGTTTGAGGCGCTAGACATTGCCGGGTGGGGTCAGGCAGGGCAGATACTGACCAGCCTCGTAAACGGCTATGCCAGTGCGGATCGAGCCGAGGAATCGAATGCGTGGCGCAACCCCATCGACCTGATTGCTATTCTGGAGGCAACGTTTGAGGCACTCCCCGATGCGCTGGAAGCAGGTCGCAGCAAACGTGGTCGCTGGGCGGGTCACGGGGCGTTGGTCAATACCCTCCTTGCCGATGATCCCCAAGCCACCGCCGACAGCCTGCTACAAGCCATCCGCGACGGTGCAGAAGAAGATGAGTTAGCAGGCGTGGTCGCTTATGCCGCAGCGCGCCGCATCGCTCACTTCCATATCAGCAACGAGTTTGGCGATTGGGATACCGCCCTGCACACCTTCACGTTTGCTAATGCAGTGCATCAAGGCTTGCGCCGGTTCCCCTCGTCGGAACTCTTGCGTGGAGTCTTTGATGCGGCAATGAGCGTTTACCTCGACCGCTTCCTGAATATTCCTTCGACTCCTCTGCCCCGTCCAAGCGGACGCACGGAAGACCCGGAGGAACTGCTCGCGGAGCTAACCCTGCTTCTCAACCGCCAGCAGCAGGTCAACGAAGCGGGCGATCTGGTGATGCGCTTTCTCGCCAGTGGCGGCAGCGCCGAGCGCCTCAAGGCGACGCTGGGACGGCTCCTTCTCCGCGAAGACCGCGATTTCCACACGATCCAGTGCGTTGAAGCGGCGTTCCGCCAATCCGAACTGCTGAACAGCTTGCCAGAACTCGCGCATGTGATGGTTGCGGCGGTGCGGTATCTCGCCGCCCACGCCCCAACCATGCGCGCGCAGGGGCAAACCTATCAGATTGCCTACCGCCTCTCACGTGGCGAACGTCTCTTTGAAGACGACGCTGAGACTGAGGGATAGATATGGCAGTCGAGATCGGGCAGAAATATCGCTCTTTGAAGGGTTTTCAATCTGGTCGCTGCGCCTATCTCAGATTGGGGCGCTGGAATACTGCCCGCCGGAGAAGTCGTCGTTGTGACCGACACAGATTGGTACGGTGGAGATACGCTGTGCGCTCCAGAAAATTATGATGCTTTACACGAGCGCTTTGTCAGTAAAGAGACTCAAGAGTCTTATAATCAGCTTTCCCCTAATATCTATCGTGGCTATCGGCTTCAGATTCCGCCGACCACGCTGATACAGCATTTTAAGCGAGTGGAATGATCATGAACAACTACATCTGTGCCACCTGCGGGACCCAATATACCGCATCCGATAATCCACCCAAACACTGTCCCATTTGCGAAGATGAGCGCCAATACATCGGCGAAAACGGCCAGCAGTGGACAACCCTTGATGCACTCCGCGCCGATCACCAGAACGTACTGCGCGAGCAGGAGCCGAACCTCACAGGCATCGGCACAGAGCCAAAATTCTCCATCGCGCAGCGTGCCCTGTTGATCCAAACCCCGCATGGCAATATCCTGTGGGATTGCATCACCTTGCTTGAAGATGCAACTATCGAAGCTGTGAATCGGCTCGGCGGCATCTCGGCGATTGCCATCTCGCATCCGCACTACTACTC
>Ga0114129_10006286_pt1 | contig 16842 bp, 12 predicted proteins | sample RhiMetdeltSRZDD1_FD_80071 | JGI IMG/M metagenome (GOLD analysis project Ga0114129, IMG submission 80071) | Populus rhizosphere microbial communities from Tennessee, USA - Rhizosphere MetaG P. deltoides SRZDD1 (version 2) (version 2) | ecosystem: Host-associated > Plants > Roots > Rhizosphere >... | reverse complement strand
AGACTGCGGTGAAAAGCCTGGCCAGCTAATGACTCGCATTAATCCTTCAAAGAAAGGAGAATGGATCGACTGAATCGCAAGTGTTATTCGAAGATCGATGGGAAAGGAAGGTCTCGTTTCGACGAGAAAGCTCAACAGAGAAAAAACGATAAGGGCCGAGGCGGCCATGACCCAAAGCAGCACAGTTCGGTGCCGTTGGATAGCGGGCGGAGCAGTCGTTGGATTTTCCCCTTGCCGGGTGATATCTGTAAGCTTTTCCCCGGGTGATTCAGCAGGGCGATCTGGCATTCCTTTGCTCTCTTTCCCTTAAAGAAGGCCTGTCCAGGTTATTTCTATCGAAATGGAAGGGTTAGTTGCGTCGATTTCTCAAACATACAGGTCATTAAAATAGTTTACCAGGAATACATTACACAATTCATCGGGGAGTGCATCCAGGACCTCATTGATGAACGCCATCTCACTTGGAAGCTCCGTCCCCGTCAGCCCCGCGCTCGCTGCCAGCTGCCCAAACGCCGCTTCGGCATCGGGACTTTGGAGAGCAGCACCGACCATCGCCTTGATCGCGTCCGAATCCAGGGGCATCTTCGATTTTACAAGATCCATACATTCACGCAAATCCTTGAGCAACGCCTCCACGTTATGGACCGTGCCATGACTTACCGATATATGTAGATTGCGGGGGGTGAGCGGGGTGGAGAACTGTCCCTGGATATACCAGCCGCGTTGATTCATTTCATCGGCCAGCTGATAGACGTTGATCACATCAGACTTGAACGAGAACATGCACATGGCGGGCTTCCCAAGCACCTGCAACCCATCGATGGCGTTAATACCATCCATCAATTTCTGCGTAGCTTCCTGTACTTCCTGGATGATCTTCTTGTAGCCTTCTTCTCCGAGAAAATTCAGGACAGCCCAGGCGCCTGCCATAGGTGCACCGCTCTTTGAGCTGAGCACCGTAGGGTTGATGAGGGTATACCCGGTGGTCTCCGTGCAGGCAAACATCTGATATTTGCGTATGTCCTTGCTGCGATACATGATAACCGAACATCCCTTGGCAGCGTAGCCATATTTGTGCAGATCGGTGGAAATCGAGGTCACGCCGGGGACGATGAAATCAAAATCAGGGACATCATATCCAAGCTTCCGCATGAACGAAAGATGAAGACCGCCGACGCAGGCGTCGACATGGAATAGGAGCTTCCGTCCCTGCGCGATCTTCCCGATCTCTTCAATGGGGTCAATGACTCCCTGTGAATAATTCGGCGCCGAAGCCACCAGGAGGATCGTGTTTGACGTGATCGCCCTCTCCATATCCTGCGCGCCGACCTTGAAAGTTTGGGGATCAATATCCACCACGACAGGTTTCACGCTCAAGTAATGCGCGGCTTTGTGAAAGGCGGCGTGAGCCGTCTTCGGTAAGACCATTTCAGGTTGTGTGATCTCAGGATGCTCGGCGCGCGCTTTGTCCCGCGCGGTTTTGACGGCAAGCATGATGCTTTCCGTTCCGCCAGTGGTGAGATGACCCACTGCATTCGAATCACCGCGTAGCAGATGGAGTGTCGCCCGCACCACATCCCGCTCCACCTTGAGTACGGACGGGAATACCGAGGGATCGAGCCCATTTTCGCTGAGGTAAGACAGGTAGGCCTGTCGCGTGACCTCTACGGGATCCTCGCCCGGGTCATACACGTAGCACCAGACTTTGCCTGCTTTCCAATCCATGTCACGCGATTTGAACGCCTGTAAGGTAGCGAGAATCTCTTCTTTTGAAAGACCTTGTTGTGGGATGTTCATTTCTTCCTATAGGACCCAGAGAGCGAGCTGTGAATGTTATGAGTGTGTCTCTAGCCCCAGTGGATAATGCGCCATACACCAGGCGATGATCAGGGCGGCGATGGCGGGCGTCACGCCGATGAGAAAGCGGATGCCCCATATCGCCATTTGACTTTGCACATCACTGCCTTCGTTAAAACCGGTGACCGCGGTAACAAGGGCGAAGAGCACGCCCTGGGCGGAGAAAGCCAGTTTGATAATGCCGCTGTTCATGCCAAAGAACAGACCCTCACGGCGAAACCCATGCTCCTGTGTTGCATCGTCGTCGATGATTTCCGAAATCACTGGAAAGGGCATGATCATCGAGTTGGCCAGGCCCGGGATGGTGAGCATCGTTCCCAGTAACCCGGTATAGAAGTCATCTGCAAAGGTCATCACCAGCAAACCCGGGATGAAGGTCAGCGTGCCGGCTATCCACGTTTTGCGATACCCGAACCTTGCTACCAGTGGGCGCCAGATCAGTAACGTGGGGATGGCAAGCAAAATAGGAACGCCGAGCAGGACCGCTTCCGCGTCGCCGCCACTGAGATTGATACCAAATACATTCACCTGGTCTTGAATGCCTAACGCGTATTTTCGCCAGAACGGCAGCATACTTGCAAGCAGGAGCCAGATATATTCCTTGGAAATATTCGCCCCCAGAAACCAGCGAAAGGCTTTGTTCGCCAGCACGATGCGGAGCGCCTGGCCGAGTCCAAAGGACTGTTCCTTTGTTTCGTCGACGGGTTTTTCCTTCACGCCGATGATCGAAATCAGGTAGCCTGCCGCGATCAGAGTGCCCATGATTGCCCCCATAGTCAAGTAACCAACTTCCTCAGCGATGATGGGTGCAAGAATGAATGATAAAAGCAACGCTACGGTCGCGAGGATCTCACGAGTCGCGGAAAGGTCAATGCGGTCGCGCGGGCTGGGCGCAACCTCCGGGAAAAGAGAATTATAGGCAATGAACGCCAGACTGTAGAGCGTATCGAAGATGAACAGGATCATCAAAAAATACGCGGCAAGGGTGAAAGGGTTCTGGGAAGGCGGGGTCCAAAGGAGGAAGAAAGACACTCCCAGGGGGATCGCGCCGAGTGCTACGTAAGGGACACGCCGGCCAAACCTGGAGCGCGTCCGGTCCGAGATTTGTCCCATCAATGGATCGTTGACAGCGTTCCATAGACCGTAAACGCTCCACAGGATTCCCGCTACACTGGCGTTCAGTCCAAGCACATCCACATAATAGAAATTAATCCGGTTGCCAAAAATCTGGTAGGCAATTGTGTTGGCAAAATTTCCGAAGGAATAGCTGATGAATTTTAGAATGCGCATTTGGTAATTGACGGCGAGTTCATTCTCTAATTAATCTCATGACCACCTACACCAACAAAAGCCAGAGGAAACCTCTGGCATTAAAATGGTTTGGACGGGTATGTTCACGACTGCCATGTGTAGTGCGATACTGACCAACCGAATACAGTCGTTATATTTTAGCAGATGGATAGAAAGTTACAATAGGATTTCGCAACGAATTACCCTAGAAAAAGACCCGCACCATTAGGTGCGGGCTTCTGCTTCCTGGCTGGTGAAGGCCTTCAAATACTCATACACTTGGAGTGCTTCATTACCGCCCGCCAGGGCATGGGCGACCAGCGGGATGCCATGCGGGCCCAATACGTTCAGGGCATCAGGATAGGTCTCCAGCGTTGCTTTTACAATGTCCAGATTTCCCAGCATGGCTGCGGCGAAGAGGTCGAGGCGGGCGCCATTCTCGAGCAAATAGAGGGCGATGTCCCTCCTGCCCATATGTGCTGCTGCTCCAATCCCCGTTTCAAAGTCACCGCCGCCCCAGTCCCAGACACTGTTGATTAGAACTGGTTCCTGCGCCAGCAGCTCTTTTACGCGATCTAAATCACCGTGGGCGTTACCCACAAAATCCTGTACAAGACTTGCGTCGAGAGCGGGTTTCTTTTCCATGAGCTTCTCCTAATTAACAAAACGCTATACGGACGTGCTAGTTATGGCTAAATCGAACTTCATTATATTTTTGATTTTGCTCCTCGAAAAGGTCCATTGGTATGCCTTTCAAAGTTTCATCGAAGAATGATAGCAGATAATCATTAATGATCCCGGTCACGCGCTTTCCATTGATCGGACCCTTGAGTCCCAGCCTGGGGGCAAGAGGTGAAAGCAGCGGCAGGTCGCTGAAGTCATAATGAGCCGTGCCCTCGATGTAAATCACTCCCAATATTTGGGGCGTATTCAAAATAAACCTGTGAAAGAGCTGGTTGTTGCGACTGTCCACATCGTCTGCCCAGCGCTGGCTGAACATAAAGAATGAGGGCTGCAGTAGTCCATTTTCCAGCACTTCCCTCGAAACGGGGCGCATGAATGGATCCATGCCGAGCAGGGCTTTGCAGCGTGTGTCTGTGCCACAGAACTGGATCGCCGCGCCGCCGCCTGTCGAATGCCCGTAGACGCCAACACGGGAAAGATCGAGCGATTTATAAAACGGACTTTCTGCATGATCGTCCTGCTCTTCGAGAAAATCCATTGCATACCCCAGATCGCCTGCCCACTGGTCCACAAGCTTTCGTGCGGCGGCTTCGTATTCAGCGTCGGGCGCTCCACTTGGCAATGCAGACGGATTATTGCGCGCAATGGTTCCATCGTCGAACACAGTGATTACCGCGCCGTAGGTGTGCTGCACGCCCACCACCACATACCCGTGGCTCGCCAGTTGAATTGCCTGACCTGTATTCTGCGTGTTAAAACCATTCCAGCCATGCGAGAACAGAATGACCGGATAGCCTTCCTCCACGTGCGCAATCTTTGACTCCTGATACGCTGGCGTCCTGACCAGTGTAAGATGGTCAAGAAAGAAAGATGGCATGCGGATGTACTTTGCGATAGCAGGGGCAAAGATCTCTGCTTTTGCCATCCAGGGGGCGCGCACGTCGGAAGAACCCGGTTCGGATGGGTACCAGACCTGGATCTGAAACCGGCGCGGCTCGATTTTGCCTGAGTAGATTTCCTGACGTCCGAGGTCAGTCAATTCATAGATGCGCGTCCCCACCTGGTAGGGTCCGCTCGAGGCAGGAAAGGATGGCACAGGCAAAAGGACCGGTAAGGCGGCGGAAACGGCGAGGAGGATGAGAGTCAGAAATAAACCGAGGCGCCTAAGTTCAACCCCAAAAAACGACAGCAGCATCTGCATCAGGGTCAGGACATAGAGCGGAAGCATCTGCCAGCGATAGCCTTCCACGATGAGGTGAAGCACAAGAGCGATGAAGGCGAACGCGGGCAGAAGGCGAAGCCAGAAGGGGCGCGGGCGCTGCCAAACCAGGTAGAGGCTTACTAGAATTGGAATGATGATCTCAAGTGGGCGCATGATATTCCTTTGTTGAAAGTGTAACATTTTAATAGGGAAATTTTGTTGACTCTCCTTATTGAGATGATTAGAATAATCTTGGTAATAATTCTTTCACAGTTAAGTCCACTATTGTTTAGACGACCTCATAATCAGCCGAGTTCGCGAAAGGTGGTGCTTGTGGGCAAAAGATATCCGCTACAACAGGGAGGAACCACTGCGCATTTGCCCGTGCTGGCAGTACGGCCTTACATCAAATCTGGCAGAGGAGAGAATACGAATGCTCAGATCAATCCACGTTGCGCGAAGCAGAGTGCTATTCCATAGGCCTCTGCTTCGAGGTTTTCAGCCTCTGGGATGGAAACTATCTAGGGATACGATAACACCTGGTAGCGTCCGGGTCCGCTCCTGCAAGTGACGGCAGCGCGAAATATTCTTGCTTTAGAGTTAACCAAGGCATAACGTCCCATTAACTTTAGGAGAAATTTTGGATGCGATAATCGGAGCTGGAATCCTGTGATGAAAGGTGGTGCAATGGGCAAATCTTCATTGATTTCATAACGCGGAATGACTGTGCATTTGCCCGTGCTGCAGTCAATCTTCTTATCAGTTTTCAGAGGAGAGAAAGTAATGCAAAAAGCGATGATGATTGGCAGAGCCAGAGCGTTATCTCGCATGTCTCTGCTGCGTTTGTTCTCTGTTTTATTGATTTTCTCTTTGTTGGTCGTCCCGGTGGGGGCCTTTGCGGCACCTCAAGAGTCAAATGCGACGGCACCGCTGGCTAGCAAGGTGATTTTCTTTGCCTCGGATGGCATGCGCCCCGACCTGGTGGATAAATATGTGGGCGAAGGCCTTATGCCAACCTATAAAGACCTGATTGACAAGGGCCTGAAAGGTGTTAATGGTTTGCAGCAGGCCTTCCCGCCCAATACCGGTGTAGGCTGGTACACACTGGCTACCGGCACATGGCCCAGTGAGCACGGCTCGACGAATAATACGTTCTTCCGGTCAGGTGACCCCACTTTCAATAATCGGACGGGTCTAGGGGAGCCCATTTTGCAGGCAGACACTTTGCAGCAAGCTGCAGAGCGCGCTGGAAAGAAAGTTGCTTCAGTAGAGTGGGTTGGCTCACGTACTCATAATTTGGCAGGTCCAGTCATTGACTTCCGCAGTTTCTTCTCCGGGCGCGGCGTATTGACATTCCCAGTTGTAGCTAGTGAACAGTCTGGTGCTGCCGCTTTTGGTCTTTCTTATCAAATTGCTGCATTCGCTCCAGCTGCGGGCTGGACGAATACACCTGCTGGTGACAACACAGTTAGCCCTCCACAGCAGGCAGTATTATCTGTGGCGAGTACGTTTGCGGCCCAGAACCCAAACCGTACCTATGATGTTTACATCTACGACAGCCTTGTAAATGGCACTTCTGCCTATGATCGAGTCTTGCTTGCACGGACCGGTGTTGGGAAAGATGCCAGCCAGGCATCCGCGAACATTGCAGTCGGCGACTGGGCGGACGTTCGCCTCGTCGGCGCAGATGGTTTGATCGGCGCACGCGCAGGTCAGACCGCAGGCTTTTACGTCAAGCTCACTGGTTTGGCTGGCAGTGCAGGTAGTGTGAGTTCGTTTAAACTATACTTCACATCCATAAGCCGCGCTAATGCCAGTTGTGCTTGTGACCCTAACTTTGAGAGCACCCTGGTGAACATGTTCCCCACCAGCACAGCGGCGGATTTTGCTCCTCTCGAGGCGGGCATCATCGATGAGGACACTTATGTGGAGCAGGGACTCATGTGGTCAGATTTCCATTTGCCTGCTCTCAACTACATCCTCACCGTCGTCCAGCCGAATACCGACCTGCTCTTCCTCGGCGCGCCGACCACCGATGAATTCCAGCATCAATTCACGGCGCTCTATACGCCGACTGATATTGACGGAAACCCGAACCCATACTTTGATGACCTCACCAATGACAACATTCCAGATGGGCGCGCTACAATCCGTGAGAATTATGTTCGCTCAGCTTATCAAGAGGCTGACCATGTCCTGGCAATGGGGCGCACGTTGATGGGATCAAATACTACCGTCTTTGCTTCCTCAGACCATGGCTTTGCACCTCAGTGGTATGCAGTGAATGCTGGTAAAGTGCTGGCTGATGCCGGTATTCAAACGCCGGAACAAATTAGTAACTGCCGCGCGGCAGTGGGCACTGGTGCTGTCAATAATGCCAAGGCCTGTTGGGCGGGTGGTACTGCTCAGATCTATGTGAATGCCACATTGCCTGCAGGAACTACCTACGCCCAGGTACGAACAGCGATTGTAAATGCATTCAACGGCCTGACGGATCCTGCCAACCCAGGCGCGCAGGTTGTGGAAAGGGTGATGCTTAAGGAAGAGCTGCGTAATGTGGACGGCAGTGACTCTCTTCACCCCAGCCGCAGTGGTGATGTGGTGGTGGTGTTGAGGCCGCCTTATCAATTCGATGCCGCCACACCTGGACAGAGAATTGCCTTCTCGCAGTTCTTTGGTCAACATGGCTATCTTCCTGATCTGGTGGACCTTGCGCACAACATCAATATGCATGCTGTGTTTATTGCCTCCGGTCCGGGGATCCAACAGCAGACCCCCGTCGCAGGCGTCCGCGCGATTGACCTTGCACCTACGATTGCGTTCCTTATGAACATCCCGGGACCGCAGAATGCCCGCGGGCGTATCCTGTACCAATTGGCAAGAAATCCTGGCAGATATAAGGAAATTACTGTCCTGGATATCAGTGACTATCACGGCCAGCTTGTCCCGCTGCTTGAAGCAGCTGATAACGTGGCAGTGGCCCCTGCTGTGAACCCAACCTTTGCCATTGGTGGCTCTGCTTTCCTGAAGCCGTGGTTCGATGTGTATCGGTCAGAAGCGAAGGACGGCTCTTTGACTCTGGCGGCTGGGGATTCTGTTGGCGCCACACCGCCGATTTCTGCGTTCTTCGGCGACACCCCGACGATTGAGCTGATGAATATGATGGGCTTCGGTCTCGACGGACTAGGAAACCACAACTTTGACAGAGGCTCAGCCTATCTGCGCAACACATTGATCCCCCTGGCGAACTTTCCTTATGTCTCGGCGAATGTGGTCAACCCAGCAACAAGCGACCCGCCAGCAGAATGGTCGAAAAGTCAAGTATTTACTTTTGGAGGCGTGAAAGTCGGCATTGTCGGTTTCACGAATGACGATGCTCCTACCTTGGTTTCACCAACTGCTTTTTCACCTTTCATTGTGAAAAACTCTCTGGCAGAAGTGAACAAGCGTGCCGCGCAGCTGCGCAGGCAAAGGATTCCTGTTGTGGTGGCAATTGGCCATCTTGGAGCTACGGCAGGCACCCTCACAAATCCGACGGGTCCGTTGATTGATCTTGCCGACGGGGTGACCGGGGTGGACGCGGTAATCGGCGACCATACCAACTTCCAAGTCGTCACCACTCGCCCAAACGGTGTCTTAGTTGCAGAGAACCTGAGTAAGGGCGTCCGTTTTACACGCGTCCGTCTGGTGTTTGACACCAACGCGGGACAGGTCGTTTATAAAACTGCCGATTTCCACAAGCCGTGGAACATCGGCGTGGGCCCTGATCCTGCCATCCAGGCGCGTATCGACGATCTTACCACTCAACTCCAGCCTATTCTTGGCACGGTCATCGGCAGTTCGAGCGTCGAAATCCTGCGCTCAGACGTCTGTGGCCGTTCCGATGGTCGTCTGTGCGAATCGCTTGTTGGTGATGTTACAACCGACGCGATGCGAAGTGCATATAGTTCCATTGGCGTTGAATTTGCCATTACGAACTCAGGTGGCTTACGCGATCGGCTGACTTGTCCGCCTGCTGGTGGTGGCAATGGCTTCTGCCCGGCATTCACTCCTCCACCTTATTTAATTACGCGCGGACAGGTACTAGCAGTTCTGCCTTTCGGAAACATCGTAGTCACTTTACAATTAACCGGTCCAGAGCTGAAGACAATGTTGGAAAATGGAGTTTCATCGATGCCGGCCGCGAACGGGCGCTTCCCACAGGTTTCAGGTTTATGCTTCACCTATAACATCGAGGCTCCGGTGGGAAGTCGTGTAACGGGCGCAGTGCGGCAGGCAGCCGATGGAACCTGCACGGGTGCTGCCATTGATCTGACAAGTGGCACGTACATGATTGCCGAGAATGACTTCATGTCGACTGGCGGAGATGGCTACCCCAACTTCTTCTCTCGGGCCACTACTCAGAACATAATGGATCAAGTGCTGGCTGATTACATCACGGCGAACACGCCCATCAATCCTTCTATTCAGGGCCGTATCAAATGCGTGGATCCGAACCCGGCTGCTGGTAACAGCTGCCCGGCTGGTTCTCCGTAGACGCTACTTTGCAGAACGAAAAACCCGGCAGGCTCTATGGCCTGCCGGGTCTTCCATGAAAGAGCCCGAATGAGCGTTCGGCATCTTGTTTCTATTGTAATTGTTTTGTTGTTATCCCTGTTTGTTGTTCCGCGCGCCTCCGCTCATGGACGCACGCCGCGTCTCGAGATCAACGCCGAGCGAATGAATCCAGGCGGTGTTCTCGATATCCGCGGAGTCGAATTCGACTATGAGGAACTGGTAACTCTCTCTATAGAACGGCAGGGGATTATCGTTTCGCTGGGCGAGGTCAATGCAGATTTGGAAGGCATTTTCATACATACGATCGTCCTGCCTTCGGATCTTCCTGCTGGCGAATACAAAATCCGTGGGGTGACCGAGCACCACGATGTGCTTAGCCCCGTATTCAGTGTTCAGGGGCAGGTTGTCGCTAGTGAAGGCGGCGGCCAGGGCGAACGCGACGAGGATGACGGCCTGCTCGCTCCCATGCCAACCTACGCCCCTGGTGTAGTTCCTGGCGCTGTGGCGCAGCCTACATCTGCGGCGCAACCTATTCCGGAGCAAACACTCCCTTCTCGCCGAAGCTCAACGCTCCTGCTTGGTTTATCTATATTGTTGGTCCTGGGAGCATTTTTGGTTGCCCGGCGGAGGGCTGCCGCGATACGCTGACGGGTTATGGAAAGACCAGCCTGTTGGGTAGCTGAGAAGAGATTCTCAGCTACTTTTCTTAAATCATTCTGCTCCCTTGAAACCCGTAGCGCGCACGGGTCCTGTCGTAAAATAAACGAATATATCTCTTGCTGGTATCCATGTTCCTCTTCGCCATCAGCATCTTCCTCTCTGCCTTTCTAATATTTCAGATCCAGCCGATGATCGGCAAGTTCATCCTGCCGTGGTTTGGTGGGACGCCGGCTGTCTGGTCCACGACCATGCTGTTCTTTCAAGTCCTGCTCACGGGTGGGTATGCTTATGCCTACGGGCTGATCGGACGCGTGGAATCAAGGCGACAGGGTATTGTGCACGTTTCTTTGATTGTGGTCGCTTTTCTGCTTATCACTTTGCTTTCGATCCTCTGGGAATCACCGATTACACCCGACTCCAGCTGGAAACCGAAAGATGTCAGCACACCCATTCTCGATATTTTCAGACTGCTCACTGCTTCGACCGGCTTGCCGTATTTCATTCTTGCGGCGAACGGTCCTTTGATGCAGGCGTGGTTCAGCCGCCTTTTTCCTGAACGCTCGTATGCACGCCTGTATGCGCTTTCCAACCTCGGATCGCTGCTTGGACTGCTTGCTTATCCAGCCTTGGTCGAGCCATCGCTGTCCCTGCGCTGGCAGGGATGGGCGTGGGCACTGGGATTTGTCCTATTTGGTCTTATAGCTATTCGAATTGCTTCACGAAGTGGGCAGACGACGGAACGCGCGCAGCCAGAAGCTGATCCCGCGTTGGAGGGAGCGAGTCGCCAGGGGGGTGCTGTTCGGGCGTCTCCGTCTTTGGCGTTGCGGTCGTTATGGATCGCTCTCAGTGCGACTGCATCCCTGTTCCTGTTGTCAGTGACGAACCAGATCACACAGGAAGTCGCTGTGATTCCGTTCCTGTGGGTATTACCCCTTGCACTCTATCTGCTTTCCTTCATTCTGACATTTTCCGGCGAGGGCGGATATCATAGCAAGTTGATTGTGGTCATGTTTATCTTCTCAGCTGGGCTCACGCTCTTTGTGCTCCTCAATGCAACCCGACTTCACATTTACTGGCAAATCCTGGCGTATTGCCTTCTGTTATTCTCTGCCTGCATGCTCTGTCATGGAGAATTGTACTTGTTGCGCCCATCTGCACATTCGCTCACGACGTTCTATTTAATGGTTTCCATCGGCGGCGCGCTCGGAGGGGCTTTTGTCAGCCTGCTCGCTCCGGTGATTTTTAATGGGTATTGGGAGTTTTTCGTCGGGCTGGCAATGACATTTGCGATTCTGCTGACCGTCCTTCGCTCCAACAACACGACCCTAACCCGCGTTCGATTTGTGTTCACGACCTTTGTCCTTGTGACTGTTATGCTTGCTGTTCTCAGCACCTATTTTTCGGGTGCCTTGTTTGCCAAACGGAATTTTTACGGCGTGATCCGCGTGCGGGAGCTGATTCCTTCCGGTGCAACGGAAAAGGCATATGTGATGTCCCATGGAATTACCGTCCATGGGGTTCAGTTCATCGAGCCTGAGATGCGCCTGCTGCCGACAACATATTATGTCCCAGGCAGCGGGGCAGGGCTGGCCATCCTTAATCATCCCAAGTACCAGCGTGGCGAGGCTATGCGCCTCGGCTTGCTGGGTGCTGGTGTGGGGACCCTTGCCACCTATGGTCATCCCGGTGATGAATATCGCCTGTACGAGATCAATCCCGTGGTCGCGGAGCTGGAAGGGGGTCAGCAGAATTATTTTTCATTTTTGCGCGATAGCAAGGCGAATATCACAATGATACTTGGTGATGCACGCCTTTCACTGGAGCGTGAGCTTGCAGAAGGCAGCCCCCAGGATTTTGACGTGCTTGTTCTGGACACGTTTAGCAGTGACTCGATCCCCGTCCATCTGGTGACACAGGAGGCCTTTGCCCTATACCTCGAGCACCTGGCTCCGGACGGTATAATCGCTGCCCATATCACAAACCTTCATCTCGACCTGCAGCCTGTTTTCTGGCGATTGTCACAACATTATGGTTTGCACATGGTGCGAATCAATTACGAAGGGGATGAGAACGGCGGCTTTGCTTCGCACTGGATTTTGCTTTCGCGCGATCCTGCCCTACTTGAACTCTCCGCGATCCAGGCACGCTCGGTGGACCTGAGTGGATACTCGCCAAAAATCCGGCTGTGGACGGACGATTACAGCAATTTGTTTCAGATATTGAAGTGAAGCTCCTGTGTAATCTTTTTCGTGCAAAGGCTCACGTAGTTTTTGAGAGCGAAGAATTCTTTATGTGGAAGATTTGGTTGCTACTAGGATGAAAACCATACTTGATCGAATATTCAGCTCATGCACCACCACATGGAAGCCAGATGACGCAAATGGCTTCCTGGATCTCTCGTGCAGGATCTCCGCCAGGTTCGGCGGAGTTTCCCCGGTCACGCGGAACAATAATGCCATCGCCCGGTCCAGGACGCCGCGTCCCAAAATGGTTGCGCCGGGTAAAATGACAAAACATCCATTGGCGGTCAGCACGCGTTGCGCTTCCGCGATTGTTTTTGAATCGAAGATATATTCCGCCGGGAAGGTTGACACAAGTGTATCGAAGGATTCGGCCGGAAAGGGGAGGCTCTGCGAGAGTCCGCGGGTCAGGTTGATCTGCGCGTAGGCACTCCTATCGTTCGTGGACCGTGCTGTTTTCGAGCGGATCAACCGCTTCAGATTCCTTCTGGCGAGTTGACCCATCTGGGGAGATGCGTCGAGCCCAAAAGCCTGCAGATTACGGCCCTGCAGGGCGAGCTGCAAATGGCCGGGACCGTGACCGATTTCAAGGATCCGATTGCCCTGTATGAACGGCAGCACGCTTAAGACCCAGTCCTTCCATCTGCCTATGGAAACGGTTGCAGCGACCAGATCATAGGTGAAGGCAAACTCATGATAAAGCAGACGAAAGAAAAAACGTAAGAGTGTTTTCACCACCGAAGCAGTCCTGTGGACAAGCGAAGTAGTCTTACAGGCAAAAAAATAAGGGTTTGACACTTTGTTCGGTCAAACCCTTACCTTGTCGAGAAAAACTTACATCGCGGTGGTTTCGCTGGATTCGTCAACTCGCTTGATCTTGCTCTTGACGGCATCCACGGCGGTCTTGCCGCGCTCACGGACGTCTTCCACGACACCCTGTCCGCGTTCGCGTAGTTGTCTGGCAAGGTCATCTGCTCGAGCGCGTGCTTCAGCCGCCGCCGCCTCGGCGCGGGCGATCGCCTCTTCTGCGGAAATCTGTGCTTTATCGCGCAGCTCGATAGATTTATCCTTGATCAGGGCGCGGGTCTCCTCGCCGGATTGCGGTGCAAACAGCAGCGCAACAACCGCTCCCGAAAGCCCACCTACAATGAACCCCACGAGAAAAGCGCCAAACTCATCACGATCAGACATGGTAACCTCCTTCTGGTTATCAAACAATTTGAAATTTAGGGATTAGTATTTCCATCACGAATTTTGCGGATGGTAGAACGACATCTGCATAATTCGTAGATTGCTAAGGTTTGTTTTTATTTCTTCTTGAAGCCCATCAATTCTATCACGCGGTTCATTCCTGCCATGTAGCCGTTAAGTTTGATGACCGGTTCGACCATGTTTTCACCCAGGAATTCCACGGTACCGCGCAGGGTATTGACGGTCTCACTGGTGGCAGTGAGGATGGGACGCACTTCGTTCTGCAGCAGATTGATCAGGCTCGCTAGTTGTACGATGAGAATAATGAGTGCAACGCCAATCACCAGGGATTCAAGCGCAACCACGATGATGAACACATCGCGGATGCGGTCCGTGGGAGTGCCAGGCTGCAGCAAAAAGTAAATAGCAATTCCCAACAAGGCCAGCAGGACAACGACTCCAATGATGAGAATCGTTACGATTCGTTTGGAACGACTGTCCCCTTCTTGGGTTGTGGTGGATTCTTCGCCTGGGGGAATAGGAACAATTTCATCCGTATTTTCACTTGTTTCCATAGAGGTATTATAGCATTTTTTTGAATGAGCAACTCATTCCGTCACTGGGGGACAACCCTACTCAGGGAGTGCCCGCCCAGTCGGGACAGACTTCCTCCTGATTCTATCGCGCTTGTTTCACCTGTTTAACAATTTCATCTCATGTCGTAGCGTGTCCGCCCAGCCTTCACGAAGCGGCCGCGGATCATACCCCAGTTCATGTCTCGCTTTGCTGTTATTGCCCAAATAGGTGACTCCTGCAATAACCCGCAACCCTTCCGACGTGTAGGTGGGAGGCATGATCCCATCCAAAGGCTTGACCAGTACAGACAGTAAGCCCAACAGCCGGTGCGAAACGACTCTGGGCGCGCGTTTGCCTGTGAGCTGACTGGCAAGCTGAAAGGCATCCGCAACCGCATAGGGTTCGCCGGCAATGATATAGGACTCCCCGATCCTGCCTTTTTCCATGGCCAAAATGTGTCCCCGCGCAATATCGTCTATATGCGCCCAGCAGTAAGCGGTCTGGTCGGGAAGCATGGGGAGCTGGCTCTTCAGAAAGCTAATGATATTCGTACGGACCTCGGATGTATCGCCCGGTCCGTAGATCAGCCCGGGCATCACGATGACAAGCGGCAAACCTTTCGCAATGAAGTCCTTTGCGATATTGTGCGCTGCAGCTTTCGTACGGTCATATTCGCTGATATGTCGACCATTGAAATGATAACTTTCATCCGGAATCTGTCCGTGCGTGTCGGAGTTGACTGCCAGTGTGCTGGTATAGACTCCCTTCGGGATGCTCAATTCCTGCATGAGCTCCAGTACGTTACGTGTGCCCTGGACATTGACGCGTTCGGCGTCACGTTTGTCTTTGACGCCGAACTTATACCAGCCTGCCACATGGAAAACGCCATCCACGCACTGCATCGCTTCGCGCATGGATTCCTTGTCGGTTACATCGCCTCTGAATAAGTGCACCCCACTGACCTGTAAATCTTTCGCTTTCTCCGGAGTTCTCACGGAAGCATGGACATCATGTCCTTGGTCTCGCAATGTTCTGGCCAGTGCACCGCCAACGAACCCCGTTGCACCTGTAACGAAATATTTCATGGTTTATCTCCTGGCTGGGATGAATGTAACCAACTGCCATTGTACCCAACCTTGACATGCAATACTAGCTACAGTATCATTACTCAACCGACCGTTCGGTAGGGAGAACTCATGACACGAGACGATATCCTGGAAGCCGCTGCGCAAGTCTTTCGACAGAAGGGGTTTCACGGCGCCTCGATGCAAGACATCGCCAAAGCGGTAAATCTGCAAAAACCCAGCCTGTACCATCATGTCTCCTCCAAACAGGAGATCCTGCTTGCCCTGTTGGACCGCGCCCTCGAACTTCTCCTGGAACGTATATCTGCTATTTCGAGCCAGGATATCCCTGCTGACCAAAAAATCCAGGAAATGATTCGTGCGTATTTGCAGATCCTGGCGGAAAACACCGACCTTTCTGCCGTTCTGCTGTTTGAGCACCGTTCCCTGGAACGTAAACAGCATGCACGACACGTGCCGAATCGGGACAGATTCGAGGCGCTCTGGCGCAACGTGCTGGAAGAGGGCGTAGCGGCCAGGATTTTTGTTTGTGATGACCCAGCCCTGACGACGCGCGCCATCCTGGGTATCCTCAACTGGACAATTACCTGGTACCACCCCGATGGAGCCATGGAAATTGACGAGATCGCTGATCGATATTCCAACTTACTGTTAAATGGTTTATGCAGATGAACAAAAAGGACACGTTCACTATCTTTGAAACGACGAGCGGGGCGAAGATCCATCGTATTCCCCTGGAAGCCTTTCCAAATTTCCGGGCGTATGCATACCTCGTTCAAAAGAAAGGGTACTGCGTTTTGATCGATGCGGGCTCAGGCACTGATGAGTCTCACGAGAATTTGTTGTCTGGTTTTCAACAGGCGGGCATTCAGCCTTCGGACCTCACTCATATCCTTTTGACCCATGCCCACATTGACCATTTTGGCGGACTGACGAAACTGCGTCCCATCACAGCTGCAAAGATCGGGTGCCATGAACTGGATATACAAACTGTCGCCCACCATGAAGCCAGGCTGGCGTTGATTGGGCATCGCCTTGCTGCGTTCCTCGAAGAGACCGGGCTTGCGCAAGAGACGCGTGAACAGATCCTCAGCCTCTACCGTTTTTCCAAGGCGATCTATCAATCTGTTGCTGTGGATTTCAGCTTTGAGTCCATAGACATGCAGCTTGGTCCATTTGAGATCCTACACTTGCCGGGACATTGTCCCGGTCACGTTGCCATCCGTCTGGACGATGTGATCTTCTGCGGCGATATGGTGGTGGAGGGCGTCACGCCGCATCTTTCGCCTGAGTCGATCAATCCCTACAGCGGGCTTGATCATTACCTCCAGTCACTGGCGCGCCTGCAGCACTGGGCAAAGGATGCACGCATTATTTTCAACGGTCACGATGAGGGAATCTCCGATCTCCCTGTGCAGATCGAATCGACAAAGCAGAATATTATTCGCAGAATGAGCAAGGCTGTCGAGGCGTTGCACGAGCCACTCACAATTGAAGAAGT
>Ga0114129_10006285_pt1 | contig 16842 bp, 17 predicted proteins | sample RhiMetdeltSRZDD1_FD_80071 | JGI IMG/M metagenome (GOLD analysis project Ga0114129, IMG submission 80071) | Populus rhizosphere microbial communities from Tennessee, USA - Rhizosphere MetaG P. deltoides SRZDD1 (version 2) (version 2) | ecosystem: Host-associated > Plants > Roots > Rhizosphere >... | reverse complement strand
TTGATTGGCGATACCGGTTACTCCACGGAGGGCATCGAGGGATTTAAGCGCCTGCTCGCGTCCATGAACGCAGCGGACCTTGCCTTTGTTGTCCATGTTGGCGACTTCGAGAATGACGGCCGAGCCTACACTCGAAACCCATCTGCTGGTCCGATGCCATGTACCGACGAGAGTTTCCAAGCGGTCTACGACTCGTTTCAGAGCATCAGGCATCCAGTCATTCTGACCCCCGGCGACAATGATTGGACGGACTGTCATGGTGTAGTGGCGCGCAAGTTTGAGCCTCTCGAGCGCCTTGCGAAGGTGCGCACCATGTTTTTTCCCGAAGGACGGAGCCTCGGCCAGCGCACGATACCAGTCATCAGCCAAGCCGCCGATCCGCAGCAAGGCAAGTTCCGCGAGAACCTTCGCTGGTCGATCGGCGGAGTGACATTCGTGACGCTTCACATTGTTGGCAGTAACGACAATTTCGGTCGCACGCCGGAAATGGATGCGGAGCATCGCGAACGAAAAGCGGCCAATATTGCTTGGTTGCGCAAGGCGTTCAGCGAGGCCAAGGCCAGCAACAGTCGCGGACTCGCGCTGCTGGCGCAAGCCAATCCGGGCTTCGAGAATTATTGGCCAGCCGGACAGAAAGACACATACCTGCGCGTCCTTCCAGGCACACGCATGCCTGAAAAGGCTGAGGCGACCGGATATGACGAATATATCACGGTCCTTGCCGAGGAGATGGAGAGCTATTCTCGCCCGACCGTTTTTCTTCACGGCGACACGCATCGGTTTCGCGTGGACCAACCGCTGTTTAGCGCCAAGGACAAAAGGCGCTTCGAGAACTTCACGCGCGTTGAGACCTTCGGCAGCCCGGATACTCACTGGATCAGGGTGACGGTCGACCCGGCGGACGCCCAGGTGTTCTCCTTCAAGGCGGAGATCGTTGCCGAAAACGTGCGCACTCGCCGCTGAACGAACGCCGCTCGCGAGGCCATCGCGCGGCGCGCGACAGGCGAGAGACATAGTCGCCCATGAAGGAAGCGACGACGTCGCTTGCCCAATGCGTCCGGATAAAACGCGGTCTTTTTTTCGTGCCACACGCGGCCATCTTCGCTGTTGTGCGGCGGTCCGGCGCCGAGAGTCAGTTCGAATCTCCCGACGGTGCCACTGTCAACCCGCGCGGACTCGCCCTGAGCGGAATGCTCCGATCTTATTTCCTGACCGCGAGGGCATAGAGGTAGGTCAGGATCGCATGCACGTCCTCGTCGGAAAAGTCGATCTGCGGCATGTCCCTGTGCTTGGAAACCTTCCCCTCGGAGAGCTCCGCCTGCAACTCGCGTGGATTAAACCGGCCATAGATATCGCGCATCGGCGGCGCGGTCTTGAGCGGGCTCTCGCCAACGGCTTCGATGGCGTGGCAGCGCCCGCATTTGTCTTGAAGAATGGCCTTGCCCCGCGCCGCCAGCTGGCCGGACTCGGCGGCCTCCAAGGCTGTCGGCAAGCACAAAAGCAGTCCGGCGCCGAGACCAAGGCCCCGCAAGGTGAAACGCGCTGCCATGTGTCCAGGCCTCCTGAAGGCTCGCGCGTTGTCTTGACCGACCCGCGCAGGGAACGAGAATTAATGTCAATCCGCCCCGGCGAATTGATGAAAATCAAAATGCTGATCGTGATCGACTGCCGGTGTCGACTTACCGGGTTTTGACTCCAGGAGACGTTCAGATGGGTCTTGCCCGCTCCGCAATTCCAACCAACGTGACCGACAGCCGGCATCACGCTGATGAGCCATGCTAACATGCTCAGTGGCGTCCAGATATGTCGGGTCGCAACCGGTTGACGGCACGGTGAGACCGGCCGTGCCTTCGATGCCACGGCTTCTGTACGTCACTGCAAAAACACGAGCCGCGCAAACGCGGCGCGGCAACGGGAGGATTTACAATGGACCAACGGTGCACGATCTGGGTCGCGTTCTTGTCCGCGCTCCTATGTCCGGTGGCGTCGGCCTGGGCGGACCCGCCCAAGCTCCCGGTCCCAGCCTTCGATCAGTCGGCCGTTGGTCAGCGCGGCTATTTCTACGTTGCTGGCCAATATATCGGCGAAGACGGCAAGAACATCATGCGCGGCCAGGTCTACGTCGAGGTGGTGGCGCCGAAGGACGTGCGTCACCCGTATCCGCTGGTGCTGATCCATGGCAACGCGCAGACCCCGACGAACTGGATGGGCACGCCGGATGGTCGCAAGGGCTGGGCCGACTTTTTTGTCGAGCAGGGCTACGTCGTCTACATGATGGAGCAGCCGATGCGCGGCCGCTCCGCATGGCATCCATCCGACGGTGCCACGCGCATGTTCAGGGTGGACGAGGAAGAACGGCTGTTCACTGACAACGCGCGCTCCGCAAACTGGCCGCAGGCCAAGAAGCAGACGCAATGGCCGGGCGAAGGTCCGGGCAAGGGCAGGAAGGGCGATCCGGTGTTCGACGCCTTCTACGCCACGCAGGTCGAAGCGCTCGCCTCGCTCGAGGAGACGGAGAAGGCCAACCAGGCGGCGGGTGCGGCACTGCTTGATAAGATCGGGCCGGCGATCCTGATCACCCATTCACAGGCGGGATATTTCAGCTGGTTGATCGCGGACGCACGGCCAAGGCTGGTGAAGGGCAATATCGCCATCGAGCCGCCCGGGCCGCCGATCGAGAACGTGCTGTTCGCCACCGGCAAAGGCCGGGCCTGGGGCCTGACCAACATCCCCATCACCTACGATCCGCCGCTCAGCGATCCGAACGACCTGGCGGTCGTCAAGGAGGACAAGGCCGATGGCCCCGACCTCTCGATCTGCTGGATGCAGAAGCCGCCGGCGCGCCAGCTGGTCAACCTCAAGGGCATTCCGACCATGATCCTGGTGTCCGAGGCCTCCTATCATGCGGTGTTCGATCACTGCACCGCGAAATGGATGAACCAGGCGGGGGTGAAGACCGATTTCATCCGGCTCGAGGATCGCGGCATCAGGGGCAACGGTCACATGGTCATGATCGAGAAGAACAGCCTGGAGATCGCCAAGCTCCTCGACGATTGGATGCAGAAGAACGTGAAGTAATCGGAGCATGGCGGTGCCGCCGCCTGTTCCTGCCGGAAACTGACGCCCGGATAGATCGGTCGTGCAGCCCGCCTGCACGAGGGCATTTTCCGCCGGTGCTGGACCCTGACGAGGTGTCATGCGCGGGCTTGCCGCCGCGCGCACCCGTCTCCTTGGCTCGTCGGCAGCCTCTTGGCGCAGAGACGACGTGTCCGATAATCCGCGGCTATCGGAACGGTTGCGCGATACCGTTTGGAGAGAATCTCCACCGGATTTCCAAAGAAATTCAAGACGGGCTGGAGCCGGGCTCCAGGTTTGACGCCGCGTCTGCTGCTAAGCCCCTCAGAAGCGCTCCATTGAAATTTTGCTTCAGCCCACGCGCATCCGCGCTGAAGCCAAATCTTCGAAAGGACGACAACAATGGCTGTTTCAGGAGGCTTCGACTCCGCCACTGGCCTATCGACCGGCGACAACCTCGACCACGCCCTCGCGACCAGCCGCGACGCAGCTCAGTTGACGCCCAACCTCCGGGACGATCCTGATGCCGGCGGCCAGATCCGAAGTGCCGCGCACGGCCCAACGCCCAGCCTCAGGGACGCCCCGGACGCCGGCGGCCAGATCCGCAGCGCCGTGCACCGGCCGACCCCCGGTCTCCGGGACGCCCCTGACGCCGGAGGGCAGATCCAGAGCGCCGTGCACCGACCGGCGCCCGGTCTCAGAGACGATCCTGACGCCGGCGGCCAGATCCACAGTGCCGTGCAGCCGTTTGCGGGAGGCGAGCACCAGCTCGCGCCCCCTGACATGGCGAGCGCGAGCGATCAGCTCGTGATGCGCGGCGTGACCCCTCAGCTCGTGCAGGCAATGGCGTCGTTCTTCGCCGCGGGCGCGGCTGACACCTCGCGTAGCCTCTCGCTCGGAGCCGAGCCGCCGCAACAGCCGTTTCTAGCCACGCCTCAGCACGCGTGAGGTCAAGCCATGTCCTCGTAATCGCGACAAGGTGAAAGTCGCTCAACAACGTTCGCTTCTCCAACGGAATGGTCCGTCTGTGCTCTTGCCCCCCAGCAGGCCACGCTGGCGAGCGGCGCCAAAGACAAGAAGACGAAGACCACAGGGGCTCGCCATGAAACTTATCCGCCGCAGGTTCTTGCATCTGGCCGCGGGCGCTGCCGCGCTGCCGGCCGTCTCGCGTATTGCGCAGGGAGAAACGTATCCGTCGCGCCCGGTGCGGCTCGTCGTCCCTTTCGCTCCCGCCGGTCCAAACGACATCATTGCCCGTGTGCTGGGACAGTGGCTCTCGGAGCGGTTTGGCCAACCCTTCGTGATCGAGAACCGGCCCGGTGCGGCAACCAATGTCGGCACCGAGGCGGTGGTGAATGCGACACCCGACGGGTATACCGTCTTGATCGTATCGTCGCCGCACGCGATCAACGCCACGCTCTACGAGAAGCTCCATTTCAATTTCATGCGTGATATCGCTCCGGTTGCCGGGATCCTGCGCGCACCCAACGTGATGGTCGTCGCTCCGGCATTTCCGGCCAAATCGGTTCCCGAATTCATCAGCTATGCCAAAGCCAATCCGGGCAAACTCAATTTCGCGTCTTCGGGCATCGGGGCGTCCAACCATATGTCCGGGGAGTTGTTCAAGATCATGACCGGGATCGAGATGGCGCACGTTCCCTACCGCAGTTCCGGGCCGGCGCTGACGGATCTGTTTAGTGGTCAGGTACAGGTGATGATTGACGCCATGAGCTCCACCATCGAGCACATCAAGGCGAATAGGCTGCGTCCGCTGGCTGTGACATCGCCGCCGCGATCGCCATTGATTCCGGACACGCCTGTCATGAGCGATTTCGTGCCCGGCTATGAAGTGAGTAACTGGTTCGGGCTCGGTATGCCGCGCAACACGCCAACCGAGGTCATCGACAGGTTCAACATCGCCGTGAACGAGGGTCTCACGGATTCCAAGTTGAAGGCGCGGTTCGCCAGCTTGGGAGGCACCACATTGCCCGGCTCCCCCGCGGATTTTGACAAGCTCATCGCCGACGAAACCGAGAAGTGGGGCAAGGTTATCCGGATGGCCCATATCAAGCAGGAGTAGGCCGACGTTCCGTAGCTCCCGGCGGTGGAAACGACATCGTCGCCCGCCCGGGCCGCCGACATCGGACCTGCTTGTACGAAGCGGGACGTCTCTTCCGGGCCAATAAGCGTCTATTCGATCCCGCGCGGGCGGGGCGCTAGATCCGGGCGGTCGCCTTGCGCCAGGCCTTGGAGGCGTGGAGACAGCGCCACCACAGGAGGGACCAGGGCGGCACCTGCGCCATCAACCCGCTGAGACGCTCCGCTTCCCGCTGCCAGTGGTCGCGGCTCGCCATGATGCGGCTGACCGAGGCCGTGAGGGATTCTCTCGTTTCGTCCGCTTCCTGGTTCGCCGCGCGCAGCTGTTGCACTTCCGTGCGCAGGAGATTCAACTCGATGAGCAACAGCTTCATTTCCCGGCGCATGACGGGGAGCGGATCGGGAGCCTCCCACGGAGCCGCCGGAAGAGTGCTTAGGAAAGGGTGAACGTTCGCCGTGGACTGGTGCAGCATGTGCACAGCGTGCCCAAGGATGGTTTACAGGCGGTTAAATCCGTCGGCCGAACCAGCGGGTGCAAGCAATTTTTCGCGCCTCGTCTGACCGCGCCCAGCGGCCGTTGCCGATCCACGGGAGTCGGTGACCAGGTTCGGTCGGAGCGAGTTGTGAAGGGCCTCGGAGATTTCGACGCGTTACTCAAGGCCGCTTGGAGTGTCGGCGATTGTCGCCGCCGCGTCCTTGGCCATGCTCTCCGTACCATAAGTACCACGGGTTCTGCACGCACGAGCCGCCGGTACCGGGGCCACCGGTCATCATGCATTGCTCGAACGAGGTGAAGGCGCAGGTCAAGCCGTTGTCGCCATTGCTGCCGCTGTATTGCACGCACCATGGCCGGTAGGTTTCGGCGGCAGCCGAGCGGACCTCGATCGTGGCGAAGGCTGTGACCGCAAGCAGGGCGAAAGCGGTGCGGATCAAGATCATCGCTTTATCCTCCCAATCTGGGCCGCTCTCCACCTAACACCCGACAGGGCCGATTATTCCAGGGGCAAATGGCCTCGGACCCTTGCGGGCGAACCAGCGGCGGCTCGCTCCGGCCTGGGTAAGTCTCCCTCGTTCGCAGCAGCTTTTCAGAGGTCGAATTGTGCCGCGCCATGGGGCCGAGCTCTGTCCAATCGACGACCAGCGAGCAATCGTCGCGCTCTCGGCGTTGCGGAACGCGGGCTTCACGACGCCCGCCGCCTGATGGTCGCACGAAAGGTTCAGCGCTGGGTCGTCGGGCCAGCGACCGGAGGGGGATCCCAATTGCCGTTGCCTTGGTCCAGCGGGGTTGCTGTGGACGGCCGGTCGGGCGTCTTGCTCTGGAGATCCGGGGCCACTGCGGATCTGTCGTATTGTTGCGGCGTCGGCTGCTGCGCCGATGCCATGCCGACACTGACAACGAGCGCGACGGCGGCCAGCACGACTAATTGTTTCCTCAAGATCGGTTCCTTTGGGTTTGGTGGATACCAGGGAAACGCGTCCCGGGGCTGAGGTGTTCCGGGGCCGCGGGGGAATAGAGTGATGCACATTATATTGACGTGCTGGAATGAGGGTCCGAGAGAACCGAATCGATTGGGCGCAGCGGCGAGCCGAACAGCTGCCGGAGACACGCACGTCGCGCTTGAAAACAGAAATCCTGGACGAGAGGCAGCGGAAGCGAATATCGACGGAGGCCGCGATGACAACCGCTCGAGGCGAGGCTGCACCAAAGAAGCCCCGACCGCTGGTGAGCGATCGGAGCTTCCTGGGAGGTTGAGTCGCCCTTCACGCCCCCGGAAGCGCGACGGTCACAGTCTAGTGCAATCGCGGCTTTTCAACAATGAAGCGACGGCGAAATCTCCTCACCGTGACATTTTTGCAATGGTCGGGAATGCGGCCACGCGATGCGGTCGCGAAAGAAATGGCGAGCGGATGGACTATACACTCGACGACTTGAAGGCTGAGCTCGCCGCCACCGAGCCGGGCGAGGAGACCTGCGTGGCCTACGGCCAATATGCATTGCTTTTTCCGCCCGGGGAGCCCGATCAAGGTACGCGTCTCGCGGCGGCGGCATTTGCGAAGGCCAACGGCTGCACGATCAGCAACCGGCCAGATGACAATCTTGTTTGCTTCGTGAAGCCGGCCTGAGTCCGGCTCCGCTCCCGCCGCCCGCGCAGGCTCCCGGTCGACGGACGGCCTATGCGCAGCCCGTATCGCGGTGGCAAGTATCAAGGGCGGGCTGGAGCATTTCTCGCTTCGCCTGAACTTGGCTGCGATAGTGCCCCAGCACGAACAGCCGGATGGCTGAGGATAGGTTTCTGTGCTGGCGCTCCCTGTCGATCTGGTGAACGAGCCTGGCGATCGGCATTCGGCGTCCGGCGGCGATCATCTTCAGCCCCTGCCAGAACTCATCCTCGAGGCTCAGGCTCGTCTTGTGGCCATCGATGATGACCGAGCGCTTGACGATCGGTGATTTCATGACGATGCGGCTCATGGCTGTGACGCCTCCGCCATGACATGGGGGAGGGCGCCCCTTGCAGGGCCGGGTCGGATGACCCGGCGCTCGGGCGAATGATCGGCCGTCTGAACTCTTCCCATCTGCGTGCCCCCGTCTCCGCGTGCCCTCTGGAGGAGGTCCATCCCTCCCGCCTAGTGGAGAGCTGACATGGAATCTGGTTCCGGGCTGTGATGGCGATCACTAAAATGACGATTCTCCGCACACCCTGGCCCGCTGCGGCAGGGTTTAGCTGGGGCCTGCCGCCGTCGCGCCGCGCCTGATGTCGCGGCCCCCCGCGGCTTGCGCGATCTCCTGCGGCAACCCGGTTCAGTCCGGCGATCCTCGTTCGACCGTTCTTCTTCTGCGGATGTCGTCGGGACGACCGTCCATTTCTTTGCTATCTTAAGAGTATTCAGCGCTGCCCCTTGGGGGAGCACGCATCGCCGCGAGTTCATCGCGCTGCTGGCGGCGCGGCGGCCGGCGAAGCCCTCGCCCCGCCCAAGCACTCGGTTATGACGACCCCACCGTCATTCCACATCTTCGCCGGCGAGGGGATTGAATGAGACGTCGGGATTTCATCATTCTTCTCGGCGGCGCGGCGGCGCCATCAGGCCTTGGGCCGCTGCCGCTGCGCGCGCAGACAGCCGTTGCCGTGCGGCGCGTCGGCCTGTTGAGCCCCCTGATCGAGACCACCGACGAGACCCGGCGGCTTTCGGCGGTATTGACGGCGGGCCTCAACGAGTTGGGCTGGACCGACGGCCGCAATATCCACCCCGAACAGCGGTGGTCGGGGGGCGACAATGACCGGCTGCGGGCCGATGCCCGCGACCTGGCGCGCTTGCCGGCCGAGGTGATCCTGGCAATCACCAGCCCGGCGGTCGCCGCGCTCAAGCAGGAGGCGCCGGCCATTCCGGTCGTATTCGTGGCGGTGTCCGATCCGGTCGGCAGCGGATTCGTCAACAGCCTCTCGCGTCCCGGCGGCAATATCACCGGCTTCATCAACCTCGAAGCGTCCCTGAGCGGGAAATGGCTCGAGCTCCTGAAGGAAGTCGTCCCGGGTCTCACCCATGCCGGATTCATGTTCAACCCGGAGACGGCACCCTTTGCCGATTATTATCTGCGTGCGTTCGAGGCCGCGGCGCCTGCGGCGGCAGTGGCCGCGGTGGTGGTGCCGGTTCACGATCCCAATGACATCGAGGGCGCCGTCCGGGCACTGAAAGCGAAGCCCGTTGCCGGGCTCATCGTGATGCCGGACACATTCACCACCGTCAACCGCCGGCGGATCATCGAGCTCGCCGCGCGCGAGCGGCTCCCGGTCGTCTATGCCAACGGCGCCACCGTCAGACAAGGCGGTCTGATCGGTTACGGCGTCGACAACGTCGAGTCCGTGCGTGGTGCCGCATCATACGTGCATCGCATCCTGCGCGGCGAGAAGCCCGGCGATCTCCCGGTTCAGACTCCGACCAAGTTCGAGCTGGTGATCAACCTCAAGACCGCCAAGGCGCTCGGGCTCGACGTGCCGCCAACGCTGCTAGCGCGCGCCGACGAGGTGGTTGAATGAGGCGGCGGAAGTTCGTCGCCGTTCATGGCGGCGCGGCAACGTGGAGACACCAGCCGCTTTGTCTTTGAACCCCTCGTCGGGCGGACGCTTGGTCACCGCGTCCATTCCTGGCACGAAGCAGAGCGACCAGTGCATCGCGGTGACGTCGGCCTCGATGTAGAAGGGCGACGAATCCAACTTATCTCGCAGCGATGTTTTATCGAATGGTTCAGTTCGGCATGCCCGCCGTGCGCGATCCGTCCTCCAGCCGCTCGCATTGTTGCGTTCATCGCCACCGCGTCTCGCAGCACGATTGGATTGAATCGGGAACATGCTGCAGCTTCGGCCCGGTCACCATGGAGCAATGTTCAGATTAGCGAACAGCCCGCGCGTTCCGTCGTCGACAAAGAGCCCGACGGGACCACCCCGATCCGCGTAGTGCAAGTCATCGACGGTCAAGGCGACAACGCCATCGACCATTGCACGAACTTGAGTTCCCCGAACCTCAAGTCGCAGTCGGTGCCAGAGGCCCGCGCCAATGTCGGCGCCCTTTTCGTACCGGCCTGGGAAATTGGCGCGTGACACGGCGAAATGGAAATCCGGGTGCGCCACGTATTGGATGGCCCGGTCGATACGCGGCGGTGGCGGCGCGGGATCATTGCGGCGACCATTGGTCATTCGCAGGTACACCGCTTCATATGTCTGCAGATCTCCGCTCACGTGAAATGCAAACCCGACGAAGCCGCGGGCATCGGCCGCGCCCTTGCCGTTGAGCTCGGCGCCGACATCGGATTCGATGACACCCGCGCTAAAGCTCCGATGCACGATCGCATAACTTGGACCGTTGCTGGTCCGCGTCTTCGCCAAACGGCCCCGCTGTTCCTCATCCGTCAGCTCAACCGAAAGGCAATCGCGGCCGTTCCAATGCTGACGCGCGACCTTCACCAGGTTGTTGACGATGGGTCGCGGGACATCCGCTTCAGCTCTGGCGCGGATCGGCATGACGGCTCCGGTGGCGGTGATTGCACCAAGCGCCTGGATTACGCCGCGACGGTGAATGGCCCCGGAATACATCGCAGACTCACTGCGCCGATAGCTGGCGAACCGCCCCCATCCAGTCTTCGAGGTGGTAAGAGCGGGTCAGCTTGCCGTCTTCAATGGTGTGAACATCGATCGACATCAGCTTGAACGATTTGCCGCCATGCGGCGCCCCCATGAAGTCGCCGGCCGGCGTGCCGCTCGCCTCGCCGCGCACGATGACGCGATTGCCTGACTCCAGCACCTCTTTGATCTGCCATCTCAGATCGGGAATGGCCTTGTGGCGCCTGGCGATGGCCGCAATGACCTGCTCGCGAGGCAGGCAAACGTCGTTGGTCCCGCAAGACACCCAGTTGGGCGCAGTCGCCTGCATGAGAAGACCCGAGACGTCTTTTCCGGGCGCCGCATTAAGTGCGTCGTAGAACGCGGTCACGCTGGCAGGCGCTGACTCCCGTCTGATTTCCGCCGGCACCGGGGTCGTTGCAACCGGCAAGCCGGCGAGCGCAATGCAGACCGTGAGAATGGCTTTCATGATCGGCTCCGTGAATTTGACGCCCCGCCGCGCCCGATATAGGACCTCCCGGATTATCGATCTAATGAATATGAGCGATATGTCATGAATAAAATCGATCTTCGGCGGTTTGACCTCAACCTTTTGGTTGTGTTCGAGGTGCTCTTGGTCGAGCGCAGTGTCACGCGGGCGGCCGAGCGTCTCTCTCGGACGCAATCGGCCATCAGCCATGCGCTGTCACGGTTGCGCGCTCAGCTCGGCGACCCTGTCCTGGTCAAAGGCGGCAAGTTCATGCAACCGACGCCGTTCGCCCTCGACTTTCTGGAAGAGGTGCGACCGATACTCGCGCGCATCCAAAGGGCGCTGTCGCCTCGGGATTCATTCGATCCCGCATCCTCGCGACGGATTTTCCGACTGTGTGCACCCGATTTCGCGCTCACGCTCTTTACCCACCTGCACGCGCGTTTGCGGGTCGAGGCGCCCGGCGTCGCGATCGAATGGAGCGGTCTGAGAAACTCCATGCTGCTCGATCTTGTGGAGGGTCAGATCGATGTTGCGATCGCTCCCACTCCGCCGCGCCTCACGCAAGATGTTTTCGCCCATGGAATCGGCGCACTGCAGTGGCGATGTTTCGCCCGCAAAGGGCATCCCGCGTTTCTTAAATGGGGGCCAAAGGCCTGGTCACGGTGGCCGCACCTGGTCGTGCGGGTCGGGACCCAAATTGCGAATCCGGTCGATATCGCGGTCGCCGAAGCCGGCCTCGAGCGAACAATTGCCGGCTGGGTGCCGCACTTCGCTGCGATCGCACCAGTTCTGGCCGCCTCCGATCTGTTGACCACGGTTCCCTCGTTGTGCATGGCCGACTCGCTCCATGCCTACGGCCTCGAATCCAGGCACGTTCCCTTCTCGATCGCTCCGATGCCGCATGCGCTGCTGTGGAGCGCCAGTCGCCGCGATGATCCCGAGATCAAATGGCTGCGTGATCGGCTTCGACCGCTGGTCGCCAGCCGAGTCGCGGGGTTCCGCGCGGACGAGCCTGCTGCCAAACGCGCCGGTTGACCGTTATAAAGGCTCAGCGTGGAACGTTTCGCTGATGCGCGCCGCAGCTGCGAGGCGGTGCGACACCATGCGCCCAGTTCGCGGAATCGGGCGTGAGATCGGCGCATCAGGAGGTGTTGCTCGCGGGCGCGGCAATTTTCGCACGCTTCAGCAAGGATCGATCATGTTTCAGAAACCCAGCGTCGCCGATCTGCGCCAGGCAGCGCAGAAGCTCGGCATGCATCCGAGCGATGCCTACCTCGATGCCGTCGAGCAGATCATCACGCCGTTGGCAAACGCCTACGCCACGCTCGACACGACGCCGGACGAGTTGCCGGCGGTAAGATATCCCCGCGGTCAATTCCACCGGCCGTCGGCGGAGGAGAACCCGCACGGCGCCTGGTACATAAAGACTTCGATCAAAGGCCGGCCGGGCGGCAAGCTCGCCGGCCGTCGCGTGGCGCTCAAGGACAATGTCTGCCTTGCCGGCGTGCCGATGATGGTCGGCGCCCAGCTTCTGGAAGGCTATGTACCGGAGGTCGATGCGACGGTGGTCGAGCGCATCCTCGATGCCGGCGGCGAGATCGCCGGCAAGGCGGTGTGCGAATATTACTGCGTGTCCGGCGGCAGCCATACCAGCTCGACCGGTCCGGTGCACAATCCGCGCAAACACGGCTACACCACCGGCGGATCTTCGTCCGGCAGCGCGGCGGTTGTCGCCGCCGGCGACGTCGATATGGCGATCGGCGGCGACCAGGCCGGCTCGATCCGCATCCCGGCCAGCCATTGCGGCATCGTCGGATTGAAGCCGACCTTCGGCCTTGTTCCCTATTCCGGCATCGGAGTGCTCGAGATCACGCTCGATACCTGCGGGCCGATGACCGCGAACGTGCGTGACAATGCGCTGCTGCTGGAGGTCATCGCGGGACCCGACGGCCTCGACACGCGCCAGCGCGGCGTCGCCGCGGGCCGCTACACCGAGGCGCTCGAGGGTGGCGTCGGGGGAATGCGCATTGCCGTGATCAAGGAAGGGTTCGGTCATGCCAATTCGGAACCCGACGTCGATGCGCGGGTGCGCGACGCCGCGCAGCGCTTTGCAAAACTGGGTGCCGTCGTCGAAGAGGTGTCGGTCCCGATGCATGCCTTGGGCTTCCCGGTATGGGCGGCGATCCGCGGCGACGCGGCCTGCGTGATGCTCCTGGAAATGAACGGCGCCGGAATCGGGCATGAGGGCCTGTACGTTACCAGCTTCCTCGACCAGGCGATGGGTTGGCGCCTGCGCGCCGACGAGTTCGCCGACACGCTGAAGATCGCCTCGATTTTCAGCAGGTACACGCTCGACCGCTATGGCGGCCACTTCTACGCCAAGGCGCAGAATCTGCGCCTGCGCGTGCGTGCGGGTTACGACGCCGTGCTTGCGACGCACGACCTTCTGCTGCTGCCGACCGTGCCGATGAAGGCGACGCCAATTCCCAGCAAGGACGCAACGCCGCAGGAGATCACGCGGCGAAGCTGGGAGCCGACCCGCAATACCTGCCCGTTCAACGTGACAGGGCATCCGGCGATCAGCATGCCATGCGGGATCGAGGACGGCCGGCCCATCGGGCTGATGCTGGTCGGCCGCCATTACGCCGAGGAGACGATCTATCGCGCCGCCGCGGCGTTCGAGCGCTCGGGCGACTGGATGACGTTCTGAGCCGCGCCCCGGAACGAGGTGGAGATAAGGGCGGCCTCGGCGGGCGTCTGTGGCCTTTTGCTGCAATCGGTGCTTAGATTTCGATCGCCAATTCTCATCGCGATCACGAAGCGGGGACTGCCATGTGGAATCGCCGCCGCACTCTGCAGACTGGCCTTGCGACGCTGTTGTCTGCCGCCGCTCCGCTGCGCGCCTTTTCGCAGCCGCAGCCGCTCGTGAAGGTTCGCTACAACGAGGTCGTGCGCTCGATGTTGTATGCGCCGGCCTATGTCGCGATCACGAAGGGCTTCTTCCAGGAGTTCGGCATGGACGTCACGCTGGCGACGGCGCAAGGCGGCGACAAGTCCGTAGCCATCATGCTGTCGAACCAGGCCGACATCGCGCTCATCGGCCCGGAGTCGGCGATCTACGTTCAGAACAGCGACTCGCCGGTCAAGATTCCGATCTTCTGCGGCCTCACCGCCACCGACGGGTTCATGCTGGTCGGGCGCGAGAAGGTCGACAAATTTGACTGGAGCGCGCTCAAGGGCAAGGAGATCCTGGGCTTCCGGCCCGGCAGCACGCCGCTGCTGTTTCTGGAGGCGGCGCTGCGTCAGAACGGGCTCGATCCGCAAAAGGATGTGAAGCTCATGAACAATGTCGGCATCCCGGCGCGCGTGGGATCCTGGCTGGCGGGCCAGAACCAATACGCCATCTTCATCGAGCCGGATGCCGCGCAGCTCGAGCTCGACGGCAAGGCGCACTTCATGGCCTCGATCGGCGAGACCGTGGGATTTGCCGATTACACCACCTTCATGGCGACGGACAAATATATCCGCGAGAACAAAGAGACGCTGCAGAATTGGACCGACGGGATCGCCAAGGGCATGAAATGGACGGCGCAGGCGCCAATTCCCGAGTTGGTGAAGGCGCTCGAGCAGTTCTTTCCCGGCGTCGATCCCAAGGCGATGGCCGCGGCCGCCGAACGCTACCGCCGGCTGAAGATCTGGAAGACCTCGCCGGTCATCGAGCCGGGGCCCATGGAGAAGTTCCAGGATATTCTGGTGCAAGGCCACGTGCTCGAGCCGGGCAAGCGCGTGAAATTCCAGGACTTGGTCGTCACCGAGTTCTTCAACAGGACGAAGTAATCCGTGGCGGCATCCGCAATTGCCGCCTCGCCCAAGGTCGAGCTGCGCGATGTCAGTTTGCGTTATTTCGGTCTTGAGGGCGAGACCGAGGCGCTCAAGGGCATCTCGATCTCGATCGCGCCCGGCGAATTCGTCGCGATCATCGGACAGAGCGGCTGCGGCAAGAGCACGCTGCTATCGCTGATCTCCGGCATCCTCATGCCGACCGACGGCGCCGTGCTGGTCGACGGCAAGCCGGTGACCGGGCCGAGCCGCAAGGTCGGCTACATGCTGCAGCAGGACTACCTGTTCGAGTGGCGGACCATTCTCGAGAACACGCTGCTGGGCGCCGAAATCCAGGGCGCCGACATGGCCAAGGCGCGCGAGCGCGCAAGCGGGCTGCTCACGCGCTACGGGCTCGGTCAGTTCCTGCACCATCTGCCGCGGCAGCTCTCGGGCGGCATGCGCCAGCGCGTTGCGCTCGCGCGCACGCTGTGCACCGAGCCCGACATCGTGCTGCTCGATGAGCCTTTTGCCGCGCTCGATTCGCAGACGCGGCTGGCGCTGGCCGACGAAATCACCGTGATCCTGCGCCGCGAGAAGAAGACCGCGATCCTCGTCACCCACGACATCGGCGAAGCCGTCAGCATGGCGGAGCGGGTGATCGTCTTGTCGCGCCGGCCCGGACGGGTGAAGTCGGACCATGCGATCCGATTTGCCACGGCGGACGGCGCCCGCCCGAATCCCTTGGCGGCGCGCAACGCTTCCGAGTTCAACGGCTATTTCAACACGCTGTGGCAGGAGCTCGAGGTCCATGTCGAAGGTTGAGTCGATGGCGGTTGCGGCCCCGAGCCCGCAATATCTGGCGTGGCTTCAGCGCCAACGGCGCGGCCATCTGTTCGTGCGCGCCACGCAGGTCGCGATCCTGGTCGTGTTCCTGGTGCTTTGGGAGGTGCTGCCGAAGGCGCTGATCGTCAATCCCGTGCTGACCAGTTATCCGTCGGCGCTGTGGCCGACCTTCGTCTCACTGCTCAAGTCGACGCCGCAGCAGCCGAGCATCCTCGTCCACACCTGGGCGACCGTGCTGGCGACCGTGCTCGGATTCACCGGCGCCATGATGCTGGGCATCGCGGTCGCCGCCGCGCTCTGGTGGTCGAACACGCTCTACAAGGTGCTCGATCCCTATCTCGTCGTCGCCAACGCCATGCCGAAGACGGCGTTCGTGCCCATCTTCTACATCTGGCTCGGCGCCACGATGTCGATCTACGGCATGTCGCTGGCGATTTCCGTGTTCATCACCATCCTGATGATTTACTCGGGCTTCCAGGGCATCGACCCCAACAAGATCAAGCTTGCGCAGACGTTCGGCGCGACCAAGGGGCAGATTCTGCGAAAGGTCGTATTGCCGGGAAGCGTGCCGACGCTGGTGGCCGCGCTCAAGGTGAATGCCGGCCTGTCGCTGGTGGGTGTCGTGGTCGGCGAATTCCAGTCGGCCAATCTGGGGCTTGGCTATCTCATCCAGTACGGCAGCCAGATTTTCAAGATGAACATCGTGATGACGGGGATCACCATCCTGGCCATCGTCTCGTCCCTGATGTATCTCGCGATCTCCTGGCTGGAGGCCGCCGTGATGCGCCGCCGCTAGAGCATGATCCCGAAAAGTGGATACCGGTTTTCGGAAAAGATCATGCTCCAACAAGAGGCTAGAGCGGGATGACGATTCGAAGAAAAGTCATCCCGCTCTAGGCGGCCTCAGTACGCCCACCCGCGACGTGCCGCCAGCGTTGGGCGCGCGTTAAAGTCTGCCGAAAGATAAAGCGTCCCAGGCTGTCGCTCGCGGCCCTACGCGCGATGGCGCGGTCGTCATCCTTCCTCGGATTCGGCGCCGGGCTTGCCGAGAAGGGCGAGCGCCCTGCGCAATTGCCCGCCGGTGCGATCGAGGACAGCGGTCGCTTCGTTCAGATCGCAGCCATGGAGCAACAGCACGGCAACCTTGATGCTGCCGTCCGCCCGCTTGAGTGCCACGCGCGCGTCGTCCCGGCTGCGCTTGGTGAGCCGCATCAGAATGTTCTCACTCCGCTGCACCAGCTTTTTGTTGACCGCCTTCAGGTCGACCATGAGGCCTTCATAGACCCGACCAAGCAGGATCATGACCAGGGAAGACAACAGGTTGAGTGTGATCCGCTGCGCCGTTCCGGCATTCATCCGGGTCGAGCCGGCGATCGGCTCGGAGCCGGTATCGAGCCAGATGGGATGGTCCGCTTCTTC
>Ga0114129_10006284_pt1 | contig 16844 bp, 12 predicted proteins | sample RhiMetdeltSRZDD1_FD_80071 | JGI IMG/M metagenome (GOLD analysis project Ga0114129, IMG submission 80071) | Populus rhizosphere microbial communities from Tennessee, USA - Rhizosphere MetaG P. deltoides SRZDD1 (version 2) (version 2) | ecosystem: Host-associated > Plants > Roots > Rhizosphere >... | reverse complement strand
TGCGGACTCGCGATGGCGCTCCAGCGCTGCCATGGCGTTGCGCAGGAGCGGCGCGAGCGCGGTTGCCGGAACGCCTAACAACGCGACGATCAGCGCCGTTCGATAGGGTGCGAGTCCGTCGCCGAAGGTAGACGGGTGAACGATCGCGACCGTCGTCCCGATCGCCGCCGACAGGACGGACGCAAGGACGAGCAGCATAACGAGCGCGTCATAGATCCGCCGTGTCTCATCGGCGGCACCGTCGCGTGCCCGCGCGAGGAACTTGAGCCCAACGAACGGAATGCTGAGTGATCCCAGTTGGGCAACCAGCGATACGACCTGGTCCACGACGCTTGCAACACCGACTCCGGCAGGGCCGAGGAGAACGGCGAGCACCTTCGTGCGCGCGAGGCCAGCGAGCATGGTCAGCGCCTGGATTCCGCCGAGCGCGACTATCGCTTGAAGCGGTCGAAACGACGACGCTGGGACGGAGTCGACTCCCGGCGGCGACTCTACCCCCATAGATGCGAGAGTCCGCGCTCGCGCAGGTGCGCCTCAATGTCGCCGATGAACCGGTCGGCGAACGTGTCTGGGGAGAACTGGCGAAACTTCGCGGATCGAAGGTAGTCGCGTCCCGCGGTGCGAAATTCCTCGTACTCTTCCGGGCCCAGCGAGTCGAGGTACCGCTGCATCTCGTCGTAGCTCGCAAAGCGACGCGCATCGATGTAGCAGCCCGGATCGACGGCGTCGGCGATGTCGGGCGCGCCAAGGTAGATCGGCACGACGCCGGCGTACAGGCAATCGAACAGCTTCTCGGTGATCCAGCCATCGAGGACCATGTTCTCGTAGCAGATCGCAAACCGGTAGCGGCTCATCGCTTCGTACTTGTCGTCCAAGGGACCACGCCACGAACGTCGCACCGCGTCTCCAAACTCGGCGTCGAGGTCTCCGAGCCCATTCTCCCAGAGGCGACCCCAAAGATCGATTCCACCGGTCGCCGAGAAATGCTTGATGGCGCGCAACCGCTCGGTGTATAGCTCGCCGTCCGACAGCGCCGCGCGCTTGTTGCTGTTCACCAGAATGATTCCACGACGATCCGTTCGACTCCAGTGCGGCTCGAGCACGTTGTCGAATGGCATTGGAATCCTGAACGGCTTGACGTCGGGCACATCGGGAACGAACCGTCGCAGGTGATCGGAGGTCGTCCAGCAATAGATCGTGCGGAAGTGTCGCGCGAGCTCGGGCGTCGCACGATACATCTCGGGATCGACGACAACGACCTCGAACAGATAGAAGGCGTTGAGCAGCACGTCGTCGCGGTCGACCAACGACGTGTAGGCGTCGTACACGCCGTACGACACGTACACGTTCGCGCCACTCCGATTCACCGAGGCGCCAGCCGCATCGACCAGGTAATCGCCGGTATCGATCGGGACGCCACGGGCCGCGAGCCGTTCCTTGAGTCGGAACCACGGCAGAAGTGCGTTGTCGCGATTGAAGCGCGATCTCGGGTCGAACATCGCGTTGCCGTGAAAATGCCGCGTGAACGGATCGAGAAACACGCGGATCGCCGGGGCCCGTCTGTTGGACGGCGGCCGACGAGCTCCCTCCGTGCCACTGGCGTTAGGCTCGACGCTGGCCATGCCGTGCGTCGTACCATTGCCAAGCGAGTGCGACGCAGACTGCGATGGAGGCACCAGATCGCGCGGTGGAAATCGTCGGAACCGCGCAAAGTGCACGAGTCCGCGCGCGCGCGCGTTCGTTCCGCTGGCCGCGGCCGCGCGCACAAGCGTTCTGAGGGCGAGCACGCGCGCGACCTGCCCCCGTCGCGATGACCTGAGTAATGGGCGCACGAACGAGCTGTTCAAGAGCGCCACGGCTTTCTGTCGATCACCCAGCACGTAGGCGTTGGCGGCACGCTCGGCTTCGTCCTGCATCTGCCACACGCGATAACACGTCAACGCGTCGGCGCTCACGAGCGACCGGATGCCAGGTCGAGACAGATGGCGATCCATCACCGAGAAGAACATCTCGGGCTCGGTTCGCATTCGCTCGTATTGCCTGGACCACTGCGCCGTGTAGTGCCGGTAGCTCATCAGGAACTCGTGCAGCATCCCAATGCGCCAATCGATCGACAACCGAACCCACATGTCCAGGTCGGCCGCGATGCCGAAACGTTCCTGATCGAAGCCCCCCACCGAGTCGAATGCCGTCCGCCGGAACATCACGGACGGAGTGCGCAGGAACGTGTTCTTGAATCGGAGCAGATTTTCGGTCAGCAGCGCGGCGTCGAACAGTTGCACAGAATCGAGCGCCGGAGGCAGGCGCAATCGCCCGTATTCGCGTCCCGATTCGTCGATGAATCGATCGAGGCAGAAAACCGCGCCCGCGTTGTCGTGCGCTCGCAGAAACTCCAGCTCGCGCTCCACGATTCGCGAGTCGTACACATCGTCGGCGTGAAAGATCGCGACGAATTCCCCGCGACTCTCGCGGACGCCTCGGTTCATGGCACCGTAGCCACCGAGCGTCTGGTCGTTGCGGAGATACTGGACACGATCATCCCCCGTTCCGCGCGCGACGTCCGACGTCGCATCGGTCGACGCATCGTCGCACACGATCACTTCTATCGCGTCATGTGACTGCGCGCACACCGAGGCCAGCGCGTCGCCGAGAAAGCGCTCGGCGTTGTAGGCCGGTACGATGATCGAGACGAGTGGCGATGTCTTGGTCATGCGGAGTGTGAGCCTGACGACCCGAGGGCAGGGTGGGGCAACGGCCAGTTCTGTGCCCCTCCGGCGGTACTTCGGGGCCCCAACGCGTGACGGAGCGCACCCTGGCGCCGTCACGAATGTTACAGTTGGCGCGAGGCTGTTGCGATCCCGCAACGACCTGTGCTTCGACTGCTCCGGTTGCGATCGCGAAGCGCCTATCGGGCCGGCGCGGGGGCGTGCACGCATTTTGCCCCCCGGCAGAGCCACATACAGCCCTCCGCCTTGTCGCGGAGGTCGTCGCATAGATTTCTCGAGCCCCGCGATTGTACGTGGGCCTCCCAACGGAGACTAGGACTCGATGAAAAGAGCGGTCGTGTGCGGAGCGGGCGGCTTCATCGCGAGCCATCTCGTCAAACGCCTCAAGCGAGATGGATACTGGGTACGTGGCGTCGACATCAAGGAGCCCGAGTTCGCGCCGACCGAGGCGGATGAGTTCCGGCTGCTCGACCTTCGCGATATGGCGCAGTGCCGCGAGGCGGTGCAGCCGGTCGACGGCGATGCGATCGACGAGGTCTATCAGCTCGCGGCCGAGATGGGTGGAATGGGCTTCATCAGCACCGCCGAGTGCGAGATCATGCGCAATAGTGCGCTGATCAACGTCAATATGCCGCAGGCTGCAGCCGACGCGGGTGTCGAACGGTATTTCCTGTCGTCGTCGGTGTGCGTGTACCGCGACATGGCGATCGGCGAAGCCGAGATGACGGAGGACGAGGCCTATCCCGCTCATCCCGACAACGAGTATGGGTGGGAGAAGCTGTTCGCCGAGCGCGTCGCGTTCGCGTACGGACGGCGGTACGGCATGGCCGTTCGCGTCGCTCGGTTCCAGAACTGTTATGGTCCCGAAGGCACGTGGACCGGTGGCCGGGAGAAGGCGCCCGCAGCGATCTGTCGCAAGGTTGCCGAAGCGGAAGACGGCGGCTTCATCGAAGTCTGGGGCGATGGCACCGCGGTGCGTTCGTACACGTACGTCGACGATCTCGTCGATGGCATCGTCCGATTGATGCGATCCGATCTCGACGTGCCCGCGAACATCGGGAGCCCCGAGTACGTGAGCGTTCGGGAGCTCGTCGACACGGTGATCGCCAAGAGCGGCAAGCAGATTGGTGTGCGCTACGTGCCCGGCCCCGTTGGCGTGCAGTCGCGCAACTTCAGCAATGAGCGGATGTACTCTCTCGGCTGGCGTGCACGCACCGCGCTGCGCGATGGTATCGGCGTGACCTACACGTGGATCGAGCGCCAGGTGCGGGATCGGTTGGCCGCTGCCGAGATGGCTCCGTCAGCGGGCGAATCCATGCGGCGTTAGGCGCGGCGACCCTCGATCGCCATGGCCAAGCCGCGGGTGCTCGTTCTCTCCCGCAACTACCCGAACAACGCATTCCCCACCATCGGGCTCTGGACCGAGCGCCTCGTTGCAGCGTCGACGGCGGTTGCTCGACCCACCGTGATGGCACCCGTGCCATACGCTCCTCCGCTCGTCGGCACGGCATTCATGCGTCGCTTCAGAGCCGTCGAGCCCACAAGAACCGCCGGGGACGTGACCGTCCATCACCCGCGGATTCCCGCGGGTCCGGGTCAGTTGCTCCATGCGCTCGACGCGCGGCTCGGCCTCCCGGTCCTGCGACGCCAGGCGATGGCCATGCATCGCGTCGAGCCGTTCGATGTGATTCACGCGCATTTCATCTATCCCGACGGGGTGATCGCGAGCTGGATCGGAGCCGAGCTGGGGATTCCCGTGGTGTCGTCGGAGCACGCCATGTGGCGTCCGTGGCTCGACCGCCACCGGGCCGTCCGACGCCAGGTCGATCGGGCATTACCGCACATCGCGCGTGTCACGGCCGTGAGCGCGGCTTTGCGACGAAGCATCACCGATCTGTTTGGCGACCGCGTGATCGTCGACATCGTGCCTAACGTGGTCGACGAACGCATCTTCGTGCCTCCGGCTCCGGACGAGGCGCGGGATCCCGATCATTTGCTGTTCGTCGGACTGGTTCGACGTGTGAAGGGGCTCGACGTCCTCGTGCGAGCGCTCGCCCTGCTGTGCGGGAGTCACCCTCGCCTTCGACTGTCGGTCGTCGGCGCCACGTTCTTCCGGGCGTACGCGCGCGAAGCCGCCGAGGTCCAGGCACTCGTCACGTCGCTGGGGCTTCAGGATCGCGTCAGCTTCCTCGGCGAGCTTCCACCTAACGAGGTCGCGCGGCTCATGCGACGGAGCGCGCTGCTCGTGGTGCCGAGTCGACGGGAGACGTTCTCCCTCGTGACGGCCGAAGCGCTCGCATCGGGAACACCAGTGGTCGCGACTCGTTGCGGCGGGCCCGAGGAGATCCTGACGCCCGAGACCGGCGAGCTGGCCGACATCGACGATCCTCGCGGCCTTGCCACAGCCATCGAGACGGCGCTGGGCCGATCATACGATCGCGTCAGAATGCGGAGCGAAGCCGTGGCTCGATTCGGCACCGCGGCGGCGGCGGAGCGGCTAGGACGTCTGTATGGGCAGGTGACCGGATTGCGCGCGGAGCTGGTGCACGGTTGAAGCCATAGCGGCTTCGAGCGAGGTCGATGTCATCCCTAGCCGCCGAGCCTTGTCAGTGTTCACGGCTCGGTTGACGACTCTCCAGCTCATCTCCTCCACGTGCTGGGGCACTTCCCGACGCGCGATCGCACACGCGAGTCGGAACGCTCCAGCGCCTGCACGAGTCACCAGTCGCGGTACGCGGACTTGGTGAGCAGACCGCCCGAGCGCTGCGGCGGCGACATCCACGAGCTCTCGATGCGAAAGGATTCGCGGTCCGCCAACGTTGATGATTTCCCCGCGCGCCGTCGGTTGCTCGAGTGAAAAGACGATCGCGGCAACGACGTCGTCGACGTACACGGGATTCAAGAGCGTGTCCGTTCCACCATAGAACCAGACACGGCGTGTCGCGACCGAGCGAAGAAAGGCGGCAGTGTGGTCACGGCCGGGACCGAAGACCCCGGACGGACGCAGCACCGTCCAGGGCGCGGCACCAGCGCGCACAGCCTCGTCGGCCGCCAGCTTCGACCGCTCGTACGCTGTTCCCGGACGTGGATCGTCCGCTTCGCTGGCTGGCTCGAACGTGCGACGCGAGCCATAGACGCCCGCGGAGCTCACGTACACCACGTGGCCCACCCCGGCATCCGCCGCGGCTGCCACCAGCTCGCTCGTTGCGCGAACGTTGGCTGCGATCATCGTGCCCTCGTCGGCGACCGAGCCGTCCATCTGTGCGGCGAGATGGACGACCGCGCGGGCGCCAGCGACGGCCGCGGCGACGACGTGCGGGTCGCCCAGGTCGCCGTGAATGACGGTGGTCTCGCGCGGAAGCAGGGTGCTGCGCGACGGGTCACGCACGAGCACGCGCACGGACTTCCCGTTACGGACCAGCGCATTCACGAGGTGGCGCCCGACGAACCCGGTGCCACCCGTGACGAGTATCACGTCACCGCGCCTGCAACTGGAAGCGCAGAGCCGGTCCGCGCGGCCGGTGGTCGATCGGACGGCTTGATCCGTCGGCGGAAGTACGCGGCGCCTAACGCGAACACCGCTGTGCCGCCGACGCGGCACGCGACATCCAGCCCGCGGCGGAGCCCCCGGTAAATGGGATCCGACCGATTCTCGTTCTTCAGCACGCCGCGGCGATTGATGAAGTTCCGCTGCAGGATCTGGGCGAACCGATGGAGCTGGTGCACGTGCACCGGCGTCAGATTCTCGTTCCCCATCGACCCTTCGTGGCTGCTGACGATCCTGTAATGGTCGGCTTCGATGAGGCCGTGATCGACTGCCCAGTCGTGCAGCTTCGTCCCGATGAACGGAGTCGCAACCGTGAACTGAATCCAGCTGGCCTTGAGCTTGAGACCGAAATTGATGGTCGCGAGGATCGTTTCGAGCGTGTCGCCGGGCAATCCGACGACGAAGAACGCAAACGTCTTGATGCTGTACTTGCGGAACAAATCGACCGTCTCGATGAACTGCGCCTCGCTGATCGGTTTGCGCTCGACGTTCTTCTGAATCTGCGGATCGATGCTCTCGACGCCGAAGTTCACGCCGGTGCATCCGGCGCGGGCCATGATGGCGATCGTGGGCTCGTCGAGACAATCGATGCGCGTCTCGCACCGCCACTGCACCTTGAGATCACGTCGAATGATCTCCTCGCAGATCGCCGCCACGCGCTTCTTGTTCGCCGAGAACAACGGATCGCGGAAGATGATGTATTCGACGCCGAAATCGCGGATGAGGTGTTCGATTTCATCCACGACGTTCTGCGCCGACCGGTACCGCCACAACAACCCCTGGCCAACGGGATACGGGCAGTAGTTGCAGCCGAACGGGCACCCGCGCGACGTGAGCATCGGCAGAAAACGCATTCGTCCCGCGTTGGCGGAGCGCGGAATGATGTACCGATGCGTCGGGAACAATTCCCATTTGGGAAACGGAATCGAGTCGAGCTCGCGCTGAAATTTGCGCTCGGCGTTTCGCCGCCACTCGGTGCCATCGCGATAGAGGAGCCCCGCAATCTCAGGCAACGCCTCGCCGCGCATCAGCTGCACGATCGTGCGATCGGGCTCGCCAAGCACCGCATAGTCGATGCAGGTGTCTTGTTGAATCCGAGCGAGGAGCGACGAGACGGCCGGTCCATACAAGGCGATTGCGCCGAACTCGCACTTCGATCGCAGCTCCGCGCACACCTTGAGGTCCCAATCGATGGTCGGAAGCGATGTGCGGATCACCAGGAGCGTTTGGCGATCGACGCCGCTATCGAGGACGGACTGGGCAACCTGTTTACTCGAGAGATCGAGCGCCCCTGCTTCGATGACCTGAACGGCAATGCCCTCCTCGGTCAGCACGGCTGCGAGGTACGGCATGTCCAGCGGCGGGAACGGAGCGGCCCCGGCCGGGAAAAGCTGGCCGAACCCCCCCATTGAGTCCTTGTTCGAAACATGCCCCGGGGGATTCGGGGGATTGATCAGAATGGCTCGTGTCAGGTCCATGAATATCCAGGACGTCGCTCTTAGACTGGCGTCCACCGTGTAGGGCCGCAAGGTCGGCAACCCTCGTGCCGATATAACCACGCGTAACGTGGACGGATGTCACTCGCACGCCGGAGCTTGGAGTCAACGCTCGGGTGGACGGCCGCTTACTGTAGACCTCGCGCAACATCGTTCGCGGGCACCGTTGCCACGGGTGGAAGTGAAAAGGCTGGCGCGGTAACGCTCGTTCGGTTCGGTCGTCGCCCTCGGGTTGGCGCTCCCGGGCGTTGCGGTTATTCTGCGCCGACCTCACGCGGCGGTCCGCGCACGATGGCCCTTATCGGAATGTCATGCGACTTGGTATCGACGGTCTTCGCCTCATGTCGAAACGGCTCGGCGTCGGTCGATACATCGAGTACATGCTCCGGTACTGGCCAGAGCGGCAGCACCCGTTCTCGGAGATCGTCGTCTACACGCCGGGTCCGATCGCGTCGCCGCCACCAATGCACGAGTCCATCCGCGTCGAGCCACTCGGCCCGGCAATCCCGCCGGCGCTGTGGGAGCACTTCGTGTTCCCGCTGCGCAAGCCCCGTGATGACGTGTTTCTTTGCCCGAGCTACGTCGTTCCGCTTCTGTCGAGGGCGCACCCGGTCGTCGTGACACACCACGGGTCGTACGAGGCACTTCCGAGCGCGTTCCCGTGGTGGCCCCGCACGCGGGCACGTTTGGTTTACCAGGAGTCCTGCCGTCGCGCGGACGTCGTGATCACGGTGTCGAAGTCGTCGCGCGACGACATCGTGCGTTTCTACGGCGTCGATCCTGGGAAGATCAGAATCATCCCGGAAGGCGTCGACGAGTCGTTTCAACCCATCGACGACGAGGCCCGTCTCGACGCGCGCCGCCGATCCTATTTCGCCGACGGGCGCCCGTACGTGCTTTTCGTCGGAAAGATGACTGCGCGTCGACACGTTCCCGACCTCATCGCTGGTTTCGCGAGAGCCGTGCGTCGCCTTTCACTGCCACACGGCCTCGTGTTGCTCGGCCCCGACACGGTGGGCCATTCGCTTCCGCAACTGTTCGCGACCCTCGGCATTGCCGACCGCGTCGTCCATCGTGATTTCGCAGGACACGACGAGCTGGTCGAAGCGTACAATGCGGCCGATGTCTTCATCTATCCGTCGGACTACGAAGGGTTCGGCATCCCGGTGCTCGAGGCGATTGCATGCGGGACCCCTGCGATTGCCCTGAACAACTCCGCGTTCCCCGAGTTCGCGGGCGGGATTGCTCATTTCGCTCGCGACGGATCGCCCGAGGCGCTCGAGCAGGCACTCACCGAGGTCCTGCAGTCGAACGGGCTGCGCGAGACGGTCCGGCGCGAAGGCCCGAAGCGGGCGGAGGCCTACCACTGGCGCCGCATCGCGTACCGAACGATGGACATCCTCGCCGAGGTCGCCAGTGCGCGCTGACGTCGTCGACCCCACGAGTATATTTCCCGCGGGGCGCGCCGTCCCATCGCCCCTGAAGGTCGTTAGGCATCCACGCTGCGACCGGCCGATCGACGATCGCGCGCCGGATGTCCACGTCGTCGGCTCGCTCACGGAGGTGTGGTGAGGACGGTTCTACTCGCGGGTGGGTTCGGCACGCGCCTCGCCGAGGAATCGGAGTCCAAACCGAAACCGATGGTGGAGGTGGGTGGTCGACCAATCCTCTGGCACATCATGCGGACGTACGCCGAGCGCGGATTCAAGGAGTTCGTCGTGGCGCTCGGCTACCGCGGTGACATGATCAAACGGTACTTCCTCGACTACTACTACTTCCGCAACAACCTCAGCATCGACCTGCGCACGAATCAGATCTCGGTTGGCGGAACCGATTGCGAGGACTGGATCGTCCATCTGCGAGACACGGGTCTCCATACGCAGACCGGCGGGCGGCTTCGCCGACTGGCCGACCTGTTGCGCGATGAAACGTTCATGATGACGTACGGCGACGGCGTGTGCAGCATCGACGTCCGAGCGCTCCTGGACTTCCACCGGCGCCACGGGAAGCTCGCGACGGTCACCGCCGTTCGACCTCCATCACGATTCGGTGGACTCGTCTTCGACGGCGACCTCGTGTCGGAGTTCTCCGAGAAGCCGCAGATCGGCGAAGGTTGGATCAACGGTGGATTCTTCGTGCTCGAGCCAGAGGTGCTGAGCTACATCCCGTCGGACGATACGCTATTCGAGCGAGGGCCACTCGAGCGACTGGCTCGGGATGGACAGCTCGTGGCGTATCGACACGAAGGGTTCTGGCAATGCATGGACACGCTTCGCGACGTTAGGCTCCTCAACAGCCTGTGCGACGGACGGGTTCCGCCATGGGACCCCGCCTACCCCCGCAGCGAGACGACGTGACCGATCGCAATTTCTGGCGAGAGCGCCGGGTATTCGTTACCGGAGCAACCGGCATCGTGGGGTCATGGCTCGTTCGCGAGCTGCTCGACCACAGCGCGCGCGTCGCCGTGCTGGTCCGGGACGCGGACCCGCAATCGGAGCTGATCCGAAGCCGCGACATCGATCGCTGCAACGTGTTCAACGGGTGCGTCGAAGACTTCTGGACGCTCGAGCGCGCGATCAGCCTCCATGAGGCGGAGTATGTGTTTCATCTCGCGGCACAGACCATCGTCGGCGTCGCGCATCGCAATCCGTTCACGACGTTCGAGACGAACATTCGCGGCACATACAACCTGCTCGAGGTGTGCCGCATGCATCGATCACTCGTTCGCGGGGTGATCGTGGCATCGAGCGACAAGGCGTACGGCGAGGTCGACGCGTTGCCGTACACCGAGACGATGCCGCTTCGGGGCCGTCATCCCTACGAGGTGTCGAAGAGCTGCACCGATCTCATCGCGGCGTCGTACGCGCACAGCTACGGTGTGCCGGTCACCATTGCGCGATGTGGAAACATCTACGGCGGCGGGGACCTGAACTGGAGCCGCATCGTACCGGGTACGGTGCGTGCAGCGTTGCGTGGCGAACGTCCCTCGCTCCGTAGCGACGGAACGTTTCGGCGTGACTACATCTACGTCAAAGACGTCGTTCGCGCGTATATGTTGCTTGGAGAGCGTGCGAGCGATCCGGCCGTTCGTGGGGAGGCGTTCAATTTCAGCGACGAATCGCCGCTGGCGGTGCTGGACATCGTTAGGGCGATTGGCCGAGTAATGGGGTCGGAGCTCGATCCGGAGATTCGGGACATCGCGCTGGGTGAGATTCGCGACCAGTACCTCGACGCGTCGAAGGCGCGACGCACGCTCCGGTGGAAGGCGACGTATGATCTGGATACCGGATTGCGTGAGACGGTCGCGTGGTATCGCGCGCTTCTTGCCTGACGTGGAGTCGTTCCGCCGACGCCCAGTCCAGGGTTGCCAATGACGTCCACGCCGGACCGCCTTCGCGAGCAGGCGCGCGCACTTGCTGCCGAGTATTACGCCGCGGCATTGCGGCCCGGCCCGTTCGTACCCGGAGAGAGCTGGGTCCCCGTTTCCGGGCGGGTCTTCGACGCCACCGAGCTGCAGTATCTCATCGACGCGTCGCTCGATTTCTGGCTCACCACCGGTCGCTTCGCGGCTCAATTCGAGCGGGAATTCGCCCGCACGGTCGGCGTGCGGCACGCCATCCTGTGCAACTCGGGCTCATCGGCCAACCTGCTCGCCACGAGCGCGCTGACGTCGTGGAAGCTCGATGACCGCCAACTGCGTCCCGGCGACGAAGTCATCACCGTCGCGGCCGGGTTCCCCACCACGGTCAATCCGTCGATCCAGCAGGGACTCGTCCCCGTGTTTCTGGACATCGAGCTTGGAACGTACGACATCGACACGGCCGGTCTCGAAGACGCGCTCAGCGAGAAGACCCGCGCGGTCATCCTCGCGCATACGTTAGGCAATCCGTTCGATCTCGATGCCATTACGGCCTTCGCCAAGCGCCATGACCTGTGGCTCATCGAGGACAGCTGTGATGCGCTCGGTTCGACATATCGCGGAAAGCTCGTCGGAGGGTTCGGCGACCTCGCGACCGTCAGCTTCTACCCTGCGCACCACATCACCATGGGCGAGGGTGGCTGCGTCCTCACGAACGCGCCGAAGATGAAGACGATTCTCGAGTCGTTCCGGGATTGGGGGCGGGACTGCTGGTGCGATACGGGCAAGGAGAACACGTGCGGCAAGCGATTCGACTGGCAGCTCGGCGATCTCCCGCACGGGTACGACCACAAATACATCTACTCGCACCTGGGCTTCAACCTGAAAGCCACCGACATGCAGGCTGCGGTCGGGGTCGCGCAACTCCAGAAGCTGCCGGAGTTCATCGCGCGTCGACGTCACAACTGGCACCGACTGCATGACGGATTCTCCGAACTGTCCGAGTGGTTCATCCTGCCGCGAGCAACGCCGAACAGTGATCCCAGCTGGTTTGGCTTCGCGCTCACGGTGCGCCCGGATGCGCCGTTTTCTCGTCGCGAGCTCGTGCAATGGCTCGATGGGCGTCGCATCGCCACGCGGCAGCTTTTCGGAGGAAACCTCCTGCGCCAACCGGCTTATCGCGATATTCCGCATCGCGTGGTCGGCGAACTTGCCAACACCGACATCGTCATGCAGGGAACGTTCTGGCTCGGCGTCTATCCGGGCATTACCGACGAGATGGTCGACTACGTCGTCGATAACGTGCGGCAGTTCTGTACGGAGTCGTTGTACCGGGTCGCGCGGTGATCCCGCACTGCCCAACATTCCTGCATCAATCGACCTGATTCTGCTGCGATGACCTCCCAGTTTCGTGTAGCCGTTGTTGGCCTCGGCAACGCCGGGCATACGTTGCATCTGCCGGCCCTGTCGGGCATCTCGGGCGCGCACGTCGTGGGCGCATGCGACATCGATGCGGCAAAGAGAGATCGTGCCGCCAAAACGTGGAACGTCCCCGTCTACGACGACTTCGATGACATGCTGGCGCGAGCGAACGCAGACGTGGTCATCGTGGGGACTCCACCCGACTCACACGCGAGCTACTGCCTCAAGAGCTTCGCGGCGGGCGCTCACGTGATCTGCGAGAAGCCGTTCGTGTCGAGCCTCGTCGAGGCCGATCGTGTCATCGCCGCCGCCGATGCGACGGGGAAGCGCATCGCGCTCAATCACGAGTTCCGCGAGATGCCGATATTCCGCGCGGTGCGCGATGCGGCAGCGCCGAACGACGTCGTGTTCGCGCAGGTCTGGCAGCTCATGGATCTTCCGCCGTGGGCGGAACCCGGCTGGCGCGGTCAGATGCTGCAGCGCACGCTCTACGAAGCCGGCGTGCACCTCGTGGACTTTCTGATGGCGCTCTTCGCCGAAAAGCCGCGCGCTGTTTCCGGAACGATGTCCACGTGTGGCGTGCGGGATGGCGAGACCGATGCCGTGGCGCTCGTGACGCTGGAGTTCTCTCGGGGGCGGCTTGCCCAGGTCGTCCAGAACCGCCTGTGCAAAGGCGAGACGCAGTACTTCGAGGTGCGAGCGGAGACGCCGACCGCTTCGCTGCGGGCGTCGTTCGGCGGTCGCGCGCGCGTGACGGCCGGCCTCCACCGCAGCACGCGGCCGCATGTCCGTGTCGACTACGGCGTCTCGGGGATGGCATGGCGCGAGGTCGGAAACGCGCGCACGCTGTTGGCGAGAAACCCGAAGGAACCCGGCATGATCGCGACACGATTCGTGTTCGAGAAGTCGCTCGACGCGTTCCGAACGGGTGGCGCGCCACCCGCGTCGGCGCAGGACGCGCGCGACGTGCTCGAGGTCATTGCCGCGTGCTACCACGCCGCGGCGACGGGACGCCGCGTTAGGCTGGAAGGAACGACACCTCCAGAACTCGCCGCGATGCGGATGGGCGCCAACCCGGCCGCATGAGCGCGACCGACGGGCCGCGCGCCGCGATCATAGGCGCGGGGCTCATGGGCCGCTGGCACGCCGATGCGGTCCGTCGAATCGGCGGGCGCGTCACTGTGATCGTCGACCCTAACGACGCGGCGCGGGAAGCACTCGGTCTACGACACCCTGGGGCACAGCTCCTCGCCGATCTCGATCCGGAGCTCGTCAGGCGTCACGCGACTGCCGCGCACGTATGCACGCCAGTTTCGACGCACGTCGGCGTCATGACCTCGCTGATCGGTGCAGGCCTCAACGTCCTTGTCGAAAAACCGTTCACGGAGAGCGCCGAGACCACCGAAGCCGTACTCTCGCTCGCCCAACGGCGGGGTGTGATCGCGTGCCCCGTCCATCAATTCCTGTTTCAGGACGGCGTCCGCCAGCTGCTGGCGTGGCTACCGACCATGGGACCGGTGCGCCGCGTCGAGTTTTCGACATGTTCGGCCGGCGCGACGGGCGCGGATCCCGCGAGTCTCGATGCACTGATCGGCGAGATTCTGCCGCACCCGCTCGCGATCATCGCGACCCTGTTGCGCACACGCATCGGTTCCGCGAAGTGGCACGTGGCGCATCCGAGCGCCGGTGAGTTTCGCGCGATGACGACATTGTGTGGGACGCTCGTCGATCTGGCGATTTCGGCGCACGGACGCCCGACCGAGAATGTCCTTCGCGTTATGACAGACAGTGGCTCGGCCACGGCCGACCTGTTTCATGGTTACGTGCTGCGACGGTCAGGCGTGGTGTCTCGGGCCGCGAAGGTCGCCCAACCGTTCACTGTGTCGATGACAACCCTTCGTATCGCGACGGCGAACCTGATTCGCCGCGCGGCGCGGCGAGAGCCAGCATATCCGGGTCTCAGACGACTCGTGGACGAGTTCTACCAGGCGACGCGCATTCACAGCGCCCCGCCGATTTCGTACGAGTCAGTCATTGACGTCGCCCAGGCGCGCGATCGTCTCGTCCGCGCGACTTCGGTAGAAACCCCGACGGGCTGACCCGTCAGGCGCCGACGCGACGGCGTTCAGTCATCTTGGCCGCTTCGACCGGCCCGATGCGTTTCCGCTTGGAAGAGCCCGTCGCGGAACAGGTCAGCGGTCCCTGCAATTCCTCGCGATGCCGTTACCTACGTGACAAGGAGGCCACTTGCGTATTCGTTAGGCCGGCCTCATGATAGCGCCGCCTTGAAATCTCGAGCGTCCGTCACGGACGGATGAATCGAGCAGCAGTACTCGGTCAGTCACTCGGGCTCCATGTCACGGTCATGCGACGCACGGGGACTTTGTTCGCTCGGTAGAAGACGAGTCGGAGGACAACCCCTTATTGCGGAGATATGGACATGCGCATGAAGCAGAGTGCGGCGCTCGGAGTGGGCGCCGCGATAGCCGTGGCCTTGTTGGCAGCATGCTCGGATTCGCCGTCGTCTCCAAGCGCGAAGGCGACCATGGTGCCGCGAGTCAGTTTCGCCGTTGGCGATCTGACGAACAACACGCCACAGGTTACGCTCGTCAAGATTTGCAAAACGGCCGACAGCGACGTTAGCGGGAGCTTCACCGTCACCGCCAAGAGTCCTGGCCAAGGTGGTACGGGCAACCCGACCACCTCGAACCCGGTCGTCGTTGCTCCGGGCACGTGCAGGGTCGCGGCCATCGACAACGGCGACGCCAATCAGGACAAAGGCGACTTCTTCGGCGTCTCCGAAGCTGACCAGCCGAACGTGACCGAGACGCTCGTCTCCTGCGTGCTCAACCCGAATAACCCGATTCCCTGCAACGACAATTACTTCATCAACACGGCGCACGGTGTCGTTCTCACCTTCTCGAACGAGAACGTGCCGCCGCCGCCGCCCGAGACGTGCGACTTCTCGACGTTCGGCGGATTCGTTCTGCTGCCCAACAACATCTCCTACGGCGGCAACGCTGGCCGGATCGAGGACCCCCCGGGTTTCGCGTTCGGCTCTCTCAACTTCGTGAATCACACGAACGGCGACCACATCCACGTGTGGAACGTTACCGATTACGGCCACCCGGACACGGGCCCGCTCAGCCAGTTTGAAGATTCGCGACTCGCGTTCGGCCTGGGCTCGGTCAACGGTGGCCCCGTGAACGTTCCGGTCGAGTTCCGCTTCCTCGATAGCGGTGAGCCGGCCAAGAAGGACGGTGACATGGTCTATCTGAAGGTCGGTAACACCGTCTTGATCCCGGAGCAGCTGGTCGGCGGCGGCAACATTCAGCTCCACGACAAGCACTGCAAGAAAGCGCCGAAGGCTGAGAAGCACTAGGGCGCGTCCAGCGATTCACCCGCTAGGACAACGCAAAGGGGGGTGTAGCCATGTGGCTACACCCCCTTCGGCCTGTTCGACAGCTTCTGATCGTCGACACCTAACGAGATGTGACCCTGGTGCCGTCGGGGGCCGCGTTGGGCGGCATCAGCCGCCCCAAGAACACGTCAAAACCGGCTACCAAGCCCTGGCGATGGTCTGACCGGCGCTGGGACGGGATTGGCAATCGAAATCGCGTCGACCGAGGCATCGCTACAACATCAGTTGACGTGTGCGCGCGACACGTGTTGTCGGACAAAGCGACCAACGGACTGAGCGAATCATTCGCTGTTGTAGTGGATTCTGGGGTCTGAAGGCCGGGATCTAACCGATGACTAACGCCGTCCGTCAAAAAAATGGCCAGTACATGCGGGGCATGCCTACGGGAACAATTTGTGCCTCTGGTCACCGCGATTCGGACCGCTGCGACACCGGATCATGGTGAGACAACAGCAGATCCAAGCTGTGACTTGCGTTTTTGTTAGGCAACTCTCATAATTGCCGCGCTTCGTGGACTGGGCGGTCACCCTCAGCAGTTCGGGAATCGCACAGAGCAGGACCTGGTCACTCGCGCTCCCATGTCACGGTCATGCGACGCGCTGGGGGACGTACTTCGCCAACGCAGGTATCGAAAGTCGTAGGGATCACCAACCAATGGAGAGGGGAGACATGCGCATGAACCAGAAGGGGGCGCTCATTGCGGGTGCCGTAATGACCGTGGCGTTTTTGGCAGCGTGTTCGGATTCGACGACCGCGCCGACGTCGCGCGCCGCGTTCATTCCGAAGTCGTCGAGCTTCGCGGTAGGCGACCTCACGAACAACACGGCGGTCATCGGGCAGCTCAAAATCTGCAAGACGGGTAACGCGGGCGGCA
>Ga0114129_10006281_pt1 | contig 16845 bp, 13 predicted proteins | sample RhiMetdeltSRZDD1_FD_80071 | JGI IMG/M metagenome (GOLD analysis project Ga0114129, IMG submission 80071) | Populus rhizosphere microbial communities from Tennessee, USA - Rhizosphere MetaG P. deltoides SRZDD1 (version 2) (version 2) | ecosystem: Host-associated > Plants > Roots > Rhizosphere >... | reverse complement strand
TTATGATGACGCTAATGACTCTGATTCTGTCGTTGTCTGCGTTACCTCTGCTGTTCGCAGAAGAAGCCGTGGAAAGGCTGACGCAGGCAAATAAGGTCTTTGAAGAGATCATGGCCACACCGGACAAGGGCATCCCCCGCGAGTTGGTCGCTAAGGCGCGCTGCGTGGCGATCGTTCCAGCCATGAAAAAGGCCGGTTTTATCGTCGGCGGTCAGTATGGGGTCGGTGTAGCGAATTGCCGGAAGGCCCAGGGTACCGGATGGACGGGACCATCCACGATCAGACTTGAGGGCGGTAGTGTCGGCCTCCAGATCGGCGGCGGTGAAACCGACGTGATCATGCTGGTGATGAACCAAGCCGGCGCCGACAAACTCATGAAGAGCAGCAAGTTCACCATCGGCGGTGAAGGGTCCGCAATGGCAGGTCCCGTGGGCGCAAAGGCTTCCACCAACACGGAGGCGCTTATGAAGGCTGAAATGCTCACTTACTCGCGGTCTAAGGGTGCGTTTGCAGGCGTGACCCTGAACGGCAGCTCGATAAAGCCGGATGACGACGACAACAAAAAGCTCTACGGCAAGGAAGTCAAGCACGAGGACATTCTTCAGGACCGCGTGCCAGCACCCCAGACGGCTAATGAATTGATTGCAACGCTGACGCGCTATTCCGTCGTTCCGAAGTAATCCGAATTTTGGACCTGCTCGGGGCGCCCCGAGCGCATCGAATCACACATCGCGGTAGCACTGCGCTGCGACGATTCATGGCTCTTCTCGAGAAAGTGACGTTCCAGGAGCGGACTATGCTTCGAACCCTAACAGTTGCCGTTGGAATCGTTGCCGTGAGTTTCGCAACCAGTTGCGCCGTGAAGGCTCGCAACCGCCAACTCCATGCGGCGGTTCAAAGATCGGATATTGCAGTGAACCCCAATCAAATCCGATTGCGCATGCGTTCACTGGTCGATCCGTTCGCGGGCGAAATAGAACAGTCTGCAGACAGGATCGTCGCAAATGCACCCACGGTGTCCATCAAGCGAGCCGCGATTAAATGGAAGATCGAAGGCATTCCCGAATTGCGTGGAGCGCTGTTTCAACCCGATCCTTTTACGGCCGTTCTGGACACGTGGATATTCACCTATCAGATGGCGGACTTTTTCGACACCGGGCCCGGCCGGGTGTCGCTGGGCGACGCCGCTCCCATTGCTGTCGATACCTCTCGCCGGCTGGAAGAAGAAGTCAACCGCGTAATATCGACGTTCACAACCTCGGGCGATGTCTCTGTGGTGCGCGCCTTCGCCAGGAAGTGGGCGAGCGAACATCCGATTCGATACGCGATCCAGGACAGAGAGACGGCACTCAGCCGTATCACAGACGTCGACCTGGGCGTCTCATGGTCTGTTGGTGAAGCGGTCGCCGAGATCACGACCACCGCAGATGACATTCACCGCGAGATCCAGATCTACAGCGATCATCTCTTTCGGCAGGCACGCTGGGAGGCAGAACTCCTCAAGCTGGATCTTCACACTGAGGACGTGTGGCCGCTGGCCGAACGTGCGGTGAAGTCGAGCGAGCGTGCAGTCGTGACGCTCGACAGTCTGGTCCCTGCCATCAATCGTGCAGCAGACGTGTTACCTGCGATCAAGAGTGCGGCAGACACTGCGTCGACTGCTCCTGCGCTTATCGCCACAGAGAGAAAAGCGGCTGTCGATGCAGTAAACGAAGATCTGATTCGCACTCTGATCTTTCTTCATGGCGAGCGCATTGCCAGCATGGAGCAATTCGGGCAGGAACGCGTTGCAGCCCTGAACACATTAACCGAGGAACGTATCGCGGCTCTCAAAGAAATCCGCGAAATCGTCGCCAGCGAGCGGTTGGAACTCAGCCGCGAAATCGAGCAGTCCAGCCTGAGGCTCGTGGACCACGCGGCATGGCGGATTACACAGCTCGTGGTTGCGGCTTCCGCATTCCTGGTCTTGACTGCGATACTCCTCCTATTGCTGATAAGGCGGCTCTTCTTTTCACCACACGAACCTCAACATTGGGTGCATCACGACGTGCCTGGAAAAATCTGACCTTCTTCCTGTAGGCGCGGTCCATGACCGCGCAACTCCTCGACCGACTGCGACAAACGCCGCGCCTACAGGTCTTACCGGGCGAAAACTACAGACTTGCCCTGATGTTTCAGGCTCGAACATCGCCGCCTACCTCAAACCTCTCCAGGAGGAAATAACTTCGGCGTGCCCCTGCCGACGCTGATCCGTTCTGCTTTGTCCGAGGTCGTTAGCGTCACGGAAGCTGGATCAAAGATCGCCATGTCCGCAGAGCTTTTGCTTTGCGCGCGCCACTGTTCGACATTCCAATACGCGGATCTGCCCTCGCGAAGGTTTCGGACAAGGAAAATTCGATTCAGTTCATGGGCTGGCCATTGATCCCACAAACGGCGACGTTTGGATCGGCGACCGCGAGCAATATCGCATCGTCATCTATAGCAGCGACGGTAAGTTTCTCAGGACCATTCAAATAAGAACCTTGTTTGCGCTCTCCATTTTGATTCCCACGGCAACCCATGGATGGCGAGCGGACAAGACGGCCAGTTCTTGAAGTTGGATCGGACCGGCAAGGTGCTGGGCGCGATCGGCAACGGAATGGGCATCGGGCACGGCCAGGCGACACCAGCGTCGGCCGGATCACCAAAATGATCGCGCAGAACAATCCGCCGGAAGCACCCGGCACAGCGATCGTGATTCCGAACGCCGACATGCAAGCGAAGTTGAGGCAGATGATTGAACAGAGGGTGCAGGATGACTCGGTGCGCGTCGTCGATACCGGCGACTCGAACCTCGGTGTGTTTTTCATCCACTTGAATCCCGGTCAAACGCCGCAGGAACCCATTCAGTTGATGTCGCATAACGATGTGACGGAGGTCTACTAGGTCCTCAAGGGCGAAGGCACGCTGTATCACGGCGGACAATCCAGAATCCGACCCCGCGCGATCTGGCGACAACTGGGGGGCCGTCGAAGGGCGGGCCAGCCAATGGGAAGTTGACCCAGAATGGGGCAGCTGGAGATGTATTTATCGTTCCGGCGAATACTCCGCATCAGGTCAATCTCGGCGCTAAAACCGAAATGGTGTACCTCGTCGTTCGGGTCGACCCGAAGAAACACCTCCAGTTCAAATAGGAATTACGCGCGGCGTGACAGGCCGGGCGATATTTGCATAGAAACGAGGATTCTATCCTTGTTAAAGGATATGACTAAGGTCACATCTAAATATCAGGTTACTTTGCCGAAGGTGATTAAAGAACCATTCGGCTCCCAAGATGAGATATCGGGTCCTGAAGTCGGGATTCAACGCCGCGTACCAGCAAGATCAAGAACGCGCCTCGAAGAAATGAGCGCAGTAAAAAGACACCATGAACATGAGACATAGCATTTCTCCTCGAGGGATTCGGATTCTGTTGTAATTCTTGAACCAGCGAGTGGGCAGAATAACTGGAACTCATGGCAGGGCATCATCGGGACTCGAGTTATGCGACGCCTGTCAGTTCGGCGAATCCTGCTTGTTCTAACAGTATTCAGCCTCTAGCCCGTCGATACAATCACACCCTGGTAAATATGTCGTTGTGTGATGGAGAACATCGGGACATCTATTAACAGCTCCTCAATCTCAAAATGTTCAACGGGAAACCATTGCCATCCCAAACAACATTGCCCTCACTGACAAGGAGGCAGCCATGAAACAGATGCCATCCCATGTCCCTCGGGCGCATGGTGCATCCACTCGTCGTCTTTTCCTCGCAGCCGCCGCAGGCGTTTGTGCAGCCGCCCGCACCGATTCGATATCGGCGCAGTTCGGATCCACGGGAAACGCCTCGTTGACCAAGCAGCAGCGCGACAGTCTGAGTGTGGTTCAGGTCATCGATGAATTGAGAAAGGGAAACGAGCGGTTCCGGACGGGAAAGTTGGTTTCTCGAGAGTATCGGGATCAGCAGCGCACGTCTGCGGCCGGCCAGTTTCCCGCGGCTGTCGTGCTTGGATGCATCGACTCGCGTGCACCGGCCGAGATCATCTTTGACGTCGGCATCGGAGATACGTTCAACGTACGCATCGCCGGTAATGTCGTCAACGACGATTTACTCGGCAGTCTGGAGTTTGCGTGCGCCGTGTCAGGCGCCAAAGTAGTCCTGGTGCTTGGACACACGGCTTGTGGCGCGATCAAGGGCGCAATCGACGATGTCGAAATGGGCAACCTCACAGGACTCCTCGCCAGAATCAAGCCGGCTATCTCGGCGACGAAGTTCAGTGGCAACAGATCGACCAAAACGCCGGCTTTCGTCGACGCCGTTGCTCGAGCGAACGTCGTCCTCGGGATCGAGAACATCCGGCGGCGGAGTCCGATTCTGGAAGAACTCGAAAGGAAAGGAGCGATCGGTATCGTCGGCGCCATGTACGACCTGACGACTGGCGTGGTGGAGATGATCGGCAAGGTGTGAAATCGGGCGTTACAGAGCACCTAAGACACGCTGCAAGAATTGTTGGGAGGAAATTATGGGCAGCTTTCCTGTGACGTGGCCACAACGTGTACTGGTCATTGGAATCTTCCTCCTGTTCCACGTAACTCAGCTCAATGCGCAGGCCACGTCGCGAGAGGAAGAGATACGACAGCAGCGAACCGACAAATTGGGACGGCTGTGGCCGGAGCGGACTTCCGGCATTGTCAAGCAGGTCGACAAATACACGGAGCGCGGTTTGCTCGAAGGCGCTCAATCGGGCAAGGGCACTAATGGGCTCCAGTTCCTGCTCGGCGGCATGCGGTCGGGCAACGGCATGACGTTCGGTCTTGGCTACAGGCGTGTCGATTTGTGGGGAGAGCGACTGGGGTTCCGCGCTACGGTTCGTGGGACGCTTGCCGAAGCCTACATGTTTGACGCGGACGTCAACTTCCCCAGGCTCAACACCCGCCGCGGCGACGTGCACGTCTACGCGAAGTACGAAAATTCGCCGCAAATGGACTACTATGGTCCCGGACAAGACTCCGACAAGGCCAACCGGACCAGCTACCGGCTGGAGGATGCCAGCCTCGACTTCAGCGGGCGCTATCGCGTGTGGAAAGGCCTTTCGCTGGGAGGCACAGGCGGTCTCTACGCGCCGAACACCGGACCCGGAAAACGAAGCGGCTTCCCCTCGACTGAAGAGGTGTTTACTCCAAAGCAGACCCCCGGTCTCGACGCTCAACCGGACTTCCTGCGGGCAGGCTTTACTGCGCAGTACGACTACCGTGACCTGCCGACCGGTCCGCGCCAAGGCGGGAATTATTATTTGAACTTCAAGCGCTACTGGGATCAAGAGCTCGGGCAGCACACCTTCAACCAGTGGGATACGGTGGTGGAACAATACTTCCCCTATTGGAACAAGACCCGCGTCGTCGCCGTGCGTCTGGCCATGGTTGCCACGCAAGCCACGGAAGGGCAGACCATTCCGTTTTACTTGGAGCCCACGCTCGGCGGCAATGAATTCCTGCGAGGGTTTGAACGTTATCGGTTCCATGACCAGAGCTCGCTGCTGGCCACAGTCGAACACCGCTGGCACCTGTTCTCTGCCGGGCACGCCGCCGCTTTTTTCGAAGTAGGGAAAGTGGCTCCCAAGGCGACTCAACTCAATTTAGCCAGGGCGAAATATTCCGGAGGGATCGGGTTTCGCTTCACGATGCGAGAGGCGGTGATCATGCGCCTCGACAACGCGGTCAGCAACGAAGGATATCGATTCATGTGGACCTTTTCCAACATGTGGTGATGCGAAAGCCATGAGCCTCATCCACCATCGACGGAGCAAGCTTCTGCTAATGGCGGTGCTGCTGGGAGCACTGTCGCTGGAGGCCCAGAAGTTCTACCCGGACGACCCTCTGATTCAAGAGCCCGCGCCGTTTCCAATAGAGGCAGCTAATTTCAGGGGGCTGAACCCTCTTTACGAGTTAGTCACGCAGCAGTTCGGCAAGCAGGGTGAGCGCCACCCGGCTAACGGAGTGATCCCCGCCCTCAGCGCCAACACCCTGGGGGAGGCCATGGACGGCCCCTGGTTTGTAAACCGGCATGCCAGGCAGCGACTCTCAGCCAGCGAACTGCTTGAGGGTCCGCCCCAGGGAGAGGCTCCGTCCCACCAGAACAAATGGCGAGTGCTGACGGTCAGAAAGTATGGAATTCGTCCGGGGCTGTTGATCCGTGACGCTACGAACAAAGTCTTTCTACTGCGCTTTGATCCTCCCGGGCGACTGGAAATGTCTACCGGTGCAGCAATGATTGGCTCCCGCATTTTCCACGCCCTCGGCTACTGGGTATCCGAGCACCACCTGGTCTATTTCGACCGAACGCAACTGGCCGCCGATCCCGAGGGAGAAGACGTCGATGCTGTCGGCGGGGCGAAGCCTCTCAATGAGGAAGACATTGACCTTTTTTTGGAAAAAGTGCCGCGCGATCCGACCAAGGGCTATCGGGCCGTGGCGATTTCGCCGCCGGAAGGAGTACAAAAGCTGCTCGGACCCTATCAGTTCTACGGTACGCGCACTGATGATCCTAACGATGTAATCGCTCATGAACATCGAAGGGACTTGCGAGGCTTGCATGCGATTTCGGCCTGGCTGGCGAATAACGGAATCAATGCCGTCCAGACGATGGATGTCCTTGTTGAGGAGAAAGGGGCTAACTTCATCCGGCACGCTTGGGCGGACTTCTCCATGCTGCTGGGCAGTGGTTTCGAAGATGTCAAACGCGCCCGCGACGGCTACGAGCCCTTGCTTGATATCGGCGCGACACTCAAGAATTTAGTGGGTATGGGGATCTATGCGCCCGCCTGGCAGCGCGCTCATTACCCCGACATTCGCTCGGTGGGGTTGTTCGAGTCCAAGGTTTTCGACCCGTCGAAATGGTTGCCGACGACGGATTCGGCGGCACTCGCCAACCATTTACCCGATGATGACTACTGGGCTGCCAAACAAATCCTGGCTTTTACAGACGAAGACTTGAGGGTGGTGGTCAAAGCAGCCCAATACACAGACCCGCGGGCGGAGGAGTGGGTGGCTCAGTCTCTTATCGAGAGGCGCGACAAAGTCGTGCGCTACTATCTCGACAGGGTTCTGCCGCTGGACAACTTCCGGATAGAGGATGGAGTGCTGCGCTTCGATGATCTGGCAGTACAGCAGGGAATTCGATCCCCGCAGAACTACTCCGTTCAGTGGTCGGGCTTCCGCAATCTTCAGAAAGATCACCTGGTTCTCCAGGAAGCGAATTCCTTCCATGTTCCAGAGCGCGACGTGGCCGACGAAGCGGGTTCCTACTATGCGGCCAAGATCTCGGGGAATGTGCCCGGCAAAACCTTGACGGTTTACCTGCGGAAAGGAGAAACGGGTTTCAAGACCGTTGGTATTGAGCGCGACTGGCCCGGAAAGGTGGTGGCCAAAGATCAAGAGCCCGGAGCCAAACCACCCAAGGCTTATAACGAGCTGACTCCCCGCCAGAAAGAGTTCCTCGACTCCTACGTGGCAGACTACAACAAGAAGACTGGCTTCGATGTCACGCCGGAAGCCGGCTATGCAGCGCTAAGCACCTCCGAGCGCAGCACCTTTGACGCGATCACCCATGCTCTGTCCAAGAGTGAATTGACCGACGTGAATGGCAAGTCGTTAGGCACGGCCCTTGACCTGGTGGTGGGGATCGAGCGCATCGCGGGCCAATACTATGGCCGCCAGGGCGACGAGCAATTTCGCGTGTTCTCTCAGTTGAAGCCGGGCGCTCGGGAGATCCTCGAGCAGAGCCGGGAGTTCAAATTCACCGAGGAGAATATCGTCTACCATGCCGGTTATCGGTATTCTTATCGCCAGGTAGGCAAGGTACCGAACATGCAGTTCTCTATCTCCGAAGACGGTCTCCGAGCCGACATCGACGTGGACTACCGGTCCAGCAAGCTCCCGGCAGCCATGTGGAATGGCCACCTCACCTCTGCCAATTCCGACGTTAGAGCCGGCGACAACTATAAACGCCACAATGTTCGCTGGGCAGGATTGTTTAACTGGTGGTCTGGAATATTAGGCAAAATGCCCGAGGAGAGTGAACCACAGGCCGAGCTATTGCCCAACGAGGCGTCGGAACCTGCCACTCCTTTGCCACCGAACCGTCCCCCTGGCGCGCGGATAGCTGAAGTGTGGGACGCCACCCAGGAACTGCTTACCGACTGGCTGGTCCGGCGGAATGATGAAGCGATGGAGTTCGTTTCAGATCAGGCTTTGGCCTGCCAAAAACTGGACGATGGAACCGACCCGCGCACGCTGACCGCAGCCGAAGCCCGCCAAAGACTGCGACAGATCATGAGAGCGGTTTCGAGCGAGACCGGCAAGGTCTCCAATCTGACCCAGGCCATCGATGCCGTCATTCCGTGGAGGAAGGAGTTCCCCGTGGTGAAACAGCCGTTCGAAGGAAACTTCACGATCGTCGAGGCCCCCGACAGTTTTGCCGAGCACTTCCGCTGCGAGAGCCGTTCCAAAGAAAAACAGCTTAGCGCGTTGTCGGAGGGGAACCTGCACTATGGGACCTACTACGGAGCGGTGTTCCGATTCCGGCGCGGCACCAGTCGAGGCGGGGTGCTGGCGTTGTTGTGGACGAACCAGAGTGGCGCCTGGCGGGTCATCGCGTGGGAAGTGCTCGGGCCATAACTGTTACGGCGTGGTTCCGTCGATGACGGCAGCGACGGCGAAGCCAACATCGACGCCAACCCAACAGCAAACAGAATCTGCAAGGCTACCAGGCTGACGACAGCCTGCTTCGTGGCGCCACTCGAGGACAACCCGATCGAAATTTGTTTTGACTCGCTCTACCGGAAGTGTTGAAAAGAGTTAGTTCTTACATGGAAGGGAAAACTTAAGTAATGTCCCTGCTAAAATTGGAAAACGCGCTCACGGTAGTCTTAATGATGACGTCGGCTGGACTCTCTAATCTTCATGCTCAGACTCCCGATGTCCACAACAATTTCTCGACGAGTACCGCCGCAAACCCAAACTCGTTAAGCGAACCGAAAAAGATTGAAGCAGAGAACAAGGTTAGTGGGGGCCAGCCGCTTCCTGCAGATTCACAGAGTAACCAACCCGCATCGACTGACAAGTGGCAGTTTCAACTGAGTCCCTACTTATGGATTGCAACCATCTCTGGCCGGTCCGGAATCGGGCAACAAATAATTGATACGGAAGTAAGTGTTAAAGACACGGGTGTGGAACTGAACTTCGGCTTCATGTCTACATTTGAGGCACGCAAGAACAGGCTGGTTATTGTGACCGACTTGCAATACTCAGATCTGTCTACGGAGAGGGGTAACCCTGGTCCACTTTTTTCAAGCACCCGCGCAAGCTTTAAGACTTTTGTTCTCGATCCAGAAGCGGGGTACCGAATTCTCGACAGTGAAAACGGCTCCTCCGTTGACGTACTTGGCGGCATTCGTTATTGGCATCTTGATGCCACTTTGGCGTTTCGAGCAGGAATTCTTCCGGCTACCGACGTCAGCAGAAGTAGGGATTGGGTGGATGGCGTTTTTGGTTTGGCCGGAAGAGCTAAGTTGTCGCCGCGCTGGTATATCACCGGCAAAGCCGATCTCGGTGGTGGTGGTTCCAACTTCACGTATCAACTCTTCGGAGGGGTCGGAGTGAACGTGGGCAAGCGTTACGCTTTAATCGGTGGCTATCGTGATCTCAGCGTCAACTATAACAAAGATAATTTTCTCTTTGACCAGTCGTTGCATGGTCCAGTCTTTGGCTTCGGCATTAGGTTTTAGGTTTCCTGGAGAGACTAACCACACAAATCTAGTTCGGCTCCGATTGTCACATTCACTCCACGGTCACGGATCTAAGGATCTAGCGAGCCTAAGAAAAAACTAGATGAAGTCATCAGGCAAGTTGTGGCTTTGCAAATGTAGGAGCGAATTTTTTACGACCGTTATCAACTCAATCCGAGGCCATTCATACAGGGTTGCGGAGACATCCGCCTTAAGGATTTTCAGGAGGCAAACATGAGCACTACGGACACGAGAGACCGGACACACCTTCCAATACCAGACTCGGATCGAACGGGTCTCATCACTTACGAGGCGAAGGACCCCGACACGAAATATCCGCCGATCAGGGACATTCGTCCCCCAAAAGGCGCGCCAAACGTTCTGATCATTCTGCTGGACGATGTGGGTTTCGGGGCGTCCAGCGCCTTCGGCGGCCCTTGTCAGACACCAGTCGCAGAACGGCTCGCCGCGAATGGCCTAAAGTACAGTCGCTTCCATACCACAGCGCTTTGCTCACCGACGCGACAGGCGCTGCTGACTGGTCGAAACCATCACACGGTGGGCATGGGCGGTATCACCGAAATTGCGACGGGTGCGCCGGGGTATTGCTCCGTGCTGCCAAATACGGTCTCACCGTTGGCCCGAACACTGAAGCTGAATGGCTACTCGACGGCACAGTTCGGGAAGTGTCACGAGGTCCCGGTGTGGCAGACGAGCCAGGCGGGCCCCTTCGATGCGTGGCCCACCGGGGGCGGAGGCTTCGAGTATTTCTACGGCTTCATCGGCGGCGAGGCGCACCAGTGGTATCCCACGCTGTACGAGGACACGAGGCCATTCGAGGTGAAGCGTACGCCCGAAGAAGGCTATCACTTCATGGAGGACATGACCGACAAGGCCTGGGCATGGATCGCGCAGCACAAGGCCTTGCTGCCCGATAAGCCGTTCTTCGTGTACTTCGCACCCGGTGCCTGTCATGCGCCGCACCACGTGCCGAAGGAATGGGCAGATAAGTACAAGGGCAAGTTCTACGCGGGCTGGGACGCCGTTCGCGAGGGGACGTTTGCACGTCAAAAGAAGCTAGGCGTAATCCCGGAAAATTGCACGCTGACGCCGCGCCACAAGGAGATACCGTCGTGGGATGAGATGCCGGACGATCTGAAGCCTGTTCTGCGACGCCAGATGGAAGTCTACGCGGGGTTCCTCGAATACACGGATCACCACATCGGGCGCCTGCTGGATCGCCTCAAGGCACTCAATATCCTCGACGATACGCTGGTTTATTACATCATCGGTGACAACGGGGCATCTGCAGAAGGCACGATGAATGGCACATACAACGAGATGATCAACTTCAACGGAGCCGCCGCCCTCGAGACACCGGAATTCCTCAAAGAAAGGATCGATAAATTCGGCGACCCTGACTCCTACAATCATTATTCAGTTGGTTGGGCGCACGCGATGGACACGCCCTACCAATGGACCAAGCAGGTTGCGTCGCACTGGGGCGGGACGCGCAATGGGACCGTCGTTCATTGGCCCAACGGGATCAAAAGCAAGGGCGAGATCAGGTCTCAATTCCATCATGTGATCGACGTCGCTCCGACGGTTCTCGAAGCAGCACACCTTCCGCAGCCGGTCTCTGTCAATGGTGTGCAGCAGAAGCCCATGGAAGGCGTCAGCATGGTGTACTCCTTCAATGATGGCAAAGCTCCCGATCAACACGAGACCCAATACTTTGAGATGTTCGGCAACCGCGGCATCTACCACAAGGGTTGGACCGCGGTGACCCGCCATAAGACACCCTGGCTCCTCATAGGAGAAAAGGTTCCCGCTTTTGACGACGACATCTGGGAACTCTATGACACCAGCCAAGACTGGAGCCAGGCAAAAAACCTGGCGAAGGAAACGCCGGAAAAGCTGCACGAGTTGCAGCGGTTATGGCTGATCGAGGCTACGCGCTACAACGTGCTGCCCATGGACGACGACTTGGCACGGCGACTGAACTCGGACCTCGCGGGCCGGCCGGTGTTGATCAAGGGAAAGACCCAAGTTCTTTTTGAGGGCATGGGCCACCTGTCCGAGAACTCGGTGATCAACATCAAAAACAAGTCGCACTCCGTCACCGCGGAGATCACCGTACCGAAGTCGGGTGCCAAAGGCGTCATCATCGCTCAGGGGGGAAACATCGGCGGCTGGACCCTCTACGCCAAAGGCGGCAAGCTCAAGTACTGCTACAACCTGCTGGGCATCCACCATTTCTACGCCGAGTCCGACGGTCCGATTTCCCCTGGTGATCACCAGGTCCGCATGGAGTTTGCCTATGACGGCGGCGGACTCGGCAAGGGCGGCACCGCATCGCTCTTCGTCGATGGTAAGAAGGTTGGTGAAGGGAAAGTCGCCGCCACGGCCGCGATGGTCTTCTCAGCGGACGACGGGTGCGATGTTGGCGAAGACACGGGGGCTCCTGTCTCGCCGGACTACGGCCCACGCGGCAACGCGTTTTCCGGCCGCGTCAAGGGTGTGCAGATTGCGATTGCCGAGGCCGCCGAGGCTGTGGATCACCTGGTGTCGCCTGAAGAGGCCATTCGCATTGCGATGGCCCGGCAGTAGGCAGCCCAGGCATGAGAGCCTAGTTAAGCGGTTTGAGGCGAATGATAATGATGCTGCGAGCAACTTGAATTTCCGCACTCATCTTAGGTAGGAGCGTTAAAAACGTCTTCGAAGAATTCTTGTGATGTACTGCCATTTCCACCGACCCCTCCGCTAGCATTGCGGAAGGACAATACAGGAGTCCCACTATCGGCGCCGTGTTGAGCCTCGCGCCGCAAGCTTGGACCGTCCGACAAACCTTCCGCCGCACCGGCCTTAGCGCAATACTTTGGTCTCCTAGGAGGCAACATGTCCGAGACAAGAAATCTCGACATCCTGATCCGAGCGGTGTTTCCTCCGGCGCAGTGGCTTCCAACGTATCGGCCGCAGTGGCTGGCCGGCGACGCCATCGCAGGGGTCACCCTCGCGGCGTACGGCATTCCGGTGTCACTCGCGTACTCGACGCTTGCCGGATTGCCCCCGCAAGACGGGGTCTACTGCTACTTGGTCGGCGGGTTGTTCTACGCGTTGTTCGGAACCTCGAGCCAGCTCGCGATCGGCCCCACGTAGGCCATCTCGATGCTCGTCGGGGTCACGATCGCGGGCATGGCCCGGGGTGACGCGGAGCGCTGGGTGGACATCGCGGCGCTCACCGCGCTCCTCGTGGCCGTCATGTGCGTGCTGGCGTGGCTGCTCCGGCTGAGCTCTCTGGTGAACTTCATCAGCGAGACCATCCTGCTCGGATACAAGGCCGGCGCGGCGTTGAAGATCGCAATGACGCAGCTTCCGAAGCTGTTCGGAGTCAAGGGCGGCGGGTGGGGCCAGCTCCCGGAGGCCAACCTCGCCGTGCTGACCTTCGGGTTCGCCGCCCTCGCCGTGTTGTTGCTCGGGGAGAGGTTCCTGCCCGGCCGGCCCGTCGCGCTGCTCGTGGTGGTGGCGTCCATCGTCGTCCTATCGGTGACGTCGCTGGGCGAGCTCCACCGGCCTTCCATGAAGGAAGGCCGGCCAGCAACGCATTGCTTAACGGGATCCATGACAGCCTGAACAAGCTCCAAACAGCTTGCATCTTGCGCAGCGCCGCCCGGCCTCGCACGTCTTTACTTGCGCGTCCCGACCTCCGCCTTCGCGGCCTCGCGGCGCTGCCGTTGATCCATGCTGAGGCGGTAGGCGATGTAGTACTTATAGATGTTGCTGACGTAGGTGACGGTTTCACGGCCGATTCGCTCCGAGGCGACCCGCTCCACGTTGCCGAACCAGACGTTCGGATTGAGGCCTCTCTTTTCTGTCTCGCGACGGAGTTGCCGTACCCGTCCCGGCCCGGCGTTGTATGACGCAAAGGTCATGAGTGCCTTGTTCAGATTGTCCATGGGTTCATCCTTATAGTACTGGTCCATCATGAACCGCATGTACTTCACGCCGGCGTGGATATTAGCCTCGATCTCGGTGATGTTGCCGACCCTCATATCCTTCCCGGTGTCGGGCATGACCTGCATGATGCCGATCGCGCCCACGGGGCTCGTGACGCTGTGGTCCAGCGTCGACTCCTGATACCCCTGCGCCGCCATCAGCAGGTAATCGATGTCGTACTTCGCGCCGTACTTCTTGAACAACTCGGCCACCGCCTGGAACTTCTTGCGTTCTGCGTTAGCCGCGGCGTTTTTCACGTATCTGACGCTCTCGAGATACCGACCTTCGAGGACCTTGCGGATAGCGTCGATCTCGCCGTGCGTCCTCAGCGACTTGTTGACGACATCACGAAGTTTCGGATTCTCCTTACGAAATGCCACAGCCAACATGCCACCGGTCCGTACAGTGATGTTTGGGTGCACCGTGATGTTCTTGAACACCCTGCTCCAGAATTCGGCCAGAAAGTCGTCCACGACGGTGATCGGCACGAGACCGGCGTTCACCATCTCGAGCACGTCATCGTCTTCGAGGACGACCGGGGCCTCTTCGATCACGATCGGGGGCTTGCCGCGCGCCTTCAGCTCGGCGCTCAGGCGGACGAGGTCGTCCTGGTAGAGACTTCCTTTGCGGACCAGCACCACCTGACCAGCAAGATCGTCCACTGAAGCAATCGGCGGCGCGCCGGGTCCGGTGACCACCACTTCGCTCACGTTGGTGCGCGTCGGCTCGGAGAAGGCGACGAGCTTCTCCCGTTCGGGAGTGACGGTCAGCATGGCGGCAACCATGTCCACCTTGCCGCCCGTGAGAGAGGGGTACAGCTGATCGCGCGACATCGGCAGCATCACCACGTGAACCTTGAGATTGCCGGTCTTCAGTTGCTTGTTCAGATCGTCTTCGAAGATTTTCAGCGCCTCATAGGTCAGCCCGCGCTCCTGCCCCCTGTCGATGAAGTAGTGCGTGCGGTTGAATGTGACGGCCACGCGGATGAGGCGACGTTTCACCAACTCGTCGAAGTCGCCCGTGAACGGCTTATCCATCACGAGGCGCACAGCTTGCGGAAGGGCATCGTACGGCGATGCCGTCTGGGGAACGGACGCCTCTTCAGGCGCAGGCTCGGCAGGGGGCGCCACGGGCGGCGGGTCCTCGTTCTTGCCGGAACACGCAGCGGCCAGCACGACGGTGAATAGAAGCAGGGGAAGACAGGGTTTCTGGAACCCCGCAGCAATCATCGGAATACTCCTCTCGCCCGGGAACGCGGCCGTGCGAACACGATCGAACGGAGAGCAAATGCGGCAGTGTCCGCCGCGCGAACCCTTGCGTTAAGCGCGGCTCGTCTTGAGCCTGCGGTGATTTCGATTCTAGCCCCGGCAACCCCTTCCGGCATGGGAAAACATCATTGGTTCTGCGCGACATTCCGATTGGACCATCCATTTTCCTAACGGGCAGTCACGAGGGCTTGCGCGATGACGAAGGCTCAGATGGAGTCGGCGGCTTCATTGTCCAGAACGGGCTTGAATGAAGCCTTGCCGGTATCTCCCCCCAGCGTAACTCCGATGATGACCTCAGCACCCATTGCCTTCACCACGTCAGTAGGAAGGTTGTTCACGAGGCCGCCATCGCTCAGCACCCGACCCTCCCATTCGACGGGAGTGAAAACTCCGGGAATGGCCATGGTCGCGCGAAGCGCCTTGGTCAGGTAGCCCCTGTCCAGGACGAAGGCTTCGCCCGAGAGAAGGTCCGTTGCCACGCAGCGGAACGGGATCGGCAGATCGTCGAAATTCTGAACGTCCGCATACGCAGCGGTTTCACGGCTCAGCAGAAGAACGAGCGATTGCGCTGGATTCAAACCGGCTGGAAGCGCGAAGCCTTTCGCGAGCTGCAGCGAATACCGTCCGGTGATGCGATTCCATTCCTGCTTCTCGGCCACTGGACGATCTTCAAATTTGGGAGCCGTCCGCAGGAGGTCTTCCCAGTCAGTTTCTCGGACGATTTGTTCGAGGGAAGCTGTATCGTGTCCGGTCGCATACAGGCCGCCAAGCAGCCCACCTATACTCGTGCCGACGATCCTGTCCACGGGAATGCGATGCTCTTGCAGATATCGCAACACGCCGATCTGGGCGAGGCCAAGCGCTCCGCCCCCGCTCAAAGCGATTCCGATGACGGGACGCCGGGATGGGGCATCCTGCGCGCGCGATAAAAGAGGAAAGACGATAATCAGAACAAGCAGGACCGAATGCGTTTTCATGAATCGTGGTCGTTGCCTTTAGGAGCTCGTCACTGGAGTTCTCGAACTGATTTGAACTTTAGTCACCCTACCCGCGCTCCTGCTTCGTAAATTGGCCCCATCAAAGGGCAGCCAGTAAGCATGCCACGCACGTGTCAAATATTGAGAAGATTCCCGCTGAACTTGCATGGGTAGCACAGGGACTGGATCCAAACAAGTGATGGGAGTCCATGTGATCCAAATTTCTGCGCGATTCTGTGCTTTATCCCGCGATGGATCGAGCCGGCATCGAGCGCGGGCCACGGACGCATTGGCTTCACATCTTCCGGCACTCGATTGAGTCGAGACACGAATTGAAAATAAAGCGGGAGAGGGGATTCGAACCCACGCCCTCCATGATGGGAAAATGGCGTCGATTGAATCTAAAGAACAATCGCGAGCGCGGTCTCCGCCAGATTAACGAAGACTTCACCGGAACGGTGGAGATCAAGAGTCACAGTTTCGCGATCCTGGTGGGATTCCGGATCAAGTAAGTCGCCCACGTCCGAACCGAAGCGCATTCCCCCACACTGCGCCACGCCGTAGATCTCCTCGGTATCAGTAGTTCTCACGGCCTCTTTTGCGGGATTTACCGGATTGGACATTCCACTCCGGGGATTCAGAGTGGGTGTGTCTTGCCGCGACTTTGAAAGGAGTTTCTTATGATGACGCTAATGACTCTGATTCTGTCGTTGTCTGCGTTACCTCTGCTGTTCGCAGAAGAAGCCGTGGAAAGGCTGACGCAGGCAAATAAGGTCTTTGAAGAGATCATGGCCACACCGG
>Ga0114129_10006280_pt1 | contig 16847 bp, 11 predicted proteins | sample RhiMetdeltSRZDD1_FD_80071 | JGI IMG/M metagenome (GOLD analysis project Ga0114129, IMG submission 80071) | Populus rhizosphere microbial communities from Tennessee, USA - Rhizosphere MetaG P. deltoides SRZDD1 (version 2) (version 2) | ecosystem: Host-associated > Plants > Roots > Rhizosphere >... | reverse complement strand
GCGCACGCGGCCTGCGAGATCGCCGACGGTGGCGAGCACTTCCGCCTTGCTCGCCGCGGTCGATTCGAGCGAGTAGCGCTCCGCACTGTCGGTGCCCGGGCCGACGCCGCGAATGCGAATCTGAAATCCCGAATTCCGCGGCTCAATCTCGCCGACCACCACGGTGCCGATGTTTTCACGCATCGCCACCAGTCTGGCGGTCGCCTCGTCGAGCCGTGCACCCTGTTTGATCGTCGCTGCGACGCGCAGCGCGTCCCGCCGCGGATAAGTGTTGACGAACGACGCGCCCTCGATGCCGAGACTCACCGCCTGTTCGATCACGCCGTCGAAGATCGGATCGTTGGTCTTGTTCTCGAAGTCGGCGATCAACACCGAGACGGGCTCGCGCGCGGCTGCCGGCGTGCCGCCGCCCGCGCGGTTCGACACCACCCAGCCCGCCGTGCCGGCCAGCGCGACGATCACCAGCGCCGCCGCCGCGAGCTGCCACCACGGCCGCGACTGCGTCACGATCACTTCATGCGTGTCGGATCGGATGTGACCGTCGGGCGTCAGGTGATCGAGCGCATGCACCAGTTCCGCGGTCGTCGCGTAGCGCGCATCGGGATTCGGCTGCAGGCACCGCATCACCACGTCGTTCACCGGCGGCGGGATCTCCGGCCGCAGCGCCGTGACCGCCGGTGGCGGCGCGGCAATGCGATTCAGCAGCTCCGCCATCGCGCCTTCACCCGACGCCAGCCGCTGCCGGCCCACCAGCATGTCGTAGACGATCAGGCCGAACGCGTATTGATCGGCGCGCTGATCGACCTTCTTGCCGTGCGCCTGTTCCGGCGCCATGTATTCGAGCGTGCCGATCACCGACCCCGCCGCCGTTTGCGTGGCGCCGGCCTCCACCGACCGCGCGATGCCGAAGTCCATGATCAGCGCGTCGCCGGCGTTCGGCACCGGATCGTCGGCTTCGCGCTCGATCATGATGTTCTCGGGCTTCAGATCGCGATGGACGACGCCTTTTTCGTGCGCCGCGGCGAGGCCTTGCGCCACCTGCTGCGCGATCTTGAGCGCGCGCGCCAGCGGCAGCGGTCCCGAAGTGCGCAGCACCGACGCCAGTGTCTCACCATCGACGAACGGCATGGTCAGGTACTTGATGCCGTCGATTTCGCCGAGGTCGTGGATGCGGACGACGTACTTATGCGTGACCTGTCGCGCCAGTACCAGCTCGCGCTTGAAGCGTTGTTCGAGGTCCTTCGCCGCGGTGGCGTCGGATTGCGCCGCGGGTCGAATCACTTTGATCGCCACCGCCACGCCCAGCTCGTGATCGAAGGCCTGGTACACCGCGCCCATGCCGCCGGTGCCCAGCAGCTTCAGAATCGTGTAGCGCGTGCTGATCTGTTGTCCGGGGTTGAACGGTCCATCGCCGTGGCGAACCGCGGGACGTGACGGATGATCGAGCGAGGTCTGGACGCCGGTGGGGCCGATCGTGATGGCCGTTCCAGCCCCGGTCGGTGGAGCGGACGGCGGCAACGATGTCGTGTCCGACGGCCCCGCTTGCGGCTGATCGAACGTCAGCTCATGGGTCTGGGTGCCGCAATTCGGGCAGAATCCCGCCCCCGGCGGCACGGCCTGGCCGCACTTCACACATGACGGGGTGGGGGACCGGCCAATCATGTTGAATTAGGTGGACGCGCCATTATCGCGCACCCTGCACGGAATTTACGCGCCGCGGACGTTGTAGGCGTAGACCGTGTCCTGGTCGCGGATGATCAGCAATCCGCCCGCAATAATCGGGTGACTCCATGTCGGTTGCCCGCTTTGTTGCGGAATTGTGAAGCGGCCATACTCGCGATATCCCACGGGCGACGCTTCCGCCAGGCCGACGACGCCGTCTTCGCTATAGAGATAGAGACGGCCGTCCGCGAAAATCAGTGAACCCTTGCCGACGCTGCGATCGCGCCACGCCGGCTTGCCGGTGTCGAATTGCAGCGCGGTCAGGATGCTGCTCGAGAAGCCATACAGGTGATCGCCCACCAGCACCGAGCTGGCGTGGTGGTTGCGCATGTCGCGCGTGAAGTAGATCTCGTTCGCCGTCGCCAGGTTGCCGGCGGCCCGCACTTCGAGCAGCGCGCCGCCCGTGCCGTAATCCGACGATACGAACACGCGCGTGCCGCGCACGATCGGTGTGGCGATGTTCGCCGTGCCGTTGTTGGCCTTGTTGTACGACCAGAGCAATCGGCCGTCGCGCGGATCGACCGCGAGCGTGCGCGAGTCGGTGAAGAAGATCACCTGGTTGAGGCTGCCCGTGCGCATCAGCATCGGCGACGAATAGCCGGCGCCGTCGCTGTGCTGCTGCCACAGCGTGGAGCCATCGGCTTTCGACACGGCGACGATCGACGCGCGACTCCCACCCGCGTTGACGAGGATGCGGTCGCCGACAATCAGCGGCGATTCGCTGTAGCCCCAGTAGGGATTGTTGCCGCCGAACTTCTGGACGAGATTCACGGTCCAGATCCGCTTGCCCGTCGCGCTCTCGAGACACGTCAGATCGCCGCTGCCGCCAAACACATACAGGCGATCGCCGTCCACGGTGGGCGTGCTCCTCGGCCCGTCGCCTTGATCGTTCTGGAAGCGGCGGCCATTCTGGTACTCCCACACCTTCTTTCCCGTGGCTCGATCGAGCGCGGTGACGTATTCCACGCTGCCGCGCGCGCCGAGCGTGTAGAGGCGTCCGTCCGAGGTTGAGAAAGAGGAGTAGCCGTTGCCCAATCCCGAGGCGCGCCACACCTGCGGCGGCCCCGGCTTGGGCCAGGCCTGCAGCAAACCCGTTTCCGCTGAATGACCGTCGCGATTCGGGCCGCGCCACTGGAACCACTCGGTGACGGGAGCCTGGCTGCGCACCAGGCCTGGCAGGGTAAATATGAGAGCGAGCGCGCAGGTCAGACGTGCGGGCATGAGCGTATTATTGAGTACGATTTGTCTCTGCCGATGAACCGAACGACGATCGCCGTCGCCGCGCTAATCGCGTTCCTGGCGTGGGCTCTTTTCTTCGTATTGAGAGACGCCCCGGCGCCGCCGCCGGCCGTGAGCGCCACCGATCCCCCGCCGGCACCGCGAGTCGTCCCCAAGAAAATTGATCCCGCGGCGCCTCCGGTGGCCACGGCGCCTCGCAAAACGCCGCCGAAGAAGGCCGAACCGAAGCCCGTGGCCCCGGTCGCGACCATCACCGCGACGCTGGCCACGCTCAGGCTCGAGTCGGACGTACCCGGCGCGTCGGTGTTCATCGATCGCCAGTTCGTCGGCAACACGCCGCTGACGCTCGATCGCCTCGAGCCCGGCAGCAAGCGCGTACAGCTCACCGCCACGGGCTACGACAGCGTCCAGAGGACCATCGAGCTGCGTCCAGGTGCGAACCACGTCACCCTGCGCATCAAGGAGGTCAGCCTCAACACCCGGACGCCGGTCGTGCACAAGCACGGCATCGGCTCGTGCGCGGGAACGCTGTCGGCGACGCTGGACGGCCTGAGGTACGAGACGTCGAACAAGGGCGACACGTTCACCTTGCCGTACTCGAGAGTGGAAGTCTTCAACGTCGACTATCTCGATAAGAACCTGCGCGTGAAAGAACGCGGCGGCAAGACGTGGAATTTCACGAACAAGGAAGAAAACGCCGACGCGCTGTTCGTGTTCCACCGCGACGTCGAAGCCGCGCGAAAGAAGCTCGCCGCCGGCTACGCCCCCGCTCAATGATGGCCCGATGGCCTGATGGCCTGATGGCCTATTCCTCGGTTATTCCGATGTATGTAGTGGAAATTACATATTTTTTCACCCGCAATATCGTTTGTTATTCTTGAGCCTATGAAACGCATCCTCCTGTTCGTGCTCACCAACGTCGCGATCATGATCATGTTGTCGATCGTGTTCTCGCTGTTGGGGTTCACCGGCTACATCACCGCCGACGGCCTCAACTACGGCGCCCTGATGGTGTTCTCCCTGGTCTGGGGCTTCGGCGGCGCGGTGATCTCGCTCGCCATTTCGCGCTGGATGGCCAAGACGGCGATGGGCGTGCAGCTCGTCAACGGCCGCACCGGCCAGTCGGAGCTCGACTGGCTGTACCAGACCGTCGAGCAGTTGACGCGCAAAGCCGGCCTGCCGATGCCGGAAGTCGGCGTTTACGACTCGGCCGAGGTCAACGCCTTTGCCACCGGGCCGAGCAGGAGCCGCAGCCTCGTCGCCGTCTCGAGCGGCCTGCTCCGTTCAATGCGCCGCGAGGAAGTTGAAGGCGTGCTCGCCCACGAGGTCTCGCACATCCAGAACGGCGACATGGTCACCATGACGCTGATCCAGGGCGTGGTCAACGCGTTCTCGATCTTCTTCTCGCGCGTCATCGCCAACATCATTCGCCAGCTGGTGGACGAGCGGAACTCGGGTCTGGTGTTCCTGGTCGCCACGCTGGTCTTCGACATCGTGTTCAGCCTGCTCGGGATGATGGTCGTCGCCTGGTTCTCGCGCGCGCGTGAATTCCGCGCCGATGCCGGCGCCGCGACCCTGTCGAGCCGAAGCAACATGATCGCCGCGCTGCAGCGGCTGGCGGCGAACAAGCAAATGGTCGATACCTCGCAGCCGCAGCTCGCCACGATGAAGATTCATGGCGCGAGGAGCGGCTTTTTCGCGTTGATGTCGACGCACCCGCCGCTCGAAGCCCGGATTGCGGCCCTCCAGAAGCCGCAGCTTCGGTAATAGAATCGCGAGGTGGTTTCCGAAACCGTCGAAGCCGAAGGCCATCTCATCGACACGGGTAACTTTCAGTCGATCCTGACCACCGTCGTGGAGCACGGATCCGAGTACGAGATCCTGCGTTTCGCGATCGGTCGGAAGAACGAAGAGGGCTCTCACCTCACACTGAAGCTGACCACCGCAACCGACGAGCGGCTGCAGGACTTATTGTCGAAACTGTCGGTGTTCGGCTGCTTCGTCAAGGGCACGCCGAATGTCGTGCTCCGCGCCGCCGACATGGATGGCGCCGCGCCGGAAGATTTCTACTCCACCACCAACCATCGCACGGCGGTGTTCCTCAACGGCGAGTGGGTGACCGCGGCCGAACAGCGCATGGATGCCGTGCTGGTGATCGAGAACGGCCATGCCGTGTGCCGCAAGCTGCGCGACCTCAGGAAAGGCGACCAGGTGGTGTGCGGCATGCAGGGCATCCGCGTCTCGCCCGACGTGCAGTCGCGCGACCGGCCGACGTTCGGCTTCATGAGCAACGAGGTGTCGTCGGAGCGGCGCGTGGAGACGACCGTGGCGCGCGTCGCCGACTTGATGAAGCGCGTCAAGGCCGGCCGCGGCAAGATCGCCTTCGTCGCCGGTCCCGTGGTGGTCCACACCGGCGGCTCGCAGTATTTCTGCGACTTGATCCGCCTCGGCTACATGAACGTCCTGCTGTCGGGCAATGCGCTCGCGGTTCACGACATCGAAGTCGCGTTGTCGGGCACGTCGCTCGGCATCGATCTCAGCAGCGGCCATCCCGTCGAGCACGGCCATCGCAATCACATGCGCGCGATCAACGTGATCCGTCGCGCCGGCGGCATCGGCCGCGCCGTCGAGACCGGCGTGCTGACCTCGGGCATCATGCACGCCTGCCATCGGCACGGCGTGAGCTACATCCTCGCGGGATCGATCCGGGACGATGGTCCGCTTCCCGAGACGATCATGGATCTGGTGGCCGCGCAGGACGCCTATAGCAAGGCGCTCGCGGAGGTTGAAATCGTCGTCATGTTGTCGTCGATGCTGCACAGCATCGGCGTCGGCAACATGCTGCCGTCGTGGGTCAAGGTGATTTGTGTTGATATCAATCCGGCCGTCGTGACCAAGCTGTCCGACCGCGGATCGGCGCAGACGATCGGTATCGTGACCGACGTTGGATTATTTCTGCATCAGCTGGCTGAGAAACTTAAATGAACACCGTGTCCTCCGTACTTCTCCGTGTTCTCGAAACGCATCATGTTTAGAACGCTAATCGATCCATCAACGCTCGCGAAACATCTCAGCGATACGAACTGGGTGATCGTCGACTGCCGTTTCGATCTCACCGATCCGAACAAAGGCGAGCAGCAATATCGCGAGGGCCACATTCCCGGCGCGCGCTACGCGAATCTCGATCGCCATTTGTCGGGCCCGAAGACCGGCAAGAACGGCCGTCATCCGCTGCCCGATACCGACGTGTTGACCCGCACCTTCAGCGACTTTGGCATCAATTCCAATTCGCAAGTCGTGGCCTACGACGCCGACAACAGCATGTACGCCGGACGCTTGTGGTGGATGATGCGCTGGATGGGGCACGACGCGGTGGCCGTGCTCGACGGCGGCCTCGCCCGCTGGCAGCGCGAAGGCCACCCGGTGCGGGGCGGCGTGGAGTCATCGACGGTCGGTCATTTCAAGGGCTCGCCGCGGCCCGGCTGGCGATTGACCGTGGACGAGGTGAAGGGCGTGATGAAAGACCCGACGCGCCTGCTCGTGGATTCGCGCACGGCGGAACGCTATCGCGGCATCGGTGAAACCCTCGACAAGGTCGGCGGGCATATCCCCGGAGCGGCCAATTACTTCTACGGGCTGAACCTGGCCGCCGACAAGACGTTCAAGGAACCCGAGGACCTGCGCACCCAGTGGGAGGCCGTGATCAAGGGACGCGACCCCAAAGATGTTGTGGTGTATTGCGGGTCGGGCGTCACCGCCTGCCATAACCTCCTGGCGCTGGAACATGCTGGTATTCAAGGAGTTAAGATTTTTCCGGGCTCCTGGAGCGAGTGGTCCTCGGACCCGTCTCGACCGGTGAAAACTGAGCCGGAAGACCCCTAGCCATCGGGCCATCAGGCCATCGGGCCATCAGGCCATCACGGCCCACAAACCTTCGCAGGCCCGTTTCCGTCAAACGAGCCATGAAGACGATGACCCTTCGCGCCCTTTTCACCGTCGCCATCCTGGCCGGCCTGGCCGCCGCGCCCGATGCCCAGACCTTCCGCTGGGAACCGAATAGCCGCAATTACGACGTCGGGGCGCGGGTCGAGCGCGCCCTCGAGCAGGCGCAGCGCAGCATCGAACGCCAGTGGCGCAACGTCGAGCGCTTGTGGGACCTGCGCCTGCGCAACGCCGAGCGCGTTTCAGAGCAGGCGCGGCGCAACGCCGAGCGCCGCGCGCAGGCCATGGAGCGCCAGATTCGCGCGCGCGTGCAGCGGCAGATCAACGACGAGATTCGCGCGAACATTCGCCAGAACGTGCGGGGGGCGACCCGTGTCGCGCCGCGCATGATTCGCACCGAGCGGTATGCCGACACACAGGTCGGCACCGACGCCGATCCGTGCCGCGACTCCAACGACCGCGGCGATGATTACTACCAGCACTGCGAGGTGCGCGACTCGACGCTGCCCGCGGGTGCCCTGAACGTTGATGCCGGCCAGAACGGCGGCGTCTCGGTGGAAGCGTGGGACCGCAACGAGATTCGCATCCGCGCCATCGTCCGCGGATCGGCGCGCGAGGAATCGCGCGCGAAGGATATTGCCGGCCAGGTGCAAGTGCAGGCCGGCGGCGGCCGCGTCTATGCCACCGGTCCGGATCTCGATCGCCGTGAGTGGTGGTCCGTCAGCTATCGCATCAACGTCCCGCGCCGGAACGATCTCGATCTCCGCGCCACCAACGGCGGCATCACCATCGCCGGCGTCAGCGGCAACCTGCGCTTCGACACCACCAACGGCGGCGTGAAGCTGCAGAACGTCGGCGGCCGCGTGACCGGCGAGACCCGCAACGGCGGCCTCAACGTCGTGCTGTCCGGTTCCCGGTGGGACGGCGAAGGCCTCGACGTGCAGACCAGCAACGGCGGCGTGACGGTGGATATTCCGCAGAACTACAACGCTGAATTTGAAACGCGCACCGTGAACGGCGGGCTGAACATCGATTTCCCGATTACGGTGCAGGGCGAGCTGACGTCGCGCCGCGGCATCACCACGACGCTCGGTTCCGGCGGTCCGCCGGTGCGCGTGCGCACCACCAACGGCGGCGTCCGCGTTCGACGTTCGAACTAATCAACCATGACGACGGGATCGCCAATGGCGATCTCGCCGTCGTCCAACACTTCCCCGTGCGCGCCGCCGCCCCACGGCACGCTCATCGCTAGCTTCAGACCGGGCACCGCGGCTTCCATCTGCTCGCACGGCCGCGTTTCGCCGTAGATGCGGACGCGCACCTTCCCGATCTTCAGGATCTTTCCGCGCGCATCGGAGAAGTCGATATCCGACACGAGCAGGTTGGCGCGCCGCAGCCGCGGATCCGGCGTGTCGCCGAGCGGAGCGGTCACGTCGGTCCAGTGCTTGTTCGACACAATGGTGACCTGCCGCTTGCCGCCCTGGTTGGCGTTGCCGACAATCCCCTTGCCCGCCACCACGCGCGCGCGTTCGGCCGCATCCATCGGCCCGCGATGCACCCGCTTAATCCAGATCTGTTCGAGCTTTGACATCAGATTTGCTTTAACTGTGTCGCAATATCCATCGTCGTGACAAGAGGTGGCGGCTGTTCGTCGTAGGTAAACGTATTGATCTTCCTGGCCCGGACCAGGTGCCACGCTCGCAGCGCCATCCACACCACGAGCAGGAATCCGGCCAGTTGCAGCGTCCGCCGCGCATCTCCGAGCGCCCACAAACACCACTCCGTCAGCCGGAAGACGATGGTGAGCCACAGGTAGAAGTAGAAGGGCCAGAACAATCGCAGCCGGAGTTGTCCGGGCAGGTAGGTGCACGTGAACGGCACCGTCTTCATCGTGATGGTCAACGCTTCGATCTGACAAAGCCCGGCGAGCGTCACGATGAGGAACACGGTACCGGCCATGGTGATGTGACCCAGCACCAGCAGCACCGTTGCGGTGAAGGCCGCGATCGGCACGCAGGTGACGAACGCCATCACCGTGACCACCGTGGTCAGCATGCGGCGTTTGTCGACGGGCTCGGTCAGCTGAAATATCCAGTTCGCCACCGGCTCGATCGGCATCATCAGCGCCACGCGCACGCCGCAGATCAGCCAGAACATGAAGCCGAGCGGGATCGCGAACCACGCATAGCGCAGCGTGTTCGTGTCGGGCGGCTGCACCAGCCGATCGGCAATCGGCAGCGCGATCAGGAGCGCGATCCCGAAATAGAGGCCGAGCAGGAAGCGATGCGAATGGCTGCGAGTCAAGGTGGCGAGCATGAACGACGCGAGACCGCGTTGCAGCGGCGTGCGCAGCAGCGGCCGCAGCAGCCTATTGAGTCCCATCGACCAGTGCCGCGACATCATGCCGGTGGTGCGGCCATCCATCGTGATCACGTTGCGCAGGCAGCGCTCGTAGGCGCGCGGATACACCGCGAGGGCGAAGCCGATCACGGCAATGCCGGCCGCCGCGCCACGCGCGGCCAGCGCGGCGAAGATGGCGCGCTCGTCGCCGCCGATCCATCGATAGACGCCGGCGAACCACGCCAATGGATGCCACAACATCCCGTCGGAGACCTGCCCGAGCAGCGCGCGGCCGAAGTCTTGCGCTGATGCCAGCGCGGCAATCACCGCTCCAATGGAGGCGAGTTGCAGCGGCAAGGCCATGAAGCGAACCGCTCGCGGACCGAACACCGCGGACAGGACAAGCTGGATGTCCAGCAGCAGGAAAAACACAAAGGCGGCGCCCAGACCGGCGGCGACGATGTGACCAGCGATCAATTGCGGCAGGAATTTGATCGTCTCGGCGGAACCCGACACGAAGTTGAACGCCACGGCAGTGGGCGCCGTGACGGCGACGGCAAACAGCCCGAAGAACTGCAGCAGCGCGATGAGCCGGCCACGCGCCTGTTCGCGGGCTGTCACCGGCAACGGTCCGAGCACCAGCGCGTCCTTCCGGTCGGGCGTCAGCGAGCTCCAGACCATCATGGTGACGACGAAGGCCACCGCCATCGCCACCGCGATGTAGAACGACTGGAATGCCATCAAGGCACGGTCGACGATCATCGGATCGTCGAGCCGGCGAGCCGTGGCGCGCAGGTTCGCCCAGGTGAAACTCTGTCCGCCGCTGATGATCACGCCCGGCACGGCCACGAGCGCGAGCAGGAACATCAGGTTCGACGCCGCCGCCGTCGATGAAGAGAAGAAGTCGTTCTCGAACAGCCGGCCAAAGAACACCTTCGCCAGCGCGCGCTGGTTGCGCGGCACGAACCGTTCGTAGAGCGACTTGATCACAGCTTCACGGTCTCGACAATCGCCTTCGCCGCATCATCCACGCTGCTGCGCACGGCGAGTTTCACGAAGACATGTTCGAGCGTGGAATCCTTCTGCAGGCCGCGCAGCCGGTCGACCGTGTCGTTGGCCACCACCTTGCCGTCGGAGAGGATCACCACGTCGGTGCACATCTGCTCCACGACTTCGATCACGTGCGAGCTCATGAGAATCGTGCGGCCTTCGTCGGAGAGCGTACGGATGACCGATCGCAGCATCAATCCGGCCGACACGTCGAGGCCCGAGAAGGGTTCGTCGAGCACGATCAGCTCGGGGTTGTGCAGCAGCGCCGCTGCGAGCTGCACCTTCTGCCGCATGCCTTTCGAGAACGCGGCCAGCGTCTGGTACTGATCGTCCTCGAGCGTGAACAGCTTCATGAATCGCTCGATCTTCTCGTTGACGACCTTGTCGTCGAGCCCGCGCAAGCCGCCCACCAGCCGCAGGTACTCGGGCGCGGTCAGGTGCGTGTAGAGAAACGGTTCTTCCGGAACGTAGCCCAGCCGCTTTCGGTACGCCGGCAAGTCTTCGAAGATCGACTTGCCTTTCCACAACACGTCGCCCGACGTCGGCTCCATCAGACCGACCAGGCAGCGAATCGTCGTGGATTTTCCGGACCCGTTAGGCCCGAGGTAGCCGAGGATCTGCCCCGGCCGCGCGATGAACGACGCATCGCGCAGTGCCGGTAAGGCGCCGTAGTACTTCGTCAGCGAGCGGACTTCGAGCATGGTGCCCAATTAGACACCAGCGCGCGTTGAGCGGCGCATGGCGCGCGCGTGTGACATCATGCTGTTTGGTCATCGTGTCTACCGACCCCCGAGCCGACATTACCCGCCTGCTGCACGATTGGTCTGGCGGCGATGCCACTGCCCTCTCCCGCCTGGTGGAAATTGTGTATCCCGAGCTCCGCCGCATTGCCGCGCGGCGCCTGCGTGGTGAGCGCGACGGGCACACCCTGCAGCCGACGGCCCTCGTTCACGAGGCCTACATGCGGCTGGCCCAGCAACAGCCGGGCAGGCAATGGGAGAACCGCGCGCATTTCTTCGCCGTGGCCGCGCACGTCGTGCGGGCGGTGCTCGTCGATCACGCCCGGGCACGCCGCGCCATCAAGCGGGGCGCCGGCGAGGTGCCGATCGATCTGGCGATCGCGGGCGAGAGCGCGGCCGCGGCGCCGATCGATCTCCTGGACCTCGACGCGGCGCTGCAGTCGCTCGAGGCCCTCGATAAGGAGCAGGGCCGCATCGTGGAGTTGCGCTATTTCGCCGGGCTGTCGATCGATGAAACCGCTGACGCGCTCGGGACTTCCGCTTCAACCGTCAAGCGCGGCTGGCTCGCCGCCAAGACGTTCATCCGCCGTCATCTTGATGGCAGCATCGCGCACGCATGAACTCCGATCAGTGGGCCCGCATCTCGGCAGTGTTCCAGGACGCGTGCGAACGTCCGCCCGACGACCGCGAGCGCTGGCTCTCGGCCCACTGCGACGACGCTGCCGTCCGCGCCGAAGTGCTGGCGATGCTCCGCACCTACGACACGGATCCGGATTTCCTCGAGCAACCCGCCGACGCCCGGGACGCGTTGAGCGGCGTGCACGCGGGGCGCCGGCTGGGACCTTATCTGCTCGTCACCGAGATTGGCCGCGGCGGCATGGGCGTTGTCTACGAGGCCCGACGCGATGACGATGAATTCGACCGCCGCGTCGCCATCAAGATCCTGCCGGCGTGGAGCGGCTCCGATCTCGCCAGCCGCTTCCGTCTCGAGCGCCGCATGCTCGCGGGCCTCGATCATCCCGGCATCGCGCGCCTCCTCGACTCCGGCGTCACCAGCGACGGCACGCCGTACTTCGTCATGCCGTACGTCGATGGCCGGCCGATCGACGCGTGGGCCCGGGAGCATCAGGCGGACATCAGCCGGCGGGTGGTGCTGATCGAGAAAGTGCTGGACGCGCTCGGCTACGCGCACCAGAACCTCGTCGTGCATCGCGACGTCAAGCCCGCCAACGTGCTGGTGACGGCGGACGGTGAACCGAAGCTGCTCGACTTCGGCATCGCCACCCTGCTGACGGCCGATGGCCAGGCCGCGGCGGGGACCACGCGCACCGGCCATCACACCTTCACCACCGAGTACGCGAGCCCGGAGCAGATCCGCGGCGAGCGCGTGACCACCGCGAGCGACGTCTACTCGGTCGGTGCGTTGCTGTACCTGTTGCTCTCCGGCCGCCGGCCGTACGACCTGACGGACCAATCCCCGTTCGAGGCGATGCGCATCGTCTGTGAGGTCGATCCGCCGTTGATGAGCACCGTCGCCGACGGCAAATCGCGCCAGGCTCTCGCCGGCGACCTCGACGCGATTGTCGCCAAGGCCCTGCGCAAAGCCCCGGCCGAGCGCTATCGCACCGTCGCCGAGTTCGCCGCCGACCTGAGTGCCTGGCGCGCGGGACGCGCCGTCAGCGCGGTGCGCCAGTCGTTCACGTATCGCGCCGCGCGATTCGTCCGGCGCAATCGCGTCGCCGTCGCCGCGGCGGCGGCGATCACGATCGCGCTGGCGGGCGGCGCCGTGGCCACGGCCTGGCAGGCGCGCATCGCCGCCGAGGAGCGCGACAAGGCGCAGAACCGCTTCAAGCAGGTGCAGGAGTTTTCACGCTCGCTGTTGTTCGACGTCCACAACGCGCTGCGAACGGTGCCGGGCGCCACTGAATCGCGGCGGCTGCTGCTCGATCGCGCCGTGCAGTTTCTCGACGGCCTCGCCGCCGATGCCGATGATGACGACGATCTGCAGCTGGAACTGGCCGCGGGGTATCAGCAGCTGGCCAACGTCCAGGGCAACGGCTTCAGCGAGAATGTCGGCGACACCGCGGCGGCGCTGGCGAGCCTCGCAAAAGCTGCGGGACTCGTCGACGCCGTGCGCGAGCGTCAGCCCGACAACCTCGACGCGCTGATCCGGGCCGTCGGCGTGAACTTCGATCTCGCCGCGGTGCGGGACGAGCGCGGTGACGCGGAGGCCGCGCCATCGCAGGCACGTCACGAGTCGCTCGTGCGGGAGCTTGAAGCCCGCGCCAGCACCGCACGCTCCGCCGCCGTGGTCGCCAAGGGATACTCCGACGTCGGCCGGTTTCGCACCGACCGCGGCGACTTCGACGGCGCTGAGGCGGCCTACCGTGAGGCCGTGCGCATGTTCGACGCGTTTCCCGGCGAGCGGCCCGCGGCCAACGTCCGCAATCACGCGTTCGCGCTGAAGCGGCTTGGCGCGGTGCTGCTGCGCGCGAACAAGTACGACGAGAGTGAGCAACGCTATCGTCAGGCGCTCGCGCTCGATGAGGAATCGATCCGGTTGGACGGCGGACCGGAAACGCGCTACGACATCACGTTCACGCTGTCGGATCTCGCCCTGGTGCAGTCACGACGCGGGAACTGGGCCGATGCGGTGACGATGTGGAACCGCGCCCTCGAGGTCCGCCAGGCCGCCGTCGATGCCGATCCGAAAAACACCCGCGCCATCCCGGGCGTGGCCACGATCCTGGGACGACTGGGCGGCGCGGCCAGGGAACAGAAAGACCCCGCCACGTCCGTGGCAAAGTACCGGGAAGAGCTGGTCGTGCGCGACCACCTCATCGCGGTGAGCGGACGCCTGCCCGCTCGCGTCTCCGAGCAGGCGTGGTGCCGGTTGCGTCTGGCCGAAGCGCTGCTCGCCAACGCCGGTCCGGCACCAGCTCGCGCCCGCGCGGTCATGATCGCCGAAGCCAGGGGCCTGGTCCGGGCAACAGGCCGCGATGACGGCAAGATTCCCGTCACCGCCGGCTCGCCGCCCGGATTTGCCGAGCTTTACGACCTCCTGACCGCCCGCCTTACCGCCTCCTGACCCGGATCGGCGCGATTTTCCGCTTGTACATACGGGACCTTCCCCAAGGAGACGCTCGTCATGTACCGAATTCTAATCACTGGTTTGTTCGCCGCTTCAGTTGCCTGCCTGCTCGCGCCTGGCAGTGCCGAGGCGCGCGAGCAAGCGGCTTGCGGCGGCCCTGGTCAGCGGGCCTGCTGCTTCCTGGAACGTGACGCGGGCGCATGCGACGACGGCCTTCGCCCGGTGGCGCTCGGCCAGTTTCCAAACGCGTGCAGCGGGTTTGGCGCCAACACCTGCATGCCGGTCGCGCCGCCCACAGCGTGCGGCGGCGAGGGCCAGCGCGCCTGCTGCGCCTTTGAAGCGGTGCTGACCTGTGATCTCGGTCTCGAATTCCGCGGCGATGATCTCGCGTTCGACTTTTTTGTGCCGGTCAGCGGGGACGCGACCTGTGGCAACGTCGTGATCGCGGGATCGTCCGTGCCGCGCTCAATCGGCAGCTGCGTAAAGGTCAATCCGGATCCGATCGCCGAGCCCGTCTCCGGCTGGAGTCCGACACCGGAGGCGCGCGGGAGCATGCGCGGGTATCACGACATGCACCTGCACCTGCTCGGCCACATGGCCCACGGCGGGAAGAATCTCGTCGGCGAGCCGGCGCCTGTATCTGGCAGCCTCTTCATTCTCGATGCGAACAACACCATCAACGACGCGCTGTCGCCGGCCAGGGACTTGATCGTGCACAAGAACAAGTTCCACGGCCTGCTCAACGACACCTCGGGAGACGGCACCGGCGACGGCGCGCGAACCGAATTCGGCGCTCCGTACTTCAGCGGCTGGCCGAAGTGGACCAGCACCACGCATCAGCAGACCTATCACGTGTGGCTCGAGCGCGCGTGGCGCGGCGGCCTGCGCACCACCACGCTGTTTGCGTCGCACGTCGAGTCGCTCTGCAAGACCTCGCTCAAGTCGACGCGGGCGGTCTCCTGGCCGATCTGTGAAGACTCGATGCGCCACATCGTCGATCAGCTGATCGTGGCGCGCGAATTCGAGCGCTTCATCGATTTCCAGAACGGCGGCCCGGGCCAGGGCTGGTTCCGCATCGTCACCACGCCCCAACAGGCGCGCGAGGCCGTGCGGGCCGGCAAGCTCGCTGTCGTCCTCGGCATCGAGGTCGACAACCTGTTCAACTGCAAGGAAGCCGGCTGTCCGGCCGACTTCGGCCTGCCGGCGGCGCGTATCGCTCCGTTCGGCTTGTCGCAGCCGACCACGCTCGAGGAAGCGGTGGCGGTGATCCACGACATGGGCGTGCGCCACGTCTTCCCGGTGCACAACTTCGACAACGGCTTCGGCGCCGCGGCCACCTGGATGGATCCGATCGGCGTCGGCCAGGCCATCGCCGAGAACCGCTGGTGGGTCTTGCGCGACTGCGGCAATGGCGTTGGCGATTACGGCTTCTGGATCGACAACTTCATCGAGAGCATCATGCAGATCCTCGGCTTCGGCGTCGGCGAAACACCGGCCATTCCCGAATACGAAAACGGCAACCTCAAGCCAGCCTACGCATCGTGCAATGAGTTCGGGTTGCGGCCGATGGGCACACAGCTAATCCAGGCGCTCATGAACAAGGGCATCATGATCGACGTCGATCACATGTCGAACTACTCGCTCGACCAGACGATCGCCGCCACGAGCGCCGGCCCCGACGGCAACGGCCCCGCCTATCCCCTGATGGCCAGCCACGTGCAAGCCTTCGATCTGCACCAGCAGGAGTTCGACGGCAACAAGGGACGGCATGAGCGCATGCGCACGCGCGCGCAGCTCGACGCCATCCGCTCGAGCGGCGGCATGGTGGCGGCGATGCTGAAAGACGACGTGCAGGACACCGATCTGAAGGGCGGCAAGTTCACGCTGCCGTACTCGCCCGTGGTGGGCGCCACCATTGCCGACAACTGCCGCCATTCGAGCAAGACGTGGGCGCAGCTGCTCCAGTACACAGTCGATGTCATGGGTGGGCCGGTGGCGATGGGCAGCGACTGGAACGGTGCGGCCGGACATCTCGGCCCGCGTTTCGGCAGTGATGCCTGTGGCGGCTGGGGCGCGCCGAACGGGCTCGAGCGTCCCGCCCAGATTATCGAGAACTCGCGCCTGCAATATCCGTTCAGGCTGGACGGCTTTGGATCGTTCGAGCCGCAGGTCACCGGCTTCAAGACCTTCGACTACAACGTCGACGGCCTCGCGCACATCGGCCTGGTGCCCGACATGGTGGCCGACCTGCAGGCCATCGGGCTCGACGACTATTACGTCGACAAGTTGATGTGTTCAGGCGAAGCCTACATCCGGGTGTGGGAGCGTGCCGAGGCGCTCGGCGCGCGGCAGCCGGTGCCGGATCCGAATCGCCGGTGGCTGTGCGACGTCACCGACAACACGCCGCCGGAGAGCACCGTCGCGCTGTCGCCGGCGCCGCCCGCGAGCGGCTGGCACAACACCGACGTCGTGGCCACGATCACCGCAACCGACGACTCCGGCGTGGAGAAGATCGACTACGCGGTGACGGCCGCGCCGCTGGCGAACGGGCCGGTGGCCGGTTCGCAGGCGGCGGTGACCATCGCCGGCGAAGGCGATCGACACCTGACCTACTTCGCCACCGACCTGGCCGGCAACACGGAAGCGCCTCACAGCGCGACCGTGAGAATCGATCGCACCGCACCTGCGATCGATGCGTCACGCGCACCGGTCGCGAACACGGC
>Ga0114129_10006279_pt1 | contig 16847 bp, 17 predicted proteins | sample RhiMetdeltSRZDD1_FD_80071 | JGI IMG/M metagenome (GOLD analysis project Ga0114129, IMG submission 80071) | Populus rhizosphere microbial communities from Tennessee, USA - Rhizosphere MetaG P. deltoides SRZDD1 (version 2) (version 2) | ecosystem: Host-associated > Plants > Roots > Rhizosphere >... | reverse complement strand
GCGGCGAGAACGGCAGCGGTGTGCCATCGCCACGAGGCGCCGTCTCGGGCCGCGATGAGGAGCAGCGCGGCCGCCAACGCCACCGGAATCTCCGGATAGATCGAGACGGCATAAAACGCGAACGGCGGCGTGAGGGCGATGGCGGCCAGGGCCGCGAGTCCCAGGGGCACGCGGCCCGTCACGTCCCGCGCCAGGCGGAAGGCGAGCCAGGCCGTGATCGCGGCCAGGAGCGACAGGAACGCGCGTGCTCCGGCGTACCCGCCGAGGGCGTAGGCGGGCAGCAGGAGCGCAGGCAGGCCGGGGGCGTGGATCGAGTACTCGCGGCCGGGCGGGCTCGCGGGCGACGTGTGGGGAGCGAGGGTCCCCGAGTAGAAGGGCGCGTACGCGCGGCCCTCCATCTCGTCGTGGAGATCGACGTCGCCGTCGGTGCGCAGGCTCTCCGCGATCGTCAGGTAGTGCGGCTCGTCGCCTTGCGGCCCCGCCGGGCCCGGCCAGCCCGCCCACCACACGCCGTAGAGGACGAAGACGGCGGCGGGCCAGACGGCCTCCGGCGGCGCGCTCCACCGCGGCCGGGTGAGCGCCACCCGCACCGCGACCACGGCGCAGGCGGCGAAGAGCGCGATGCGCATGAGCGGCCATGCGAACGCGAGCAGCGGCAGGCCTCGGCCCGTGAGGACGGGCACGAGCGGAGCCGCCGCGAGCAGCCCGACGAGCAGGGGCGTCCACGTCGAGGGCGCTACACCCGGAGAGCGCCGGACCACGAAGGCCAGGGCCCCGCCGGCGGCGAGGGCGAGCAGCACCCGCCCGAGACCCGGCGGATCGATGACCCCGCGCCAGGCCCCTTCCGTCGTGGGCACCACGAGGAAGGTGGTGCCGGCGAAGACGAAGGGCAGCGCCAGGGCCAGCCCTAGCGCCGCCGCGAAGCCTCGCCCCACTTCAGCTTGGTCCGGAGGACCTCGTAGTAGTCGCGCCCGGCCGCCTTCACCAGCCGCAGCGTCCGCGGGCTGCGCGTGACGGTCACGGTGTCTTCCGGGGTCATCGGAAGCCCGCGCTGCCCGTCGAGGGTGATGTGGACCTCGACGTCCTCGCTGTGCAGCCGTATGGCGATGACGCCCTCGTCGCGGATGACGAGGGGTCGGTTGGTGAGCATGTGCGGGCAGATGGGCGTGAGCACGACGGCGGGCAGCGATGGATGCAGGATCGGCCCGCCGGCGGCGAGGTTGTAGGCGGTCGAGCCCGTCGGCGACGAGACGATGAGGCCGTCCGCGCGGAAGGCGGAGACGAAGGTACCGTCGACGGTGACGTCGAGCTCGATGATGCGCGAGAGGACGCCCTTGGTGATGACGACGTCGTTCAAGACATCGCCGACGGCGTCGGCCTGTCCGGCCCGGCGCACGACGGCGCGCAGCATGCTGCGGTCCTCGTACTCGTACTCGCCGGACAACACCCGTTCGAGGGTCGGGTAGACCTCCGTGAGCGTGATCTCGGTGAGGAAGCCGAGGCTCCCGAAGTTCACGCCCACGATCGGCACCGTGGAGCTCTCGAGCAGGCGGCTCGACGCGAGCAGGGTGCCGTCGCCGCCCAGCACCACGAGCACGTCGGCGCTGCCCGCCACCGCGCGGCCTTCGGCGACTTCGAACCCGCCGGAGGGCGCGTCCATCAAGCCGGCGGTGCGCTCCTCGACGATCACGCGAATGCTGCGGGCGCCGAGCCACGCCACCAGCTCCCGCAGGAGCGAGCCGGCCTGCACGAGGCGCGGCCGGGCGAGGATGCCGACCGTGGTCACGCGAGCGCCTTCTCTACCCACCCGTCGACCTCCGCGTTCGGGGCGGCGGCGCCCGACGGCTGCAGGTGCAGGAAGAACTCGCGGTTCCCTTCGGTGCCGGTGATGGGCGAGGCGCAGGCCCCGCGCACGGCGTAGCCGCCATCGGACTGGGCGGCCAGGGCGACGCCGCGGAGCGCCTGTCGATGCAGCTCCGGCTCGCGTACGATCCCGCCCCGCCCCACCTGCGCGCGGCCGACCTCGAATTGAGGCTTCACGAGCACGACGGCATCCGCCACCGGTGCCAGGACGCCGCGGAGCGCGGGCAGGATCTTGAGGACGGAGATGAACGAGACGTCCATCACGGCCAGGCCGCAGGGCTCGGGCACGTGCTCGACGGAAAGCAGGCGGGCGTTCACGCCCTCGCGCAGGATCACGCGAGGGTCGGCGCGGAGCGACTCGTGGATCTGGTTCTTGCCGACGTCGACGGCGTAGACGCGCACCGCGCCGCGCGCGAGGAGCGTCTCCGTGAACCCGCCCGTCGAGGCGCCGACGTCGACGGCGACGCGGCCAGCCGGCGAGATTCCGAAGGCGTCCAGGGCCCCCGCCAGCTTCACCGCGCCGCGGCCGACGTGCTCAGGCCCGGGCGCGATCTCGATGGCGGCGTCGGCACCGACGGCCGCTCCTGCTTTGGTGGCGGGCTGACCGTCCACGCGCACGCGGCCGGCCATGATGAGCGCTTGGGCCCGCTCCCGGGACTCGGCCAGGCGCAGCTCGACGAGGCGAATGTCGAGGCGCGGCCGGCCGGCTCGCGGCGGAGCCATGAGGGCGGTCATGCCCGCCGGTCCACGATCAGGCGCGCGAGAAACGCCAGCGCCTGCCCGCGGTCGCCGAGCGGCTCCACCGCCTCCAGGGCCTCCGTGCGCAGCGCCTGCGCCATCGCCCGCGAGCGCTCGAGGCCATGGATGCGCACGTATGTGGCTTTGTCGGCCTTGCTGTCCTTGCCCGCGGTCTTGCCGAGCTGGTCGGCCGTCTCGGTGGCGGCGAGCACGTCGTCGACGACCTGGAACGCGAGCCCGACGGCGGAGGCGTATCGGCCCAGACGCGCGAACGTCGGCGCGTCGGCCCCGCCGATGGCGGCGGCCCCGCGCACGCAGGCGGAGAGCAGAGCGCCCGTCTTCGCCCGATGGAGGCGCTCCAGGGCGGCGGCATCGACGGCGCGCCGTTCGGACTCCAGATCCTCCACCTGGCCGCCGATCAGGCCGCTCGTGCCCGCGGCCTCGCCCAGTATGGCCAGCGCCTGCATCCGCCGGGCGACGCGCGTGGTGTCCCAGCCCGCGGGGATCTCCGCGAGCAGATGGAACGCGCGGGTCAGCAGCGCATCGCCGGCCAGGATGGCGATGGCCTCCCCGAAGACTTTGTGCGACGTCGGCTTGCCGCGGCGCAGATCGTCGTTGTCCATGGCCGGCAGATCGTCGTGGATGAGGCTGTAGGTGTGGATCATCTCCACCGCGCACGCGTACGGCACGACCTCGGCGCGGACGGCGCCGACGGCATCACCCGCTGCCATCACGAGCATCGGCCGGATGCGCTTGCCGCCGGCGAAGAGGCTGTATCGCACGGCCCGATGGATGGTCTCCGGCCAGGCGTCGGCCGCGGGCAGCGCGGCGTCGAGCGCCTGCTCGACGAGGACGCGGTGCTCCTCGAGCGCCTGCTGGATGACGTCGGTCTCGGCCGGATTCATCGCGTGGATTATCCCCTATGGCCGGAACGGCGCCTTCTTGGGCTGGCCGCTGTCGTCCAAGACCGGCTCCCCCTTGGCGTCTTTCACCAGCACCTCGATGCGCCGCTCCGCCTCCTCGAGCTTGGTGTGGCACAGGCGTGAGAGGCGGATGCCTTCCTCGTAGCAGGTGAGGGATTCTTCGAGGGGCAGCTCGCCTCGCTCCAGCTTCTGCACGATCTCCTCGAGCTTCTTGAGGGCGTCCTCGAACTTGAGGGCCGGCTCTTCCGTCGTCATCCAGTCTCCTTGTCGGTCACCACCGCCCGCAGCTCGCCTTCGTGGACGCGCACGCGCAGCGGATCGCCGGGGCGCAGCGTGTCGGCACGGCGCACGAGGCCGCCGCGGGTCTCGTCCCACACGAGCGCGTAGCCGCGCGAGAGCACGGCCAGCGGGGAAAGGCTGTCGAGTTTGCCGGCGAGCAGCGAGAACGCGACGTGGCGGTCGGCGATGGACTGCTGCGCCCGCTCCGACAGCCGCGCTACGTGCCGGCGCAGCTCTTCGCGGCGCCGCTCGATCTGCCGGTCCCAGCGGAAGGAATCGACGCGCTCCGTCCCCTGGCGGAGCCGGTCGCGGCTGCGCTCCACCTGCCGCCGGAGGCCACGCTCCGCGCGATGGACGAGATCGTCGACACGCTGCGCGTAGCTCCGGAGGCGGCCGCGCTCGGCGGTGAACACCCGGTGCGAGGTCACCGACTGCACCCGCGCGCGCACCCGGGTGAGGGCGAGCTGGGCGTTGCCGTGAAGGCGGCGCTCGAGGGCGGCGACGCGCTCGGCGAGATCGGCCTTGGCCTTCACCACGCGCTCGGCGGCGGCGGACGGCGTCGGGGCGCGGAGATCGGCCACGAAGTCGGCGATGGTGAAGTCGGTCTCGTGTCCCACCGCGGAGATCGTCGGCACCTTCGAGGCGGCCAGGGCCCGGGCCACGATCTCTTCGTTGAACGGCCAGAGGTCCTCGAGGCTGCCCCCGCCGCGGGCCACGATCAGGACGTCGAGGCCGGTCACACGGTTGAGGGCGCGGATGCCCTGCACGATCTCGAAGGCGGCGCTGTCGCCCTGGACGCGGGCGGGGAAGAGCACGATCTCGAGATTGGCGAAGCGCGCGGTGAGGACGCGGAGGATGTCCTGCACGACCGCACCCGTGGGCGAGGTCACGATGCCGATCCGGCGCGGCAGCATCGGGATCGCCCGCTTGCGCGACGGCGCGAAGAGGCCTTCCTTCTCGAGGCGTTCCTTGAGGTCTTCGAAGGCCTGCTGCAGCGATCCCTTGCCGAGGGGCTCGATGACCTCCGCCGAGAGCTGGTACTCGCCTTTGGGCGCGTACAGCGTCACCGCGCCGCGCACCAGCACCTTCATGCCGTCCCGCGGCTTGAACTTCACGAGCCGGGCGGCCGTCTTCCAGAGCACGGCGCGGATCTGCGCGTTCGCGTCCTTGAGGGAGAAATACCAATGGCCCGACGCCGGGATCGTGCAGTTGGAGATCTCGCCCTCGACCCACACGTCGGCGAAGGGCGGCTCGACCGTCTCCCGAATGCGCGTCGTGAGCTGGCTGACCGTCATCCCTCGCCGCACCGGGCGCGAGGACTCTCCTCCGAAATCGAGGCCGCGTTGCTCCATGGGCTCAAGAGAATTCTACGCGCGGCTCTTCCGAAGGGCGAGGCAGTTGGGACGGCCGCCAGCCTGTACGACAATGGACTCGCGATCATGCCCGCCGACGACTCCGCCGTCGCCCGCGCCGTGGACCAGCTCACCGACGAGTACCGCTCGAGGTGTCTCTGGTTCTTGCGCGCCGACTTCTATCCGGAGACGGACGTGGATCGGCTCAGGATCCTCGCCTACATCGAGCGGTACGGAGACCGGGCGGCTTTCCAAAAGGCGGCCGCGGTCCGTCAATGGCTCTCACGAACATCCAACGAGCGATCTGCCGTCTCATAGCGGATCACCGGATCGCGTCCGGTGAGAGCTATGTGGCGGGCGGAGTCGCGCTCAACGAGCTGATCGGCGCGCCGCGCGTCTCGCGCGACGTGGACCTGTTCCACGACACCGATGAGGCCCTCGTCCATACATGGGACTCCGACCGGAAGCTGCTCGAGTCGGGTGGCTACGCGCTTCGGACCCTTCGTGAGCGGCCCGGCTTCGTCGAAGCCGAGCTCTCGAAGGATGGGGAGACCTGCCTGGTTCAGTGGTTGCGCGACAGCTCGTTTCGGTTCTTTCCGCTGGTCCGTCACGACGATCTTGGATTGACGCTGCATCCCTTCGATCTGGCCACCAACAAGGTGCTCGCCCTCGTCGGACGTGTCGAAGTACGAGACTGGATCGATGCCATCGAGTGCGACGCGCGCCTTCAGCCCTTCGGATACCTCGCATGGGCCGCGTGCGGAAAGGACCCTGGTTTCAGCCCCGCGTCGATCGTGGAGCATGCCGCGGCGACGACGCACTACTCCGCGGCGGAAGTCGGCTCCCTCGCGTTTGCAGGCACGCCACCGGATGCGGCGGTCTTGTCGCGGCGTTGGCACCAGATGCTCGACGCCGCGCGAGACCTCATCCGCCGCTTGCCCGCCGAGCACGTGGGAACGTGCTTGCTGACGCTCGAAGGCGATCTGTGCCGGGCGGAGCCCGCCGAAGCTTCCGCTCTCCTGTCCGCGGGACGCGTGCGTTTTCACGAGGGCAGCATTCGTGGGGCGCTGCCGCAGCTGAAGGGCCACACCTAACCGACCCTACGGGAACACGCACTCGACGGCCAGTGCCTGGCGCAGGCGGCGCTGGTATTCGGTGTCCGGGATCTCGATGGTGCCGAACTGCGCGAGGTGGTCGGTGAGGTACTGCACCTCCAACAGGCGGAACCCCCGCTCGTTCAGCCGGAGGATGAGGCTGGCCACCGCGACCTTCGAGGCGTCGGTGGCGCGATGGAACTTCGACTCCGCGAAGAACCCGCCGCCGAGATGCACGCCGTAGAGTCCGCCCACGAGCTTCTCGCCTTGCCACACCTCGACGGAGTGCGCGTGGCCGCGCTGGTGCAGCTCGCCGTAGATGCGATGGAACGCCGGCCCGATCCAGACCGGCCGGCCCTGTGCGCAGCCGCGCATCACGTCCGCGAAGGCCTTGTCGAAGGTGACCTCGAAACGGCCTTGTCGCAGCGTGCGCTGGAGGCGGCGTGGGACGTGGTACGCGTCCAAGGGGATGATCGCGCGCGGGTCGGGATGGTGCCAGGTGAAGACGCGGGCCTCCGGCACCGCCATCGGGAACACGCCGACCTGGTAGGCCTCCAGCACGCGCTCGAGGCTGATCTGCCGTGTGATGGCGACGATGTCGTCCACGAGCACGATAGTACGAGAGCGAAGCCGAAAAGAGTTGAGGGCACCGGATCCGTCCGATCCGTGTGCCCTCGGTACGAACGACGTATGAATCGTTGGGGTGGGGGAGGAGTGTTTACTTCTTCTCGCTCGGCGCTTCCGCCGGCTTCTCGGCGGGCTTGCTGGAGCTCGAAGTGGTCGCGGACGCCTTCGTCTTGATCTCGGTCACGGCCTGATGCGCGCCCTTCTCGTCGTCGCGGCAGACGACAGTGATCTTCTGGCCGGCCTTCACGTCCTTGAGGCTCGCCTTGGCCTTGCCCTCGACGGGCGCGGTCGACTCGCCTTTCTCGGTCTTGAGGGTGATGGTGCTCTTCGCCGAATCGATGGAAACGACCTCGGCTTCGACCTCATGGGTCTTGATCGAGGCCTTCACGTCGCTGACCGTTTCCTTCGCTTCCGCCTTGACGCTGCCGGCGGCGTCCTTGGCGTCGGACTTCACCGGCGCCGTCGTGTCCTTGCCACCTTCTCCGGCATAAGCGAGACCGGCCATCAGCAGCACCGCCAGGAGCATCGTGGGCTTCTTCATAGGATCTTGTTCTCCTTTTGGAAGCGCGGACTTGCGCTCCCACTGCTGTCAGCAAGGGAGGTGCCAGGGGGTCCGGCTGGTAATAACCAGTTGATCAGTCGTGACTTGGGGCGGGCGGGGTCGGTGGAGGGTCGCCGTCCTCTGCACCATTTCGTACGCCGGCCGCCCCATTTGGGGCGCCCTGCATCTTCTCGAGGCGGTACTGCAGCGTGCGGCGGGTGAGCCCGAGCAGGCGTGCGGCGCGTGTGACATTTCCTTGCGCCTTGTCGAGCGCCTTCAAGATCAGCGAACGCTCGACGCCTTCGATGTCGATGCCGCTCTCCGGGATCTCGATGGCGATCGGGTCGGCGGTGGTGTTGATCCGCGCGCGTACGGTGGCGGGCAGGTCCTCGGGGCCGAGACTGTCGCCTTCGCTCAGCAGCACCGCGCGCTCGAGCACGGACTCGAGCTGTCGCACGTTCCCTGGCCAGTCGTACCCGATGAGGGTCTTGAGGGCGTCCTCGCGGACGGGCTTCGGCGCCCGGCCTTCGCTGTACTTCCGAAGGAAGTGTTCGACGAGCATCGGGATGTCCGTACGCCGCTCGCGCAGCGGCGGCAGCACGATGGGGATCACGTTCAGGAGGTAGTAGAGGTCCTCGCGGAAGCGGCCTTCCTTCACCGCGCGCTCGAGGTCGTGGTTGGTGGCGGTGATGATGCGGGCGTCGACCTTCACCCGCTCGGTGCCGCCCACCCGCAGGATCTCGCGCTCCTGCAGCGTCCGCAGGAGCTTGACCTGCAGGTCGCGCTTCAAGTCGCCGACCTCGTCCAGGAAGAGCGTCGAGCCCGAGGCCTGCTCGAAGAGGCCGATCTTGCGGCCGTCGGCGCCGGTGAAGGCCCCCTTTTCGTAGCCGAAGAGCTCGGCCTCCAGGATGCTCTCGGGCAGGGCAGCGATGTTGACGGCATAAAACGGCCGATCGCGCCGCTCGCTCTGATGATGCAGCGCGCGCGCCACCAGCTCCTTGCCGGTGCCGCTCTCGCCGTAGATGAGGACCGTCGTGGACGACGCCGCCACCTTGTGCACCACGCGGAAGACGTCCTGCATCGAGCCGTGGGCGCCCACGATGTTGTCGATGCGGAAGCGGTCGCGGAGCTGCTCCTGCAGCATGCGGTTCTCGTGCAGCAGCCGCGTGCGCTCCAGGGCGCGGCCCAGGACCAGCAGGAGCTGCTCGCGCTCCAGGGGCTTCGTGAGGTAGTCGAAGGCGCCGTGCCGCATGGCCTCCACCGCGCTGTCGATGCTGCCGTGGGCGGTCATGAGGATCACGCACAGGCCGGGCTGGACCTTGATGAGGTCGCGCAGCACGTCGATGCCGTTCATGTCGGGCATCTTGAGATCGGTGAGGGCCAGGTCGAAGGTCTGCGCCTGTACCGCTTGCAGCGCCTGCCGGCCGTTGCCGGCGGTGACAGTCTCGTAACCCTCGGAGTCCAGGATCATCTGGAGAATGTCGCGCTGGTGCTTCTCGTCGTCGATGACGAGGATTCGTGCTGTGGCCGGCGCCACCATCACGCCACGCTTTCGTGCGGTCGGTGCTCGGAAAGGGGGAGTCGGACGATGGCGACGGTGCCCTGCTCCAGCTCGCTCTGCAGCTCGATGTTCCCGCCGTGGTCGGTGACGATCTTGTGGGTGAGAGCGAGGCCCAGGCCGAGGCCGGCCTCCTTCGTGGAGAAATACGGCTCGAAGGCGCTCTTGACCGCTTCCGCGGTCATGCCGGAGCCGTTGTCCTCGACGACGACCTCGATGTCCTCCGCCGCACGCCGCACGGCGACGGACAGGCGCCCGCCCCGGGGCATGGCGTCGCAGGCATTGATCATCAGATTCAGGAAGCACGTCTTCAGCAGCTCGGCATCCGCCACGACCGTGGGCAGGTCCGAGGCGGTCTCCACCGTGAGCTGGATCCCCTGGTCCTTCGCCTTGTGCTCGACGAGGGCCGCCGTCGAGCGCACGACCTGCTCGATCGCACACGGCCGCGGGTCGAGGCGCATCGGCTTGCCGAAGGAGAGGAAGTCGCCCACGAGACGATTGAGCCGGCTCGTCTCCGCCTTCATGCTGCCGAGGATCTGGTCGAAGCTCTCCTTGCGCTCGGCGTTCTCGGGATGGAGGCGCTCGCGCAGGTGGTCGATGGAGAGGTTCATGAAGTTGAGGGGGTTCCGGATCTCGTGGGCCATGGCGGACGCCAGGCGGCCGAGAGCGGTCGAGCGCTCGGCGAAGTGAAGGCGCTCCTCGAGCTGCCGGTTCTCGCGCAGGCGCTGGACCATCTCGTTGAAGGTCCGGGACAGTGCGCCCATCTCGTCGCGGCCGTGGGCGGGCACCTGTACCTGGAGGTCGCCGGCGGCGATCTTGCTCGCCGCCTCGGAGAGGTCCTGCAAGGGGCGGCTGAACGTTCTCGACAGGTACAACGAGAGCACCATCCCCACCGCGAAGACGCCCAGGGTGGCCATGAGCTGGTTCATGAATGCGGCCTGGGACACCTCGGAGAAGTCGTCGAGATACCGCTTGATGACGATCGATCCCACGCGCTGGTTCTCGACGACGAGCGGGATCGTGAAGTCGGTGGTCCTCTGGCCGGCGGGCGTTTCGCCTTCTTCGCCGAGCACGCCCTTGATCATGTACTCCGATTTCTTCTTCGGCTTGCGCACGAGCGGCCGTCCGACCTTGCCCGGGTCCGTGGACGCACGGACCTCGGACAGATCGGTCCACGACACGTCCTTGACGCCGAGCTTGCGGAGCTTTTCCGAATACGCCTCCACCACGGCCTGCGGGTCCTTGCCGGTCGGTCCCTCCTCGGTGGCGATCTCGAGGGCGGTCGACAGATCGTCGGTGTAGTCGCGCACTTGAGAGATGAGCTCACGCTGCCGATAGAAGTGCAGGACGAACAGCGCAGAGAGCGACAGCAACAGCAGCGACAACATGACGAGCAACAGCTTCGTCTTCAGCGTGAGATTGCGCAGCGCGAGATGGGTGAGGTCGGACATTTAGGAGGGACGGCCCATTCAGTCTATTACACGTCCGAATCCCGGTCATGCGGCCGGGAGCCGGCGCCGCGCGCGGCAGTTAAGTCCATGTGTATCAACGGCCACGCGTGGTACGTGGCTTGCTGTACCCGGGGAGCAGATGGCCAGTGTTCTCCTCGTCGACAGAGATGTCTCCTGTGGCCGTGCCCTGGCTGTCGTTCTCCGGCGCCAAGGGCATCGCGTCCACCTGGCGGGTACCCGCACCAAGGCCATGGCCGCGGCGCGCCGTCACGACTTCGATCTGGCCATCGTCGACCTGTTCGTCGACGGCGGCGGTGTCGAGCTCGCGCGCGAGCTGTCGCGTCACGTCCCGCGCTTGCTGCTCACCCTCGGCATGGGCATGAAGCAGGAGGAGGTCCTCGAGGCGGCTCTCGGGTTCCCCGTCCATCGCAAGGCGCAGCTGCCGAGCGTGCTCGCGCCGCGAGTGGTGACGCCGGCTAGAGCCCGAGGCGGCGCATCCAGCGGTACAGAGTCCGCGGCGAGACTCCCAGGATTTCCGCCGCTTTCCCTCGCCGCCAACGCGCCTTCTCCAGGGCATCGACCACGCGCTCACGGTCGAGGCCGGAATCCTCACTAGCGTCGTCGTCGTCCCCCTCATCGTCGAAATCGTCTTCGGGGCCGCTGCTGCGCGTACGGGTCTCGCCCAGGATCTCCGGCGGCAGGTCGTCCGTCTCGATCGTCTCGTCCTCGGCGAGCAGGGCCGCGCGCTCGATGGCGAAGCGCAGCTCGCGCACGTTGCCCGGCCAGTCGTAGGACGCCATCGCCTTGAGGGCGGCCGGGGAGAAGGGCCGGGGGTTCGCGAGCCCGCGGGTGAAATGGTCCACGAGCAGCGGGATGTCCTCCGGCCGATCGCGCAGCGGAGGGATGACGACGAGCACGCCGTTGACGCGGAAGAAGAGGTCCTTGCGGAAGCGGCCGGCCTTGACCTCCGCGCGCAGGTCGCGGTTGGTGGCGGCGATCAGGCGGAAGTCGGCGCGCCGCTTGCGGGTGGCGCCCACGCGGTAGAACGTGCCGCTGTCGAGCACCCGCAGGAACTTCGACTGGATCTCCGGCGACATCTCGCCGATCTCGTCGAGGAAGAGGGTCCCGCCGTCCGCGACCTCGACGAGGCCGGGCTTCTCCGTGCCCGCCCCCGTGAAGGCCCCGCGCTCGTGGCCGAAGAGCTCACTCTCCAGCAGCGCGGCCGGCACCGCCGCGCAGTTGAGGTCGATGAAGGCCCGCGCCGCCCGCGGCGAGATGCGGTGCAGGTGCTGGGCCACGAGCTCCTTGCCCACCCCGCTCTCGCCTTCGATGAGCACGGGCATGCGGGCGGGAGCGACCTTGGCCAGGGTGTCCATCACCTTCTTGAGGGCAGGCGAGCGCGTGACGATCTCGCTCGAGAGGTTGCGCTGCACCTGGTAGCGCAGGCGGCGGTTCTCGCGCTCGAGCATGGCCTTCTCGCCCGCCTTCTCGACCTTGACCGCCAGCTCTTCGAAGTTCGGCGGCTTGGTCACGTAGTCGAACGCCCCCAGGCGCATGACGCCGATGGCGGACTCGACGTTGGCGAAGCCGGTGACGATGATCGTCTGCACGTCGGCGTGGTCCTGGCGGACCTGGGCGAGGAGGTCGACCCCGTCCGCGTCGGGCAGCTTGAGGTCGAGCAGCAGCACCTCCCACTCCGCCTCGGAGAGCGCCTTGATGGCGGCCTTGCCGCTGTTGGCGACGCGCACCTCGTGTCCGCGTCCCTCGAGATAGCGGGCCACCGTGCGCGCGTACGTCGCCTCGTCCTCGGCCACGAGGACGCGATAGGCCTCGTTCATGCTGCCTCCCCGGCCGCCTTCAGGATCACGCGGAAGTGGGCGCCCCGGCGGCGCGGCTTGTAGACGAGATCGCCGCCCCGTCCCTGGACGAGGCTGCGGGCGATGGGCAGGCCGAGGCCGGTGCCCTGCGTCGAATCCGTGGTGAAGAACGGCTCGAAGATGCGGGCGCGGATCGAGGCCGAGATGCCGGGGCCGGTGTCGAGCACGTCCAGCACGACCTCCTGTCCGTCGCGGGCGGCGCGCACGGTGAGGGTGCCGCCCCCGCGCATGGCGCGGGCGGCGTTCATGGCCAGGGCGAGCACCACCTGCTTGAGGGAGTCGGGGTCGAGCTTCACCGCGGGCAGTCTGGCGGGGATCCGCCGCACCACGCGCACGCGGGTGAAGGCGGGATGCCGCGCGAGCAGCCACATGGCGGTGTCGACGGTCTGGGCGACGTCGCTGGTGTGGGTCGGATGCGAGCGGGCGGAGGCCAGCAGCGTGCGCACGATGCGCTCGCAGCGCGCGACCTCCTCGCGGATGAGGGTGCTGAACTCCTGGGCCTCCTGCCGCGCCTTCTTGTCGGGGGCCTGCAGGGCGAGGGAGGCCAGCGCCTCCGCGCATCCGGCCACGCTCGCCAGCGGGTTCGAGATCTCGTGGGCCACGCCGGCCACGAGCTGGCCGAGGAAGGCGAGGCGGTCGGAGGCGATGAGGCTCATCTCCAGCGTGCGCTGCTCGGTGACGTCCTCGAACCACGAGAGCACGTGCGTGACCCGCCCGGTGTATTTGACGGGGATGCGGCGCACGCGGTACAGGCGCCGGCCGCTCTGCGTCTCCGTCGTGTCCTCGTGCATCACGCCGCTGCGGAAGACCTGCTCCAGGATCGGCGCCGTCGCCCGATAGCCGGCCGGCGTCAGCACCCGGCGGAGGGGGCGGCCCAGCACGTCGCCGCGGGGCTGGCCGAAGGGCCCCTGCTCGCGCGAGGCGTTCCAGGCGACGACACGCAGGCGCCGGTCCACCACGTAGAGGCTGAGGGGCAAGGCGTCCAGCACGGCCGCGCCCAGTCCGGAGAGGACGTCCGAGGAGGGGGCCGCCGCAGGCACGCCGGGATTCTAGTACGTCTCGAGATCCTTCTCTCCGAGGAGCATGCGATCGACAGCGGTGGCGCGGCCGCTGGCGGGATCGGCGGTGACCAGGACCGCCGCGAACCGCGGGTCGTTCTTCGCCGTCTCGAACCGATTGGGCATGCCGGTGACGAAGCGCTGGACGATCGTGTCCTTCTCGACGCCGATCACCGAATCGTACGGCCCCGTCATCCCGATGTCGCTGCAGTAGGCGGTGCCCTGCGGCAGGATCCGATGGTCGCAGGTGGGCACGTGCGTGTGGGTACCGAGGACGGCGGTGACCTTGCCGTCGAGGTAATACGCGAGCGCCATCTTCTCCGAGGTGGCCTCGGCGTGGATGTCGACGATCACGATCTTCGCTTCTTTGCGCAGCGTCTCCACTTCCGCGATCGCGCACGCGAACGGATCGTCGATGGCGCCGTTCATGAAGACGCGGCCGCTGAGGTTCAGGGTAGCCACGGGCGAACGCGAGTCCTTGCCCTTGCCGACGTGGCGTACTCGCCCCGGCTGCTGCCGCGGATAGTTCGCGGGACGGAGCAGCTGGGGAATGTTGTCGACGACGGGGATGATCTCCTTCTTGTCCCAGTGATGGTTGCCCGACGTCATGCAGTCGACGCCCTGGGCCAGGAGCTCGTCGCAGATCTCCTTGGTGATCCCGAACCCGCCGGCGGCGTTCTCCACGTTGACGATGCAGTAGTCGACGTCGTGTTTCGCGAACACGCGGGGCAGGGCCTTCTTGAGGATGGAGCGGCCGGGGTTGCCCACCACGTCGCCCACGATCAGGATGTTCATCCGTAGACCTTACCGCATCGCCGTGCTCGGCGACGAGGACGCGGTCCCCCCGTCACGGCAGCGCAAACGAGACGGTGACGGTATAGATCACGGGGACGGCTACCCCGTTGAGCAGGGTCGGCGTGAATTCCCACTGCGCGACGGCCTCCGCCGCCGCCTCCGTCAACCCGTCCACGCCGCGGACCACCCGGATGTCTTCGACGTGGCCGCTGCGCCCGATGACGGTTTCGAGGACGACCAGGCCCTGAACGCCGCGGGCCCTGAGCTCCAGCGGATAGTCGGGGCGCACGTCCCGCAGTTTCTTGGGTTCTTTGATGTTGCTGCCGATGCGCGCCGGTCCGGTACGTTCACTGTTCCCGGGGACGGCGGCGCGGGCCTCCTGGAACGCCCGTGCGTTCCCCGCCTCGGGCGGCTCTCCGAGCGAGATCCTCATGCGCCGCCGTCCGGGCTCGAGCACCATCCGCCTCGAATCTTCCGGGCTCCCCAGCGAGGAATGGAAGCTCGAGCGAAAGAGAACCCGTGCCGCCGCGGCGCAGGCGGACGAGAGCCGAGTCGGACCGTCGTTCACCACGTCGACGTCGCGCGGCCGGCCGTCTCTCGCATACTCGACGTCCGCTTCCAGCTCTTCCTCGTGCTCGCAGCCGGCCTGTGCGAGCACGCCCTTCAGGTACTCCGGCGGGAAATCGGCGGGCGAGAGCCGGGTCTTCAGCGACACGCCGGGGCGACGGCTCCTCGCGCGGCTCCAGTCGGCGATGCCACCAGGAAGAATCTTGTTCTCGAGGAGCAGCGCGCGCTCGTCCGTCGTGAGCCAGCGGGCGACGTCGACGATGGGGCCGGGGTACGTCTCCACGGGCCGCTCCCTGAGACGGCGCACGAGGGCGAGGTTTTCGCGCGCTGTCTCTCCCCGCGCGCGCTGCAGGAGCTCGAAGGCGAGGCGCGCCTCGGCCTCGGCTTCCCCCTCGGGCACCTCGGCCGTGGCCTTGGCCTCCGGCGCGGCTTCGGCGGCGGTCTGGAACCGGTTCGAGAGCACGATCGGGTCGCGGCTGTACATCGCCGCATGCCAGTAGGTCAGCGCACGGATGCGTGGAGCGGCGGCGCCCATCGAGGCCGCGATGAGCTTCTCGTCCATCGGCGCCCCCTCCAGCGCGAGGCGCCAGACGGCCTCCCAGGCCGCGGTGTCCTCCTCACGAAGGACGATCTCGGCGCCTGCCTGCAGGGACGGACGCCCTCCGCGTGTGGACGCCTGCAGCAGGCATCGGCGCGCCACCCCCGTTTGGTCGAACGAACGGAACCAGGCGAGACGCCCGAGGGCCTCGAGACCGTGCACGCGTCCGAGCAGGTTCGCCAGCAGGGGCTGCAAGGGAATGAATCGCCTGGCCGCGTCGAGGAGGACGGCGTCCTCCGTGCCGCGGGCGACATAGACGAGCGCACGGATCTGCTCGGTGGCGGCCAGCACGTCCTGCTCGACGGCGAGAGCCGCCGCGAGGTCGGGCCGGAGCTCCTCCCGCTTCGAGGCGTAGATGGCGCGGGCGGCGGCCGCGCGCACCGCCGGCGCCTCGTGCTTGAGGGCTTCGCGCCAGCGCGCCTGGACGTCCGGCCGATCGCCCCGTTCGACGAGGGCGGCGACAGCGCCGGGCGTGAGAGGCGCTTCCTCGCGCGTCTTTCCCTCCTCGCCGGCGGCGGCCGAGCCGAGAAAGAGAAGGAGCACCGGCGATACGACCGCGCACGCGAGCTGCATCCCGCGAACCCTACTGCCTCGTTCCTTCGGAGGCAACTGATCCGACCCGGCGTGTTACGATCCGCGGCCATGCCCTGGTGGCTGTGGATCCTCGCCGCCGTCGTCCTGTTCTTCGTTCTCCTCTTCGTCGCCCGCTCCGCCTGGCGGCGCTCCGTGCGGGCGGAGCTGCGGGCGGTGCTGAAAGAGAAACACCCCGAGGTGCAGGTGGTGGTGGAGCGCGAGGCGAGCCTGGAGCTGAGGATGCCCGGGGGCACGCAGGGCACGCTCAACCTCGACAACCTGTACAGCGGCATCGCCATGGGGACGCACACGCCCGGGGAGCGGCACGAGGCGATCGTGGCCTTCGCCGCCGGCGTCATGGGCCAGGTGGCGGAGGCCTCGAAGCCCCTGCGCCTCGAGACGCACGGCGATCGGCTGCTGCCGCGCCTGATCAGCGAGACCCTGCTGCGCGAGGCGGCCAGCCACGATCCGCTGCCGCACACGTCGAGCGGGATCTCCGGGCTCGTGACCGCCTACGTCCTCGACAGCGAGATGAGCGTCATGTATCTGACGGAGTCGCACCGCCGCGAGCTGGCCGTCGAGGTGCCGGCGCTGCACGAGAGGGCGCTCGCCAACCTGCGGCGCACGTTCCCCGCCCTCGTGGTGCGCCAGAGCGTGGAGCAGCAGAAAGTCAATGTACTGAAGGCGGGCGACACGTTCGACGCCACGCGGCTCCTGCTCGTTCCCGAGCAGCTCCTGGAAGGCGAGGCGCTCGCTGCCGTCATCCCCGACCGCGAGACGCTGCTCCTGGCGCCGGTTCCGGCCGACGGCAACTGGGAGCCGCTGCGGAAGCTAGCCGATCTTGCGCAGTAAGCCGGCGCAAGATCGGCTAAGGGCTTACGGCTCAATGTCGGCACTGGTTAGGTCTGTACTACATCGGGCCCGGTGACGGAGTCGGCACCAAGCTTCTCTGG
>Ga0114129_10006278_pt1 | contig 16848 bp, 8 predicted proteins | sample RhiMetdeltSRZDD1_FD_80071 | JGI IMG/M metagenome (GOLD analysis project Ga0114129, IMG submission 80071) | Populus rhizosphere microbial communities from Tennessee, USA - Rhizosphere MetaG P. deltoides SRZDD1 (version 2) (version 2) | ecosystem: Host-associated > Plants > Roots > Rhizosphere >... | reverse complement strand
GGACCGTGATGGCAACCATGACCACAGACTGAAGTCTGTGCCAAAAGCACGCGTGCTCGGCGTTCACTACGAAGGGCCGTTTGTAAACAGCCAGCAATGCGGCGCCTTGCATCGCGAGTATTTTCGTACGTTCGGTGGTGCGGCCGATGTCGATTCGATTCCGCGAGTTCAGAACGACGGCGCAGTTCACATGATGACAGTCGCGCCCGAAGTCGAAGGCGGCGTCGAATTAATTCGCGAACTGCGCGCGCGGGGCTGCATTGTTTCAATCGGTCACACGCGTGCCACGCCGGATGTTCTAGACGAAGCGAAGGCAGCCGGAGCGCAGCACATGACGCATTTCATGAATGCGATGTCGCCGCTGCATCATCGCGCACCGGGACCGGTCGGTTGGGGATTACTAAATGACGACGTTAGCCTCGACGTAATTGCCGATGGCATTCATCTGGATCCGATGATGTTGAAGGTTCTTCTTCGCACCGTTACGCAGAAACGACTGGCGTTGATTAGTGACGCAATCGCGGCAACCGGCATGGGCGACGGCGAATACGAAATCTGGGGTGAAAAGATCACCGTCGAAAACGGCCGGACGCGTAACGCACGCGGCAGCATCGCTGGATCGGTAATCACGATGCTGGATGCCGTGCAGACGATGCTTACGCTCGGTGCTTCGGAAAGCGACATCGCGCGCATGGCGTCATTGAATCCGGCGCGGTTGTTGGGAATCGATCGTGAATGTGGATCAATTGAAGAAGGGAAGCGGGCGGATCTGGTCGTGCTGAATAGTCATGGCGAGGTTCAGTTGACTGTTAATAACGGGGCAGTAGCCCGACCGTAAGCGAGGGCGTTTTCTACGAACTGTCTCTTTCTGACGGGGCTACGGCGCCGCCGACTTTCGCACCGGTGCTTCAAACCATAACGTCCCCAACGGCGGCAGGGTAATCGCCGCCGAATAATCCAATCCGTGCCAGGGAGTTTTCTCAGCACGAATGCTTCTCACCACGCCGAATCCACCACCACAGTATTTCTCGGAATCGGTGTTCAGGATTTGTTTGTAGGTACCTTTTCGCGGCAGGCCCACGCGATGGTCCTCGCGGATCACCGGCGAGAAGTTGCCGACGCAGATGATTTCTTTTCCGGTCGAAGGCGAGATGCGGCGAAAGGCTATTATGTTTTCGGCCGCGTTATCGACTTCAATCCAACTAAAGCCACTCGGGTCAGTGTCAGCTTCCCACAGCGCGCTGTACTTCTGATACAGCTTGTTAAGATCCAGGATTAGCTTCTGAATGCCTTCGTGAACTGGCTTCTCCAGAAGGTGCCAATCCAGGCTTTCCGTTTCTGTCCATTCACGCCACTGGCCGATGTCGCCGCCCATGAACAGAAGTTTCTTTCCCGGATGTGCCCACATGTAGGCGTAGAGCGCGCGCAGGTTCGCGAACTTCTGCCATTCGTCGCCGGGCATTTTGTTCAGCAGCGCGCCTTTCATGTGCACGACTTCGTCGTGAGAGAAGGGAAGGATGAAGTTTTCGCTCCACGCGTACAGCAGACCGAAGGTCAGCGCGTTGTGATTGCCGCCGCGAAAGAGGGGATCCGTCTGAAAGTATTTCAGCGTGTCGTGCATCCAGCCCATGTTCCACTTGAAATCGAAACCGAGGCCGCCGGCGTAGACGGGTGCGGTGACTTGCGGCCAGGCTGTCGATTCTTCTGCGATCATCAACGTGCCCGGACACTCGCGATGCGTCGCCTCGTTAAGTTCTTTCAGGAACGAAATAGCTTCGAGGTTCTCACGACCGCCAAGCACATTCGGAATCCATTCGCCTTCTTTGCGGCTGTAATCGAGATACAGCATTGAAGCCACCGCATCGACGCGCAGCCCGTCGAGGTGAAACTCGCGCAGCCAGTAGAGCGCGTTCGCGATCAGGAAGTTATTCACTTCATTGCGGCCGTAATTGAAAATGTAGGTGCCCCAATCCGGGTGTTCTCCTTTGCGCGGATCGAGGTGTTCGTAAAGCGCGGTGCCGTCGAACCGGCCGAGGGCGAATGCATCTTTTGGAAAGTGCGCCGGCACCCAATCCATAATCACGCCGACGCCTTTTTGATGCAGATGATCGACGAGGTAACGAAAATCGTCAGGCGTGCCATAGCGCGCCGACGGTGCGTAGTAAGCGCTGACTTGATAACCCCACGACGGACCGTAGGGATGCTCCTTCAACGGCAGAAACTCGACATGTGTGAAACCGTTTTGCAGCGCGTAATCAGCGAGCAGGGGAGCCATCTCGCGATACCTCATCGGCCGATTGTCTTCCTCGAGTACACGGCGCCATGATCCGAAGTGCACCTCGTAGATCGACAGAGGTTCGCGCCACGCTTCATGTTTACTCCGTTTCGTAAGCCACGCACGATCCCCAAATCTGTATTTGGATGTGAAGACGATTGATGAAGTGTCGGGCGGCACTTCGGTCATGAAAGCGTACGGATCGGCTTTGAAGAATTCGTGCCCGGCAGTGTTGATGGCGTACTTATAGAGCTCGCCTGTTTTGAGACCGGGAACGAACAACTCCCAAACGCCTGACGATCCCAGCCGCCGCATCGGATGCTTCGCCGGCTCCCAACCATTGAAGTTGCCGATAACGCTGACTTGATCTGCTGCGGGCGCCCAGACGGCGAACGCAATCCCGCGTTTACCTTCGTGGGTGATGCAGTGCGCGCCCAGCTTGTCGTAAATGCGCAGGTGTTTGCCTTCGCCAAAGAGATGCAGATCGAGCTCGCCGAGCGTGGGCGTGAAATGCTTTGCATTGCTTTGGGGCTTTGCGCCTTTGCGTGAGGTCTTTGATTTTTGAGATCTGGAGTCCGGCACGTGCGAGCCCAGCCTCGACCGCGATTGGCCGGAGGACGTAGTTCGTTTTTTGTTAGCCTTTTTCTGGGCCATTTTTCTGTCGCCCGCTAAAGCGGGCTAGCGAAAAATTGACTGACACATCCTGGGTTCCGCTTCGCTCCACCCGGGGCTATTGTCTGCCGTCTGCTTCGCAAACTCGTTGAACCTGTCCGCCAAGCCCGTCACTGGCTGGCAATTTCAACAAGTGGGTTTCCCACTTCTTCTTTAACGGGTCTGAAGTTTGGATTCGACGGCTCCGCAAAGCGCCGGAAAATGTCCGCGCCTGACCCTAAGTCCTCACGGTTGCTCTTTGCTTCAGCAAGAATCTCGAGAAACTGATCCCGCGGCGACGGAAGTTGCAACTGCTCCATTAGATCCATTGCTCGCGCCGCATACTTCAAGATCTGAATGGTTTCGATTCCCGAAATGTCGTTGAAGAACCAGCCGCAACTTGTGTACATCAACAGCAACATGTGTTGAAGTTCCAGATAAGTTAGCGCGCGCTGTCGATCTTCCGCAGATAACCGACGACCCGAATGGTCGTAGAGAAACTTTTCGCGGGACTGATATGGGTCGAGGATCAATGAAATACTTTCATCCCGCGCTAGCCACGGGAAGGTGAACAGTCTTCCGCGCGTGCTTTCGAAGTGCCCGATGTTCTCATCACGCAGAAAGTCCAGAGCCTGTCGCAATGACGCGCGCCATTTCTGGTCCCAGCCTGGTTTACCGCCGGTGTGACAGCCGCAATCGCGAATCCAGCGACCAACTCCGTGCGGACAACTCCACGACGTGCCCTGGCCGTCGGGGCCGTTATTAATTTCGATTTCGAGTCCAGGCAAATGCTGATCGAGATATTCGCCATAATTCGAAACCTTGAATCCGCGTGCCGGCGCCTCTTCAGTAACTGCGTGCGCAAGACATAGGTCGCCGAACTTAAAATGATGGCCATAGGTCTCGCCGTCGGTGGCCACATTGATCATTGATTTGTCATCCACTGCACGTTTTAGCGCGTCAACAAATTCCTTGCTGGATCGCAGCAGGTTTTCGAAAGCAATCGCCCGCGACGTGGGGCCGTCGTAGAAAAACACCGCGATTGATTCGTCCGCACGATCACGATGCACGTAGCGGTACGGACGGCTTGTGTCGAAAGTGCGCTCATTAACATCGCGCCACTTCGGAACGCACGCATCCTGCGTGCGGGTCGTAGGCATCTTGCCTGCGGGTCCAATCCCGTCGCTCTCGCTGCGGGTACTGACACGCTTTGCTTGATGTGGAGCGAGAATTACGTAACGCAAACCTTCTTCGATCAGTGCGTCGAGCACGCGTTCGTTGCAAGCCGTCTCGGGAAGCCACAAGCTTTCGGCTTCCCGGCCAAATCGATGACGGAAATCGGACAAGCCCCAACGAATCTGTGTCCGCACATCGCGTTCGTTGCACAGCGGAAGAATGGCGTGGCCGAATGCCTGGGCGATCGCGTTGCCGTGGCCATTGTGCTTGGCGACCGATGCTTGATCGGCTTCGATGATTCGCCTGTAGCTCTCGGGATGTTTACTTTGGAGCCAACTTAACAGCGTCGGTCCAAAGTTGAAGCTGATGCTTTCGTAGTTGTTAACCAGCGCCGGCTGGGTGACGTCCCGATCCGCGATCGCTACGGCAGAGTTGGGCCCATAACACTCCGCGTGAATGCGCTCGTTCCAGTCATGAAACGGCGCCGCGCTCGGTTGCTCTTCCACGATTCCCGTCCACGGATTTTCGCGCGGGGGTTGATAAAAGTGTCCGTGAATGATGAGCGAGGGCATAAATTATAGGGTGTAGGGTGCAGGTTTTGGGGTGTCGAAACAGACAGTCTTAAATCAATAAACTTTTCCCTGCGAGTAAATCCCCTGCCTCTTAGCTGGAAGGGGCGTTTTTCAATCGTGCTTAACTAAACCCTACACCCTAACCCCTACACCCTCGCAAGCGCCAGCCATGCCGCACCCAGCAGTCCTGCATCATCACCACATTCAGCTTTCAGGATCCGGCAGCGTCGTGCCGGTACCGAAAAGGCGCGGCGCAGCATTTCCTCGCGCGCGATGCCCGCGAACAGATCAAACGACGCGGAGACGCCACCGCCGATCACGATGATTTCCGGATTCAGCGTGTTCACGATTGTGGCAGCGGCGATGCCAAGATAAACACCGGCCCGGTGAAATATTTCGCGCGCGAGGTCATCACCGGCAGTTGCGGTGGCCGCAATTCTTTCAGCCGTTAATTCTCCTGACGCGCTCGCGCGCAATCTGGATTCAGGGTGATCGACAAGTGCTTCCCGCGCCATTCGGACAATCGCCGTTGCCGAGGCGCAAACTTCCAAACATCCGATGTTGCCGCACTTGCACTGCACCCCGCCGAAAGGATCGACGCTTGTGTGCCCAATCTCGCCCGCCGTGCCATCGGCGCCACGCCACAACTCGCCATCGAGAATGATTCCGCTTCCCACGCCAGTCCCGAGGGTCAAACAGACAATCGTGCGACAGTCGCGCGCCGCGCCTCGCCACATTTCGCCGAGCGCGGCGGCATTCGCGTCGTTCTCGATCAGCACTGGTCGCTGAACCGCATTCTCTAAGGCATCGCTGAGTTTGAAATCGACAATCGCGGGAACGTTCGGAGCGTTAACAACCGCTTTCGTGTCGGCGTGGACAGATCCGGGGACGACTACTGAGATAAAAGCAACTTGCGCCGCTCGTGTGGCGGCCTGTTCTGCGCAACGTGTGACGGTGGCAGCGATCGCCGAAACTATGTCAGCCGGATTATTCGAATCAGGAGTCGCGATCTTAACGCGTTCGTGGATGCGGCCTTCGCGGTCGATGTTGGCAGCGCGCAAGTTTGTCCCGCCGAGATCGACGGCGCAGACGAGTTCACTCATCCTTTTCTTCTGCCGAACATGTCGAACCCAACGGCCGCCACCAGCACGCCGCCCTTGACGACGTACTGTGCCCAGTTCTCAACATTCAAGAGCGACATGCCGTTGTCGAGACTCGCTAGAATCAACGCGCCCAGTACCGCTCCGAAGACTGTGCCGCGCCCGCCCATCAGACTGGTGCCGCCGATCACGCAGGAAGCAATCGCATCGAGCTCCATCAACGTTCCCGCATCCGGCGATGCGCTCCCCACGCGCGCGGTGTGCAGAATCGACGCGAGGCCTGCCAACGCGCCCATCACACAAAACGCGGCGAGAATGTAACGTTTCAAATTGATCCCTGAAAGTCGCGCGGCGTCAGGGTTGCCGCCAATCGCATAGAGGTAGCGGCCGAATGTCGTGTTGGCGGTGAGGAAAGCTCCAGCCAAAGCGACTGCCAAAAGGAAAATGACCGGAATCGGCACGCCGCCGGCCTTGTTCATGAGGAAAATGAACGCAACGATCAGAATCGACGGAATAATTATGCGCGCAACGAGCGAAGTGGGGCTGAGCATCTGCAACCCATGACGCCGGCGGGCGCGATTGCGGCGAATGTTTGACCAGGCAAGGCCCGCAATCGCCACGGCCGCGAGCCCAAATCCGATTCGCGGATCGAGAAAGTCTCGACCCAGCGATCGAAAGACTGGAAGCTCTACCGGAATCGTGGCGCCTGCCGTGAGTTTCAGAATGATGCCGCGCCAGGCTTGCAATCCACCGAGCGTCACGATAAATGAAGGAATGTTCACGTAGGCGACCAGCGATCCCTGCAACGCCCCGATCAGCAGGCCGACTACGATGGCCGCTGCCAGACAGGGAACCAGCCCCCAGCCCTGTGTCATCGCCGCGATTCCGCCGGCCAATCCCACCGCCGCGCCAACAGACAAGTCGATGTTGCCGCTGACGATCACCATCAGCATGCCGACCGCCAGCACGCCGGTAACGGCGGTTTGCTGCAGGAGCTTCGAAAAATTAATCGCACCCAGAAAGATGCCGTACGGATGATTCGCGTCGATCGTGGCCCATTGAAAGAAAAGCCAAATGACAATCAGCGCGGCCAGCATCGTGTACGCGCGCAATGCCGACGTGCGGAGTTTGAAGCGGCCTGTGCTTGGTTGTTCAGCCATTGCAAAAATTGACTTTTCGTTTAGAGGCGGGGATGGCCCGCCTCTTATTGATGAACAAAATCAAAAAAACGGCGGGCAACGCCCGCCTCTAAACAATTTGTCGTTCTCACGCCGCCAGTCTCGCATGGCCGGTCGCGCAGGACATCACGCCTTCCGGCGTCGCTTCCTTTCGCGTGAACTCACCCGTGACGCGACCCTCATGCAAAACGATCACGCGATCCGAAAGGCCCAGAACTTCCGGTAACTCGGACGAAACCAGAACGATCGCCAGGCCACTCTCTGCCAGACGATTAATCTGTGCGTAGATTTCCTGCTTGGCGCCGACATCGATGCCACGCGTCGGCTCATCGAGAAACAGCACACGCGGATTTGTCAGCAGCCACTTGGCAAGCACAACCTTTTGCTGATTGCAGCCCGACAGAGTCCCCGCGATGGTAAAAACTGAAGTCGCCTTGATGCGCAGGTCACCAGCGGCGCGTTCGCCCGCCGCAGCCTCAGCGTCTTCGTCAGTGATGAATCTTCCTGACAGTTTCCGCAGACCGGCGAGCGTCATGTTTCGCAGAATCGTCTGATCCAGAACCAGTCCATAGCGCTTGCGATCTTCGGTGACGAATCCGATGCCATGCGCAATCGCGTCGTACGGGTTCTTGATTTGAATCGGGCGCTGCTCGACAACCAGCTCAGCGGATTTCCGGCCGGCGTGCGCACCAAAAATCGCCATTAGCAACTCGCTGCGGCCTGAACCCATCAAGCCTGCGATGCCGAGCACTTCGCCTTTGCGAACTGAGAAGCCGACACGATCGACCAGAAGTTTTCCGGGAACCGCGGGATCTTCTACGGTGACATTCCGAGCTTCGAAAACAATTTCACTGAGTTCGTGTGTTGGTTCTGGAAAAATCTGACCGACTTCACGACCGACCATGCGCGCAATTACAACGGGTTCGTTGAGATCGCGCGTGGGGTCACTCGCAATCGTGCGCCCATCGCGCAGCACCGTGATGCGATCGCTGAGGCGAAAGACTTCGTCCAGTTTGTGCGAGATATAAATCATCGCGACGCCGCGGGCGCGCAGGTCGTTGAGGATCGAGAAGAGCGTTTCGACTTCTGCATCCGTCAAAGCGGCCGTTGGCTCATCGAGCACCAGGATGCGTGCATCCTGTGAAAGCGCTTTCGCGATCTCGACTAGTTGCTGTTGACCGATACCCAAATTGCGCACCGGCGTGCGCGGATCAATTGCGAGATGAACTTCGTCGAGCAACCTCTGCGCGCCGCTGTAAAGCGATTCCGAATTGATGACGCCGAACCGGCGCGGTTCGCGCCCGAGGAAAATGTTCTCGGCGACGCTCAGGTCTTTGACCAGTGACATCTCCTGATAGATGACAGCGATGCCGGCCTGTTCGGAATCGCGCACTCCGGCGAAACGGGTTTCATTCCCGTCGAGCACAATCTCTCCGTCATATTCAGGATGCGGATAGACGCCGGCAAGAATCTTTATGAGCGTGGATTTGCCCGCGCCGTTCTCGCCGACCAGCGCGTGGATTTCGCCGCTGTTCAGGTCAAAAGTCACGCCGTCTAAGGCCTTCACACCGGGGAAGGCCTTAGTGATGTCTTTCATCTCGAGCAGCGTCATAGTGGCTTCTCAAAAAGCATTGAAAAATGAAAAGTGAAAAATGCAAATTGAAAATTGCTCCTCGCGAGTAAATTTGAGATTTGCAATTTTCATTTTCTAATTTGCAATTGCTTTTGCCTTATTGCTTAGGCCATTGATCCCGTGGCACGTTCTTATAGACATCTTCCATCTTGTGATAGCCGTCCTTTATCACGGTTTGCATCACGTTGTTTTTGTCGAGCACGATCGGTTCTTGGAGGATGGAAGGGACGTCGAGCTTGCCGTTGTTGACTTTGTCCGGCGCGTCGAGCTTTTCGCCGCGCGCTAGTTTGATGGCTGCGTCCACTGCACTATTAGCGAGCGGAACAATTGGTTTGTAGATCGTCATCGTTTGCTTGCCATCAACGACGCGTTGCACTGCGTCCAGGGCGGCATCCTGACCGGTTACGAGGACCTTGCCGACTAGTTGCGGCGGCAGAGCTGAGACCGCGCCACCGGCCGTGCCATCATTCGAGGCAACGATGGCCTGAATATTGTTGTTGGTTTTCGTCAGCGCGTCTTCGGTGATGCGCAAAGCTTCTTCAGCTTTCCATTCCTTTGCGAACTGATCCGAGATGATTTTTATATCGCCACGATCGATCGCCGGCTTGAGCACTTGCATCTGACCATCTCGCAACAGCAAAGCATTGTTATCTGTCGGAGAGCCGCCGATTAAAACGTAGTTTCCTTTCGGGGCATGATCGAGCGCGTACTGTGCTTGCATCTGGCCAATCTTCACGACCTGGTGAGACACGTAAAGATCGACATCGGAGTTACGGATCAGGCGATCATAACTAATCACGGGAACGCCCTGGCGATGTGCGGCTTCGACGATCGAAGCAGCAATCTGTCCGTTATGTGGCGCCACAATCAAAACATCGACACCCTTCGTTAGCAGGTTGTCACATTGCTTTGTTTGTAGCGAATCGTCTCCATTGGCAACTTGAACTTCGCACGCGGCGCCGACCTCCTTACAACGCTTTTCGACTAACTCTTTATCGCGTTGCCAGCGCTCTTCCTTAAGAGTGTCCATTGAAAAGCCAATTCGCACCGTTTCGTTCGGCCCTTTTTTCTTCATGCCACCCGTGTTGGCTTGTGGGCCGGAAACACAACTGGTGGCCAACGCCAGTGCGGAAACGACGCCGATCAAGATCAATTTTGTTCGCATGAAATCGATCCCTTCTCTGTTTATTGAATGGTCTGTTTGGGGCGGGAGTTTATCAAAGTAGACTGGAAAATACAGCCGAAACTTTGTTTCCGCAATTCAGACTTGAGCCGCGGCCGCGGTATTTGACCGGACTATTTCGGGAGGACGTGCGTCAGCTCCGACAATTCTTATTGAATTCCGCCAAGCTGAGTGGTAGTTTTGCGGCGTCCCCAGCTGACCCCCGACAGTAGGAATAATTAACCCTCAGCTTCAGCCTAGTGATCGCAAATTCGTTGTCGTATGTGCGATTTCCTGTCTCAACATGCCTGCTGGAGGTTCGTAAAATGCACACATTAGGTTCGTTCGCAAAAGCCGCCTGCTGCGGTTTATTGCTTCTGCTCGTATCAGTAACGGCCCATGCACAATTCAAAGCCAGCATCCAGGGAACTATTACTGACGCCACGGGCGCTCTTATTCCGCAAGCCAAAGTCACACTGACGAACAATGAAACCGGCAAGACGCAAGAGACTGTTGCCAGCGACGATGGGTTTTACAGACTGTCTGGCCTGGCGCCGGGCAAGTATAAATTGACCATTGAAAAGTCGGGGTACAAGCAGAAGGTGCTCGATCAAGTTGCCGTCGAAGCTGAAGCGGTGCAAGGGCTGGATGTGGCGCTGGAGGCGGGCGATGTCAGCGCCACCGTCACCGTGATCACTGAAACCCAAACAGTCGAAACTGAAAATGCGAACCTGGGCAAAGGCATTACGACTACCGAGGTGCGTTCACTGCCACAGTTTGGCCGGGATCCCTATGAGTTAACACGTTTGACGCCAGGCGTCTTCGGCGACGGCGCGCGAAGTGGAACCGGAGGCTCGATTTCTCTGCCAAACACTGCCGGCCCTGGAGGATCTAACCGATCGATATTCCAGACTGAGAACCAGCCACAAATCTCCGCAAACGGCCAGCGAGTCACGTCCAACAACTATCAGATCGATGGTACCAGCGTGAACAGTTTGACCAACGGCGGTGCCGCGGTCATAACGCCGAATCAAGAGTCGGTGAAGGAAGTTCGGGTCATCGCCAACGTTTACTCGGCAGAATATGGTCGCAACTCAGGAGCACAGGTCTTAGTAGTATCGCAAAATGGCACGAACGACTTTCACGGGAGCTTGTTCCTCAAGAACAATAGTCCCGGACTCAACGCATTCAATAAATACGGCGGGCCGAACGGCGCCGCGCCGATTCGGGTAAATCAGCACTTGAATCAATTCGGTGGCAGCATCGGCGGGCCGCTCCACTTGCCGCTTTTCGGCGAAGGTGGACGCGCATACTGGAACGGAAAGAATAGGGCTTTCTTTTTCTTTTCCTACGAAGGCCTGCGCAGTACAAATACCGATACGGTCAATTCCTTCGTCGAAACTCCGGAGTTTCGCCAACTGGTTATTCAATCTCGGCCCGGCAGCATCGCGGCGCAGATTCTCGGCGCGCCGGGTATTGCGCCGCGCATCGTGGGCGTGATTCCGGTGAGCTGTACATTCGCCGGCTTCAATGCCGGCAATTGCACGCAGTTGGGAGGCGGTCTTGACATCGGCGGGCTTCAGGGGGCCCAGGGACAATACATCTCCTTCGGGAATCTCAATGGGACTCGCGACGGAATTCCGGACATCCAATTCGTGCAACTGTCCGTTCCGACTTCGAGTCGCGGGAATCAATTCAATCCGCGCATCGACATTAATCTGAGCGACAAAGACACGCTTACTTTCGGTTCCTATGTGACGCGCTTCAGGGGTCTGGGTGGAGACGCCGCAGGACGAAGTCGGCCGATGGGCGATATCATTACCGCGCCGCAGAATCTGTTTGGCATGGTTACGTGGAACCGTACCATCTCTGCGACGCTGCTCAACGAAGCGCGCTTTAACGCCACACGTTTCTCATTCAACGAGATCGATTCCTCGAGCAGCACTAACTTTGGCATTCCGCGAATCGAGATCGAAACATTGCCATTCGATCGAATTCGTTTTGGCGCGCCATGGGCCGAAACTACGCCCGGCAACTTTGCGGAGAACACCTTCGAATTTCGCGACACGGTGCGCTGGGTACATGGCAATCAGGCATGGAGTTTTGGCGCCGAAGTGCGCAAAGAACAGGACAACAACGATCTCTCCGGAGGGTCTCGCCCGCTCTACACTTTCGCGGGACTCTTCAATTTTGCGAACGATGCCCCGCTCTTCTACCAAATTAACGCGGATCCGCGAACTGGCGGGCCGGCACAATCCAAGCGCGCCTTCCGATCGGCAACGTACGCATTCTTTGGCCAGAACGACTGGAAACTGCGGCCAAATCTCACCGTGAATCTTGGTTTGCGGTGGGAATACTTTACTCCGCCCAGTGAGAAGAATGGCGTCTTGAGTAATCTGGTTCTCGGGCCTCCCGGACAAGAATTAACAGGAGCTAGCCTGGTCGTAGTAGATCAGCTTTTTCCACCGGACAAAAACAACTTTGCTCCGCGATTTGGGTTTGCCTATAGCCCGAACTTTGGAGATTCGTTCCGCGGGCTGCTGAGTGAAAACAAAATGGTTATACGCGGCGGCGCCGGCATCATGTATAACCGCATACCGTTGCTTGAATACAACAATACACGTGGTAACCCGCCGTTCTTTGCGCGTTATGCTATTTGCTGCGGAACCTCCTCTTCCGATTTCAGCACGCCATTCAACGGTGGCGAAATCCTATATGCGCTCGGCGCGAATAATTCACCGTTTAGTTATCCGCCGAATCCGGCGTTGCGGATGACTTTCAATGCGAATGGTATCCCTACGAACTTGCCGCCCGGATCCGGTGTCGAGATTTGGGGCGCGCCATCTGAAGTGCCCACGACCTATGTCTACAGTTATTCGCTTGACACACAGTACAGCCTGCCACACAGGATGGTGGCTCAGGTCGGCTATCAAGGCAGCGCGGGCCGTCGGCTTGTACGCCTTGTGAACCAGCGTTTCTTTTTTACTGACCCGGGTATCTTTTCAAACATCCTGTTTCCCACGCCTGACACGAATTCCAGCTACAACGCGTTGCTCGCTCGACTTACGCGGCGGTACTCGCGGGGATTTCAGTTCGATGCGATTTATCGATGGGCCAAGAGCATCGACATTGTTTCGTATGAAGGGCCCACGGCGGCCACGAACCCTACGTACCCGCTCGACGTGCGGGAGGAGCGCGGGCCTTCCGATTATGATGTGCGGCATCACTTTGTCGCTTCCGGCCTGTGGGATTTGCCGATTTTCAGAAATCGGCACGATGCCGTGGGAAACATTCTGGGCGGCTGGGAAGTGAGCGGCATTCTCACCGCACACACGGGATTTCCGTGGACGCCCGTTGTCGGCAATTGTATTAGCACGCGCGGACCCAGCCTCTGTCCGGTGCGACCGGTTGCTTATTTTGGCGGCGCGGGCACCGACACATCGAACGATGCTTTTATCACCGGAAGTAATTTTCCTGGCGGTGGGACTCATTTTTTCAGCACCGCGCCGCCGGTCGGTTTTCAATTGCCCGGCGTAGGCCGCAACTCATTCCGTGGCCCGCGCTACTTTAATATTGACATGACGTTGAGTAAGAAGTTCGGAATCTTCGGCGAAGGCAGGTTCTTTGAAGTCAAAGCGAACTTCTTCAACATTTTCAATATTCTCAATTTGGATCCGTTTGATTTCAACAGTCCCAGCACGCAGGTACAGAGCGCGCTGTTCGGCCGTGCTGAAAAAGGGCTGGCGGGACGCGTGATCGAACTGCAGGGACGGATCCAGTTCTAACTGAACCGCAATTCGCATAGAGAGCCCGGCACCTTTGCCGGGCTCTTTGTTTTTTCGGCTGATTAGTTTTCGTTGGGACCAGTGTCATTCGCCGGCGACGGAAAGGCGTCTTCGATTGTTTCTGCGGGACTGGCCTTTCGTTCAGCGTCATACTGTTTGAATAGACCGAGCTCACGCTCCGCGGGCCCCGATTGTTTAAGTCGAGAATAGGCAATAAAGAGTTGATAGTGCGGAGCGGGATCGCGAGGCCGGATGGCTTCGGCGTTCCGCAAAATAGGGATAGCTGCGTCATATCGTTTCATGCGCACCAACAATCGTCCTAGATTGTAATTTGCGTAAAAGTGGCGCGCATTCAACGCGATCGCGTGTCGCAACACGGCCTCGGCTTCGCTATTCGCGCTTCGTTCTGAGAGTACGAACCCAAGCTGCGCTAAAGCGTCAGTATTGTCGGATTGAAGCGCAAGAGATTTTCGCAGAGCCGCTTCCGCCAGTTCATAGTTTGCGAGGCCGCGAGCTGCGATGCCGACAAAGTATTGGGTTTCGGGCGACTTCGGAAATCGCTGTGCCGCGCGCTGAAAAATTTCCAACGCGTGATTGTATTGCACCAATAACATGTACGTTCCTCCCAGACGCACATAGTACGCGAGTTGCGCCGGCTGCTGTTCCAGCGCGCGCTGATAAAATTGCTTTGCGGCCTCGTACCGTTGATGTTTGCGCAGCAGCTCACCCAACATGAAGTTCGCGTCCGCGTAATCTGGGTTCAGCGCGACGGCTTTTTCCCAAAGTTCCCCTGCGGCTTCGTCCTGACCTCGGGCAAAGGCGATGAGGCCGAAAAAATAGAATAGTTCGGCTGATGATTTAGGCGCTACGGATGCTGCATTCCGGAGAGCGTTTTCAGCCTCATCCAGTCGTTTCAAATTGTAGAGAGAGATGCCCAGTTGCAGCAGAATGTCGAAAGTATTTGGCTGCAATTCATTCGCGCGCTTCAGCAATTGCGCCGCGTGTTCATACTCTTTTCGCGATGCGAACAACAGTCCTAAATTGATCGTAGCCTGCGGATGATCGGGCACCGCGCGCAAGACCGTTTCGAATATCTTAATTGCTTCATCGTCGCGTTTAGTCCGCGCCAACAGCACGCCGAGATTTGCCATGGCGGAAATGCTATGCGGATTGAGACGTAATGCGGCGCGATATTCACGCTCAGCATCAATAGTTTTGCCACGCTGATCGTGCAGAACGCCGAGCAAATTGTGCGCGTCTGAGTTTCTGGGATTTGTGGCGAGAACACGGCCAATCAACGGTTCGGCTTCGTCGAGTTTGCCCACCCGAAGCAGTTCGGCGGCTCGACGAAGTTCATCAACTTCGTTCGCCGTGCCCGGCGCTTGCGCGTGTACGGTGATTAATGCTGTTGTTAGCAGTATGACGCCGGCCGTTCGAACAAATCGCGTCGCAGAAACCAGTGTGAACAGCAATGACTTCCGGAAACTCACAGCCGCGAAGTATATTACAGGCCAAGCAACCTCAGGGTGATTCTGCATGATGGTAAGCAAACGATTCTTTGTGATCTTCACAATCGTCTTTGCGCTTCTCTTAGGTCTCCCGTTCACTTCAACGTCCCAAAGGCAGCCGAATGTCGAGCAAAGGATCGATGCGCTGTTGGCGCGCATGACCCTGCAAGAAAAATTGGGACAACTTCAGCAGTTGGATGGGGAAGCCAACGGAAATTTTCGGCCGGAACATCGCGACTTAATCCGCAAAGGACTGCTTGGTTCAACGTTGAACGTTCGCGGGGCACAGCGAACAAATGAATTGCAGCGAATCGCCGTCGAGGAATCACGGCTCAAGATTCCGGTGCTGTTTGGTTTCGACGTGATTCACGGCTACCGCACAATCTTTCCGGTGCCGCTGGCTGAAGCGAGCAGTTGGGACTCGGCAGCCGCCGAAGCGTCAGCGAGCATTGCCGCAGCGGAAGCGCGCGCCGCCGGAGTGCACTGGACTTTCGCGCCCATGGTCGACATCGCGCGCGATGCTCGTTGGGGACGCATCGTCGAAGGAGCGGGCGAAGATCCTTATCTCGGAGCCGCGATGGCACGGGCCCGGGTGCGCGGATTCCAGGGACGCGATTACAGCGCAGTAGATAAGGTCATGGCGTGCGCCAAGCATTGGGTTGCATACGGCGCCGCTGAAGCCGGCCGCGACTACAACACGACCGACATGTCCGAAAGGACGTTGCGCGAGATTTACTTCCCGCCATTCAAAGCTACGGTCGATGAAGGCGTCGGCACGTTCATGAGTGCATTCAATGACTTGAATGGTGTTCCCGCATCCGCAAATCCCTTCACCCTTACGAAAGTCCTGCGGGGCGAATGGAAGTTCGATGGTTTTGTCGTCAGCGATTACACAGCGGTCCTGGAACTGCTGCAACACGGTTTGGCGACTAACGAGGCAGACGCGGCGCAGCTTTCGCTGAATGCGGGCCTGGACATGGAGATGGTCAGCCGTCTCTACAATCAACACGGTGCTGAGCTCTTAAGGAGCGGCAAAATCTCGCAGGCGACTGTCGATGAAGCGGTGCGCCGCGTTCTCCGAATGAAGTTTAGACTCGGTATATTCGATCGGCCTTACGCCGACGACGCGCGTGAGCGTTCCGTTATCCTGAGTGCCGCAAATGTGTCTGCGGCCAGAGAGATTGCCGGACGCTCAATTGTTCTGCTGAAGAATGACCGTGAAACTTTACCGCTGGCGAAGAATTTGAAATCCATTGCAGTAATCGGGCCGCTGGCTGACAACCAGGCCGACATGCTCGGGTCATGGACGGGCGATGGCATCACCGCGGACGTAGTTACCCTGTTAACCGGCATCAAATCGAAAGTGTCGCCCACGACGAAAGTCAGTTATGCCAAGGGCTGCGAAATCGCAGGTGATTCGACACAAGGTTTCGACGAGGCCGTTCGGGTAGCACGTGACGCTGATGTTGTCGTCGTGGCTGTCGGTGAATCAGCCGGCATGAGCGGTGAGGCGTCGTCGCGCAGCTCGCTCGATTTGCCAGGACGACAGCTGGAATTGGTGAAAGCACTTCAGGCGACCGGCAAACCGGTGGTGGTTGTGTTGATGAACGGCCGGCCTTTGACGATTAATTGGATGGCCGAGAACTCGCATGCGATTCTGGAAACATGGTTCGCCGGAACGCAAGCGGGCAATGCGATCTCCGACGTGTTGTTTGGCGACGTGAACCCGGGCGGCAAACTCCCCGCAACGTTTCCACGAACCACCGGGCAAATTCCGATCTACTACAACCACTTCAATACCGGCCGGC
>Ga0114129_10006277_pt1 | contig 16848 bp, 13 predicted proteins | sample RhiMetdeltSRZDD1_FD_80071 | JGI IMG/M metagenome (GOLD analysis project Ga0114129, IMG submission 80071) | Populus rhizosphere microbial communities from Tennessee, USA - Rhizosphere MetaG P. deltoides SRZDD1 (version 2) (version 2) | ecosystem: Host-associated > Plants > Roots > Rhizosphere >... | reverse complement strand
TCAGCTATCAGCTCCCGGCCTGCCTGCTGCCGGGGACGACGCTCGTGATCTCTCCGCTCGTCGCCCTGATGAACGACCAGGTGGCGGCGCTGCAGGCGCGCGGCGTGTCCGCCACCTTCCTGGCCTCGACGCTCGACGCCGCCCAGGCGCGCCAGCGCATGGCCAAGCTCGCCGCCGGTGAATACAAGCTGGTATATGCGGCCCCGGAGCGGCTGGCCTTTCCCGGCTTCCGCGCGCTGCTGCGCCAGATCGAGGTGCCGCTGCTGGCGGTGGACGAGGCGCACTGCATCAGCGAATGGGGCCACGACTTCCGGCCGGAATACATGCAGATCGGCGAGCTCGTCGCGGACCTGAAGGACGCGCGGGTGCTGGCCTGCACCGCCACCGCCACCCCGATCGTGCGCGACGAGATCCTCGCGCGCCTGGGGCTGCCCGCGGACACGCCGCAGGTGCTGCGCGGCTTCGCTCGTCCGAACCTCGCCCTGCGCGCGGCGGACGTCGTCGATCGGCGCGATCGCGAGGCGCACGTCGACGCGCTGCTGGAGGAGGCGCTCGGCGGGCCCGGGCAGAAGCGCGGCGTGGCCCTCGTCTACGCGGCGACGCGCCGCCAATCGGAGGAGGAGGCCGAGCGGCTGTCGGGGCGGCGCTGGAGCGTGGCCGCGTACCACGCCGGGCTCGATCCGACGACCCGCGAGCGCGTGCAGCAGGGCTTTCGCGGCGGCACCCTCGAGCTGGTGGTGGCCACGAACGCGTTCGGGATGGGCATCGATCGGCCGGACGTGCGCGCGGTCGTGCACCTCGCCCCCCCCGGATCGATCGAGGCGTACTACCAGGAGGTGGGCCGCGCCGGCCGCGACGGCGATCCCGCTTTCGGCCTGATGCTCGTCGCCCCCAGCGATCTCCCGCTGCGGCGCCGCCTGCTGGAAGGCGGAGGCGAGCGTGACGGGGCGGTGGTGGCGCACAAGTGGGGACTCTTCCTCGAGCTCCTGCGCTGGGCCGAAGGCGGGAGCTGCCGCCACGACGCGATCCTGCGCTACTTCGGCGACGAGGCCGAGACCCTGCACGGCTGCGGACGCTGCGACGTGTGCCTCGCCCTCGACGAAGACGACCGGCCCGATCCCGAGGAAGTCACCCTCATCGTCCGCAAGGCGCTGAGCGGGGTCGCGCGCGTCCACCAGCGCTTCGGCATGGAGGCGGCGGTGCACCTGCTGCACGGCGAGGCGGACGATCGGCTCGCGCGGACCGGCCTCGACCAGACGCCCACGTTCGGCACCCTCAAGGAGCACTCGCCGGAGTGGATCCTGAAAGTGATGCGCCGCTGCGTGACGGCCGGGTGGGCCGACTTTACGCCGGGGGATCGGCCGATGCTCGTCCTCACGCCGCTGGGACGCGCGGTGATGAAGGCGGAGCGGCCGGCGCGCCTGCTCCTGCCGTCGCGGGCGACGGCGGCGCGGCGGCCTTCCGGGTCGCGCGATCGTTCGCGGTCTCCGCGGGCGGAAGAGGGCGCGCTCGACAGTGCCGCCCAGAGCCTGTTCGAGGCGCTGCGGCACCACCGCCTGCAGATCGCCCGCGCGCAAGGCGTGCCGCCGTACGTGGTGGCCAGCGATCGGACGCTCCGCGAGCTGGCGGTGCAGCGGCCGGCGAACGCGCGCGATCTGCTCGACGTGCACGGCATCGGCGAGGCGAAGGTCGCGCGCTACGGCGACGGCTTTCTCGCCGTCATCGCCGCGGCAAAGGCCCAGGCCCCGTGAGAAAATGACGCCGGTCGAATCCATGAAAAGGCCGGTCCTGCTCGCCGTCGTCCTCGCCCTCGGTGGGGCCACCGGCGCGCAGGCCCTCGATCCCAGGCGGGCGACCTCGCAGTACGTCGTCACCAAGTGGGGGGCAGGGACCTTGCCCAGCGCCACCATCCACGCGCTGCTGCAGACGCGCGACCGCTACGTCTGGCTCGGCACGACGACCGGGCTGGCGCGCTTCGACGGCGCGAGCTTCACGGTTTTCAACGCACGCCACGCGCCGTCGTTCGGCGACGGCGGTGTCTCGCAGCTCGCGGAAGGCGTCGACGGGTCGTTGTACGTGGGCAAGACGTCGGGGGCGGTGTTGCAGCGCAAGGGGGGCGTATTCACGCGGCCGTACGTGCCCGCCGGCACCGCCGAGGTCTCCGCCCTGCTGGCCGCCCGTGATGGCAGTGTCTGGGTGGGCATCTACGGCCGCCGCATGGTGCGCCTCGTGAACGGCCAGCCGGCGGCTCTTCCCGACGACGTCATCATCCAGGCGCCCTTTGCCATGGCGGAGGACGCGCGCGGCGGGGTGTGGATCGGGACGCGCGAGTCCGGGCTCGTGCGCTGGCGGGACGGCCGCTTCGAGAAGGTCGAGGTGACGAGCGACGCCATCGAGGCGCTCTGCTTCGATCGCGCGGGCGCGCTCTGGATCGGCACGCCCCACGGCTTGCTGCGCCTCCAGGACGGGAGGCTCGATCGCTATACCCGCGAGAACGGGCTGTCTCACCAGAACGTGACGTCCATCGTGGAGGATCGAGACGGCAACCTGTGGGTGGGCACCGCGGGCGGCCTCAACCGTCTGAGCGCCGGGAGATGGTCGCACCTCACGACGCTCGAGGGCCTCTCGGACGACGACGTGCGCTGTCTCATGGAGGACCGTGACGGCAACCTGTGGGTGGGCACCGCCGACGGCTTGAACGGGATCAGCGACGGCCAGTTCGTGACCTACGGCCGGCTCGAGGGGCTCGACGATCCGGCGATCCATTCGGTGGCGGGCGGTTCCGGGGGCGCGGTGTGGGTGGGATCGTCCGCGGGCGGCGTGGCGCGGCTCCGCGACGGGCGCATCGAGCACTTCCGCCTGCCCGAGGGCGTCGGACGCGAGGCCGTCCTCGCCCTGCACGAGAGCCGCGACGGCTCGCTGTGGATTGCCGTCGACAACGCGCGCCTCTTCCGCCTGCAGGACGGGCGCATCACCGAGCACACGCCCATCGACGCGCCGCGCGACTGGAAGGTGCGCGCCATGTTCGAAGGCGAGGAGGGTGTCGTCTTCCTCGTGGCGGCGGGGGGCCTCGCGCGCCTCGAAGGGCGCCGGCTGGTCGCGCTCCATCCGGAGGCGCCGAAGCTGCGTTACCCCCACATGGCGCAGCGCGACGCCCAGGGGGCCCTCTGGGTCTGCGACCTGCGGGGCCTGCACCGCGTGAAGGGGGGCGAATGGAAGACGTTCGCCTTCGCCGACGGGAGCGACGAGCTGGCGCCGCAGAGCCGCGCGCGCTGGGTGACGATCGACGCGGATGGCAGCGCCTGGGCGGCCACGAGCCGCGGGCTCGCCTACGTCAAGGACGAGCGCGTCCAGCTCGTCACGGCGGCGCAGGGTCTGCCCGAGAACTACCTGCGTGTCGTCCTCGACGACGGCCTCGGCCATCTCTGGATGGCCTCGAACGGCTACGTCTTCCGCCTCGCGAAGCAGGAGGCGCTCGACCTGTTCGCGGGCCGGATCAAACACGTCTCGCCCCTGATCTTCGATACCTCCGACGGCCTCAAGACGGCGGAGGGCCTGCGCGGGAACTCCCCAGGCTTTCGGGCGCCGGACGGCCGGTTGTGGTTCGCCACCGGCAAGGGCGTTTCCGTCGTCGATCCCGCGCGCATCCCGAAGGGTGACGTCGCGCCGCCGGTATCGATCGAGCAGGTCACCGTGGACGGCGTGAAGGAGACGCGGGCCGCCTACGATCCCGGGCGCGGCGAGGTGACGATCGACTACACGACGCTGAGCTTCCGCGCGCCGACCAAGCTGCGCTTCCGGCATCGCCTCGTCGGTCTGGATGACGACTGGGTGGAGGCGGGCGCGTCCCGCCGCGCCTACTACAGCAGCCTGCCCGCGGGCCGATACCAGTTCTCGGTGATGGCCTCGAACTGGGAGGGCGCGTGGAACGGGGAGCCGGCCGCCCTCGAGCTCACCATCCGCCCGCCGTTCCACCGGACGCCGTTGTTCTTCATCCTGTGCGGGGGCGTGCTGGCGGCGGCGGTGGCGGCCGCGCACCGCGTCCGCGTGAACCAGATGCGCGGGCGCTTCGCCGCCATCCTGCAGGAGCGGACGCGCATCGCCCGCGAGCTCCACGATACGCTGGCCCAGGGCCTGGCCGGCGTGAAATTCCAGATCGACACCGCGCTCGCCACGATGAACGACGAGCCGGAGATCGCCCGCGAATCGATCCAGTTCGCCGGCTCGATGGTGACGTCGAGCCTGGCCGAGGTGCGGCGCTCGATCTGGGTGCTGCGGGCGCAGGCGGGGAAGGGCAAGGACGGCCTCGGGTCCACCGTCACCGAGAGCCTGAAGCAGCTCACGGCGGAGAGCCCGATCGACATGCGCACGCGCGTCTCCGGCCTGCCGCGCCCGCTGCCGCCCGAGGTCGAGCGCAACATGCTGCGCATCGCCCACGAGGCCGTCACCAACGCCCTGCGCCACGCAGGGGCGACGAGGCTCACCGTCGAGCTCGCGTTCGAAGGCGAGGGCGTGTGCCTGCGCGTCCGCGACGACGGCCGCGGCTTCGATCCCGATACCTATCTGCACGGCGCGCGGGGCGAGCATTTCGGCCTGCTGGGGATCAGCGAGCGTGCGCAGTCGATGGGCGGCCTTCTGCGGGTGCGCAGCCGTCCAGGCGAAGGGACCGAGATCGAGTGCCGTCTCCCGTATGATTGCCGCGCCGATCCCGGCGAGTCGGAAACGGGTGAAGGAGCGAGCTTGTGACGAGATCCCCGAACATCAGCGTGCTGATCGCGGACGACCATCTCGTCCTGCGCTTCGGCCTCGCCACCATGATCAATCGCCAGAAGGACATGCACGTGGTGGCGGAGGCGGCCAACGGCGAGCAGGTGGTCGAGCTCTTCCGCACGCATCACCCCGACGTCACCCTCATGGATCTGCGGATGCCCGGCCAGAACGGCGTGGAGGCGATCACCGCCATTCGCAAGCAGGATGCGGACGCGCGCATCATCGTCCTCACCATCCACAAAGGCGACGAGGCCGTCTACCAGGCGATCCGCGCCGGCGCCCGCGGGTACCTGCTGAAGGACGTGCCCTTCCCCGAGCTGCTGGCCGCCATCCGCACGGTGCACGAGGGCAAGCAGTGCATCCCGCCCGAGATCGCGTCGAAGATGGCCGAGCGCATCCGCTACGCCGACCTCACGAGCCGCGAGATCGAGATCCTGAAGCTGATCGCCCGCGGGCAGTCGAACAAGCTGATCGCGGACAGGCTCGACGTCACCGAGAGCACGATCAAGCACCACGTGGCCACCATCCTCACGAAGCTCGGCGCCGAGGACCGCACCCACGCGGTCACGCTCGCCCTCGAGCGCAACATCATCGACCTCGACGACGTGAACGTCCGCGCGCGTCCGACGGCGAAGGGCGAGGCCTGATCGCCGCCGATGGAGCTGCGCAAGGACGTCGAGCGCCTCTGGCCGGCGGTGGCGGCGCTCGTGGCGGCGGGGGGGCTGGGCGTCGGCCTCTACGTCGTCGGTCGCGGGGTGAACCGTCCGCCGATCATCACGGCCATCGAAGTCGAGCCCAGGGTCGTCCCGCCGGCCGGGTCCGCGCGGGTGCGGGTGGCGGCGGAGGATCCGGACGGCGACGCACTGTCGTTCGCGTTTCGGGCGCAGTACGGCCAGGCGGAGCCCGCGGGGCCGTCACCGGCGCGTGAGGCGCAGTATCGCCCTCGGCCCGAGGGGCCCATCGCGGATCGTCTGACGGTGACAGTCACCGACGCGCGCGGCCTCGCCTCCGTGGCCGAACAGGCGATCACGATCGTCGGTGGCGGTCCGGTACCGACGCCGACACCGGTCGCCGAGGTCGAAACGCCGGCCCTGCCGCCGCCGGAGGTGCCCCCGTCGACCCTGCCCGCCCCGGCCGTAACCCTGCCCCCGCCGGCCGCGGCCTCCGTGGCACCGCGCCCGAGCCCGCGCGTCTTCAACCGCGCGCCGGTACTGGAGGGCGGCACGAACTTCCTGGATGTGGAGGGCGGCATGGTCGGTCTCGCCGCCACCGGGCACGACCCCGACGGGGATGCCGTCACCCACAAGTGGGAGTTCGGCTCGTGCCTCGTGGTCGCGAGCCAGACGAAGGAGACCGCGGACGTGAAGCTCGCCGACGGCTGCGACAGCGCCAACGTGACGCTGACCTGGACGGATATCCACGGGGCCGCGGCCCGTACCGAATGGAACCTGCTGCGCTGACCACTGGTCCATACTGATGGCCATGCCCAGACTGCTCGCCGCCCCCACCCGAGTGGCCGCTGTCGGCTCCCCGCCCAAGACGATCGACGAGATCGTCGGCCGCGTGAGCACGGCCACGAGCTCGATCAGCATCGCGCACATGCGCAGCCCGGCCGGCTGGAGCGAGCCCGGCCAGCGTCCCGAGTTCGACGAATACACCGTCGTGTTGCACGGAAAGCTGCGCGTCGAACACGAGGGGGGCGTCCTCGAGGTGGGCGAGGGCCAGGCGATCCTCACCCACGGCGGGGAATGGGTCCGCTACAGCACGCCCGAAGGCGCCGACTACATCGCGGTCTGCGTGCCGGCATTCTCCATCGACACCGTCCATCGCGACGCCTGATCGGGCGTCCTTCCGCCGCCGTCCTGCAATGTCGCCCGAAGCATTCGCGGGTGCTGCCCGCACCACTCCGCCGAACATCCTTGTTTTCTGCACGTCCCGCGCGCTGGGATCCATGGCACGCCGTTCGCTTTTCCCGAGGGCGGGGAGAAGACGATCATGCTGACGAACGAAGACACGGTGATCGAGCTACACAGCGAAAGCTGCCGCTGCCACGGCTATGGATGGAACGCGCGCCGAAACAACGTCCCGGTGCGAACGGCCTGCTGCGCGGAGGGAGAGAACGTCCCGCGCGGGGCGCTCTGGGTCCCGGCCGCCGACTGGCTCGCGCTCGGCATGCCGCGGACTACGGAACAGTACCAGCGCGCCCGCGCCGAGGTCGAGGTGCTGAGCGTTTGAGCGACCCTGCCGTCGTCGTCTAGGCGCGGATGACGCCTGGGAAATTCTTCGAGCGGACCTCGAAGCCGGGGAACACCCGCTTGAGGTCGCGCGCGCCGGAGTGATTCGTGAGCACCTCCGCCAGGAGGTTGCGGAAGTCGGTGGTCACGGCCAGGTCGCGGCCCTCGTAGAGATCGCCGTCGCGCAGGCCGGGCCACTGGCCGTGGACCTTGCCGCCGTTCACGGGGCCGCCCATCACGAACGACACGCTGGCGTGGCCGTGATCCGTGCCGCGGTTGCCGTTCTCGCGCACGGTGCGGCCGAACTCCGTCATCGTCACCACCACCACGTCCGACATAAGGTCGCCGAGGTCGCGCTGGAACGCGGCCAGGGCCTGGGCGAGCTCACGCAGGCGGTTCGCGATCTGGCCTTCCGCGCCGCCTTCGGCGGCATGAGTGTCCCAGCCGCTGGTCTCCGTGTAGGCGACCTCGACCCCGACGTCGGCCTTGATGAGCTGGGCGATCTGCTTCAAGCCGTCGCCGTAGCGTCCGCGCGGGTACTGGACGCCCGCCGCCGGCTCGTAGCGCGACGGGTCGGTCTTCTTCAGGAAGTCGATGGCCTCGAACGTTTCCTTGCCGGTGCCGTGCAGGACGTCGCGGACGGCGCCGTCGTACATGTCCTCGAAGCTACGGGCCACCGCCGCTCCCGCCGCCGGCCGGATACCGAACTCCCGCAGGTTGGTCATCGCCACCGCCGGCGCCTTGCCGGCCATGGAGCGCGGGAGCGTCGGCGTGAGGGACACCGCTCGGAACGGCGTCGCTTTTTCGTCCGGGCACGCCTGCAGGTGGCGGTTCAGCCAGCCGTCCTCGGTGGACTTGAGGCCGGGCGTTCCGCTGTCCATGAAGTCCTGTGCGTCGAAATGCGACCGCGTGGGATCGGGGCTGCCGATGGCGTGGACGACGGCCAGGCTCTTGTCCTTCCACATCGGCATCAGCGGCTCCAGGGCCGGGTGGAACGCGAACTGGCCGTCGCCGAGATCGAGGGCCTTGTCCGCCGGCACCGCGATCGACGGCCGCACCTTGCGGTACGTCTCGTCGGCGATGGGGATGACGGTATTGAGGCCGTCGCAGGCACCGCGCTGGAAGATCGAGACCACGATCTTGCGCCGGGCCGCGTCGGCGTAGGCGGAGCGGATGAGGGACTTCGGCGCGAGGCCGAACGCCACCATCGCCAGGCCGGAAGACTTCAGGAAGAAGCGCCGGTTCACCATGACCCTACCTCCTCTGGAACTCGGGCGAGCCGATGAGCAGGCCCGCGATCTTGGGGGCGTCGAGACCGGAAGACTCCCGGTGCACCACCGTCCGCGTGGACTCGCTGACGCCGCTCGGCAGCAGCACGCCGGCCGCGTCGTCGAGGTAGCTGTCGGTGTCGGCGGCGCGCGGCGCGAGCTTCTGGGCGTCGAGGCGCAGCCCGGGGATGCGGCTGCCGGCGAGATCGAACGCGAAGTTGAGGCGCGTCAGCAGGCCGCTCGTCGATTCCCACGCCTCCCGGGTGTCCTTGTAGCCGGTGGGGGGCTGCTGCAGATAGAGCGGCATCCCCATGGAGGCCAGATAGTCGCCCAGCAGCTTCGAGCGGTTCTCGGCGCCGCCGTTGCGTCCGCCGCCACCACCGCCGCGGCGCTGATTGCCGGTCATCAGCTTGGCGTCGGTCGAGGCGCCAGAAGCGCGCACCGCGCTCACCACGAACTCGAGGGGCGTCTTCGTCTTCGCCTCGCGGGTTTCGGGCGCGAAGAATTCCTTGGAGGTGACGATCGTCTTCACGACCTCGCGGATGTCGCCTTCCGTCTTCTGGAACGTCTCCGCGGCGCGGTCGACCAGCGCCTTGGGCGGCTCGTCGGCCACGAAGCGGCGGGCGAGCTTGTAGGAGATGAAGCGCGCCGTCGACGGATGGGTGGCCAGCATGTGGAGCATGTCGAGCCCTTCCTGCCGGCCGTTGCTCCTGACGGTCTTGCCGAGGACGACCTTGTCGCCGTTGTCGTGCCGGCGGGCGTCGAACATGAACTCGGGCTCTTTGCCGCCCTGGCCGCGCGGATCGCGAATCGTCCACCCGGTGAGGCACCGCGCGAGCTCGGTGACGTCCTTCTGGGTGTAGCCGCCGTCCACGCCCAGCGTGTGGAGCTCCATGATCTCGCGCGCGTAGTTTTCGTTGAGGCCGCGGCGGCGTTGCTGCGGCTGCGCCTGCGCCTGTGGGCGGCGACGCATCTCGCCGTCGTTGTCGCCCTCGTTCATCATCGTGGTGTCGCCGGGACGGCCGGGGCGGCGGTTTCCCGGACGGCCAAAGGCGCCGCGCCGCGGGTTGTTGCGCCGCATGCCCTCGTCGCCCTGACCGGCGTTCGGCGCCACGGACAGGTAGTTGTCGAGGTAGAACAGCATCGCCGGGCTTTCGGCGGTGGCGCGCAGCAGGTCTTCGAACTTGCCCCACGCATGCGGCCGGATCGCCTTCTGCTCGTATTCGGTGACCATGTACTTCACCGGCCCCTTGTCGGCGTAGACGTTGAAGTGGTTCAGCCAGAAGTCGACGAGGACCTCGTTGAGCTGCCGCTCGCTGTGGATCGCCCGCAGGAGCTTGGCCGTCTGCAGCTCCATCACCACCTCGCGCGGGGGGCCCGCGAGCTGGATGTTGTTCTCCTTCATGAACTCCTGCCGCGCGCGGCGCATCTCCTGCTCGCTGGCGCCTTCCAGCTCGGCGCGCTTGCGCTGCATCTTGGCCTTCAGATCGCGCGGCAGCTCGTAGCCTTCGGTGAGCTCCTTCGGGCTCATGTGCACTGTCGACAGATCGGCGAGGGCCTTCTCCGGTTCGGGATCGGCGATGCCCTCCGGATGCATCTGCTGCTCGATCCACTTGTCGACGCCCATCTGCCGGACGCGCTCCACGTCGCCCGGACGCGGCCCGTACCCGAGACGGTTGAGGGCATGGATGGCCCGCGCTTCCTCCTCGGCGTCCTTGCCGCGGCCCTCCAGGGCCGGCAGGGGAGAGGCGAGCGCTGCGCACAGCAAGGGGGTGACAACGGAAGCGAGGGGGCGGTGCATTCTCATAAGCTCCTCTTCTATCGTGCTTGGACCGAGGCCGCTCTGCGTAAGTTTAAGGCCATCGGGACCCGGGGGAGCCCCTGTTCGGGCTAAGATGAACGACGGCTTGGCGCTAAGGTCTTCTCTTCTCTCACTTCTCGTGCTGGGTTCGGCCGGCGTGCCCGCCGCCGCCGCCGAGCCGGTGGTCATCCTCTCTGATACGCATCGCCGGGAGGTGGCCTCCGTCACACGGGGCACCGTCGAGATGCTCCCCATCGACCTCGTGGTGGCGGGGATGGGCGTCACCACCCATACCGACGCCGCGGCGGGGTCGGTAAGCCTCGGCTACCAGGGCCGCGAGCTCATCCTGTACCACAACAAGAGCCTGGCCTCGGTGGCGGGCGACCTGCGCCTGCTCTCCGCGCCGTCGATCGTGGCGGACGGCCGCTGCCTCGTGCCCATCGACGGCCTGCCGCTGCTGTTACGGTATCTGCTCGGCAAACCCGTCGAATGGCGCGCGCCCTCGCGCATGCTCCTCGTCGGCGACGTGAAGATCCCACGCATCGATGTCAGCGCGTTCGTGTCCGGCGACTCGGTGCGCATCGTGCTGGAGTCCTCGGAAAAGGTCCCGTTCCGGGTCTCCCAGGGTGAGGGACGCGTGGCCGTCGTCATCCCGCGCGATCTCGTCGAGGTGAAGCTCGAGCAGGAGCGGCTGACGGGCGGGATCGTGGAGCTCCTCCAGCACAGCCCGGGGAAGGAAAACGTCGTCACCGTGACGCTCGGCAAACGCTTCCAGAACTTGAAGGCCTCGGAGCAGGAGAACCCGCCGCGGCTCGTGCTCGAGTTCTTCGCGCTGCCAGCCACGGCGAGCCCGGCGCCCGCCGCCTCCGCGTCCAGCGGCTCCAGCGGCTCGACCTCCGCGCCCGAAGGCGCGGGGCCGAAGGCGGCCACGCCCCTGCCGCGCGCGCCGCGGATCGTGGTCATCGATCCCGGGCACGGCGGGGCCATGGTCGGAGCGCAGGGGCCGGCCGGTGCCCTCGAGAAGGACGTGACGCTGGCGATCGCGCGGAAGCTGCGCGCGGCCATCGCCAACCTCGGCTATCAGGCGTTCCTGACCCGCGACAAGGACGAGGACGTGGCCCTCGACCAGCGCACCGCCATCGCGAACAACTTCAAGGCGGACGTCTTCGTGTCGATCCACGCGAACGGCAGCCGCGCCGGCGGCGCCAAGGGCAGCGAGGTCTACTTCCTTGCCCACGAGGCGAGCGATTCTGAGGCGCGGCGGTTGGCCATGACGGAAGGGGCGTTCGTGGCGCCCGGTGGGGCCTCGCCCGGATCGGACCTGGCCCTCATCCTCTGGAACATGGCCCAGGCCGAGCACCTGGAGGAGTCGTCGGTCCTGGCCTCCCGGGTGCACGAGGCGCTCGGCGAGGCGACGGGGGCGGCGTCGCGTGGCGTGAAGCAGGCGCCGTTTCGCGTCCTCGTCGGCGCCGCCATGCCGGCGGTCCTGGTCGAGGTCGGGTTCCTGAGCAACGCCGACGAGGAAAAGCTCCTCGTGAACGACGCCTACCAGGGACGCGTGGCCGGAGCGATCCTGCGGGGGATGGCGCGATACTTCGAGCGCCGCGGCGCGTCCGCCGCCAACTGACATGCGCAAGGCGGACGTGGCGATCGGAATCGGGCTGGGAGCCCTGCTCGTCGTCGTCCCTCTCACCGCCCATCGCTGGTCGCGCTGGCTGCGGCAGCCCGTGGCCGCCGCCGACGAGGCCACGGCCGCCACCGACGCCGACGTCGATCGCGAGCCGGAGCCCACCGAGGCCCCCGCCGACGTCCATCGCACGATCAACGTCAAGCTCCTGTTCGAGGAGCCGGGCGGCGCGGGCCTGGTGCCCGAGGAGCGCAGCGTCGCGTATCATGCGAACCTTTCGCGGCAGCTCCGTGTCGTCGTCGACGAGCTCCTCCGCGGGTCGCTCGCGGGCAAGGTGTCGCCGCTGGCGGGAGGCGGCCACGTGCAGGAGGTGTTCGTGACGGCGCGCGGCGTGGCCTACGTGGACATCTCGAAGGAAATCGCCGACAAGCCGCTCCCGGGTGAGACCGCGGAGATGCTGGCGGTCTTCTCCCTCGTCAACTCGATCACCATGAACTTCCCGGCGGTGAAGCGCGTGCAGATCCTGATCGACGGGCGCATCGCCGAGACGCTGGGCGGCCATGTGGACCTCTCGCGGCCGCTGCTGCCCGATCCCACTCTGCTCGCCTCGTCGCGGGCGGTTCCCGCCGTGCCGGCGGCGACCCCGGCCTCGTGAGCGTCCGCGCGTCGGCCAAGGCGGCACGGTTCACGGAGTCCGTCATCCGGGAGATGACGCGGCTCGCGAACCTGCACAAGGCGGTGAACCTCTCGCAGGGCTTTCCCGACTTCGCGGCGCCGGCGGAGCTCAAGGAAGCGGCGCGCCAGGCCATCGCCGAGGACATCAATCAGTACGCGATCACCTGGGGCTCGCGCCGGCTGCGGGAGGCCATCGCGCGGTACTTCGGCCTTCGCTACAAGCTGGCCGTCGATCCCGAGCGCGACGTGACCGTCACCTGCGGCTCGACGGAGGCGATGATCGCGGCCCTCATGGCGATCCTCGACCCCGGCGACGAGGTCGTCATCTTCGAGCCGTTCTACGAGAACTACGGTCCCGACGCCATCCTGTCCGGGGCGATCCCCAAGCGCGTGCGCATGCGGCCGCCGGACTGGACGTTCGATCCCGACGAGCTGCGGCGTGCGTTCGGCCCCCGCACGCGGGCGATCATCGTGAACACGCCGAACAACCCCACCGGCCACGTCTATCGCCGCGAGGAGCTGGAGCAGATCGCGCAGCTCTGCCTCGAGCACGACGCCGTCGCCGTCACCGACGAGATCTACGAGCACATCCTCTACGGCGGTGCCACCCACATCCCGATCGCGACGCTGCCGGGCATGGCGGAGCGCACCGTCACCATCAACGGCATGAGCAAGACGTACAGCGTGACCGGCTGGCGCGTGGGCTGGGCCATCGCCCCCCCCGTGTTGTCGTCGGCGATCCGCAAGGTCCACGACTTCCTGACCGTGGGCGCAGCGGCGCCGCTGCAGGAGGCGGGGGTGGCCGCCCTTTCCATGCCGCAGTCGTACTACGACCAGATGGCGGCGGCGTATGCGAAGCGCCGCGAGCGGCTGCTGGGCATCCTGCAGCGCACCGGCTTCCGCGCCTTCCCGCCGGAGGGCGCCTACTACGTCATGGCCGACATCTCCGCCTTCGGCTGGGACGACGACGTGTCCTTCGTCCGGCACCTCGTCGAGCAGGTCGGCGTGGCGGTGGTGCCGGGCTCGTCCTTCTTCGACAACCCCGCCGACGGCCACCAGCTCGTGCGGTTCGCCTTCTGCAAGAAGGACGAGACGCTCGACGAGGCCGAGCGCCGGCTGGCGCGGCTGAAGCCGAGGGGTTAGGCCCCGCAGGTGATGCTCTCCGGCCCCGCGCTCGCGTTCCTGTTGGCGGCGGCGACGACACCCGTCGCGCAGGCGGAGCGGCTCGCGGCGTCGGCGAAGGCAAGCCCGAAATCCGAAACGTCGCTGGCGGATGCCCGGAAGGCGCTGCTGATGACGGAGTCCTTCGACCCGCTGCGTTTCGTGACCACCGGCCGCAAGGGCGAGCTGATCGAGGACGCGTACCGCGAGGCCCTGGCGCGTTATCGGTCGCACCGCGCGCTGCTCTACGAGGCGATGGGGGAGTGCCTCGCGCAGCAAGGGCAGCCGCGGGCGGGCGTGCGCTACCTGCGCCGCGCTTTCCTCCTCGATCCCGCTCGCGGCCGGCTGGCCGCCCTGGTCCGCGCCCTCCTCCTGGACGAGGACCGTGCGGCGGAGGCGCTGGATCTGGTGGTGCGCCAGTCGGTGGGGCCCCTGGAGGGCGAGTTGCTCGCGGCCGCGCAGAAGGCGGCGGACGCCTCGGCGATAGCGAGCCTGCAGGCCGAGCTCGACCGCGGGCGTCTGGCGAAGATCACGGCGGAGCCGCGGCCCGAGCCACGCGACGGCCCCATCCTCTTCGGCGACCGGTTGCGCCTGTCGACGGGAGCGCCGTTTCGAGTCGACGAGGCCGGCACCACCGTCATCTACGCGGCCGATCCCGGCTGCAGGGCCTGCTCGTCGGACATCGAAGTCCTCGGCAAGCTCGTGCCCGAAGGCGTGCGCATCGTCGCCGCTCCGGCGGTGCCCGACATGGACCATCCGCTGCGACAGGCGCTGGCCTTGTACCGGCGCACGTGGCCGATCGTCCTCGGCGCGCGCGAAGGGGCCTATGGTGACGCCGCCCCGGTCGTCTGGGTGGTGAGCCGCGGCGGATGGTCGGCGGCGGTCGTGCGCTCGCCGTTCGCGCGTTCGTTGCCCCTGGTCCTCGACGTCTTCGCGCAGGCGGACGTGCAGGAGTCGCGGCCGCGCGCGGCCTGGAATCGGCGCCCGCCCGTGCGGCGCGCGCTGCCGCCCCTGCCGCCTCTACAGGAAGACGGTTTGGCACCCGGGGAGGACGAGCCCGCGCCACCGGAGTTCGGCGAGGCGGTGGCCGCGTTTCGTGCCGGGCGTCCCCTCGAGGCGGCGCGGGTGTTCGAGGCCCTGCAGCGGCGCGAGGACGGCTGGCTGCTCTCGCCCGAGGCGCGCCTCGATCACGCCCTCTGCGTGGCCGCCGCCGGGAACCACGAGCAGGCCCGGGCCCTGCTGCGCGCGATCGGCGACAGTCGTTTCCAGAACCGCGTGGACCAGGCCCTCGAATCTCTCCCGCGCTAACCGCGCACGAACGGGTTTGCCGCGTTATCAGCGGTCAGGTACAGTCAGGAAGTTTCCAACCAGGAGGAAGACATGCCCGCACCGCGCGCCATCATCGAGACCAAGTTCGGCGAGATCGAGATCGAGTTCCTCGCGGACAAGGCCCCCGGCCACATGAAGAATTTCGTGGACCTCGCGAAGAAAGGCACGTACGACGGCACCACCTTCCACCGCGTGATCCCGGGATTCATGATCCAGGGCGGCGACCCCGGCACGAAGGACCCCGGCGCGCCCCGTGAACGGCACGGCACCGGCGGGCCGGGCTACAACATCAAGGCGGAATTCAACGACACCTCGCACAAGCGCGGCATCGTGTCGATGGCGCGGGCGCAGGATCCCGACAGCGCTGGCTCGCAGTTCTTCATCGTGGTCGCCGACTCGACGTTCCTCGACCGGCAGTACTCGGCCTTCGGCCGTGTCGTGCGCGGCATGGAGGCGGCGGACAAGATCGTGGCCTCGCCGCGCGACAAGCGGGACAATCCGAACGACCGCATCGACATGAAGGTCCGCATCGTCGAGTAGCGTGGGCAAGGGGACCGTCGAGAGCGAGATCAAGCTGGCGGTGGCGGATCCCGACTCCGCCCGCGGCGCGTTGCGGCGGCTCGGGGCGGCGATGGTGCGGGCCCGCCACTTCGAGGACAACCTCCTCTTCGACGACGCCCAGGGCACGCTGCGCGCGTCCGGCCGCGTGCTCCGCATCCGCCGCGCGGAGGGCGCGGGGGTCGTCACCTTCAAGGGCCCACGGGAGGTGATCGAGGGCGTGAAGTCGAGGCCGGAGATCGAGACGGCGGTGCCCGATCCCGATGCCCTCGAGGCCGTCCTGCGCGCCCTCGGTTATCGATCGGTCTTCCGATATCAGAAGTACCGCGAGGTGTATCGCTGGGACGAGGTGGAGATCGTCATCGACGAGACGCCGGTGGGCACCTTCTTCGAGATCGAAGGCGAGGTGGCCGCCGTCCATCGGGCGGCCTCCGCCCTGGGCTACGCGCCCGCGGACTACCTGGCCGATTCGTACGCTGCGCTCCACTTCGCCGCCGGAGGCCGCGGGGACATGATCTTCCCGTGAAGGCGATCGTCCTCGCCGCCGGCCTGGGCGAGCGGCTGAGGCCGCTCACCCTCGTCCGCGCCAAGCCCGCGATTCCCGTGCTGAACCGGCCGCTCCTGCACTGGACGCTGGAGCGGTTGGCGCGCCAGGGCGTGACGGACGTCGTCGTCAACCTGCACTACCTCCGTCACACCGTGCGCCGCGCGCTCGGCGACGGCAGCGCCTTCGGCCTTCGCATCCGCTATTCGTTCGAGCACACGATCCTGGGGACGGCCGGCGGTCCGCGCCATATCCGACGGTTCTTCGGCAAGGAGCCGTTCCTGATCGTGAACGGCGACGTCCTGTTCGACTTCGACGTGCGCCCTCTCGTTCGCGAGCATCGGCGCAGCGGCGCGCAGGCCACGCTCGCCGTGCGCTGGAACCCCGACCCGCGGCGGTACGGCGGCGTTGTCGCCGATCGCCGCGGTTGGATCCAGGCGATCGCCGGCAAGCCCGCGGGCGTCCGCGGCCGGCCCTGGCTCTTCACCGGCGTGCACGTGATGGAGCCGGCGCTGCTCGACCGTCTGGGCGAGGGACCTTCCGACTCGGTGCGCGACCTCTACATCCCGATGCTCGGCGAAGGCGCGCGGCTGCGCGCGGTGCGTACCGAAGGCTCCTGGTACGACTTCGGCGACCCCTCGCTCTACCTGAGCTCCCACATGTCGCTGCTGGCCTCCGGCATGCGCGGCTTCCGGTCGCGCCGGCGGCTCGTCCACGGCACCGCCACCGTCGCGCGCACCGCCCGCATCGAGCGCTCGGTGGTGGCGATGAATAGCTCCTTCTTCGTCCGGAAGAGACGGAAGACGTACGGCTGGGAGACGCCGGCGCGACGAGCGATCGAGTCGGTCGACGTGCCGTGGAGCCCGTGCTCGCCGAACTCC